>Ga0209006_10001177_pt1 | contig 23817 bp, 16 predicted proteins | sample JacPin_JW_Ref_O2_FD_188567 | JGI IMG/M metagenome (GOLD analysis project Ga0209006, IMG submission 188567) | Forest soil microbial communities from Algoma, Ontario, Canada - Jack Pine, Ontario site 1_JW_Ref_O2 (SPAdes) (version 2) | ecosystem: Environmental > Terrestrial > Soil > Boreal... | reverse complement strand
TCGAGGCGTAGCCGCAAAGCACTCGACGGATACACAGGCGCGACCTTCTTGATCAAGAGCCCTTGCGAGATCCCCTGCGAAACATTCAAAGTCTGCAGAACCGGAACTGGACCAGTGCTCGAGCCGCCCATCAAGTTCGGGAGAGCCCCGTCGTTTCCAGCCGGAGCAAATCCAGTAATACTTGGCATCGGCGCATCTGCGGTGGCGTTTGCGGAATCAGGGCTGGCACCTTTCTTCACGGCGATCGGCTCAGCTGCCGCTGGAGTTGCGGGAACCTTGTTTGCCGCTACAACCGATGGTGCTGGTTTCGATAGGTCAGCCGAATGCGCGCGACTTACGGACACTTGCCCATCTTCGTTGCTCGAGGTCGCTTGCGGCGTGGCTACCGCCTTAGTTGTGGTTGGCTGCGAGAGCGGAGTAGAAGTTGGAGTCGCGGGCACTGTTGGAGGCGGAACGGCATCAATCGCCGGAGCTGTCGGAGCGACCGCGGAGGGTGTCGGTCTTACGGATGCGCTTGCCGGAGCATTCGTGCCATTCGACGGACCATACTTCGTCCACGCCGCATAGCCTCCGGCTGCGATTAACACTATCGCGGCTACGGCGATCAAACCTGTCTTGCTTCCGCTTTTCGAAGATTTCGTGCCACTCTCAACCGCACCGCCGAAGCTAAGCGAAGGCGCAGGTGAAGCGGTTTCCTCGAGCACCGGAGCAGCAACATGTTTCTCAGTCAGATTTTCGGGAGTGGTCACTTCCGGCACAGGTTTGCTGGAAGGAATGACGCTGGGTTTTGTTTCTCGCGCGGGGGCGGCCGCGCTGGCAGAACCAGCCGACGTTGTTACCGAGAATCCGGTGGTCGACGGCGCAATCACTTCCGGCTTGTGGGGTGCAATCTCTGGCTTTGGTTCGAGAGCCTTCGACTGTTCGATCGTTTGCGAGGCTGATGCTGAAGATGAAATTGATACGCCCAGTTCGGCGGATTCAGGGATCGCGCTGGAAGCCGAGGCGGCAAAACTAGTTTGTGGGGCAGACTTCGGTGCCTGCGGGCCAGGTGGAGCAATTGCCGCAACCGGGCGGGAAGCGCTTGTGCTCGGCGCCGCCGACACAGGTTTTGCCGGTGCTGGCGCTGGCGGCACGACCTTTGCCGCTGTTGTCGTAGCTGCAGCCGCGGGTTTCGCGGCATCGTTCTTCCGCAGGAGTCCGCGCGCGACGCGCAGCGTTCCTTTCGCCTGCTCCACGTTGATGGGTTTTGTGAGAACTAGGTTCGCGCCGATTCGAAAAGCTTTGGCTACTCCTGCTTGCCCTTCCACCACGGCCACTGCCAGCGCCGATTGATTATTCGGGGCGTTGCGCGCGCTCTTGAAGAGCAGTGTGGCATTCTGTTCGTTGTCGCAATCCACGACAACGGCATCGAAATGCACCGCCATCAACTTCTTCACCGCGGCAAACGGTTCCGTGCAGGAAACTACTTCGAAGTCCAGCTCGCTAAGGACCTGTGTTACGGTCCGAGCCGTCTTCTCATCGGGACAAAAGAGGAGTGCTTGGTAACCCATATTATGTTCATCGTAGGTACACCCGTAAGCCGCATCAAGTTACGCTGGTAATTGTTGGTGAGCGGTTGGGGGCTTGTCAGACGGTGCTTTTTCGGGTTCCGCAGGCCCCCCAACCAAGCGCATACAATAGATGGCCATGCGCGTCCCACTCTGGTTGAAGGTCGTCTGGACCGCGTGCATCATCGTCTGGATTCCTTTTTATTGGAGACAATATGGCCCGCAGAATTTTCTCTTCTTTTGCGACCTGGGCAATTTATTGATTACAGCCGCTCTGTGGCTGGAAAGTCCGTTGCTATTTTCCTGGCAAGCGGTGGGGCTGCTGCTGTTTCAGACTCTCTTCAGCATCGATCTTGCGGGAGCGCTGGTCACGGGCCGGCACCCGATAGGCGGGACGGAGTATATGTTCGACCCGCACATTCCGCTTGCAATTCGCGTGATGAGCTTGTTCCATGTGATCACGCCACTGTTATTGTTGTGGGGGATCTGGCGACTCGGTTATGACGCGAGAGGATGGAAGCTTCAGACGCTTACAGCATGGATCGTGATTCCGATTAACTATTTGTGGCGCCCGGAATATGACGTGAATTGGGCTCGTGGACCTTTCTTTCGAGAGCAGCACGCGATGCCTGGAGCTCTTTATTTATTGGGCTATCTGATCGTCGTCCCCGCGACGGTCTATTATCCCACCCATCGTTTGCTATTGTGGTTGTCAGCGCGCTGGCGAGTGAAGCTCTAACTATTCTTCGCCGTATTCTTCCCATCATCTGGAGTTCGGTTGCTCAACGCCGATTCCAGACGCACCCGATCCGCCGACATGCGCGTGGGCGCCTTCTTCTCCTTATTTTCATCCGCAACGGATGTGGAGTGTGGGTACGTTTGCTCCGGCGAGTTGGCCTCCTCCTTGTTATCACTCCCACCTTTTTCCTTCGTCGATCCAGGTTCGGAACTTAGATAGAGAGTCTGCGATGGCGATGCCAGAGTGGTTCCCGAATCTTCGATAAACCCCATGATCTTTAGTAGAAGATCTTCACGAACGGCGGCGAATTCGTCATAGTCTCTCGTCAAGACGTAGCAGACAATCTCGACATTAATCGAGCTTGAGGTTAATTCGGCGAGCCGCACGCGAATCGTATTGCTTTCCACTTCCTTATTGCTGCTGAGAACTCCTCGTATTTCAGAAAGAACGAGACGAACGTGTTCTTGCGACGTATCCAGGTGAAGGGCGAGCATGGTCTTAAAAAGGATCTTGTCCCGCCGGCTGAAATTCTCGACGTTAATCGAGGCCACTGTGCCATTGGGAATGGCCAGCAGCGTCCGCTCTTCCGTGCGCACGCGAGTCGAACGCAGGCCGATATCCTCGACGGTGCCTGTGCGGTCGCCAAACTTGCAGACGTCGCCGACGCGCATGACTTCATCACCCAATACCGAAACACCGCCAAACAAATTCGCGATCGTCTGTTGCGCGCCGAAGCCGATGGCGAGCGTTCCAATGCCGACTCCAGCCAAGGCGGTGTTTAAGTTGAATCCCAGGACTCCGAAAACAAGAAATACCGCCATCAGGAAAATGAAGGCTTTCACCAGGCGCTCGCCAAGCAGCATCAGCGACCCAGTGCCTCCATACCCACGGGACAGGGCGCGACTGCGCACCCCGCGCAAGAACCAACGAATCACTCGCCACAGAATCCAATTACCACCGACAATGACAGCTACAGCAATGACCTGCGCGTAGTAGTGGCGCTGCAGCAGCGGCATCCCAAGGTAAGCCACGAAAATTTTGTGTATAAGGGTTCCCACCAGCAACCACGCAGGCCCGGAGACAGACCTCAATTCCTGTTCAGAGTGACCGTGCCGATGAGCCCACCAACGAATAGGAACTTGCAGGATCACCAACAATAACCAGCCGGCGGCAGCGGCCACAGGAATCAATAGGAGCAGTGCGAACCATTGCCACAAGGGCATGCCGACAAACTGATGTTTCACCAGCCATTTGGGCAAACGCGTTTCCATCTGCCGAGCTTCGACTTGGTCGTAAAGTTCGGGGACCTTGGTCAAGGTGTCAGAAGCAATCAGCCAGATTTTCCCGAAGTTTGGATCCGAGACACGCGCCAGTTCGAGTTCGGCTTCCACGTCCCCGAAAGACATTGTTCCTAACACCTGCCGGTCGGGGAGCACTCCCTCTTGCGGCGTACCTTCAGGCTGTCGACTTGGCTTCAAATTGCCGGCGAACGCGACGTCCATCACGGTTTTTAATTTTTGGGCCAGAGCTTCGCCTTCAGCCTGACGGCGCGCCGAACTCAATTGCAGATACTGCGCGGCGATGGCGTAGTTGCCTGACTCCGCCGCTTCCAGAAAGCCAAACACGGTACCGCTCGGAGTATCCCGGTTCAGCGGATCGGGTTGAGTTTTAGGAGCGGACGCCGGCGCTTTTGGAACAGCTAACTGTCCAACCGCCAGAGAAGAAAAAAGGGCAAGGAGGAATGCGAAACGGAAGCGAGCGGATGCGATTCGTTTGGTTAGGTTGTACATGTAGACTTCCGCGACCTTGTGAGGCGCACGTGCCCGTCAGGCAGATGAGAGTTTATTGTAGCGAAACAGGTTGCAAAGAGACATTGAACAGGTGCTGAAGATTATCCGCGCTTCGGGCGATATACGTGTGTGCTTGTACCGAAGAACACTTCCGCGGATTCCATCACCGTTTCTGAAAGAGTTGGATGCGGATGGATGGTCATGGCAATGTCACTTGCCAGCGCAGCCATTTCGATGGCGAGTACTCCCTCCGCGATCAGTTCACCTGCGCCCGCGCCAACGATCCCAACCCCGAGAACGCGCTCGGTATGCGGGTCGACCATCAGTTTGGTTAAACCCTCGGGCCGATCCAAAGTGACGGCGCGCCCCGACGCGCCCCAGGGAAATTTCGCAACCTTGATTTCGCGCTTCTCTTTCTCCGCCTGAGTTTCGGTGAGGCCGCACCAGGCCACCTCCGGATCGGTGAAGACGACGGCGGGAATAGCGTTCGGTTCGAATGCCACCTTATGCCCGGCGATGGCTTCAACTGCAACGCGACCTTCATGCGAAGCCTTGTGCGCCAACATGGGCTCGCCAACCACGTCGCCGATGGCGTAAATGACAGGATCAGTCGTTTGCAGCTGTTTATTCACCTCGATGAAGCCGCGTGGGTTGACCTGCACTTGCGTTTTCTCAAGGCCGGGGATTTCCGAGTTCGGCTTGCGCCCGACGGAAACGAGTACACGGTCAAAAAGCTTCTCTCGATCTTTTTCGGGCACAGTTGCACCTTCGAAAGTTGCACGAATTCCAGAACCCTCTTCTTTAAGCGAAGCCACCGTCGTGTTCAAAAAAATTGATTCGAACAATTTCTCCAGCCGTTTGTGCAACGGAACAACCAGATCGCGATCCGCGCCAGGAAGCAGGCCGGATAGCATCTCCACGACAGTGACGCGGGTTCCCAACGCGGCGTATACGGAACCGAGTTCGAGCCCGATATATCCGCCGCCCACTACCAGAAGACTTCCGGGAATATCCTCCAGGTTCAAAGCTCCGGTTGAATCCATCACGCGCGGCGAATCCAACTTAAGAGCAGAAATGATCGCAGGACGAGAGCCCGTCGCAATGATCACTCGGTCGAAGCTCATAGAAACTTCACTGGAATCGGTCTTGGTGATCCGCAATGTTGAAGGGTCTTCAAAAGCGGCGCGGCCTTGAATGTATTGCACGTGGCGTTGCTTCGAAAGTTGGCCCAGCCCTCCAGTAAGTTTTTTTACCACGCCTTCTTTCCAAGTACGAAGGCGCGGCAGATCAATCTTCGCAGGAGGAAATTCAATTCCCCAGTTCCTGGCCTGCTGCGACTCTTCTATCAACTTGGCAACATGCAGCAATGCCTTGGAAGGGATGCAGCCGCGGTAGAGGCACACACCGCCGGGATTCGCCTCCGGATCGATGAGCGTAACCTGCATGCCGAGATCAGCCGCCAGAAATGCGGCAGCGTAACCACCTGGTCCACCGCCGATTACTGCGAGGCGCAATTTGTGAGTTGGTTCGGAATTTCCAGTTTGCGATTGGTCAGGGCTTTCGTTCATGAAGTGCATTTCTCTCGGGTTACTGGGATTCTGAAGCGCACGCTGCCGCTATCCCTGGACGGAAAGCAAGAACGGTTGCTCAAAGGCTTCCGCGACCCAGCGCAGAAAGCGCGCGGCGTCTGCGCCGTCGATCAATCGGTGATCGTAGGAGAGTGAAAGCGGCAAGATCAGGCGCGGTTCGAACTTCCCGCCAATCCACTCCGGCTCCATGCGGGAACGCGAAAGTCCAAGGATGGCGACCTCGGGATGATTCACGATCGGGGTGAAAGCCGTTCCGCCAATTCCCCCCAGATTCGTGATGGTGAATGTTCCGCCTTCCATATCAGCCAGGGTGATCTTCTTCTCGCGAGCCTTCTGGGAGAGTTGCGACAGCTCAACCGCGAGCTCGACGATATTTTTCTTGTCCACGTCGCGAATCACGGGGACCAGGAGTCCGCGATCCGTATCCGCCGCCACGCCGATGTGAATGTACTGCTTGTAAATAATTTCTTCTTTCTCCATATCGATGGTGGCATTGAACTGCGGGAAAACCTTTAGCGCGGCGGAGCATACTTTCAGCGCGATGGCGGTGATGGTCATTTTGCCGCCAGCCTGTTCTGCCTTGGGAGCGAAGCGCGCTCGTAAATGCTCAAGTTCGGTGATGTCAGCGCGATCATGCTGCGTCACGTGCGGAATCATGTTCCAGGACTCGGCAAGGTGTTCCGCCGTTTTGCGCCGAATCCCGCGCATGGAAACGCGTTCGATTTTTCCCCACTTCGCGAAGTCGGGCAGCTTGGGGGCAACGAAATGTCCAGCCTGGGCCGCGGCCTGAATCGCAGAAGGCGCGGCTGCGAGTGCGGCCTTAGCGTGGGCTTTCACATCTGCTTCGCTGATGCGCCCACCGGGTCCAGTCCCCTTGACTTCATAAATGTCGACCCCGATTTCGCGTGCGAGCCGTCGCGTGTGCGGAGCCGCAGGGATGGCCGCTCGAGCTTCTGTCCCGGCAACCTTGCCCAATTGCATGGGCATTGAGAATGCCGCGGGACGGGGCCTCGGTTGATCCGGAGGCAGGGCCTGTTCTTCCGTCTTACCCTCCGCGCGGATGGCGGCCTGAAATGCGAGACGCGCGCCTTGTTGCCCGGAAACGTGCTCCACTGGCTGGTTCTGCGGACGCGCCGTTTCAACCTTCGCTGTGCCGCCCTGAAGAGTGAAGATTACCTGCCCTACTTTGATCTTCTCCCCTTCCTTGACCTTTACTTCATTCACAATGCCGCTGACCGTAGAAGGAACCTCGACAACCGCCTTGTCAGTTTCGAGTTCCATCACGGGCTGGCCTTCCGAGACCTTGGCGCCTGGGGCGATCATCAGTCGAACCAAATCTCCTTGCGAAATGTTCTCGCCCAATTCTTGGAGCCGGAATTCGCTCGCGGTCGCGCCATCAGACGGTGCCGCTCGCTGGGGCTCGGCCTGAGAGGCGGGCTGCGATTGTGAAGAGGCAGGTGGCGCGGATTCAGGAGCAATCACTCCGGGAGCCGCGCTCTCCGTAGCTTTGCCTTTGGCGGATGCCGCCGTATCTAGACTATCGGTCGCAGCAGAAACGGAGTTCCCATTGTTGTCCGCCGTGAAAACCGTCTGCCCAACCTTTACCTTCTCGCCTTCCTTCACCAAAATTTCTCTTACCGTTCCGGTCACCGACGACGGCACTTCAACCACCGCCTTGTCGGTTTCCAGTTCCATCACCGCTTGGCCTTCACTCACGGCCGCTCCGGGCGCAATCATCAGGCGCACGAGGTCGCCCTGTTCAATATTTTCACCGAGTGCAGGCAATTTAAATTCGATCACAGATTCCATCCCTTAATTTTCGTGGGCTGTTGGCGACGTTTTAACTTCTTGCCGGGTTCAGTTTTTCTGGATTGATCCCGAGTTCCTGAACGGCTTTCTTGACCACGTCCAGTCCTATCTTGTTTTCTCGCGCCAGCGCACATAACGTCGCCAGAACGACATGCTTCGCATCTACCTCGAAGAAGTCGCGAAGAGCGGCACGATTTTCGCTGCGACCAAACCCATCTGTTCCAAGCGATACGAGTTGTCCAGGCAGCCACTTTGCCAACGATTCCGGCAGTACCTTCATGTAATCGGATGCGGCGATGAACGGTCCCGGTGCATCTTTCAGCGTCTGAGTTACAAACGGAACCTTCGCCGCCTCCCCTGGATGGAGCATGTTCCAGCGTTCGCAGTCGTTGGCGTCGCGATAGAGTTCTTTATAACTGGTGACGCTCCAAACATCTGCCGCCACGCCATATTTCTCTTGCAGAATGTTCTGTGCCTTCAATACTTCGTACATGATCGTTCCGCTGCCCAGCAGTTGTGCGCGCAACTTTGCATCGGGCGCGTCCGCTGCTTTAAAGCGGTAGAGCCCGCGCAACACGCCTTCCCGCACATTGCCTTCCTTCGGCATTTCGGGCATGGGCAGCGGTTCGTTGGTTACGGTGAGGTAATAGAAAATGGATTCCTGATCCACGTACATGCGCTTGATGCCATCCTGGATGATGATGGCAATTTCATAGGCGAATGCCGGATCGTAAGCCAGCAAATTCGGGACGGGCAAAGCGAGTACGTGGCTGTGGCCATCCTGATGTTGCAATCCTTCCCCGGCCAGCGTGGTTCGCCCGGCAGTGCCGCCCACCAAAAATCCGCGGCAGCGCATGTCGGCCGCAGCCCAGATCAAGTCGCCAATCCGCTGGAAGCCGAACATCGAGTAATAAATGAAGAACGGAATTGTGTTGATGCCATGGTTCGCATACGCGGTGCCGGCCGCGATGAATGAACACATCGATCCGGCCTCTGTGATTCCTTCCTCCAGAATCTGTCCATTTTTCGCTTCCTTGTAATAAAGGAGCGTGTCCATGTCCACGGGTTCGTAGAGTTGCCCTACGCTGGAGTAAATACCCACCTGCCGGAACAAGGCCTCCATGCCAAAGGTCCGGGCTTCATCGGGGATGATGGGGACGATCAGTTTGCCCAACTCGGGATCGCGCAACAATTTCGAAAGTAGACGCACGAATACCATCGTGGTGGAAGCTTCCCGTCCATCCGTGCCTTTGTAAAATTCTTCAAAATACGCTTCCGGTACTGGCTTGATCGGGGTGGACCGAACCGTCCGCTTCGGCATATACCCGCCGAGTTGCTTCCTGCGCGCCTGCATGTATTTGATTTCTGCGCTCTCGTCGGAAGGACGGTAGAAGGGGGCATGCGCCAATTCATCGTCTGGAATCGGGATTCCGAAACGTGAGCGAAACATCTCCAGCTCTTCTTCGTTTAATTTTTTCTGCTGGTGGGTGATGTTCTTGCCTTCGCCGGCTTCGCCCAGGCCATATCCTTTGATCGTCTTAGCCAGGATGATTGTGGGAGCGCCCTTGTGGTCGACAGCGGCTCGGTACGCGGCATGAACCTTGATGGGATCGTGTCCGCCGAGCCGCATGCGCGCGAGCTGCTCATCGGAAAGATGCTCGACCATTTTCAGCAAGCGGGGATCCGTGCCGAACAGGTTCTGGCGGAAGTAGGCGCCGCTCTCCACAAAATATTTCTGATACTGGCCGTCGCTGATTTCTCCCAGCCGCCGCACCAGGATCCCGTCGCGGTCGGCGCGAATCAGGCTGTCCCAATCCGATCCCCAGATGCACTTGATGACGTTCCAACCGGCGCCGCGAAAGATCGCTTCGAGTTCCTGAATGATTTTTCCATTGCCGCGCACCGGACCATCCAGCCGCTGCAGGTTGCAGTTCACCACAAAAATCAGATTGTCGAGATTTTCGCGCGAAGCTAGCGTGATGGAACCGAGCGCCTCTGGTTCATCCATCTCGCCGTCGCCCATAAAGGCCCAGACTTTTCCGCCGGTCGACTCCTTGAGGCCGCGATTCTCCAGGTAGCGGATAAAACGCGCGTGATAGATCGCTTGAATCGGGCCGAGCCCCATCGATACCGTAGGGAATTCCCAGAAGTCCGGCATGAGCCACGGATGCGGGTACGAGCTTAATCCGCCGCCCGGCTTCAACTCGCGGCGGAAGTTCTCCAATTTTTCCTTCGGAATGCGGCCTTCCAGATAAGCGCGAGAATAAATTCCCGGCGCAGCATGGCCCTGGAAATAGACGAAGTCACGATCGCCGCTTTCGGTTTTCGCCTGGAAGAAATGATTGAACCCGACCTCGTACAAAGTTGCTGCGGAGGCGAACGTCGAAATGTGACCGCCAATTCCCTCCTGGATCTTGTTGGCGCGAACCACCATGGCCAGTGCATTCCAGCGCACCAGGCTCTTGATGCGGCGTTCCATCTCCTGGCTGCCGGGGAACGGAGCTTGCTGGGGAGAAGGAATCGTATTCTGGTAAGGGGTCGTCGCCGAGAAGGGAAGATTCACTCCCGCTGCGCGACGGGCGTGCAGCGCCAGTTGTTGAATGAGCCGTCCTGCGCGCACCGGGCCGCCCGTGGATAATACATAATCGAGGGAATCGACCCATTCCCGAGTTTCCAATACCTCTTGACCGCCATTATCCGTCTGAGCCACGTCTGATCTCTCCATCTGATTGTGCTGAATTACTCATGATATTCAATTATGCGAAATCTTGCTGAGGGAAGGCGGAAACCATCCGTATTACAATGCGGAACGTGACGATTACCGGTTGATTCGAGAAGTTGCGCTTTGTCGACTCGGATTCGGAAGAGGCTCCAGTGTTGAAAATTGTGCTGCTCCTGGTGGTTCTTGCGGCTGTGATATTTCTCGTTCCGCGATTCTTATTGAGTTCCGGCAAGGGTCCGGGTCAAGGAAGCGCCGCTCCGGATTTCACTCTGCAGTCGCAGGAAGGCTCTTCTGTCAGTCTGAAGGATTATCGTGGGAAGTGGGTCGTCCTCTATTTCTATCCAAGAGATCTGACTCCCGGCTGCACGCGGGAAGCGCACAATTTCCAGCTGGATCAGTCGAAGTACGAAAAGCTACAAGCCTTTGTTATCGGTGTCAGCGTGGACGGCGTGGACTCCCACAGGAAGTTCTGCGCCAAAGAAGGACTAAATTTCAAGTTGTTAGCCGATAGCGATGGTGCTGTGAGCAAAGCTTACGGGTCGCTGACCAACCTGGGAGTGACGAAATTTTCTGCCCGCCATACTTTTCTGATAGATCCAGCGGGGAATGTGGCGCAGGCCTATACCAGTGTTAACCCCGTCCGGCACAGTGAGGAAGTCTTAGCTGCGCTCACAGAATTGAAGAGTCAGAAATGATTGACCGGCTCCCCTAAGCTAAGAATTGCGGCGCTGCCGTACGCCTTTCGTTACTCAGGCCTCTCGATGCTCAGGTCTCTTTGTGGTTCGACAGACTCCGTAACCGCGGAGGTGCATGTCGGAATTTCAACCTGGAAGACGGTTCCATTTCCGGGCTCGCTTTGCACGTGAATCGTCCCCTTGTGCAGCTGCACGATCCATTGTGCAATAGCCAATCCTAGCCCTGCGCCGCCGAAGGCGCGGCTGCGCGCTTTGTCGACGCGGAAGAAGCGTTCGAAAATTCTGGCTTGATCTTCGCGCGCAATCCCGATTCCCGTGTCCGCGACGCTCACCACGACGTGGCCGTTGTTTTCTCCTGCTGAAAGCGTCACTTTCCCGGGTGGCGGCGTGTATTTGACCGCATTGTCGAGCAGTATATCGATGACACGCCGCAAAGCGTTTTCATCTCCCATCACGGTGAGCGGCTGCGCCGTGGAATGCTCTTCGAACTGCAGGCCGCGCAGCAAGGCGACCTGGTTCCACTTGGCAGCGCACTCGTGTACCGCAGGGAGCAGGTCGATGGGATGGATATCGAGAGCTTCGCTTCCGGAGTCTGCGCGCGCCAGAGCGAGCAGTTCCTCGATTAGCTTTGCGGTACGATCGGATTCCAGAAGGATGTGGCGGAGTGCTTCGCGATACTCGGCTTCATTTCGCGAGCGGCGCAGGGCGAGTTCCGCCTCCGTGTGAATGAGCGCGATCGGGGAGCGCAATTCGTGCGAGGCGTCGGCGGTAAATTCCGTGATCCGCAGGAACGAGGTCTCGATGCGGGATAGCATTTCGTTTAGCGTGTCGGAGAGTCGTTGCAGTTCATCGCCGGTCTGCAGTTGTTCCAGGCGGCTGCTCAGGTTGTGCCCAGAAATGGTGCGGGCGGTGCGGGTCAAGGCATCGACCGGAGCAAGTGCTTTGCGGCTCATCCAATACCCAATCGCAGACGCAGCCAGCAAAAGGATAGGCGCGAACATGAGAAGGTATTTTCGAAAGGCGTCCAGGGTTTCGATCTCTTCGTCCAGCGAGGCGCAGATTCGTACGATGAAGAATTGGCCATTGACCTGCATCCTCTCGCTCAGGATGCGAAATGGAACTCTGTCCAGCCGGCGAGTCTGGTAGCGCGGCTTTCTCAAGTCATCGAGCGCGATAGCAGGAAGCGGATGCTCATCCAGAAACCTCGAGCGATAGATCGAGGAGTTGCTGGCATCGCTGATCTGAAGGTAATCTTCGGACCGTTCGATCTTGTAGGCCTCGCTGATCTCCGCGCGCAACTGCGCCGTGGGCAAATCTTTCCGAGCTTCCAGGAATCTTTCAAGATCAGCTGCTTGCCCCTCGAGAGTGGCATCCGCGATGTCATTCAGGTCCTTGCGCAGGATGAGCCACATGCCCGCCCCAAAGACGAACTGGGCAAGGAGGAACACCGCCAGATACCACAACGTCAGGCGCATGCCGATGGAAAGGCGTCTCACGGGGCAGGTTCCTCGCGAATCATGTAACCCACGCCTCGCACGGTGAGGATAAGTTTAGGCGAGCCCTCACGGTCGACTTTCTGGCGTAGCAGGCGAACGAAAGCGTCAAGCGTGTTCTCTTCGATCTCGCGATCAAAGCCCCAGACGGATTCAATCAGCGTGTGGCGCGGAACTACTTTGCCGGCGCGATACATCAGGCGTTCCAGCAGGCTGTATTCGGTACGCGTGAGGGTAATGGAAACGCCGCCTCGCGAGACTTCGCGTGATTCGGGATCGAGAATAAGATCGGATACTTGCAGACGGTTCTGCGGCCGGGAGGTGGCGCGCCGTTGCACGGCGCGCAAACGTGCGAGCAGTTCGTTGAAGCTGAAGGGTTTGGTGAGATAGTCGTCAGCCCCTGCGTCCAAGCCGCGCACCACATCCGGAACGGAATCCTTGGCGGTGAGCATTAGAACCGGAGTGGCGATTCGTTCCTGGCGGAGTTTCTTGGCCAGTTCGAAGCCATTCATCTTGGGCAACATGATGTCGAGAACGACGGCGTCAAAATCGTAGGCGTGAGCCAGTTCCCACCCTTCGCCGCCGTCCGAAGCGCAAGTTACATTGTGGCCTTCTTCGGTGAGGCCGCGGCGCAACAGTTCCAGCATGCGAGGTTCATCTTCGACGACGAGCAGTTTCACAGGGTGGTTGTACCACACTATTATTTACTCTTTGGACCTGAAATTTAAATGAAAGAGGACCTCAGGCGAGCCAGAGTTCGTGCAAGGATCTCGTCGGGAGACCCTTGCGCGTCGACCCGCACCAGCACTCCGAGGTCGTTGTAGAACTGAATGAGCGGGGCCGTGCTGGAATGGTAGGCTTCGAGGCGGACGCTAATCGATTGCGGCACATCGTCTTCACGCTGGTACAGAGTGCCCCCGCAGCGATCACAAACGTTTTCCGTCTTAGGTGGCCGTTCCGTCACGTGAAAGACCGACTTGCATTGGCTGCAGGTGCGACGGCCACTTAGGCGCCGGACGATTTCTTCGACGGGAAGCTCGTAATTCACCACAGCGCTGAGCGAAAGACTCTCTTCTTCCATCAATTTCCTGAGCAAGCCGGCTTGCGCCAGTGTGCGCGGAAATCCATCGAGGATGAAACCGCTACATTGCAGGATGCACTGCCTGCGCTCGCGCACCATCTCCCACACGGTTGTATCCGGCACGAGTTCGCCACGGCGCATGAAGTCGAGTGCGGCTCTCATGGCAGGGGACTGATCGCAGTCGGTGCGCGTACCGGCAGCTCGGAAGACATCACCCGTTGAAAGATGGCAAGCGCCAAGGTGCCCGGTGAGAAGCTGGGCTTGCGTCCCCTTGCCCACTCCGGGTGCCCCGAGGAGAACGATCCGCCAAGCGCGGCCGACTTCTGCGGCAACCGGCTCGCAGATCGACGACGGCCCGTGCAACCACGTCGCCCGGTCATTTTTGGCGCTCATGCTATCGAATCTACGCGGGCGCCGGGCGCTTGCAGTGACTGGGATCACAATCGATAAAGAAAGCCAACCCGCGCCGTGGGCGAACGAAAATCCTCGCACTCCGACTGAGCAAGCGGCCCGGACATCGCGCAAAACAACCGGTTTACACAAAACATCATCTCACTCGTCGCTCGTCAGGAGTTGTGCGCCATGGGCTCCCGGTATTCTTTGTGGTGGGGTACTTTGTCCGCCTCGGTGACTTTGTTTTTGCGAAAAAGGCTTATGGCTCTGGGTGAAATCATCGCGCATGACTTGGAACATTCTTATGGGGGTGTCGCGAACGATTTCAGCTGGCCAGTGAAAGGCGTTTCTGATAGGTGCGCAGCTGGGACCGAGTGGCCAGCCACATCGACGCTGCAGGATCTTGCGCCGAAAGAAAAAGATGAGCCTTAAGAATTCAATCGCACGGCATAGCTGTGCACTCTTAAAGACTTAGCGCGCTTTTTCCAGGTTTTAGGGCAACGCGGGGCCTGATCGCAGCCGTGCCGACACCTGAGTCGCGCCCGAAAACAACCTCACACTACGGAAAATCATCCAAGACGGCGTCTTTGGAGGGAGTTTCCGCGCCATGGAGTTTCGCTGTTCGTCTCGTCTGATCTTCTTGTCTGGCCTAGCCCTGCTTCTCACCAGTTGCGGCGGAAGTTCTAAATCTTCCACCCCTCCTCCCCCTCCCGCCACAACGTACACACTGACGGTGACTGCGCCCGCGTCGGGAGCAGGGACGATCACCAGCAGTCCTAATGGAATAACTTGTCCCGGCAGTTGCAGCGCGAGTTTTGCCCAGGGTACGCAGGTAACCCTCACTGCTTCACCAGCGAGCGGTTTCACGTTCGGTGGGTGGAGCGGCAGTTGCACCGGCACGGGCGCCTGCACCATAACGATGACTGCTGCTGCCAGCGTTACTGCGATTTTCAATGCCCAGAATGGATTGACTGTGACGCTAACCGGCAACGGAACGGGCACCGTCACCAGCACTCCAGCGGGAATCATCTGCTCGACCAGCCCATCGAGTACGTGCACAGCGACTTTTGCGCCGAACGCGAGCGTTACGCTGAGCGAGACACCGGCAACAGGCAGTACTTTTGGAGGGTGGGGCGGGGCGTGCACTGGCACCGGAACATGCACGGTGACCGTCACATCCAGCGCGAGTGTAACCGCGAATTTCGTTAGTGGGCCGACAAACCCCTATGCAGCCATCAATCACATTATTTTATTTGCCCAGGAGAATCGGTCGCTCGACCATTACTTTGGCTACTTGCGGCAGTACTGGGCGAATAACGGCATTACAGATCAATCTTTTGATGGTTTACCGCAGTTCAATCCGACTACCGGAATCCTCCCTCTCTATGGTGCGCCGCCCACGGTTCCGGGCTGCAACCTCGCAACCGACGCCGATACTTGTACGCCAGACCCCAGCAACCCGATAACGTCCTTCTCATTCCACTCCCTCTTGTTGCCTTCTGGTAAAACGGGCACCGTCTGCGAGGAAAATCAGAGTCCTTTCTGGAACGAAGCTCACAACGATTGGGATTACTCAGATCCGGCTGATCAACCGGCGGAAAATCCTCCGCCGCTGAACGGTTTCGTCTACACCGCCGCTTATGATGCACGATCCAACGCGTTCATGGATGTTAACGGCGTGCGAGGCATGGGATATTTCGAGGATACAGACCTGAACTTCTATTACGATCTGGCGACGAAATTCGCGACGTCCGACCGATGGTTCTCTCCTGTGATGGATCGCACGCAGATCAACCGTGCCTACATTTACGCGGCGACGTCTCAGGGGTACGCTTATCCCCCGGGTGGAGGTACCAACGACAGTAAGCCGTTCACAGCGGAAACAATTTTCGAGGCCCTTCAGGACGTGGGCATCAGTTGGAAGATTTACGTCAATCCCACGAATACTTTCTACACGAATCCGACAACACTAATCACGGAAGATTGCAGTACCGAAGCGGCCGGTCAAGCACAGGACATGTGTCTGGCGGGCGCGTCTTACATGAACCAGTTCGTCTATGAGCAGCAAATTCAGAACCCGGCTACCAACTTGTGGCAACACTTCGCTCCGATCTCGCAATTTGCAATTGACTTACAAGATGATGCGACCTTCCCGCAATATGCGATGATCGAGCCAGCTTCCAATGCGGGCCTCGACGAGCATCCCTCCGATGCCGACGGCTCTCCGGTCAACGTTCAACTAGGGGCTGCTTATGTGGAGAACACGATTATCAAGCCCTTCATGCAGAGCCCCACGTGGACCGATTCCGCGATGATTTTCACCTACGACGAGGCGGGCGGCCTTTACGATCACGTACCGCCCCAACCAGCGACTCCGCCCGCTGACTTCCCGTCCCCGACCGACCTCGTGGCAGGCGACATCTGCGACAATTCGGGTCAGGTCCTAGGGCAAGGCACCTGCACCTTTGGTTGGACTGGTTACCGCGTTCCGCTTATCGTGATCTCTCCTTACTCTCTGCAGAACTTTGTTTCTCACACCGTGCGAGATACCACCGCAGTTCTTAAAATGGTCGAAACCCGGTTCGGTCTCGGCCAACTGACAAATCGAGACGGCACGGAAGCGGACATGACGGAGTTCTTCGATTTTGTAAACAAGCCCTGGGCCACTGCGCCAACTCCACTTCCTCAGAGCACTAGCGGAATTTGTGATCAGACTCCGGCCACCAGTTGGAGTGAGCCGCCAGAGGTTCAGGTGCAAGTAACCGGGTCCGGCACGGTCTCCAGCAACCCGAGTTCTGCAATCGGAAGCTGCACGACTTACTGCACGGGCGTGTTTTCCACTGGAACCCTCGTTACACTAACCGCCACGCCGGACGCAGGGAAAACCTTTACCGGCTGGGGCGGAGCATGCAGCGGAAACACGACCTGTACCGTCACGCCCACTGCCCTGTCGGTGGTCACAGCGACGTTTACGCCCTAAACAGAAAGCAGCGAAGATACCGTCTGACAGCTTGCGCAATGGGATAATGATCCTGTGAAGATCCAGCGAGCTGTTGGATTGTGTTTTATCTTCTTGTCGGCTTCGTGCTTCGTGGCGACCCGGCATTACTACATAGCGGCCGAAGACGTCACCTGGGACTATGCACCCAGCGGCCACAATCTGCTGACCGGTGAACCGCTGCCGCAGCCGTATCTGCAGAAGCACCAGTGGCCCAAGACACGCTTCATCGAATACACCGACAATACCTTCACCACTCCCAAGCCGCAGCCTGAGTGGCTGGGAATTCTTGGCCCGATCATTCGCGCGGAAGTTGGAGACGACATCCTTGTCGAGTTTCTGAACCGCACGCGCCTGTTCCACAACATGCATCCGCATGGGTTGCGCTACGACAAAAATAGTGAAGGTGCATTCTATATTCCATTCGGCAAGGGCGATCACGTTGGTCCCGGAATCAAATACACGTATCACTGGTTCGCCACTCCAACCAGCGGGCCGGGTCCCGGGCAGCCGAGTTCGATCGTCTGGTGGTACCACGCTCATGAGTCCACCGAAATCAATGCTGGATTACTAGGCCCCATCATCGTCACCGCCAAAGGCAAAGCAAATCCGGACGGCTCTCCTAAAGATGTGGATCGGGAAATTATCGCTTCGTTCATGATCTTCGATCAATTGGGAACCAAGCCCGCGGGGCTGTTTTATTCAATCAACGGCTTCATCTTCGGCAATCTTCCGGGATTGACCATGAAACAGGGCGACAAGGTGCGTTGGTACTTACTCGGGATGGGAAATGAAATCGACCTGCACTCTCCTCACTGGCACGGGGAAACGGTTACCGAGGGCGGCAGGAATACCGACGTGATCGAACTCCTTCCCGGCAGCATGAAGACGGTCGACATGGTTGCCGATAATCCCGGGGCATGGATGTTTCACTGTCACGTGGAGGATCACATGGAGGCGGGGATGATGGCGGTTTACACCATTGCGCCTCCCGCTACCCGTTCCTGCCCAGTTGCAGTCGTCGGCGGAGAATTCTGGAAGGAACCCGAGAAATTCACTCTGACCGTGAAGAATACGGGTGACAAGACGATCACGAGTCTGAGGATTATGCCGGAGATGTTTCTGGCTCCTCAGGATTTGCGGCGACCTTTCAACGCAGAATGGTCGTCGACCAAGCCAATTCCTCCCGGGCAGCAACAAACGCTGGAAAAGGCGGGTCTTCATGCGGACAGCGCACAGTCTGTGATGGGATGGGTGTTTTTCCCGAGTTCGATTCGGTATGAAGATGGATCGATCTGGCGGCCGCAGATTGAAGGCGAGTGTTTCAAGGTGATCTGGCGAGACCCCAAGCATCCCGACACGCTAGCGTTACCGCCGCGGCAGATTGAGATAAATCCGGATTGAATTGTGCTTAGGAAAAGAGAATAAGAGAATTTTGCCGGCACGAGTCGGAATCCTTCCGATCAATATCGATGGTTAAGCCTCCTTCTCCTAAGCCATTCCGTTAGCCCAGGCGTCTTGAACTGCATCGTCTTCGAATGCGTGACGGGGTGGTGTCAACATTTGGACAGCGATGCCTGCGCCTCGACTCTCGGCGCCCATCTCTCGATTCGACGGTCTCTCCTTCGCCTCGTCGCAAACTTCACTCAACAAGACACTTAGAAGAGAGTGGTCAGTCACGCGACTCTGGCAACTCTCTTGCGATAGCAGAGCTGTGAAAAATGGATCCAGAACGTGAATTGATCAAACACGTAGCAGTTCATGATCGAACGCAGAGCCTCGAACCCTGTCGCTGGCCCGCGCGAGATAGCTCAGAAGGTTGGCGATGAAAAGCAAAACAATCAAGAACGCCCTGTCGTATTCTCTCGTCGCGCTTGCCGCAGTCAGCGTGAGCGTCTCTTTTTTGAGGGCCGAAAAGCTCCGAACCGCGAAACAGGCCACTGCGAGCACGGGTGCCGGAAGCCAAACATGCCCCAATGACGACAGTGGCCTGAAGTTGCCCGCCGGTTTTTGCGCGACCGTCTTCGCGGACGCCATCGGTCACGCCCGCCACATGGTGGTCGCGCCCAATGGAGTTCTTTATGTCAACACCTGGTCCGGCAGGTACTACGGCGGCGATGACACGCCGCATGAAGGCGGTTTTCTGGTAGCCCTGCAGGACAAGAGCGGTGCCGGAAAAGCGGATGTGAATGAGCGCTTCGGCGAAACTGTGCAAAGCGGCGGCCACGGTGGTACCGGCATCGGCTTTTATAAAGGAGCGATCTACGCTGAAATCAATGATCGCATTGTCCGCTATCCCTTGGTCGCGGGCTCTATCGTTCCGAGCGGCTCGGCTGAGACGATCGTGTCCGGATTGCCGCTGGGCGGCGACCATCCGATGCACCCCTTCATCATTGACACCGATGGAAAGATGTACGTCGATGTCGCCACCGCGACCAATTCCTGCCAGGCAAAAAATCGGACTCCGAAGTCCCCAGGCGTGAATCCCTGCACCGAACTTGAGACTCGAGGCGGCATCTGGCTCTATGACGCTAATAAGACGAACCAGACATTTTCACCGGCGGAGCGCTACGCCACGGGGATCCGCAACGCCGAAGGATTTGCCATCGACTCGAGCGGGCGAATCTTTGTTACTTACCACGGACGCGATCAGCTGCACGCGAATTGGCCTGACATCTATAAACCCGATCAGGAAGCAACGCTCCCATCGGAAGAGTTGCTGCTCTTGAAGGCGAAAGGAGATTATGGCTGGCCCGAATGCTACCACGATCCATTCCTGCACAAGCTGGTTCTGGCGCCGGAATACGGTGGCGACGGTAAAAGCGCCGGCGTATGCGCAAACAAAATCGCTCCGATCGCCGTCTATCCCGCCCACTGGGCGCCGAACGCAATGGTGCGTTACGACAAGGAACAATTTCCAGCACACTATCGGGGTGGCGTCTTCATCGCCTTCCATGGCTCCTGGGATCGAGCCCCTTATTCCCAAGGCGGCTACAACGTAGTTTTTCAGGCGCTCAATGGAGACCACGTCTCCGGCCAGTGCGAAGTGTTTGCGGATGGTTTCGCGGGAGCGGTGAAGTCGCCAGCCGAAGCCGAACATCGTCCTTCAGGCTTGGCAGTTGGGCCCGACGGCGCACTCTACGTTTCTGACGACACTCGCGGACGGGTCTATCGAATTGAATATCGTGGAGGTGAGGACTTCGACGCCGCGAACGTCACCCCGTGTCCGAGCGCAATAGCGCCGGCCGGTAGTCCGGTTGAAGAAGCCTCACAACCACCAGAGGGTACTCACCCCGATGCGGGCGCGGCCGCAAACGCCAATTTGCCGGCTCCTCCGGGCGCGACACAAGAAATGGTTCAACTCGGGGACCGCATCTATCGCGGTCAAGTCGGCGGAGCAGGGTGCACCGGCTGCCACGGTGCGAATGGTCAGGGAACGCCTTTAGGGCCGCCATTAATAAAACACAAATGGCTGTGGAGCGATGGCAGCAATGAGGGCATCAAGAAAACGATCATCGAAGGGGTTTCGCAGCCAAAGCAATATCGCAGCCCCATGCCGCCCATGGGTGGGGCGCAACTTACGCCCGACCAGGCATCGGCGCTCGCAGCGTATGTATGGAGTTTGAGCCATTCGGGAGCGCCTGTTCAGCAGTGATTAAAGGATGCATAACATCGGAACAGCACACAAGGGAGTGGTTAAGCGGTCCAGCTACTAGGCCGCCCCGTAGGAATGAAATGCACTCAACAACTGTGTGAACGGGCGAATTGCGTATAACAGCACCGGAGAGTGGCAACTGTAAGCAAAATTTGGAGGCGCGGGTCGGAATCGAACCGACGCATAAAGGTTTTGCAGACCTCTCCCTTACCACTTGGGTACCGCGCCCCTGCGGAATACGTTAGCGTTCCGGGTGAAAAAAGTCCATCTGAGGGGAAGGACCGGAAACTTTATGGAGCGGGAGACGGGGGTCGAACCCGCGACATCGACCTTGGCAAGGTCGCGCTCTACCACTGAGCTACTCCCGCTCGACGAGTTCTGATTATAAACAAGCGGCGACTCTGCGGCAATGATTTCAACCGATCTCAGAGTGGCTTCGACATCACGATACAGTGGCAGCTCACCTTGCCTTGGAGCCGGCGCGATGGCCGAAATTCCTCGGTCCCAGTTTCCTGGTATCCCAAATTTCGATAGAACGGCAACAATTCCGGCCGCAGGCTTAAAACGCCGATGTCCATATACTTGCAGGAATGATTGCGGCCATATTGCTCGGCAGCGTCGGTCATCAATTTGCCAAGTCCCTGACCCTGTTGGTTGGGATCAACGGCGAGCATGCCGAAATATGCTCGCTCGCCGCGAAGCTCTACGTACACGCAAGCTAACGTCTGCCCATCACGCTCCGCCAGCAGAAGGACGCCTTCGCGCATCGTCGCAGCGAGGCGCCCTTCATCGGTGCGCGTACCAGCGAGGAATTTCTCAATGGCAAATGCCTGGTTGATTACGGACACTAAGGCCGGGATATCTCCGGAGCGGGCGTGACGGATATCGATTTGATCCTTGTGTCCGGTCATATCCGCTACCTTGGTCCGCTAGCAGAAATGTCGGAAGAAACCTGATTCAGCGAGGAGACCATTGCGGATCCTCTTCCGGAGGGACGACGTGCCCATCGCGCATGTGGATGATGCGGTCCCCAAACCTGGCGGCCTCGGGATTATGTGTGATCATGAGTACTGTCTGTTTCAGTTCTTGATTCGATTGGCGCAACATCTTGAGAACGATGTTCGAGTTTTCCGTATCCAGATTGCCGGTTGGTTCGTCGGCCAGAACTAGTGCGGGCTGATTCACCAGAGCCCGTGCCAGGGCGACCCGCTGCTGTTCTCCACCGGAAAGCTCTGAAGGACGGTGATTCAAACGCTTGGTTAAACCGAGCAGATCGCAAATGCGAACAAAAAACGCGGGATCACGATCGCCGTTGCCGGAAATTTCCTGCGCGATGGCGATGTTCGAACGGGCGTTCAGCGTGGGCAGCAAGTTGAACTTTTGAAAGACGAAGCCGATTTTGCGCTTGCGCATGCGGGTGCGCTCGGCATCGGAGAGAGTGGTAAAGTCCACGCCGTCCATGATGACTTTGCCGGAATCGGCGTGCGTGAGGCCGCCGAGAAGGTAGAACAAAGTGGATTTACCGCTGCCCGAGGGGCCGACAATGGTGACGAACTCACCTTTTTGTATGCTGAATGAAACTCCCCGCAGCGCGGGCACGTCAACCTTTCCCACGCGATAAGTCTTGCGAAGATCAATGGCCTCAATAAATGCACTCATTCCAGCCTTGATCTTACACGATGCAATTGCAGGGGAGGACGCGCGGGAACGGGTTACGCGGCCATCAAGCGACTCCGATTTCGCGAGGTAGAGGCGAAGAACGTGGCTGCGTTCTCTTGGGCCCGCGCTTGCGCACCAGAAGGAGTCGGATGCGCTCCAGCAGATCAGCGGGCGCATACATTCCGCGGGCTAGAAACACATCAGCTTGAGAAGCGTGATCGTAAACTCGGACCTTGTTAGATATGAGAATTGCGGGAATGTGGGGCGATAAAGCCTTTACCGCCGCGATTAACTGCGGCCCATCCATGCCAGGCATCGCCATGTCAGTGACGACGAGGTCGATGCCTCCCTGCTTGAAGCGTTCGAGGGCGGGTTCGCCGCGAGAGTAGCTGGCGACACGATAGCCGCGGGTTTCCAGCATGACTTTTCGATGGGACAGCGATTGGTCGTTATCGTCAACACACAGAATCGTGCGCTTAGGTTTCATTCACCGCCCGTAGCCGAGAGCCAACTAATCGTGAACCGAGCTCTCGAGAGTTCTCTGTCGCGAAGGATGGAAGAGCGAAGTGATGCTATCGGGAAAAGCGGTCCACTGTAAAGTATCGTCGAAGCAAATGGGAAGAACTGGCCATTGATCTTTTTGCGCACGTGTGAAGGTTATGATTCTGCGAACCTTGCGGTCGCTCGAGCAGAGGAAAATTTTTCTGCGCACGATGCAAGTTCGATGGCCGCCGCTGCGTAGGTTAACTATGCGGTTATTGGTGCGGTGCAATCGGCGTAGATGCAGTGTCGCGGTTTGACAGGGTTTGCGAGGAATTCTATGCTAGCAACGTGCTTTGCTCCCGCCAACGCGATGCCGCATGCTGTTGTATCTATGCGCGATCGTGTGGGTAGGCGGCAAGTGTCTTTCTTCCAGCCCACCCGATGAAGCGGGTGGGCTTTCTTCTTCATCCAATATCGCAATCGAAGCCAAAGCAGCGTTCTACCAATTTTGTAATTGATTATTCGAATTCACCAGGACTGAAAACTGAAAGAGGAGTGAAAATGGCCACCACGACGGCAAATGAAGTAAGCAATCGGATTCCACGGATCAATGACACGGCGCCGAACTTCACGGCGGAAACGACACAAGGCACGATCAACTTCCATGATTGGGTTGGCGACGGTTGGGCGATTCTGTTTTCCCATCCTAAGGATTTCACGCCGGTGTGCACCACGGAGTTGGGTTACATGGCGCGCCTGCAACCGGAGTTTGCCAAGCGCAACACGAAAATCATTGGCTTGAGCGTCGATCCAGTGAGCAGCCACGGCCGATGGGCGGCGGACATCGAGGAAACCCAAGGCGCCAAGGTGAACTACCCGATGATTGGCGATCCCGAACTGAAGATCGCCAAGCTTTACGGCATGTTGCCCGCGGAAAGCGGGAACACGTCCGAGGGACGCACCGCAGGCGATAATGCGACTGTGCGCACGGTCTTTGTGGTCGGACCGGACAAGAAGATTAAATTGCAGTTGAGTTATCCCATGAGCACTGGCCGGAATTTCGATGAAATTCTTCGCGTGATCGATTCCATGCAACTTACCGCCAAACACAAAGTTGCGACACCGGTGAACTGGAAGCAGGGAGACGAGGTCATCATCCTGCCG
>Ga0209006_10001176_pt1 | contig 23822 bp, 20 predicted proteins | sample JacPin_JW_Ref_O2_FD_188567 | JGI IMG/M metagenome (GOLD analysis project Ga0209006, IMG submission 188567) | Forest soil microbial communities from Algoma, Ontario, Canada - Jack Pine, Ontario site 1_JW_Ref_O2 (SPAdes) (version 2) | ecosystem: Environmental > Terrestrial > Soil > Boreal... | reverse complement strand
CCCGTTGCAAGCCGCTGATAAAAAACCGCTTATGAGTCCAGCTGCGTTCGGGACAAGCCGCTTCGGACTCAGGGAGGTACGCGCCGGAGCTCTGGGGGGAAATCTCGCCGCTCCGGCACGCACCCGTGGTACCGGTAGGAGGAGTACTCAGCGACGTGGAAAATACAGGGTAACAATTCGTATCTGCTTGGCTGTGCCTATGGGGTCAGCTTGGACGAATCTGGGTAGGGGCCTGTTCGAGGTTCTAGGTCTTTCCCACAATGGTGAAGGGAGCCCAGTAGTAGGGGTGGGGGTATTCCTCTCGGATCTCCTTGGCTGCTTCTGCGGCGGCTGTGGCTTTGTTTTCCCCCGTTTGGAAGCGACGGTAGAAGGCGGTCATGAATTTGTGGGTGCTGGCGTCGTTCACATCCCAGAGGGTCAGGAGCAGGGAGCGCGCGCCGGCGTAGAGTGCTCCGCGAACCAGGCCGAGGAGTTCGTCGCCGGCGGAGATGACGTTGAGGCCGGTGGCGCAGCCGCTGAAGGCAAGAAGCTCAGCGTTCAGGCGCATCTGGTAGAGCTCGTAAAGGTGCAGGTATCCGTCACCGAGGGCGATGCCCGAGAACATCGGGTTGTCGGGGCGGAAGCTGCCGTGAGTTGCCACGTGGAGGACGTGGCTGTCGATTCCCTTTTCGATCAGTTTTTCGTGAGTGGCGGCAGCGCCCAGGTAGAGCTCGGAGTCGGGAAGGATCCGATGGACGGCGTTGACCTCGTCGAGAATCAGGGGCGCTTTTTCGTCGGGGATGCCGAAGATTGCCGATCCTGTGGGGGTTCCTTCATAGGGTCGGTGACACAGCGTGAAGACGGTTGCGCTGGGGGCGTAGGAAATGTCGTGGAGATCGAGAAGGAATTCGTCGCCGGTGTAGAGGGCGTGAAAGGGCAAGTAATGCAGGTTACCGTGAGGGACGATAACTAACTGTTTGGTGTGGATGAACTCGGCGACCGGATCGAAGAGTTCTTTGTAGAGTTCGGCCAGGTGGCCGACGGTAGAGTCGTACATTTCTTTCGCGGCGCCTGCTCCGAGGTGCGCTGACAGTTGAATGCGGCCGAGCTGGAAGCGGAAGAAGCGGAGCGATTCGGAGACTTTGGCTAACGTCGTGACGTGAAGGATGTGGAACGATTTCGGGCTGACGACTGCGGCAACGATGTAGTCGCCGGCGAAATAGTATTCGAGGAGCGTTGTGTCGGGAGGAAGGACGGACTGGACTTTTTCGATCGACGCGCATGCGGCAGGTGCGATCGTGGAGGCTTCGGGTGAGCCTTGCGGAAGATCTTCGAGGATAGCGAGGAGCGTTTTTTCTTTCTCGGTGGCCTTTTCGCGCAAAGCTTCGACGGTTTCAGCGCTGTTCTGTGCGGCGCGCATTTGTTCGAGTTCGATGCGGTGCTGATACCAGTTCAGCTCTTCGCGCAATTCGCGGATTTTGTGGACGAGTTCGCTCTGGCCGAGTTTTGAGGCGGGCGCGCTGTGGCCCCTTTGAAACATCAACTCGGATAGATTGCGCGATTTGGCGAGCTCGATGTATTTGAAGGCTTCTTCGTCGGTGCCTTCGGTGAAGTCGGGATTGATACAGAGCTCGACCATGCGCTCGTAGAGCTCTGACTTATTTTTCATGAATGAAATTTTTAGTTCGTCGCGATATAGGTTGCTGCGCAGGCCCTCGAGGCTGTGACGGGCTTGTTGATATTGGAGATAAGCGGAAGCGTGGGAGCCGGCGGCCTGATCGATGCGGCCAAGCAGGAAGCGGCCCTGGTATTGAAGGATCGGACTGTCGAGTTTCTTGACGATTTCGAGACCGGCGAGGCATTCGGTGCGCGCCGTGGCGAGATCGCCGGTGTGAATTGCCGTTTGGGCGAGCAGGAAGTGGCAGATCGCGGCCTTGTTGCGCAGGAGTGATCTGTCGAAATAACTTGCTGCGCCTGTCGCGAAGTGACGTGCTTCGTAGTAGCGGCCAGCCGAAAACAAGACGATCGCCTGATACAGATCGATTAGCCACTGCCAGACTTCGTTTTTTTCTTTAATGAAAAGGCGCTTAGCTTCACCGAACGTTTCGAGCGACTTCGCAGTCTTGCCTTCCTGACCGAACGCAATTGCCTGATTGACGAGCGTTTTTGCCGCTTCATATCCGATTTCGATGTCACGGAAGAGTTGGAAACCCTGGCTGGCGATGTCGTGAACCTCAGAGCTGAGATTCAGCTCGACGTAAATATCGGAAAGATCGAGATAGCAGAGCGCAACGAGATATTTGTCGCCGATTTTCTCGCCGGCGAGACGTGCGCTTTTCAGCCCTTCGATCGCGCGGCGATAGTCTCCGCGCAAGTAGTAGAGGTAGGCGATGTTGTAGTCGGTCGTGAGATGGATCAGCGGGATGTCGTGGTCGAGCAAGAGGTATTTCGCGCGTTCGTACGTGGCGACGGCTTTCGCGAAGTCGTTAAGGCTGATCAGACACATCGACATATTGTTGAGCGAGATCGTCAGCTCTTCGGCGTCGCCGTAGGGGAGCAACTGCTCATAGGCGTACTCGTAGTGGGTGAGCGCTTCCTGGAAGCGGTCCTGGCGATGAAAGATATTTCCGATGTTATTTTCGAGACGGGCCAGGCGGCGCTTGTCGCCCATTTCGACAAAGATGTCCTGCGCCTTGGTTGCGAGCGCGAAGGCCCGATCATAGTCGCCGATCATGATGTGCGGATGGATGGCGGCGGTAACGGTGCGGCCCACGCCTTCCTGATCTTTCGCTTGCTCGAAGAGTCTTTCCGCTTCGTTGTAGAGTGCGACGGCGGCTTGATATTCGCCGCGCTCAGAGAGGACGTGCGCTTTGATGCGCTTGCTTTGAGCGAGAAGCTCCGTTCGGCAAAGGATGTTGGCGATGAGGATTGCTGCGTCGGCCAACGCGAGAGCAGTGGTGGTGTTGACGCGGAATTCCTGCAAGGTTGCGGCATTGAGTTCGGCGACGACATCGGCCTGCACGAAGGACTTGTGACCGGCGAGGAACTTGCGGCGATCTTCGACCGTGCTCAGCGCAGAGATCTGAGCGAGAAGGTCCGGAGTCAGCAGCGGAGTTGTGGCCGTGGAAGTCACCGTGGTTTTGCCGCTAACGGCAAGTCGCTCCTGCCGGTCGAAGGAATTGCTCGTCAACGTTCCAGAGCGCGTACGGATCAAGAATTCCGGGCTGGAAATTGCCGACTGTGGACTGCGCGCCGACGAGAATGTCGGGACTCAAGAGAAAAATCAGAGGCAAGTTCTGGGCGACGATTTCCTGCACGCGGTCGTAGAGTTTTTTGCGGCTGGCGTAGTCGGTCGTCGTCATTTGCGATTCCATCAGCTTGTCGAGCTCGGATTCCCACGGGGTCGCGGGCGTTTTTTCGCCCATATCCCATAAGTGCATTTCGCCAGAGGAGCGCCAGAGGCCCATTTCCGGTGTCGGATCGACGTCGCCGTTGACGAGATTCATCAGGACAGCGTCGTAATCGTGCGTATTCATGACGCGATCGACGAGCGCGCGAAATTCCAACGGAACTACCTTGACATCGATGCCGAGTTGCTTGAGGTCGTCCTGAGCGATGGTGGCGATCTTGGTTCGCTGTGTGTTCGAGGAGCTGACGATGACGGTGAACGTCACGGGATGTTTTTGTTGGTCAAGCAGCATGCCATTTGCATCCCATGAGAAACCGTCGGACTTCAACAGTGCTTTGGCCTGATCGATCGAGCGGTCGGGATGCTGGATGTTTGCGCTGAGCCAGAGCTTGTTTCCGGGGCTGACGTTGCCCCAGATCGGCGTGGCGCGGCCGCCGTAGACGAGGCGCACCATTCCCTTGCGATCCATCGCGAGGGAAACGGCTTCGCGAAATTTAAGATCGCGGAACCACGATTGTTTGGCGGCGATATCGGCGTGTTTGGTCGCGTCGAGCGAGTTCATGTTCAGCAGAAGAAAAACGAACTCGAGACCCGGGCCGACGTCGTAGAGGCATTGGGCTTGCGATGAGTTTTCTTTCTGAAGCTGGTTGAAAAGATCTGCGCCGACGCGTTCGAGGATTTGCGTTTCGCCGCTTTTGAACCTAATAACTTGCGCGTCTCCAGTGGCAACAACCGTGAAGAGCAGCTCGTTGAGATACGGAAGGGGCGTTCCATTTGCGTCTTTGCGCCAATAGTTCGGGTTGCGTTCGAGCAACAACTGCTGTCCAGCCACATAGCTTTTCAGGCGGAAAGGTCCGAGTCCGGCGATTTCTTCGGGCTTGGCGCTGACGCCCCAAATTTCGCCGAGCTTGTGATCGCGATACGCGGCTTCCAATGAGTGTTTGGGGAGGATCGCGAGACTGTCGAAGATTCGCTCGCCGGGACCGTAGGGCTTCGTGAGGTCGAATTCGACGGTGTACGCGTCGATTTTTCGGACGGTGATCGGTTTGTTGTCGATGACCAGCAGGTCACGCTGTGGAGAGCTGAGCGCTTCGTCAAGGTAAAGCTGGAAGGTAAAGACGACGTCGTCCGCCGTGAATGGCGCGCCATCGGAAAATTTCACGTCACGTCGAAGACCGAGTGTGTATTTGCGACCGTCGGGAGACACTTTCCACGAAGATGCGAGTGCAGGTTCGGTGCGCTGCGTTTGACGGTTGATGTGGACGAGATCGGCTTGCATCGTGCCGATGACTTCGCGCGATGTGGTGTCGACGGCGAGGATGGGATTGAGCGTTTTTGGATCCGTGGGAAGGGCAACCGTGATTCGGCCGCCGGGATGGCCGACTTCCGGTGGCGGCTGCTTGTCTTGGGCGCTCGATGATGCGGCCGCGAGCAAAGCTGCGACTAGAAATATCGCGGGGCAGGTTAGTACGCGCCGAAACCGCGACCGAGAACTGTGACGCGTGCTCATGTGAGGGGGACTCCGACTTTCTGTTGAATCGCAGAAGACGCCCAGTGGTAGATCAGAAATAGAGCGACGAGAGCGATTCCGGGGGCGTACATCCACCAGTAGTTCACCAGGACGGTGTATTTCTGCAATTCGGCTAAAAGGGTGCCCCAGCTTGGCACGGGCTCGCCGATGCCGAGACCGAGGAAGGAAAGCGTGACCTCAGCGAGGATGAACTGCGGAATCAGGTACGCAGCCATCGTCAAGAGTAACGCCAAGACCTGCGGGAGAATATGTTTTCTGAGGATGTGAAAGTTCGAAGCGCCCATCGCGCGCGCCGCGAGGACGAAATTTCTCTCTTTCGCACTGAGGACCATGGAGCGGACGAGGCGAGCGGGGCGAGCCCAGCCGATGATGCCGACAACGGCGATCAGCAGAATGAATGTATCCGTCGTTTCGATTCGCAAAGGGAGGATGGCTCGAACCGCGAAGAGCAAATATAGCCACGGGAGCGCCATGAACAATTCGACGAGACGCATCGTGACGGAATCAACCCAGCGCCCCGAATACCCCGAAATTAAGCCGACGATTGCACCGGTGAACAGGGCGATCGCTGTGCCGATCCAGCCGGCGAGAATCGAGATGCGGCCGCCGTACAACATTCGCGAGAATTCGTCGCGACCGAGATCGTCGGTACCGAAGAGAAATAGGCGGCCCGGACTGTCGACGCCGAGCAAATGCGTGCTCGCGGTGATGCCCGTGATGATCGTGTAAGGTGAGCCCGTGGTGAAAAATCGGAGTGGGTATATTTGCGAGCGGTCAACGTCGTAGCCGCCGGCGTCCAACGCTGCCTGATTCCAGCCGTAGACGAACGGGCACAGCGACAAATGCCCGTCGGGGCGTATGAAGTGAACGCGAGTCGGCGGCGAGAACGGAAGGTCGCGAGCTTGTTCGGCGTAACCCTGCGTGGAGAAAAAGCCCGGGAAGATCACGACGAGGTGCAGCACGATGAACAGGCTCAACAGTGTGTTTCGCTTTGCGCGGTCGCTCATGATTGCGCCGTTCGGATGCGGGGATCGGTGCAGTAGAGCAGGAAATCGGCGAGCAGATTGCCGGCGATCAAGCAGACTGCGGAAAACATCGTCGCGGCGACAACGACGTAGATGTCGCGAGCGAGGACGGCTTCAACGACGAGAGGACCGAGGCCGGGCCAACTGAGAATCACCTCGACGAGCAAAGAAATGCTAAGGAGCGAGCCGACAGAAAACCCAAAGAGAGAAATCAGCGAATTGAGCGCCACGGGGAGAGCGTGGCGGTAGAGCAGTCGAAATTTAGGAATTCCGTGACCCTTGGCAGCGATCAGAAATGGCGCGTCCAAAACGCCAACCATCGCCGAACGAACGTGACGAGCGAGAATCGGTAAAGTCGTCAGCGCGAGCGCAAGGACGGGAAGAAAAAGGTGACGGCTTAGATCCCAGATTCGTTGAGCAAAGGAAAGCCGAGCGGCATCGGTGGAGCTCATTCCGCCGGTTGGGAACCAGCCAGTGCGGGCCGCGAGCAAGAGCAGCAGCAAGGCGAAAAGAACATCGGGAATTGCGAATAGCAACGCGAGGATTATTTCGCCGGTTCGGTCGATCCAGCCGCCCTTGTGCAACGCTTCGGCAATACCCCAGGGAAGCGCCAACATCCAAGCGAGCAGAACTGCGAACGCTGTCAGCAGCAGAGTGTTTCGCGCTCGCTGCCACACCAATCTGCCGACCGGGCAGTGATACGAGAGCGAGTAACCCCAGTCGCCGCGAAAGATGGATTCAACCCAGCGCGCGTAGCGTTCGGGGAACGGCCGATTCGCTCCGTATTGCGCTTGCAGCGCCGAGACTGTTGCAGAAGAAATTTGCGGATTGAGCTTGAGGTCGTCGAAGAAATTACCGGGCGCGGCCGAAAGCAGTGCGAACGTGCAGAGAGACACCCCTACGAGCAGAAGTACCCTCTGACCCAACCGCACCGCGAGCTGTTTCATGCACTACTCGTTTACAGACGGCATCTCTTGCAATCGTATGTTTTCAGTATCCTTTGCGATTGAAACAACACCAACAGGAGTGGGTTTTGCGTGTATGTCGGGAGTTAATAGCAGTGAGGGTGGCGGAGAGTCCGTGATGCGACCCGCTTTCAAGGCGACCACGTCGTGGGCCAGCATGCGTGCCAGCCGCATATCGTGGGTGATGAAGAGGTACGTCAGCGAGCGCGCGCTCTGCAGCTCGAGCAGGAGGTTCGCGATTTGCGACTGAGTGGAGAGGTCGAGCGCGCTGAGTGCTTCGTCGAGAATGAGGATTTTGGGACGGGCGATCAGCGCGCGGGCGATGGCGACTCGCTGACGCTGGCCGCCGCTGAGTTCGTCGGGCCGACGAGTCAGCCATTTGGAACTGAGCGCAGCTTGCTCGCACGCGGCGACAAGACGCAGGAAGCGATCCTTTTTGCCGAGCGTGGGCTCGTGAATCTCGAGTGGCTCGAGCAACACTTCCTCGATCGTCATGCCCGGGTTCAGGGCTGAGGCAGAATCCTGGAAGATCAGGTGAATGTCGCGGCGGACTTCCTTGAGTTCTTTTGGCTTGAGTTCGAGCAGGTTTCGGCCACCATACAGAATTTCGCCGAAGCTCGGCTTTTCGAGCAGCACGAGGCAGCGAGCCAGACTCGACTTGCCGCACCCGGAAGGCCCGACCAGCGCCAGGGTTTTCCCGCGCGTCAAATCCAACGAAACGTTCGTCAGAGCGGTGACCGGAATCCGCCGCTCAAAGACTGTTCTTTGGAAATAGTGAAGCGAGAGATTGCGAACAGAAAGGATCACCGGATTCGCTTCGGGCACAGGCTGCAGTTTAGTCTGCATAAAGATGGCACTCGATCCGCCGATTTTCGGGGACGGTGATCGGCGAGGGTGGTTGCGAGTCGCACTTGGTCATGCGGCGGTCGCAGCGCGGGGCAAATTCACAGCCAGGGCTGGCGCTTTCCGGATCAGGCGAGTCACCTGGAATCGTCGGAAGTCGAACCGGATCGGCGCACTGGGAATCCCGCTGCGAATCCCACGACGGCTCGGCCGCACATGCAAGGAGCGACCGAGAATAGGGGTGCTGGGGATTCTCGAAAAATACGCTGGCCGGAGCGTCTTCCACGATGCGGCCGGCGTAGAGAACTGCGACGCGGTCGGCGAGCGTGTGGAGGATGCGCGGGTCGTGCGTGATCAAGATAAGCGCCATGCGGCGCTTGGATTTTAGATCCGCGAGGAGCTCGAGGATTTCGGCCTCGGTTTCGGCGTCTAAAGAGGCGGTTGGCTCGTCGGCGATGATCAACTGCGGGTCGCAGCTCATGGCTTGCGCGATCACGACGCGCTGCTGCTGCCCACCGCTGAGCTGATGAGGATAGGCGTTGTAGACGCGGCGGTCGGTCGAAGAAAGGCGCACGCTCTCGAGCAACAACTCAGCTTCGGTGCGGTAGCGTTGGCGCGGCCACGCGTTGTGCGCGCGTAAAACTTCGGCCACTTGCTCGCCGATCTTCATCACGGGGTTAAGTGCGGCGCCCGGCTCCTGTGGGACGAAGGCGACTTCTTTTCCGTGGTAGCGCTGCAGTTCGGAATCGGTGAGTTTCGAAATATCATGGCCGCCGAACGCGATAGTGCCGGACGTAACTTTCGCGTTTTTAGGCAAGAGTTGGATTAGCGCTTTCGCGAGCGTCGATTTGCCGCTGCCGGATTCACCGAGAATTCCATAGCAGATGCCGGGCTCGAGCTGGAGATGAACACCGCGGAGTGCGCGAATTCGCACATTGGCGGGGAGAGTGAACTCGACCCGAAGGTCGGCGACGTTGAGCAGCGATGCCATCCCAGTCATTTCAGTGTCCGGGAGACTTCGTCGCTTCGCAAGGCGCGTGTGCCGTTAAAGCACCCAACTGGCATTCTTTTCGATAAAGCCAAAACCGCAATTTTGCCAGGCGGTTCCGGGCCATTGAATGTGCCGCATCGAGGCGCGACCCACGAGAACTTCGGAGCTGCGGCTCAGCAGGAATACCTCGACAATCCCGCCGGGCTCGAGATCGACGCTGCATTTGCAGAGAAAGCCGTTCGCGCTGACGTCTTCGGTGGAGGTTAGAAGATCGAACCGTTTTCCGCTGGTGCTTGTGCCGACGAGTTTGAGAATTACCTTGAGGCGAATTCTGTGATCGCGGCGGCGTTCGTTGTGGGGACTGTTGATCGCCTTTTCGATCGAGGACTTTAGCTTTTCAAAATCGAGCGGCTTCTCGAAGAAATCCCTGGCTCCGAGATTGAGGCAGAATTCGCGGTGTTCGTCGGCGGACTGCCCGGTGATGACGAAAATGGGAATCGTCTGTGTGTTGCTGACGGACGCAAAAGTCTGACAAAGCTCGAGCCCGGAGAAGCGCGGCATCATGAGATCGACAAGAATGCAGTCGGGCTTCGAGGCCAACGCCAGCCCGAGGGCTTCGGTGGCATCTCCCGTGTCGGTCACCTCGAACGAATCACTCAATCGCTGTCGAATCAGACCGCGCATGCTTTCGTCGTCTTCGACGACTAAAATTCTTGGCATTCCACCCCTCCGGCGTATTCGCGTAATTGCAAATTATGGGCAACAGATTTCAACTTTCTGACTTATCGCCGGCAGATCGATCAGCCGTCGCAATCAGATTCGAATCGAGTATTTCGCGTAGCTTGTGGGCCAACTTCATCCTGGAAAAAGGCTTTTGCAGAAAAGCGACGTCCTTGGGCAGGACGAACTTCTCGCCGAGCGCGCCGTCGGAATAGCCGGACATGTACAAGACACGGAGTTCAGGCCTGAGAGCGCAGAGGAAGCGCGCCAAGTCGGCGCCGTTCATGTCGGGCATGACGATGTCAGTGAGCACGATATCGATCGCGCCTGGGAACAACTGGACGTGGCCGACGGCCTCGCTGGCGGATTCTGCGTTTAGGACCTTGTAGCCGGTCGATTCCAGGAAATCGACGATCATTTTGCGGAGGACCGGCTCGTCTTCGACAACGAGAATAGTTTCCGAACCGCGCGGCATTCCCGTTTGCTCGGGGGCTTTCTGGCGCTGCTCTACGTGGAGATCGGTTGCCGGTAGGAGAATGGTGAACGTCGAACCCAAGCCTTCACGAGTGTCGACAGTGATAAATCCGTTGGCTTGCTGGATGATTCCGTAGGCTGTCGCTAAGCCGAGGCCCGTACCTTTCGACTTGTCCTTCGTAGTGAAAAACGGATCGAAGATGTTCGCGAGAATTTCAGGGCTGATGCCCGTACCGGTGTCTGCCATGGCCAGAGAAACATACCGGCCAGCCGGGATGGACGCCTTGCCATCGTCGTAAGCCTCAACGTAGCGGTTCGCAATGCTGATCGAGAGTTTGCCTCCCTGAGGCATAGCGTCACGGGCGTTGACGGCTAGATTGATGATGACCTGCTCGACTTGCCCGGGGTCGACGGTCACAGCGCTGACGTGAGATGCGGCGTAAACATTCAGCCGGATGTGCTCTCCAATCAAGCGGCTGAGCATCGACGACAGATCGTTGACCAATGAAACCAGATCTGTAGCGCGCGGCTGGATGACCTGCTTTCGCCCGAAGGTGAGGAGCTGCTTTGTCAGATCGGTGGCGCGCTCACTGGCCTTCGCGATTTCTTCCACACTGTGTCGGAGTGGATCGTCTTTCGACAGTCGCTCGAGGATGAACTCGCTGTAGCCTTGCACGACGCCGAGCGAATTGTTGAAGTCGTGCGCGACCGCGCCGGCAAGGTGGCCGACGGCCTGAAGCTTTTGCGCCAAAAGAAGCTCCTCTTCCAGTTTCTTTTGCTTCGTTATGTCTCGATAGAGACCAATTCCGCCCACGAGTTTGCTTTTGACGAGAAACGGGATGCCCATCATTTCGACGGTGACGCGCGTCTTGTCACGCCGGAGCCGCACGGTCTGCTTGGAAATCGGTTCCACCAATACTTGCTGGGTGAATTGCGATGCTTCTTCTCCTTCCGGAGCAGAGAGAATTTCGTCGACGTGACGGCCCACAATTTCGGAAGAAGCGTGGCCGAACAGATTTGTGAAGGCTCTGTTGATGAGAAGGATCTTGCCATTGGCATCGTGGACCACCGTTGCGAGCGGACTATGATCCTGCAACGCGTTGAGGACCACTGTTTGGTGCTCCAGTTTGCTGCTAGCGACGGCGATTTCCGAGACGAGGCATCCGACAGATAGACCGACCAAGCCGGCCCCCAGCATCATGATCTGCGATTGCAGATTGGTGGCACTGGGAGCGATCGCATTTCGAAGCGACCAGAGCGTCGCGATGTTGGACAGCATCACGGCGGCAGCGACGCCGCGGATTCCCTGGCGAGTCGCAATCCACAGCGTGAGAATGAGAACGAGAAAGAAAGTATTGTGGGCGCGCGCGAATCCAAAGGTCAGTAGGAACCAGGGGAGCACGGCCGCAGCGGTGAGTTGCAAGTAGCGTTCGGCCAAAGTGATGCGAGACGGTTGAGTAGCGCGAGCTGTGAGAGACCATTCCATGGATCCAAGACCTGCAGCATCGGCCATGGGACTCAAGGCAGGAATCACGTGAATCCACAGAAAGGGCGCGATGCTTACTGCACCCAAGAGGTGTCCCATCACGATCTGGCCGCAAAACAACCAGGTATCAATTGTTTCCAGCGATTGATGGTTGTAGCGAATCAGGTATACGAACGTGCCGATCAGAATTGAGGTGACCGCGATAACGCCGAGCATCCTGCCGAGATCGCGGACTTTAATTGTCAATGAGTCAGCGCGACCCATTCGGCGAAGGACGAACGAGCCGATGGCGCAGCACACCACGGTAATGCCAGCTTCCGACAACACGGTCTGGGGCGACAGGATGAGGGAGCCGGCCAGGGCACTGCCAATGACGCTGGCACAAAAAAGGATTGGCATCGCCAACCAGCCGTTTGAGTAGACGGCAACGATGGCCAGCCCGGTCAGAGGGAACCATGGGATTGTCCCGGTTCCATAGTCCTGGTTTCCGAAGACAAATTGAAAGGCGACGCCGGCAAGAAAATAGAGAATGAGGGCTACGTGTGGCGAAGTTGCGGCGTGGGGAGCCGAGGTTTGCTGCGCATCTATTTCCTGAAGCTCGAGAACGTCAGCCATGACCGTATAAGTCCGGATAAGTCCGGTTCCGACGTCGATTGCCCTAGCGTGAGGCGGAGAGCCTGACACAACGTCACTCGTGCCTTGAAATCCGGATACATCTATCTGAAGGGTGGGGAATGGTTATGTCACGTGGAAGTGTAAGTAGAAGAACGAATGCCTAAACGGAACTCTCACCTAGGTATCACTACCTAGGTATCATTCCTGTGGTGTTACCGCTCATTATTGTTAGTGCTCCAGTACCCAGTCGTTCTATCGACGTGGGTAGGTACCAAGGCCATCATGCATCTACACGAAAGCAAGGTCGGTGAGGTTTAGAGGGTAGGTCTGTCGGTGAACGATTCGAATCGACGACCGGTTCTGCGGAACCGGAGACCACACATGGAGTAGGCCCTTTGTATGAAAAGTCTCTTCGAAAGCCCATCGATTACGACCCGACCGGCACCACCGAACAATGAGAATATGCGATTGGTTCGGGAATGCCTGGACGGCGATCCGAACGCCTGGGCCGAGCTGGTTCAGAAGTACAAAAACCTGATTTTCTCGGTGCCGATCAAATACGGCTTAACCAGGGATGAAGCAGCGGATATCTTTCAGGATGTCTGCGTTAAGCTGCTTTCGGACCTGAAAAACGTGCGTGATCCCCAGGCTTTGCCGAAATGGATCATTCAGGTCACGTCGCACAATTGCTTTCACTACAAGATCAAGCGCAACCGCTTTGTCTCGAGTGACGCCGAAGATCAGAACACACCCGAGCCGGAAGTTCAGGCCGATACCGTCGAGCAGATCGCACGGACCGAAGAAGAGCAAATGGTCCGCGAGGTCCTGGGCGAGCTTTCTCCCCGATGCAATCAGCTGATCCAGATGCTATTTTTCGAGGAGCCTTCGCGCTCTTATCGGGATATCGCATCGGACCTCGGGATTGCGGTCGGGTCGATCGGTATGATGCGGCAGCGATGCATCGACCGGTTGCGGAAGCGGTTCGAGGAGGTTGGTATAGCCTGAACCGGGCAGCTTGCTTTGTCCTGAGCTGACCCAAAGGGCTACATCATCCCCTGTATCATTTGGGCCGGAGCCCACTCTTATGCGGTGTAGGATTGGAGGAGTTCGACGGCATCACTCTCTAAGCCGTTGAACAACAACGACATGGCGCATTATTCGTCGCAAAACTGGATCGACTACGTCCGCAACCTGGTGTCCCCACAGGATGCAGCGGCGATGACGAATCATCTGAAGAGCGGTTGCGAGAGCTGTGCGAAGGAAAAGGCCAGCTGGAGCAAACTCGCCGCCTTCGCCAAGACCGAGGCGCAGTATGAGCCGCCGGCAGACATTGTGAATCGAGCAAAAGCATTGGTTCAGGCGGCGCCCAAGCCCGAAAAAGCGTTTCGCATCCGAGAGATTGCCGAATTGGTCTTCGACAGCCTGCTCACGCCTCAGCTGGCCGGCGTTCGTTCCGCGGCCGGCGTGGGATCGCGCCAACTGCTGTATCGTGCCGGTGAAGTGATGATCGACGTGCGCTTCGAAGCCAACGATGAGAGCGAACGATTCGCGCTGACAGGACAAGTCTTTCGGGATCAGGGATCAAAAGTGGGAATGACGCGCGTTCCAATTTCACTAATCAGCGGGAAAAATGAACTAGCCCGCACATCGACGAACCAGTTCGGCGAGTTCTACCTCGAACACGAGTCAGCGGATAAGAACCTGCAGGTATCGCTGGAAGTCAATTCCGAGAAAGACGTCTTTATTCCTCTGGATGAATCGATCTGGCGGATTGCGCGACAGGTCAAGTAACCCTCAGGCTTCGATGATTCCGTGCCGAACGGCGTAACGCACGAGGCCGGTGACGGACTCCAGGTCGAGCTTGAGCATGATTCGGGCTCGGTGCGCTTCGACGGTGCGCACGCTAATTCCCAGGGCCTGGGCAACCTCCCGATTCTCTTTGCCTTCCGCTATCAATCTCAGGATTTGCGTTTCCCGAATCGAAAGCTCCTTGGTCATGGACCCGTCCAGGTTTAGCGGCTGCTTTCCAGCTCTGACGACGCCAGGTTCGATGACGAGAGTCGACGAGGCGGTTCGAACATTCACTTGGAATTCTGTCTACAAGCTAATGGATACTAATGTATCGACTCCGTCAGTGTATGACACCATGCATCTAATTTAACGGTTCAGTCAACAGATTTTGTTTCAACGCTCCCACGGTGATAGCAGCGATCCGGTCCGAGTGCTTGGGTTTACACGATCCGAAAACACTTAGGGGCGTAAGAACCCCTATATGTGCGACTTGCAAAGGCTAAAGAATGCCTGAAGATAGCGATTTCTTATCCGCGAGAGCATTCTTGGTTGGTATTCCGACCATTGCATTCCCATTTTGAGGCGATGAACTTACAACCGTCGCGAATCTGAAACAATTGTGGCGACTTATCCCTACGCTGGACAAGTTGCAGACCTGAAGCGGAACTTCGGGGATTGCTCAAAATAATCCGGACTTTGTGTATCAAAGCCGATCTCCTCAACTCTTTGCGATTAATGCTACTACTCCTTAAATAGTCGGGCACACAGGGCCCGGCGGTACCGCTGCCGCCGGGCCTTCCCCTTCAGGTAGCAGTTCCCCAGTTCAAACGCCAGTCAGTCCACGTCGTCCCCAATCCCCAGCAAACCCGCCGAGTGATGCCCGATTTGGCAATCGAAATCACCCCAATGTACGAAACGTCGTCGACTCGACTCCTTTTTCGCAGACAGACGGAGAGACGACATGCCAAAACTTCTCATCGCGGATGATTTCGGCCCGCTGCGGACGTCTCTGAAGAAGTATTTCGAGGCGAGGGGCTTGGGAACTTGCCTGGAAGCAGAGAACGGGCGGGAAGCCCTAAAGCTTGCGGAGCAATTGCGTCCCGACGTTGTCATCCTCGACTACTCGATGCCGCTCATGAATGGCCTGGATGCGGCAAGGGCTGTTCACGAGGCGCTGCCAAACGTTCCGATCTTTCTGGTCACAGCACACGGAGCAACGGTACGCCGGTTTCTCGGCGATCTCCCGATTTCCGGCGTGTTTATGAAGGACAACCTCGTCCCGCTCCTCAACGCCGTCCGCCGACACCTGGAATCCGTTATCTGCCCGACGTAGGACACGACAAGTTCACAAGCATCTGTTGCCCGAATAGCAGTTCCAATTCAAGGAGATGACATGACGAAGTTGACGATTGCCCTGACGATCCTTCTCGCGATGACGATGAACTGCTCCCTCGCCTATTCGAGCCAGAAGCCAGCCGCCAAGGTCAGCAGGATCAGCTTTTTGCTGAAGCATCGCGCGCCGGAGCAGCACAAGGATCGCATTTCTCATGGACGCAGATAGGTGAGCTATGCCCGATAGGAATCTGGTCGCCGCAACGATTCTCGTCGCCGACGACAACGAAGCGAATGGAGTGTTGCTCAGCGAAATCCTGGAAGAAGTCGGCTACCGCACGATCTGCGTGAGAACCGGCGCGGAGGCTTTGCTCAAGGTCACGAACGGCGACGCAGATCTTGCGCTGCTCGACGTAAGGATGCCGGATAAGAGCGGCTTCGAAGTTTGCATGGCAATCAAGTCCAATCCTTCGACGCGCTTCGTGCCGGTGATTTTGGTTACTGGTCTTTGCGCTGCGAGCGATCGCATCCAGGGGATCGTTTCGGGCGCGGACGACTTTCTGAACAAGCCGGTGAATCCGCACGAAGTTCGAGCGCGAGTCAAATCGCTCCTGCGACTGAAGTCCTACATCGACGAACTGGAGAATGCAGAAATCGTTTTGACATCACTCGCGAACAGCATCGAGGCCAAGGATCCGTACACGCACGGGCACTGCGAGAGGTTGTCGAACTATTCGGTAGCGTTGGGAAAAAAGGTCGGACTTTCCGACGAACTGTGCGTCGCCCTTCGAAAAGGCGGCATTGTCCACGACATCGGGAAGGTCGCGGTGCCGGAGCGCATCCTGCTAAAGCCAGCGCGCCTGACTCCGGATGAGTGGTACATCATGAAGCAGCATCCGGCAGTCGGCGAACGTATCTGCGCGCCGCTCCGTTCATTTCGCGCGGTTCTTCCCATCATTCGACATCATCACGAGAAGCTTGACGGAACCGGCTATCCGGACGGCCTGAAGGGCGACGAGATCCCGCTCACCGCCAGAATTTTGCAGACAGTCGATATCTATGACGCGCTCACAACCGATCGACCCTACCGGCCAGCGTTGCCGATCGAGGAAGCGCTGAAAACGATGCGCAGCGAAGCAAAGCGCGGCTGGTGGGATTTCGCGTTGATTGACGAATTCGAGAGCCTGGTGGCAGTCCCCGCGGAGGTAGTCAGTGAGTGACGAGGTCAACACCGATTCCATTGAAGGACGGCCGAGCGGCACGGCTTTATCGCTCTCGCTGCTGGTCGTCGCGATTGTCGCCGTCTATGTCGCCAATCTCTGGCGACCTTCGTTTTCTGACGGGGCTGTCAATTTTCAACATGCTCTATCCTCGAATCCGTTTTCATTCGCGGGAACTTTTGTGCTCACCTCGATCGGCCTCGCCTGTGCTCTCGGCGCCGTATTCGTTTTGTTGCGCAGCCAGTCCCGACTGGCCACAGCAAATCTCGATCTGAACTATCAGCTGAAGCTGCTCATTCAAGAGAACGCTTCGTCGCGAGAAGAGCTCGACCGTTACTTCACGTTGTCGGTCGACATGCTCTGCATCCTGGGTTTCGACGGCTACTTCAAACGATTGAATCCGGCGTGGGAGAAGACGCTTGGATATTCGATCGAAGAGCTTCTGAAAATTCCCCGCATCGAGCTGGTTCATCCCGAAGATCGCGCCGCGACGATCAACGAGATTCGGAGACTGCGCGCCGGCAGGAACACGATCTGGTTCGAAAATCGCTACCGGCGCAAGGACGGCATATACGTGTGGCTATCGTGGTCGGCAACTGCCGTGCCGGACAAGCAGCAGATGTATGCGGTGGCGCGCGATGTTACCGCTCTGAAGTCCACAGAAGCGGCGCTGCGAACCGCGAAGGAAGAAGCTGAGCGCTCCAGCAGATTCAAAGATCAATTCCTCTCAACGATGAGCCACGAACTCCGCACGCCGCTCAATGCGGTCGTCGGCTTTTCGGAATTGTTGATGGATGACAAGCACGGACCGCTCACCGAGCGCCAACATCGTTACGTGAAGCACATCCGCACGGGAGGATTCCACCTCTTGAAGCTGATCAACGACATTCTCGACCTTTCGAAAATTGAGGCCGGGCGCCTGCAATTGTCCACGCTGACGCTCGACGTCAGCGAATGCTTCCGTGACGTCGTCGAATCTCTCTGCCCACTGGCGGAGAACAAAAAGCTCAGGATTCGACAAGGCGAAACCAACCTGACCGTCACCGCGGACGAGACGCGATTCAAGCAGGTGTTGATGAACCTGCTCGGAAACGCGATCAAATTCACTCCCGAGAAGGGTCTCATTCAATTGAACGCTCATGCCCAAGGCGATTTCGTTCGCATCGATGTGCGCGATTCGGGGCCAGGCATTCCGCCGGGCGAAGAGCAGCGAATCTTCGAGGCGTTCTATCGAACGCAACAGTGGGGTAACACGGTCGAGGGTAGCGGACTCGGGCTTGCGATTACGCGCCGGCTGGTGGAATTGCAGGGCGGCCAAATTTCAGTCGAGACGCGCCCGAATGAAGGATGCTGCTTCTCGTTCACGTTGCCAAAGGGATTGATCAGTCCATCGGCGCCACAGCCGCGCACTTCGGCGCCGGATCACGCGGTGCCAATTTCCGTCTTGCGAAGCGACGGGTATGTGCTCATCGTTGAAGACGACGGCGCGACACGAGAATTCCTCCGCGACTTCCTGACCAAACACGGACTCAACGCCCGCGCCGTCGCAACGGTCCCTGAGGCACGCCGGGCGCTCTCACTCATGCCTCCGGATCTCGTCGTGCTCGACCTGATTCTTCCCGGCGAGAGCGGCATGCAGATGCTCATGGAATTGCGAAACGACGATCGGGACCGAGATGTTCCCGTTTTCATCTTGACGAGTAAAGACTTGACGCTCTCCGAACAGACTTTTCTACGCCAGAATGCGAATTCGGTTGTTCGCAAGGACGGTTCGTGGCACGAAACGCTCCTCGATCAAGTGCGCCGGCTGCCTCAGAACCGATTGATGATCACCACAGCATGAAAACCCTTGTGTTGGTGGTCGAAGACAATCTCGCAAATCAGGAATTGCTGCAAGACTGGCTGGAAGCCGAGGGATTCGAGGTCGTCAGCGCGGGAAACCTTCAGAGTGCTTTGAACGCACTTGAGGCTCGCACCCCTCACGTTGTTTTGCTGGATGTTCAGCTCGGCACGGAAGATGGCTTGGCCCTATCGGCCTGGATTCGAAGCAATCCGCCCATCAGCCATATTCCGATCATCGCGGTTACCGCTCACGCCATGATGGCCGACCAGCAGCGCGTCGTGCAGGCGGGCTGCAATGCTTGCGTGCCCAAACCAATTGATTTCAAGTTGTTGCGTGGGCAGATCACCCAGTGGCTCGGCGCCTGTACGCCTAACGCTTGCTTCGTTCCCAAACCCAAGACCGACTCTCCAGCGTAACTCGATGCATTTTCTCGCCGATTCGGCACTCCTAACTTGAAGCACAGGAGCGTGTCGAGATGGATCTACCGGTGTCGGTGCAAAACGCAGGAAAAAGTCCCGTGAACCTCTCGGTTTCGAATCCTCGACCGGATCACAAGGTTCGAACAGAGTTGCTGCAACGAGAGGCGCGCGTACCTGGCGTCGAGAAAGCCCTGGTGATCGACGATCACCTGCCCACCTCCGAATTCATCGGCGAAGTTCTGCGCGCGTGCGAAATCGAGACGTACAACACCAGCGACAGCAAACTGGCTGAAGCGCGCTTGCGCCGCGAAAAATTCGACGTCGTATTTGTGGATGCGAAGATGCCGGCGCCCGATGGCTTGGAATTGGCTCGAAGGATCCGCACCTCCGGACCGAACAAACGCGCCACCATCGTCATGATCACCGGCGAGCAAGGCCACGACTTCATGAAGCGCGTCTTTGAAGCCGGCGTGAACTTCGTGGTGTTCAAGCCCGTCGATCGCCAAGCTCTGATGCGGCTCTTGCGTGTAACGCAGGGAGCCGTCGAACGAGAGCGCCGCCGCTACGCGCGCGTCAACGCCGCGTGCAGAGTAGTGATGGAGTTCAAAGGTCAGAATTCATTCGGAACGACGATCGACATGAGCCTCACCGGCATGCGCGTGAAGATGAATCGCCTCTTTCCGGTCAATTCCATCGTGACAACGACACTCGAGTTGGCGCCAGACACGCCGAGACTCACTTTCAAGTGTCGCGTCGTCCGCCAAATCGACGACGACTGCATGGGACTCGAATACGAAGGAATAGACGGGCAGGAATCGCAAAAGCTCGAAGAATTTCTGCTACCACGAGTCTTAGAAATGGCCCGCCGGAAAACCATGAAACCGCTGGGGCAAACTGCTCCTGGCGAGCAACCCCACCTTTAGGGTGCAAATCGAAGGACAGTACTGCGCTTGAAAAACATCCTACGACTCCATCCAACTCAAGGGTAAGTGCCGTCCGTTAAGGTTTCGAACAACAACAGTAAAATCGTTAGCTTCAAGAGTATGTATGCTCAGTTGTAATAGAAGCGCATCGCGGTATGGCCCGCTTTCAGGAGCCGCCGAAAATCCTCGACTTGGCAACCGAAGCTCAAATCCGTGCGGACCACGCCGGGATACTCTCTCGCCTGCATCGGATCACGAGTTCAGGAAAATACATCCCCGAAATTGATGGTCTACGTTTTGTGGCGATCGTTAGCGTTGTGCTGTTCCATGTCCAAGGGCAATTAGCACTTCCTGGCCCGGCAGACGGGTGGCTCTGGTACGTGATTTCACACGGTCGGCGGGGCGTGGAGTTATTCTTCGCGATCAGCGGTTTTATCCTGAGCTATCCCTTCGCGATGGCGATTTTGCGTGGTGGAAAAGCACCTTCTCTCGGTGCGTATTTCTGGCGACGAGTCACACGTCTCGAACCGCCCTACGTGCTTTCAATCTTGGTGCGTTTACCATTGCTGTTGCTCGTTATGAAGAAGCCATTGAGCCTGGTGCTAGGCCATGGCCTGGCAAGCCTTCTGTATTTACACAGCTTGATTTTTGGGACCATGAGTGCGGTCAATCCGCCAGCGTGGTCACTTGAGGTAGAGATTCAATTTTATTGCCTCGCACCTTTTCTTGCCGCGCTTTATTTCGGTTTGCGGCCTAAGATTCTGCGGCGGAGATTGGGTTTAGTTATCATCCTGATAGTCGGACTATTGCAGGTCACGTTGATTTCCGGCAATTACGAAGGGCGTTTATCGCTCAGCATTCTCAACTACGTCCAGTACTTTTTTGCCGGATTTGTTCTCTGCGATCTCTACATTATCGACTGGGACCGCATGCCTCAGCACTGGGGTTGGGACCTTGTCGGTGCGACGATGTGGTCGTGGATTTTTCTTAGCGCAGACAGGAGCCTGCACGTCTTACTACCATTTGCAACTCTTCTGGCATACATAAGCGCGTTCAAGGGAAGACTTCTTAAGGCGATATTCCGAAACGCGTGGATAGCGGCGATCGGAGGGATGTGTTACAGCATTTACCTCACCCACAATTTGGCAATTACGGCGGCAGGCTTTAGTCTGCGCACCTTGTTGAACTCGTCGCGTTTCAGCATCGCGATAAAATCAGTTATCGCGTATTTTGTGTCGCTGCCCATTGTTCTGGGGGTGGGACTACTACTTTACGTAGCCGTAGAACGCCCGTGCATGGACAAGAACTGGCCGTCCCAACTCGCCGAATGGCTGGACCACCATGGCATTCGTCTTCGAAGCAAAGCGTCAGAGGTATCGGCAGAGAGTTGATTTGTTAAGCGTTGCGCCGAAGCTTGCGATGCTTCCGTGAGGAAAGACCCGATGCGACACGTCGTTCTTATAGGTGATGGACCCAAGGCATCGGTCCTGGGCTTCGGCTGTTCCGCGATCATGGGAAGGGTGGGACGGCGTCAGTCGTTGCGGGCTTTGGCTGCGGCTTATGCCGCAGGAGTCAACTTTTTTGACACCGCTCGCTCTTATGGCTACGGCGAGTCCGAAACCGTGGTTGGCGAATTCCTCCGCGGTCGCCGTGACAGGACGGTGCTCTCCACCAAGTTCGGCATCGTTCCCGTTCACCAAGCTCCGTGGAAGCGGGCGCTCATGCCTGTGGTCCGCACGATCGTTGACAACATACCTTCCGCGCGTTCCATCGTACGGACACAGGTCAAAGGGCAGTTGCGTGAGAACCAGATCACGCGCGCCGTACTTAAAAATAGCCTGGACGAGAGCCTCCGCAAACTTCGGACTGACTACGTGGATATCCTCTTTGTGCACTCCGCCCCGATTTCAGTCCTGAGTCAAATCGACCTGTTGGAAGACTTGGATCGTTTGGTCACCGCGGGAAAGATTCGCATGGCGGGAATTTCATCTGAGCGCGATGTAGTCACAGCTGCTCTCCAGAGCGGGCAGACCATCCTCAGGGCCATGCAATTTCCAGCAAGCCTCGGGGACTCAAGTTTCATGTATAAGATCGCGGAAGCACAACCGCGTCGCCTTGTTTTTGTCGCCAACCATCCTTTCGGTGGGGTGGAAGGTATGACGCGTTTGCGATCACGGCTAAGCGAGCTCGCGGAATCACCCGCAACACCTACCGAGATTCGAACCCGATTGAAAGTTCAAGACGAACAGATCGTTCCGGAAATTATTCTTAACTTGATTCTCGCGGATACGGGAATTCAAGTCGTCATACCATCCATGATGAAACTCTCTCACCTTCGGGCGAACCTCGACGCCGTTTCGAGTTGCCGATTCACTCCGGGTGAGCTCGAGTGGATTAAATGCAATCTATCGCCTACGCGTGCGCCGCTCGCGTGAGCGAGACCCTGGACGGCGTCGCCCCGGCTTTGACCATATCCGTCAAGTGCGCTCCCAATCGCAACGTCAGGGCCATCAAAGTGAAAGTGGGGTTGGAGCTTCCGCCAGCAGGAAATGTCGAACAGCTCGCGACAAAAAGGTTTGCGGTCCCGTGAACCTTGAGATTTGAATCGACGACGCTCGTGTAGGGATCTGTTCCCATCCGCGTACCGCCCATGGGATGAAACGCGTCGTTCGTGAATCTGAGCCATGAGTCGTCCGGCTCCGACAACGCAGGGTTCCAGGCAATCGCACCAAAACCAAGCTGGTCGAGGTATGTGTCGACCGCCTTGGCGAAGATGCCGACCGTTCGGCGCTCGTGCTCCGAGATCCGCCACGCGATCACTGCTTTTGGCATGCCAACCGCATCGCAATCTTCCGAGAGTGTGATTCTATTCGCCGCATTCGTCGCCTGTTCGCAATCGATCCGCAAGGTGATAGACGCGCGACCGGTGATGACTCGCTGTTTCTTTACTCGTGCACCCCATATCAATTTTGCGATATCGACGGAATTCCGCGGGAGGGCCAGGCCGGACTTCAATACTGCTGAACGTCCTTCTCTTCGCTGGATGGCCTGAAGAAATGTGCGGACCGCGGCGATTCCCGAACCCTCGGGCTCCTCGATAGCAAAATGTGCCATCACGGCGAGAAGATTCTCTCTCGAACGCAGCCCCACAGAGGCTTCAAGCTTCGGAGTGTGCAGCGTGTCTCCAATGAGAGAAGGTGTGAACAACTTTACGAACCCTCTTTTTGCGGTTCCCGTTATCGTCGCAGCTTCAAAACTGAGGTGATCGTGGAAATAACGGCCGACGCTGTCCATCGTCTTGCCGATACGCACCCCCAGCGCCGCTTTGGCCGCGAGAAGGATGCGACAGGTCTCGATCGTCCCGGCGCAGATGATGAATTGCGCAGACTCAAATTCAAAGATTGAGCCGGCGTAATTCTTCGCCGTCACTGTCTCCACACGATCACTGCCTTCGCGGAATCGTATGCCTACGACGTTTGCGTGAAAGAAAACAGTGACCCGTTCGCTTGCAAGGCACTCAGGCCCGAGGGTGCTTGCCAGATTTCTCTTCGAGAATGGAGCCCACTTGGAAAAGCGGACGTTGATATCCGCTGAATCGACAGCTCTACCCGTAGACAACGACTTAATCCTCCGCGCCGCCGGAGAGTGATGGGAGACGTGCATGAGGTCTCTCACTTCGGAGTAGTGCGACTCAATCTCTGCTATGCGAAGTGGCCATGCCTGGGACGGCATTCCCGCAGACGGATCGAAGATATCCGGCGTGAAGGTGAGAAGTTGACCTCCCCAACGAGTTGATGAGCCGCCGAAAACCCGAAATCGGCCCTTGGTAGCGCCTTCATGATGCATTCCCGCCATTTGAACCGCGTATAAGTCTTGGCTTCGAGATTCCGGAAGTGGTCCTCCACCTTCGAGCAGATGTACTTCTATACCTACCTTCGCCAGGGCCCGTGCCAAAATCAGGCCGGCGACGCCCGCTCCCACAATACAAACACTACTCTTGAAGCTAGGTCGGTCGATTACGGAGTCTAGATCGACTTGCATAATTATCCAGGAACAACCAGCCGGGGCCCGGATAAGGATTACGATAACTTTACATCAGATCCAGTGATAGTCAATATCACGATGGATATATAAATACTTATTTATTGATATCCCATAAAGCCGCCGTTCATATTAGCCGAATAACGGTCAACGCCTCCATCGTCACGTTGGCCCGCAAAGCGCCCGAGTCCCACATCGACTAAGAATCGAACTGG
>Ga0209006_10001175_pt1 | contig 23834 bp, 20 predicted proteins | sample JacPin_JW_Ref_O2_FD_188567 | JGI IMG/M metagenome (GOLD analysis project Ga0209006, IMG submission 188567) | Forest soil microbial communities from Algoma, Ontario, Canada - Jack Pine, Ontario site 1_JW_Ref_O2 (SPAdes) (version 2) | ecosystem: Environmental > Terrestrial > Soil > Boreal... | reverse complement strand
GCTGGGGTTATGCCGTCTTCGGTCGCGTCGTCGAGGGCATGGACGTGGTCGATCGCATCGGCGCGGTGGCGACCGGCACCGTAGGGCCTTTCAAGTCCGATGCACCCTTGAAGCCGATCGTCATCGAGAAAGTCGAAGAGATCGTGGCGAGCGCCGCGGCGCCCGCGCCCACCGCGCCGGCCGCCGCACCCACAGCAGGACCAGCAGCCCCTCCCGCCGCTCCGGCAGCCCCCGTCGCGGCGCCGAGTTCCCCATCGCACTAGCGCCATGGCGCGGCTCTTCGTCTCGGATGTGCACTTGGACGCCAGTGCTCCCGAGGCGATCGAGCAGTTTCTCGATTTCCTCAATGTCCACGCCACGAAGGCCGAAGCCCTGTACATCCTGGGGGACCTCTTCGAGACCTGGGTCGGCGATGATGATGCGGATCCGGCCAAGGCGCGCGTCTCTTGCGCCTTGCGCGAGCTCAGCGCCGCCGGAGTCGCGGTGTTCATCATTCACGGCAACCGCGATTTCCTCCTGGGTCGGGACTTCTGCCGGCGCACCGGCTGCACGCTCCTTGAGGATCCCACCATCGTCGAGCTCGACGGCGAGAGCGTGCTCCTGACGCATGGCGATGCGCTGTGCACGGACGATCACGCCTATCAGGCGCTGCGCAGCAGTGTGCGCACGCCCGACTGGCAGCGGCGCTTCCTCGCACTGCCACTTACCGCGCGCGAACGCCTGGCGCATCAGGCGCGCGCCGGCAGCCAGGCGCATACCGCGCACGTCGTCAAGGAGATCATGGACGTCAACCCTGAGGCGGTTGCGACGAGCTTTCGCGCACTTTCCGTGCGGCGCATGATCCATGGGCACACCCACCGGCCGGACGTGCATGACATGGTGATCGACGGCTCCCCCGCGCAACGCATCGTGCTCGGCGCCTGGTATGAGCAGGGCAGCTACCTCTGGTACGAGCGCGGGCGCTTCGAGCTGCGCGAATTAGCCCGGTAGTTGCTGCGCCATCGTCGCGAGCGCCGCGGCTGCCGTTGCCGCGTCGCTGAAGCGATCCTGTGGCAGCTTGGCGAGCAGGCTGTCGATGAGCGACTGCAGCGGCGCAAATTCTTCCGGAATGCGCGGCACGGGCGAGTGGCGGTGCTTGTAGATGATCGCCATGGGATTTTCGTCGGCGAACGGCTTCGCCCGCGCGAGCATCTCAAAGAGGATGACGCCGAGGCTATAGAGATCGCTGCGCACGTCGATGGGCTCGCCGTGCCCCTGCTCGGGACTCATGTAGTGGGGAGTTCCGAAGATGAATCCCCGATCGGTGATTTCGATGTCGACCCCTCCAGCCTTGGCGAGTCCGAAATCGATGAGCGCCAGAGTGCCGTCGTCGCGCAGCATGACGTTGCCGGGCTTCAGATCGCGGTGCAGGATGCCGGCGCCGTGAATGGCCTGCAGCGCCTCGGCGATGGCGGCGCTCAGACGCAGTGCCTCGCGCGGCGCAAGCCCGCTCTTCATGCGCGTGCGCAGGTCTCCGGCGCGGAAATATTCCATGACGAGATAGGCATGCTCGTCGCTCACGCCAAGGTCGTATAGACGCACGATGCTCGGATGCGTGATGCGGCGCACGATCTCATACTCCTGCAGGAAGCGCCGGAAGGACTGATCGAGCTCGTTCTCCTTTTCCTGATCGCGCGCCACTTTCAACACCACGAGCGTGCCCGCCTGCTCGCTCTCGGCCAGATACAGATCCGAGACGCGCCCGGCAGCGAGCTGGCGGATGCGCCGATAGCCGCGCACGAATGCGCCGCTGAAGCGCTGCGCCTCCTGAGCATCTTCGGCGGTACGCCAGTTGGCCCTGGCAAGGGCTTGTTTTTCCGCAGCTGCACCGAGGACCGCGATCAACTTGCGATGCTCGATGTTGGCGCTGCTCAGCACCCACTCGGCACCCAGATGACGTGCCTTGCGCGCGCTTCCCTTACCGCCGTCGCGGCTTAGGAAAATGAGCGGCGCAAATCCCGGCCGCCCCGCCACATCGGCGAGCCAGTCAAATCCGTGCCCATCTTCGCCGCTGCCCGCGACCAGCACGGCATCAAAACCCTGCGCGAGAAACTCGGGCGACACAGCGCCTTGCGTGCGCGGGCTGTGGATGTCGACGCGTGCATCGGGCCAGCGGCAACTGGCGTGATGCAGAATGAGCGCGCTCATGCGCGCATCATTGTCAATCATCAGGAGCCGCATTTAAGACCGATCACGAGATCCCCGACGTTGGTGCCGGTGGGACCGGTGTGAATGAGATCGCCGGCGCTTGCCAGGGCGGTGCCGGAGTCGGCGCGATTCAGACACTGTTCAACATCAAGCTCTGCCAGAGCGATGCGCGCGCAAGTGTCGCCATCGACGAGCGCGCCGGCATCGAGGCTCACACCGTCGGTTCCATCGGTCCCGGCCGCGAGCAGCAGCAGGTCGCGACGTCCGGCGATGCCGCGCGCCGCGGCCAGCGCCAAGTGCTGGTTGCGCCCTCCCTGCCCCGGATTGGGAGGCAGGCGCACGACCGATTCGCCACCCCAAATTTGGACCGCCTCGCGGTAGAGATCGAGCTCATGCGTGAAACGCACGGCGAGCCGGCGCGCGTCGCCGTCGAAGCGATGCGGCGCCATGCGCACCGAATAGCCCCGGCGCTGCGCGAGCTCGCCCGCTGCGGCCACGGCGTGATCGATGGATGCGACCACGCTGCGCTCGACATGATCGGCTGCATCTGCGGCGGGCCCGAGGATTCCCGAACCAATGACCGCGGGATCGTCGCCCGGAACATCGGAAATGAACAGCGCCAGAGCGCGGCGGCCCGCGAGCTGTGCCGTGAGACGCCCGCCCTTGATGCGCGACAGCTGAACGCGATTGGCATTCAATTCTGCGATCGCGATTCCGGAGGCGATGCCGGCATCATTCGCACTCTTGAGCGCCTCAAGCGTCACGCCCGGCGCTAGGACCTCGACGAGACTCGATGCGCCCCCGGAAATGAGAAAGAGTGGCGCGACGTCGGGCGGCAACTCCTGCACCCACTGCAGCAGGCGCTCGCCTGCAGCGATGGAGCGCGCATCCGGCAACGGGTGGGAGCTTTCGTGAATCTCGACCCCGGGCAAAGTGCGCGCCTCAGAGTGCACATGGCCGTCCTTGGTGATGAGCAGCAGCCGCTCCTGGATATCCCCGAGCGCATCGCGGGCTCCCAAGGCCATGGCGGAGGCCGCCTTGCCGACGGCGGCGGTCCACACCTTGAGCGGACGCCAGCCCGCGCTCGCGCGCAGCGCAGCGGCCGTGCAATGACGGCCTTCGACGCGCGCGAGTCCCGCCTGAAAGAGCTCAAGCAGCAATTGCCGGCGAGGATCGTGCGAGGTCACGGCGGCATGCGCGCCTTCTGCAGTTAAGGTCAGCGGCTGACGATTTTGAAAGGCCCGCGCTCATCGCGCCGTTGGGACTTCGCCTCATCCGAGCGCTCGAGTTTGAGCTTCTCGAGATACTCCGGCGTCACATCCCCTGTGACGTACTCCCCGGAGAAGCACGAGGTGTCGAATTCTTCGATGCGCGCATCGTCGTGGCGGCAGGCCGCAACGAGATCTTCCAGGTCCTGGTAGATGAGCCAATCCGCGCCGATGAGGCTCGCGACCTCCTCCACCGTGCGCTCGCTCGCCACAAGCTCGCTCGCCGCCGGCATGTCGATGCCGTATACGTTGGGAAAGCGCACCGGCGGGGCTGCGGAGGCGAAGTACACTTTTCTCGCGCCCGCCTCGCGCGCAAGGTCAATGATCTGCGCCGACGTCGTGCCGCGGACGATCGAATCGTCGACCAGGAGCACGTTTTTCCCGCGGAACTCCAGATCGATCGCATTCAACTTGCGGCGCACGGAAGTCTCGCGCTGCTGCTGGCCGGGCATGATGAAGGTGCGGCCGATGTAGCGATTCTTGATGAATCCCTCGCGATACTTCAGGCCGAGCTTCAAGGCGACCTGCATCGCGCTCGTGCGGCTGGTATCGGGAATCGGGATCACGACGTCGATGTCGTGCTGCGGGTAGACGCGCAGGATCTTCTCGGCGAGCTTGTCGCCCATGCGCATGCGTGCGCGGTACACGGAGATCTTGTCAATGATGGAGTCGGGGCGGGCGAAGTACACGTACTCGAAGATGCACGGCGTGTGCCGCAAGTGGTTTCCGAACTGTTGCGCGTGCAGCCGTCCCTGCTCATCGATGAAGACCGCCTCTCCCGGTCCGATATCGCGCTCGAATTTGAAGCCGAGCGCCGCAAGCGCCACGCTCTCCGAGGCCAGCATCCACTCCGGGCCGCGCGGCGTATCGCGCCGTCCGAGCACCAGCGGGCGGATGCCGTGCGGGTCGCGAAATCCGAGAAGCCCGTGGCCGATGACCATGGCGACGACCGCGTAGCCGCCGCGGCAGCGTCGATACACGGCGTTCAGCGCCGAGAAGATGTCCGCCGGCGTGACACGCGGAGTGCCTACGCGCTGCAGCTCCGAGGCGAACACGTTGAGCAGCACTTCGGAATCCGAAGAGGTATTGAGATGCCGCCGGTCCTCATGGATGAGGATGGCGGCGAGTTCCGAAGCGTTGGTGAGATTGCCGTTATGCGCAAGACAAATGCCGTAGGGCGCATTGACGTAGAAGGGCTGGGCTTCGGAGGCGCGGTCGCAGCCGGCGGTCGGATAGCGCACGTGGCCAATGCCGATGTTGCCCTTCAGCTCCACCATGTGATGCTGCTGAAAGACGTCGCGCACCAGGCCCGCGCCCTTCCTGACATAGAGCTCCCCTTCGCTCGAGGTCACGATGCCGGCTGCATCCTGCCCGCGGTGCTGCAGCACGGTCAGCGCATCGTAGATGCGCTGATTGACCGCGCTGTTTCCCACCATGCCGACAATTCCGCACATGCTCGCTCGCCTCTTAGATCAGTTGAGCATTACCGGCTGCGTCAGACCCGCGTGAGCTGATGATGCTCTTCGCCGACGAGGATGCGCAGCCCATTGGCCACGCGCTCCGCGTAGGGAACGAGCAGCGATTCTTTCCACCAGCGATCCTCATCCAGATGCAGCAGCTGACAGATGATGACAATCACACCGAGCACGATGGCGCCGTGAATGAAACCGAAGGCGAAGCCGAGAAATCGATCCGTAGCGCTGAACAAGGAGAGCCGCACGAAGTGTGCGATCAGCATGCCGGCGACCGATCCGATGAACAATACGAGGATGAGAAGAATGGCGCGCGCCGCCCAGGGGCGCACATGTTCGTCGGCCAGGAGTCCGCCCAAGTGCGGCGAGATGAGCCAGGCCGAGAAGTGCCAGGCAATGAAAAGTGCCAGCAGCCAAGTGACGACTGCCACAAGCTCACGGAGAAACCCGCGCATGATTCCGACAATCGTGAAGAGAAGCACGATTGCGACCACCCAATAGTCAGCAGACTTCATCATGGCCTGGCTCGGATCGCGCTCATTGCGTGCGCGGCGCGCATTGTACAAGAGCGACCGCCCCACTGCTCATGACCGTGGTGCCGAATCGTCAAATGGCCACGCTTGTGATGCGCATCACGGACGTTGGGTAAGCGTGCCGGGGTGTCCGGCCGAACGCAGCTTGGCGCCCAGGGCCTCGGCAGAAGCATGATCCTCAGGGGGACCCACTCGCACGCGATAAAGTTTTCGTCCACCGCTGCCACTCTCCGTCGAAAATGCCGCATAACCCTTGGCCTTGAGATCAAGCACCAGTCGCTCAGCATTGGCGCGGCTGGCGAAGCTGCCCAGTTGCACTGTCCATCCGCCGCCCGCGGTCGCAGGTGGCGCCGGATGCGCAACGACCGCAGCTGCCTTGACAGATTCCTGCATGGGCGCTGGCGCCACGCTCCGAGTCGCCGTGACTGGCGCTGCCGCTGCAGGCCGAGTCGTCGCGACCGGCGGCGCCGTAACCGGGGTCGGCGCGTGCACGGGCGGTACCGCTGCAACCGCCATCGGCGCGCTAGCGGCAGGCGTCGTCACTGCCGCCGCTGGCGCTGCACCGAGCGGCGCCGCTGCAGTCGCAGGATCGCTCGCAGGCGCGCGACGCGTGTGGGCGTCATCGCCCAGATCCACGGTGTACGAACGCAGTGGCGGCTCATCGGAACGCTCCGCAGTCGCTGCGGCAACTTTGCGTTCGGGTCCGGATAGAAGCTCCGGGACGACGAGCACCAGGAGCACCACCAGGATGACTGCGCCTGTGAGTCTGTCTTTAGCCTGAACGTCCACGATGGGGATCCATCCGACGAGATTCAAGCGCTGGCAGTCCCTGATACGAGGGCCTAAAGCGCTGCTCGTCCGCAAATAAAATCAGTATAGCCGAAGCCACTCAAGCGCCGATCCGACCGCGGGAAAAGAACCGAACACCAGCACCCGGTCGCCGGGTCGCGCCTGCGCGCGGGCGAGCGCGCAGCCCTCAGCAATGCTGTTCGTAAGCTCGGCATTCGCGGCGATCACGGGTGCAAGACGGCTGGCAAGTTCGGAAGCCCGCGAGCCGCGTGCCCCGGGAAGCGAGCACAGGATCCAACAATCTATTTGCTTCGCAAGCGCGGCGCCGATCCCCGCGACGTCCTTGTCGCGCAGAATGCTCGCGACCGCCCAGGTGCGCCCGGCCGCGGGACGCTCAGCCAGATGCAGCGCCAACACGCGTGCCGCGGGCTCGTTGTGCGCCACATCGAGAATCCATTCCACAGGCCCCGGGAGGATTTGAAAGCGTCCGGGCAAACGCACCTCTTCGAGTGCATTTGAGATGAGCGCGCGATCGAGCCCCCGCGGCAGGGCGAGCGCCTCAAGAGCCGCGATGGCAGTCGCTGCATTCCGGTATTGAATGGCGCCCGGCAGCGCCGAGGGCGGCAGATCCGTGTACTGCCCGCCTCCTGCGTAGCTCCAGCGAGCGCCGTCCAAGCGCCACATGAAATCCCGCTCAGCGATGCGTGCGCGCGCGCCGCTTGCCGTAATGGCGGCAAACACCGAGTCCGGCATCGCTGCCGTGCCGAGGACGGCGGGGCGGCCGCGGCGGAATATGCCGGCCTTCTCCCGACCGATGCTCTCAAGATCATCGCCCAAGAAATCCCGATGATCCATGCCGACGGAAGTCAGCACTGCCACATCCGCATCGATGATGTTCGTGGCATCCAGGCGGCCGCCCAAACCCACCTCCAGCACCGCAGCTTTGATGCCCTGCGCGGCAAAGACGAGGAGCGCCGCAAGGGCGTTGTACTCAAAGAAGGTGAGCGTCGTCGCGCCGCGCGCGGACTCGATGCGCTCAAAGGCCGCGATCAGCTGCGCATCGTCCGCCTCGCGGCCATCGATGCGGATGCGCTCGTTGTAACGCAGCAGATGCGGCGAGGTGAACGCGCCCGTGCGCACGCCGAGCGCGCCGCAGAGCGCAACCAGATGCGCAACCGTGGATCCCTTGCCATTGGTGCCGCCCACCGTGATAACAGGATACGGCACGGGTCTTAAGCCAAGCGCATCTGCGACAGAAGCCACACGCACAAGATCCAGATCGATGCTCTTCGGGTGCACCGATTCCTGCAGCTCGAGCCATTGTGCGAGCGTGCGCACGCTTCAATGCGCCTCAGGCGAGCGTCAGGCAACGGCCGGCGGCGGCGGCACCTGCAGCAGCATGCGCAACAGCGCCGCGACGCGCTCACGCATGTCGCGCCGGTCCACAATCATGTCGAGAATGCCGTGCTCGAGGAGAAACTCGCTTCTCTGAAAGCCCTCGGGCAACGTCTCGCGCACCGTCTGCTGGATGACTCGCGGACCTGCAAAGCCAATGAGAGCACGCGGCTCAGCGAGATTGAGATCCCCGAGCATCGCGAGGCTTGCGGACACCCCGCCCGTGGTGGGATCGGTCATCACCGATATGTACGGCAGATGCGCCTGCGCCAGGCGCGCAAGCGCCGCGCTCGTCTTGGCCATCTGCAAAAGCGAGTACAGCGCCTCCTGCATGCGCGCGCCGCCGCTCGAGGAGAAGCACACCAGCGGCTGGCGAAACTCGATGCTGTAATCGACGCCGCGTTTGAAGCGCTCTCCAACCACCGACCCCATGGAGCCACCGAGGAACTGGAATTCGAAGGCGCAGGCCACCACCTTCAACTCGAAGAGCTGTCCCGACAGAACGATGAGCGCATCCTTCTCGCCGGTCGCCTTCTGCGCCTGCACAAGTCGGTCCCGATAGCGCTTGCTGTCGCGGAATTTGAGCGGATCCTCGGGCGAGATGTTGGCGCCGATCTCGATCAGCTCTCCCGGATCGAGGAACGCCTCGAGCCGCTCGCGCGCGGCGATGCGCATATGGTGGCTGCACTTGGGGCAGACATACAGATTGCGTTCGAGCTCGGCGCGGTACAGCACGGCATCGCAGGCCGGGCACTTGATCCACAGTCCCTCCGGCACCGAGCGCGTGCGCCGCTCGGTCTTGATCCGCGAAGGCATGATCTTCTCGAACCACGACATCGTCGCAACCCGTAACTCTAAGGCAGGCCTGCGATCATAGCGGAACGCACCGCCGGCAACCCGAACGCGCGCGGGTAGCGCACCGACCACAGATACAGGCCCTGCGCGGGTGCCGTCGGACCGCCTCGGGTGCGGTCTTTGCACTCGAGAACCTCGCGCGCCCAGAGCGGCTTGTGATCGCCCTGACCGATGGCGATCAGAAGCCCTGCGATATTGCGCACCATGTGATGCAGAAAAGCATTGGCGGTGATTTCCATGATGACGAAGTCGCCGTCGCGTCGCACCTTGAGCGCCTCCACGCGCCGGATAGGCGTGTGGCTCTGCGATTCGGCGGAGCGAAATGCGCTGAAATCATGCGAACCCAAAAGAGCCGCGGTCGCACTTTGCATGCCCTCATGATCGAGCGGCTGCCGGATCCAGGTTGCGCCGCGCGCAGCCAGTGCCGAGCGTACCGGGCGGTTGAAGATGTAGTAGCGGTAGGTACGCGCTTCAGCGGAGTAGCGGGCGTGGAAATGCTGCGGCACCGGGCGCGCCCAGGCGACGCTGATATCGGCCGGCAGGTTGGTATTCGTTCCCAGGACCCAGCCGCGGGCGCTGCGGCGCGCCTGAGTGTCGAAATGCGCGACCTGCGCGATGGCGTGCACTCCGGCATCAGTGCGGCCGGCGCAGATGAGACTCACGGGTTCGGCGGCGACCGGGGCGAGGGCCGCCTCGATGAGAGGCTGCACCGCAGGGGCTGAGCGCTGCCTCTGCCAGCCGGCAAAAGCGCTGCCGTCGTACTCCAGTCCCAGAGCGACTCGGACTCTACCCGTCACCCCGGCAGGGATTGCAGCAGGCGCTGGGCTTCCTGTTTCTGCGCGACTGAACCTTCGTTCAGGACTTCCTCGAGGATGTTGCGGGCGCCTTCCGGATCGCCCATGTCCATGTAGGCGCGCGCCAGATCAAGCTTGGTACCGACTTCGCTCATGGTCGCAGGCTCAAGATCCGGAAGCGCCAACTCCTCGGAGGAGAGCTTCTGCGTGATGGTAAAGGCGGTGTCGGGCACGGTTTCCCCGCCGACATCAAGGTCCACTTCGCCGACGCCATTGGCCGCGGGTGCGGAGCTGTCCATGTCGCCCAGATCGAAATCAAGATCCTGGCCTTTGAGAGCGGCCAGGCGCGAAGTGCCCGAAGTGTCATCGCTGCCAGTCTTGTCGTCGAATTCGCTGAGCGCGACCGGCGGCAGCGTCACATCCATATCTTCCGGCTTGACCCGCCATACTCCGCTTGCGCCGCTTGTCGGCGCCTGCGATTGCTGCGTGGCCTCGTCCATCAAATGGCGCGAGGTGTCATCGAGCCCCGCGACCAGGGTGGGCGAATCAGGGGACGTCACGAGCGTGGGATGATCGGCGGTATCCAATGCCCCGAGATCAAGTCCCAGGTCATCGATGGCGAGTTCCGCGGTCTGCTCAGCACCGCCCGTCTGCCGCAGTGCCCGCTCTACTTTCTGGCGAATGGTCGGGTTGTCGTCGTGATGCAGCGTCGGCTGCTCGACGGTGGGCTCCACGCCATCGGACGGGGGCTCCATGTGCTGGGTCATCTGCCGCGTCGTCGCGGAGCTTGCGTCCTGGCCGAAGTCGAGGCCGTGCAGCGCGAGGTTGGCGTCGGTCGCGCGCGTCGTCTGCGACTCGCTGCTCGTATCCTTCGATCCCAGCGCCGAGCCGATATCCAGGTCCAATCCGGCCGCAGCGTCTTCGGGCACCGGCTCGCCGAGGAGGTCGAAGTCGATGCGGCTCTCGCCGCCTTCGAGGTCGAGGTCAATGCCGCCTGCCGCGGCGCCGCTCACCGCAGCACCGCTCGTGAAGAGCGGATCGTCGGGGGCAAGCTGCTTGCCCATGATCACGATCTTTTCCCATTCGCCCGGCACGGCCTGATCGCGCGTCGCTGCGAGCTCATGCGCACTCGCCAGGAACTGCTCCTTGTTGCCCCAGACGAAGAATACTTCGAGGAGCTTCAGCTTCAGATCGCGCCGCTCCGGCTCGCGCGCGATGGCGATGCGCACGAGGTCGGCCGCCTGGTCATACAGACCATAGGCCATGTGGAAATCGGCCTCGGCCAGCGGATCGCCTTGATCGAGGTTGATGGCGGTTTCGTTGCTGCGCGTGTCATCGATCGGGATCGCAGGGCGCGTCGGCGCGGGCGCGACGGGGGCCCGCGGGCGCTCGTGCGCAGCACCCTCCTCGACGAGAAAGGCGGGATCGCGGGCGGCACGCATGTTCGCCGTGTCGCCGAGCGAGTCGCGGTTCGTCGAATCGGCGCCGGCTGAGGCTAGGCGGCCGAGGGAATCGTCAAAATTGACTTCCTGCCGCGAGCGATACGCGCTCAAACCGATGCGCGCCAAAATCGCGGCGATGATCAGTGCGGCAATCCACCAGTAGCGCAGCAGTGTCGAACCCAGCGACGAACCGGAGGACGTCGAGGCCGCTGCTTGCGGTGTCGCGGCAGGGGTCGGGGACGGGTGCGCAGCCGGCGTCGGCGGCGGGGCCTCAGCAGGAGGCGGGTTCTGGGCAGCTTCGGGCGCCGGGGTCGGAGCGGCAGGTGTCGCGGCCGGCGGGGGCGCGGCTGCCGTGGGAGCGCTCGGCGCCGCAGGTGCGGCAGCGCCGCGGGCGCCGATCTGCGCCTGCAGCTTCGCAAGCTCGGCGTTTCTCAATTCAAGGAGACGCCGTGATTCCTGCAGCTGCGCCTCAAGTTCATGCATGCGCGCTTCGGTGGCGGCTGATCCGGCAGCGCTGCCCGCTTGCGCTCCAGGCTGTGCTGCCTGCTCGGGCGCGACAAGATGCAGACGTCCGGATGACGAGGGCTCGGGTGCCGCCGAGCCAGTGGTCGCAGCATGCGCCGGCGCGCCGTGCCAGGAGGCGTACTGACGGCGGATTTCCGTGAGAGCGTCACTCGGCGCGACGGCCGAAGCCGTGGCTGCATCCGGGATGCGCAGCACTGCTCCGGCATGCATGAGATTCATATTGCCTTCGAAGGCGCTCGGATTGGCCTGATAGACGGCCACCATCCAGCTGCGGGTGCTAGCGCCCCCGCCCGCTGAAAGCGATCCGGCGATCTGCGAGAGCGTATCGCCGCGCTGCACGACGCGGGTCCCGGGCTGGCCGGCGGGCGCACTCGCGCTCGAACTTGCTCGCGTACGGGGCGCGGGCGCTGCCGAGGGGGCGGATTCACCGCTTGCCGCGGCAGAAGCGGCCGGTGCGGTGGCGGCAGGCGCGCGGCTGATCGATCCTTCGTGCGTGGCCGTGCCGACCGCCGGTGCGGCCACCGGCGCAGCGCTCGATTCACTCTGACCTGGCGTGTAGAGCGGTGGATCCAGGAGAACGGTGTACTCGCGCACGAGCTGCCCCCGCCCCCAGGTCACTTCAACCAGAAGTGTGACGAAGGGTTCGGTGATCGCCTCTCGCGAGGAGAGTTTGATGACGTCGCGCCCGTCAGCCGTGTGCTCCGGGTGCATGGAAATCCCACCCAAAAACGCCGGCCAGTCGAGCCCATAGCGCGAAAAGGTGTCGTGATTTGCGACCGCGGCGTGCAGGCTGCGCAGATCATCGGGGGTCGCTCCTACGAGCTCAATCTCCGCATTGAGCGGGGCGTTAAGTGAAGACAACAGATGGATGTCTCCAAGCCCAAGCGCGAACGCGGCCGGAGGGCACAGGAGCAATAAGGCCAGGGCCCGGCCGAAGAATTTCGCGACCATCAGGATACCCCGCGGACCACCAGCCCGCCTAAAAGTCTTTTAGAAACAGACGTATGGCCCGCATTCCTGCAGCCCATACGGATTTGGGCGGCAATATAACTTAAATATGCTCGCGGACCAAAATCTCCGCGATCTGGATGCTGTTTGTGGCAGCGCCCTTGCGCACGTTGTCGGCAACGAGCCATAAGTTCAATCCCCGATCGGTGGAAATATCTTCACGTATTCTGCCGACATAAACTGTGTCGCGGTTCGCTGCCTCGGTAGCCGCAGTGGGGTACCCCCCGGGGCGGCGCTCGTCCATGACTTTGATGCCCGGAGCCTTTGAAAGGAGCGCCCGGGCCTGCTCGGCGCTGATTTTAGCGCGGGTTTCCAGGTGCACCGCCTGCGAATGGCCGAAGAATACCGGCACCCGCACGGCCGTCGCGTTCACGCGGATAGCCGGATCGGCGAGGATCTTGCGGGTCTCCCACACCATTTTCATCTCTTCGCGGGTGTAGCCGTTGTCCAGGAACACATCGATCTGGGGCACGCAGTTGAAGCCAATCTGCTTGGGAATCACCTCACCCGTCACCGGCCCCTGGCCGCCTAAGAGCGCCGCTGACTGCACCGCCAGTTCCGCCACCGCACGGCGGCCGGCTCCGGAGACCGCCTGATAGGTCGCAACGTTGATGCGTTCGATGCCGGCGACGTCGTACAGGGGCTTGAGCGCCACTACGAGCTGAATCGTCGAGCAGTTGGGATTGGCGATGATGCCGCGGTTCGCATACTGGCCAATGAGCGCCGCATTGACCTCCGGCACGATGAGCGGCACGTCCTCCTCAAGGCGAAACTGCGAGGTATTGTCGATGACGATGCAGCCTGCGGCGCTGGCGCGCGGCACGTGCTCGAGCGAGACGGCGGCGCCTGCGCAGAAAAATCCAATTTCCGCGCGACGAAAGTCGAACCCTGCAAGGTCATCGATCGGCACGTCCGCGCCATGAAAACGCACTTTCTTGCCGATCGAGCGCTCACTCGCCAGGGGAAATAGCTCGGCGACTGCAAAGTCCCGCTCCTCGAGCACTCGGATGAGAGTCTCGCCGACGACTCCGGATGCCCCGACGACCGCGACCTTGAAGGCGCGCGTCATGCGGGCCTCGTGATCACGGGAGTCGGCGATTTGACGTCGGCATTCTGGGCACGGTGTCGCAGATAATGATCGAGCAGCACGATAGCGAGCATGGCCTCGCAGATGGGCGTCGCACGCAGACCGACACAGGGATCGTGGCGGCCGGTGGTGACGATCTCGACCGGCCGGCCTTCCACATCGATCGTCTGCCCGGGAACCTGGATGCTCGACGTCGGCTTCAATGAGACATGCGCGAGGATGTCCTGGCCGGAGGAGATGCCACCTAAGACTCCGCCCGCGTGATTGCTGCGAAAGCCGGTGGGCGTGAGCTCATCGCGATGCTCGCTGCCGCGCTGCGCGACCGCCGCCGTGCCGGCGCCGATCTCGACCGCCTTGACCGCATTGATGCCCATCAGCGCGTGTGCGATATCCGCATCCAGGCGGTCAAATACCGGCTCGCCCAAGCCCGGTGGCACGCCCTGGGCGATCACCGTAATGCGCGCACCCACCGAATCGCCCGCACCGCGGATCGACCACATGAGCGCCTCGAGTTCCTCAATGCGCGCAGGGTCCGGGCAAAAAAACGGATTCTCGACGGCAAACGCGGGGTTCACAGGCTCAAGAGTCAAACTGCCGATGGCGCTCAGATAGCCATAAATCCGCACACCGAGCCGCTGCGCCAAGTACTTGCGCGCGATGGCGCCGGCGGCGACCCGCATCACGGTCTCGCGCGCCGAGGCGCGACCGCCGCCGCGGTAGTCACGCAGACCGTACTTCTGTTGATAGGTGTAGTCGGCATGGCCCGGACGGAATCGATCCTTGATCCGCTCGTAGTCGCGCGAACGTGCATCCGTGTTCGCGATCAGGATGCCAATCGGCGTGCCGGTGGTCACTCCTTCAAATACACCGGACAGGAGCTGCACCTGATCCGTCTCGCGGCGTTGGCTGACAAAGTGCGAGGTGCCGGTGCGGCGCCGGTCGACGTCGGCCTGCAAATCCGCTTCGCTCAACGCGAGTCCAGGCGGACAGCCGTCGACGACGCAGCCCATGACCGGGCCGTGGCTTTCGCCAAATGTCGTGACGGCAAAGAGTTTGCCGATAGTGTTACCCGGCATGCAGCTGCTCCGCCGTCAACAAAAATACTCCACCACCGCCGCGCTCGAAATGCAGCCACGTGAACGGCAGCCCTGGAAACGCCCGCCGCACGGCGACCTCGGTATTGCCCGCTTCGACGACCAGGATGCCGTGGGGTCGAAGATGGCGCGCCGCGTCGCGCAGAATGATCCGAATAGACTCCAAGCCAGCGCGCCCGGAGGCGAGCGCAACCCGCGGCTCGTGCCGGTACTCGGCGGGCAGCGCGCCAAGCTCGCGCGCGCCCACATAGGGCGGGTTGCTGACGATGATATCGTAGCTGTCGTTGCCGAGCGCGCCGAAATGGTCGGATTCGATGAGGCGCACGCGCTTGCCCAAGCGGTGCCGCCGCACATTCAGATGCGCAACTTCGAGCGCCGCGGCGCTGATATCGAGCGCGTCGACGCGCGCGCGCGGCAATGCGCGCGCGCAGGCAATCGCGATGCACCCTGAGCCGGTCCCGACATCAAGCACACGCCGCACGCGCGCAGGCTCGATCCACGGCGCGAATCTGCGCTCGATGAGTTCGGCCAGGGGCGAACGCGGAATGAGCACGCGCGCATCGACATGAAAGATGAGACCGGCGAAATGCGCGCGGCCGATGAGGTAGGCCGCCGGGATGCGCTCGCGGATGCGCCGCTCGATGAGTGCCTGCACTTGCGCGCGCGCGCGTGCACTGACGCGGCGCGCATAGCTATCCGCCGTGGCCGGATACGGCAGTTTGAGCACGTGCCAGACGAGAGAAGCCGCCTCATCAGCGGCATTGTCGGTACCGTGGCCGAAGTGAAGCTTGGCGCGCGCCAAGCGGCGTGCGCTTGCGCCGACCAGCGCACGCACCGTGATGCGGCGTGCGCTGTGAGATAATTCGCTCATGAATCATCGCTTTTCATGGTGGCCTTGGGCGCTCGCCGCAGCCTGCGCTGCGCTTTTGGGATTTTGGGTCGCACGGCAAGTTGACAGCTCCGCGCCGCAGCTGGCAAGCGGGACGTGGTTCCCGACACCCCGGCCGATCGGTCCTCTTTCGCTCACAGCGCACACCGGCGCTGCCTTTGGAGCCGCGGAGCTTGCAGGCCACCCGACGCTCGTCTTCTTCGGCTTTACGCATTGTCCGGATGTTTGCCCGACGACGCTCGTGAAACTCGCCGCAGTGAAGAGAACGGGCGCGCTGCCCGATCTGCGCGTGCTCTTCGTGAGCGTCGATCCGGGACGCGATACGCCCGCCGTGCTCGCATCCTACGTGCATGCCTTCGACCCCGACTTCGTGGGCGCGACCGCAGAGCCCGTCGAGATTGCAAGGGTTGCGCAAAAATTCGGCGTGGCGGTCGCGCGCGTCGATCTGCCGGGCGGCGACTATACGATGGACCATTCCGCCGCGGTCTTCCTGCTCGACCGTCGAGGCGAAATCGTGGCCGTGTTTACGCCGCCCTTTGAAGTCGCGCCGCTGGCGGCGGATCTGCGGCGCGCGGCAGCGCGTTTGCACGGCTGATGATTGCGACCGAGTCCACTGCCGTCGCACCGCTGACCCTTCGGGCGCGTCTTTTCGTTTGGCTGCAATATCTCCTGCCGCAGCTAACGCTGTCACGCCTCGCCTGGCATGCGACGCGAAGCCGCAGCGTGCCCTTCAAAAATTTTCTTATCAGCCGATTCGTCCGCAGCTTCCGGCCCGACATGAGTGAGGCCGAAGTGTCCGCGCCGCTCGCGTACGCAAGCTTCAATGAGTTCTTCACGCGCGCCCTGCGCGCCGGTGCGCGGCACATCGACGCCGATCCGCGCATCATCGTGTCCCCGGTCGATGGCACGGTGAGCGCCATCGGTCGCATCACCGACGCAGAGCTCGTGCAGGCCAAAGGCCGCAACTATTCTCTGGCGGCGCTCCTGGCGGGATCGCAGCGCGAGACGGACCGCTTCGTCAACGGTACCTTTGCAACTCTGTATCTTGCGCCCTTTAACTATCATCGCATTCATATGCCGTACGACGGCACGCTGCAGGCGGCCTGGTACGTCCCGGGCCGGCTCTTCAGCGTCAATGCGACTACCGCCGCCGCCGTTTCAAATCTCTTTGCGCGCAATGAGCGGGTCGTGTGCGTATTTGACGATGCACCGCTGGGATTTGCGCTAATCATGGTAGGCGCACTCTTTGTGGGCAGCATGAGCACCCGCTGGCACGGCGATGTGACGCCCGCCGCGCGGCGGCGGCCGTGCGAGCTTGCACCCAGGCGCGACGTCGATCTCAAACTGCCCAAGGGAGCCGAGCTCGGGCGCTTCAATATGGGCTCGACGGTGATTCTGCTGCTGCCGCAAGGCGCGGCGGATTGGCTTCCGGGGCTTGCCGCGGGCCGCCGTATCGAGGTCGGCCAGGCGCTCGCGCGGCGGTGCGCCTCATGATGCAGGCGAGTTGGGGTCCGACGGCCACCCGTCCCATGCTCGAGCGGCGTGCGGTGCTGCTCGCGCGAACTCGGGCCTTCTTTGCCGCGCGCGCCGTGCTCGAGGTGGATACGCCCTTCCTTATCAATCATCCGCCGAGCGATGTGCACATCCACTCGGCCCAGGTCGAATTTCCCGAGGCACCCACGCTCTTTCTGCACACCTCGCCCGAATACGCGATGAAGCGCCTGCTCGCCGCCGGCAGCGGCGACATCTTTCAAATCTGCCATGTCGTGCGCGCGTTGGAACGCTCGCGCATGCACAACAGCGAGTTCACGCTCCTCGAGTGGTATCGCATCGGTTTTTCGCTCGACGACCTGATGACCGAAGTCGAGACTCTGGTGAGCGATCTTGCGGGACCGGATGTCGCCGGCGTCACCGAACGCACGACTTATCGCGATGTCTTTCGGCGCGAGCTTGCGCTCGACCCATTGGAGGCAAGCGATGCTGAGCTTGCTCGGGCAGCCGAGAGCTCGGGCTTCGTGCGCGGTGCCGGTGTTCCCGCCAGCCGCGACGATCTACTCGACTTTCTCATGGGCTTGCGCATCGGGCCCGCCCTCGGTCGGCAGGGGCTGACCTTCGTTCATGCTTATCCCGCCTCCCAGGCTGCTTTGGCGCGCCGCGACCCGAACGATCCCCGCACGGCGGAGCGCTTCGAGCTCTATCGGGACGGCGTGGAGCTCGCCAACGGCTATCATGAGCTCGCTTCGAGCGTGGAGCAGCGCGAGCGCTTCGCAGCGGACAATCAGGAACGGCGGCGGCGCGGCATGCCAACATTCCCGATCGATGAAAACTTTTTGGCGGCATTGGCCACAGGAATCCCCGACTGCGCCGGTGTCGCGCTCGGAATCGACCGCTTGCTGATGCTTGCCACGGCTGCTTCGCACATTGACGAGGTCATCGCCTTTCCCACCGAGCGGGCCTGAAGGAGTGCTTGCCATGAGTCTTGCCGTAACACGCTACGAATTCACCGACAAGAAATCCGACTATGCGCGCCTGGCGCGCGAGCTCTCGGCCCTCCTCGCGGGCGAATCCGATCTCATCGCCAACGCCGCCAGTACCGTTGCGCTCATCTTCGATGCCGTGCCGAAGCTCAACTGGGTGGGTTTCTATTTTCTGAAAGACGGCGGCCTCGTCGTGGGTCCATTCCAGGGCAAGCCTGCCTGCCTGCGCATCGCGCTCGGCGCGGGTGTGTGCGGAGCGGCGGCGGCACAGCGGGCGACGCTCGTCGTGCCCGATGTCCACAAATTCTCAGGGCACATTGCCTGCGACGCCGCATCCAACTCGGAGATTGTCATCCCACTCATCGTGGATGGCACGCTCCTAGGTGTGCTCGATGTCGATAGTCCGCAGCTTGGGCGTTTTGATGATGCCGATCGGCACGGGCTCGAAGCACTCGCCGCCATATTCCTCGACACCCTACCTGCGGGACGCGCCGGGTAGCGGATGCGCGAAGCGCGGAAGGGCTTTGCCGCGGCGACCGCCGCATTCGCGGCGTGGGGTCTTTTCCCGCTCTATTTCAAGCCGTTGCACGATGTTTCCTCGACACAGGTCATCGCACACCGCATCGTTTGGTCATGCCTCGTCGTTCTCAGTTTCATCGCGCTCGCCGGTCAGCTAGCGGAAGTTCGCGCAGCGCTCGCCAACCGGCGGGTTGTCCTGCGACTGGCGCTGGCCGCGACCCTCATCAGCGTGAACTGGTTGGTGTACATCTGGGCCGTGATGAACGGCCACGTGGTAGATGCAAGCCTGGGTTATTTCATCAATCCCCTCGTGAACGTGCTCCTCGGGGTCGTACTGCTTGCGGAGCGGCTCAATCGTGCGCAGTGGACTGCGGTTGCGCTCGCAGCCGCGGGCGTGGCTTATTTGACGTTCGTAGCGGGGCACCCGCCCTGGATTTCGCTCACCCTCGCCCTTTCCTTTGCCAGCTACGGCTTCATACGCAAGGTAGTGCAAGTCGAGGCGCTGCCGGGACTTGCCACGGAGACACTGCTGCTCGTGCCCTGCGCGGGCGCATATCTTATTTGGTGCGAAGTATCCGGTATCGGAGCATTCGGGCATTCGCCGGCGGCCATCGATGCATTGCTGATCATCAGCGGTCCGCTGACCGCGGTTACGCTCTTTCTATTTGCTTACGGTGCGCGCCGCATCCCCTATTCCACCGTTGGCCTGCTGCAGTACATCGCGCCGAGCTTGCAGCTCGCCTGCGGAGTGTTCGCATTTCACGAGCCGTTCGATCGCACGCACGCGGCCGGCTTCGCCCTTATCTGGACCGCCCTCATTATCTACGCGGGCGACGGGCTATGGCAGGCGCAAAGGCCCAATCGCATCCGCGGTGAGCAACGACTTCAACCTTAGAGTGCGAAATTAAAGCGACCGCGCGCGATTCCCGCGTTAGATCATTCAAAGTCTGAAATTCAGAAAACCGTTCGAATGCACGCCCGTGGCCGGATACTCGCACTTGGGTGGCGCCCTCTTCGAAACGATCTGCAGCCTGCGAGTGCGGCAGGGCGCACTCGCCTGCGCAGCACTACTGCTTGGCGCGGGAAATATAGTTCCCGGTGCGGGTGTCGACCTTGATCGACTCGCCTTCATTAATAAAGAGTGGCACACGCACGACCGCACCCGTCTCAAGCTTGGCGGATTTCTGGCCACCGGTCGCCGTGTCGCCGCGCAGTCCCGGGTCCGTTTCGGTCACGGTGAGTTCGATGTGCGATGGAGGCGTCACCACGAGCGGTACGTTGTTCCACAAAGTGACGATGCACACCGTGCCATCCTTCAGCCAGATGGCGTTATCGGCGATCGCCGCCTTGCCGGCGGTGTACTGCTCGAAGCTCTCCGGCACCATGAAATGCCAGAATTCCCCGTCCTGATACAGATACTGCATGTCCATGTCGACCACATCGGCCGCCTCGACCGTGTCGCCGGACTTGAAGGTGCGCTCGATGGTGCGTCCGGACTTCAAGTTGCGGATCTTGACGCGGTTGAATGCCTGCCCCTTACCGGGCTTCACCATCTCGTTTTCCACGATTGCGTAAGGATCTCCGTCCAGGATGATCTTCATCCCGGAGCGAAACTCGCTCGTGTTGTAGTTCGTCATCTCGATCCTCGGCGCAGGGATCCCTCGATGGGGGGTCCCAAAGGGGCGCGTATGATAACGGCATCTAGTTCCTGGCAACAACAAAGGCGCCGGCGCCCAGGGGCGGCCAAAATGGCGTAGCCCTCAGTGGCGCTAGCAGCGCCTGCGGCCTCGCCCGCCGCGTTGTCCCCAGGAATTCTGAGAGGCGCAACACATCGCCGCTTCCATGCAATATGAGAGCCTTTCGCCCGCTTATGTGCAAATCGCTGCTGCAGCGAAAGCGCCTAAGCGTCATGGTGCAGGGAGAATGGGTTGAACGAGCAGAATGCCGTGCCGCTCATCGTGCTCAGTGTGGCGCGAGACCCGGTCGAGACTATCAACAGCATCCTGCGTCGCGCCGGACACCCGGTGCATTGCACCTGGATCCCCTCACTGCGCGATCTGGGCGATGCCCTGACGCAGCTGAATCCGGAGCTCCTGCTGTGCGTCGATAACGGCCCCGAGAATCTGCTGGCGGCCGCAGGCGTGCGCGACCATCTTGCCCCGGCCGTGCCCCTGGTTCTGATCGCCGATACCGTGGATGAGGCGCGCATCGCCGCCGCGCTCCTCGGTGGCGCGCGCGATGTCGTCTCCTTGGGCAATCCGGAGCGGCTGCAGGCCGTCATGGCGCGCGAGCTGCACACCTTTCGTCTGGAGCGCGTGCTCGGAACGACCATCAAGTCCGCGCGCGACGCGCGCCGCGAACTCGACACCGCACTGCAGCGCTCGAACGACGCCATCGTGCAGGTGCAAGAAGGCATCGCGGTGGGCGTCAATCCGTCCTGGCTCGAACTCTTCGGCTTCGACGGCCCCGCCGCCCTCATCGGCCAGCCGATCATGGATTTGTTTGAGGAATCGCGCCATGCCGCGCTGAAAGGCGCACTCGCCGCCTGCCTGCAAGGCCGCTGGCACGACCACGCCCTGAGACTCGATGCGCAGCTGACCAACGGCACGACGCTCGCCGTCGAGCTGGTGCTCGCCTTGGGCGAACACGACGGCGAACCCTGCGTTCAGCTCATCGTCCCTGCGCGGCAGCGCGACGAACGTCGTCTCGCCGAAGAGCTTGCCGATGCGGCGCGCCGCGATCCATCGACGGGCCTCCTTTACCGCGGCCCGCTGTTACTGGAGCTTGCCGCACGCCTCGCGACCCCGATCCCCGGCGGCGTGCGCTATCTCGTCCTCGTCAGACTCGACAAGTTCGCCACCATCGAGCGCGACGTCGGCGTGGTCGCGAGCGAGCAGTTCCTGCTTGAGTTTGCGAATCTTCTGAAGGAACAGCTGAACCCTAAGGACATCGCCGGCCGCTTCGGCGGCGTGAGCTTCCTCGTCCTCCTGGAGCGCGGCAACGAGCGCGACGTCGAGGCCTGGAGCGAGCAGCTCGTCGCGAAGTCTGCGAAAAATGTAGTGCATATCAAAGACAAGTCCCTGTCGGTGACCTGCACTCTGGGCTTGAGCGTGGTGCCCCCGTCCGAGGCCGACCTCGAGGCCGCGGTTGCGCAGGCGATCGCCGCCTGCCGCACCGGCAGACAGCGCGGTGGCAATCAGGCCTTCACCTCTGCACGTGCGGACGCCGATCAGCGCGTGCAGTCGTATGACAAGGTGTGGGTGCGGCACATCAAGGCCGCGCTCATGGAGAACCGTTTCCGGCTCGTGCAGCAGCCGGTTGCGAGTCTGAAGGGCGATGATCCAGGCATGTTTGACGTGCTGGTGCGCATGATCGACACCCAGGGTAAGGAAGTATTGCCCGCGGAATTCATGGCGGCCGCCGAGCGCAACGATCTTTTGAAGAACATCGATCGCTGGGTGGTCGGTGCATCTCTGTCGTTCGCCGCGCAACGCAAGCCGGGATGCCTCTTCGTGCGCCTGTCGAAGGAGACGGTGAATGACCTCTCGTTCCTCGACTGGCTCGACAATCACATCCGCACCAGTCGCGCCGAACCCGGACGGCTGTGTTTTCAGGTGCCCGAGTCGGTGGCAGCAAGCCATATCGAGCAGCTGCAGGCGCTCGCGGCGGCGTTGCGCCAGAGGGGCTTTCGCTTCGCGCTCGAGGCCTTTGGCGCGGGCCGCGATTCCCACGGGCTCCTCGTGAGCCTGGGGTTGGACTTCGTGAAGATCGACGGTGCCATCGTGCAGGCACTCGCCAAAGACGCCGAGGTACAAGCCCGCGTGCGTAACCTCGTGGAGGCGGCCACGCGGCGCAAGATTCAAACCATCGCCGAGCGTGTCGAGGATGCCAATACCATGGCGGTGCTGTGGCAGCTCGGCGTGCAGTACATCCAGGGGTATTTCGTGCACGCGCCTGAAGAGATCATCATGCACGCTGAGCGCACGGCGACGCAAAAGGTCAGCGTACTCAGCAGCTGACTCTACTCGGCGGGCGATCCTGAGCTGGCTTCGAGTCGATCGACCTGCCGCCAGCCGCGCGTCAGCACCGCGCCGCGCTGCGCGCGCGCGCCGCGATAGTCCTTGAGCTCGCCCCAGGTGAGGACCTTGCGCTTCTCGCCCGAATGAATGATGAGCTCGCCCTGCGGCGGCACCACTGCGACGCCGGTGAGCATCTCCTCGCGCGCCGCCGCCTTCTTGGCAGGAATGTCGTACAGCTTGTTGCCCTTGCCGCGCGGCATCTCGGGCACGTCGGCGACCTTGAACGCGAGCATCTTCCCCTCGCTGCTGACGACACATACGAGGCTATCCGGGGACGCTACGAAGGCAGGCGGCAGCACGAGCGCGTTCTCGGGCACATTGAGCACCGTCTTGCCGGCACGGCGGTCAGTCACGAGATCCTTGAAGCGCACGGTGAACCCGTAGCCCGCGTCGGTGGCGAGTAGCCACAGATCTTCGGGCTCGCCCAGCATGACGCCTGCGAACTTTGCGCCATCCGGCGGGTTCAAGCGGCCGGAGAGGGGCTCGCCCTGGCCGCGCGCGGAGGGCAGTGAGTGCGCGGGCAGTGTGTAGGTGCGTCCCGTGCTGTCGATGAACACCGCGCTTTGCAGGCTGCGACCGCGTGCCACCGACTGGAAGGCATCCCCGGTCTTGTAGGAAAGCGTCAACGGATCGATGTCGTGGCCCTTGGCCGCGCGCACCCAGCCACCGGTGGACAGCACGACCGTCGTCGGTTCATTGGGAATCAACGTGGTCGCATCGATCGCCTGCGCCGCCTCGCGCTCCACGATCTTGGTGCGGCGCTCATCGCCGTAGGTGAGAGCATCGGCACGGATCTCATCGGCCACGAGCTTGCGCAGCTTCGCCTTGCTCTTCAGGAGCGCCTCAAGGTCAGCGCGCTCGTCCGCAAGAGCCTTCTGCTCCTCGCGGATCTTCATCTCTTCGAGCTTCGCAAGATGGCGCAGCTTCGTCTCGAGGATGGCTTCGGTCTGCTCCTCGGTGAGTTTGAAGCGCTTCATGAGGACGCTCTTCGGCTCATCCTCGCGGCGGATGATGCGGATCACCTCATCGAGATTCAAATAGACGACGAGGAGGCCCGCGAGAATGTGCAGGCGCTTCGATACCTTCTCCAGGCGGTACTGCAGGCGGCGGGTGACAGTTGCGATCCGAAACTCGAGCCAGTCTGCGAGCACGCCCTTCAAGCCCATCACGCGCGGCCGGCCATCAAGGCCAATGATGTTGAGATTGACGCGGTAGCTGCGCTCGAGATCCGTCGTCGCGAAGAGATGGTTCATGACCTCGGTGGTATCGACGCGGTTGGAGCGCGGCACGATCACGAGCCGAGTGGGATGCTCGAAATCCGACTCGTCGCGCACGTCCTCGACCATCGGCAGCTTCTTGGCGCGCATCTGCTCGGCGATCTGCTCGGCCACCCGATTGCCCGACACCTGGAACGGAAATGC
>Ga0209006_10001173_pt1 | contig 23862 bp, 21 predicted proteins | sample JacPin_JW_Ref_O2_FD_188567 | JGI IMG/M metagenome (GOLD analysis project Ga0209006, IMG submission 188567) | Forest soil microbial communities from Algoma, Ontario, Canada - Jack Pine, Ontario site 1_JW_Ref_O2 (SPAdes) (version 2) | ecosystem: Environmental > Terrestrial > Soil > Boreal... | reverse complement strand
CCTACCAGGTCGCCGAGTCGCGCGCGCTCGGCACCGATTGCATCCTCATCATCATGGCGGCGCTCGATGACGCGGCCGCGCACGAGGTCGAGGCCGCCGCGCACGCCTTCGGCATGGACGTGCTGGTCGAGGTGCACGACGAGGCCGAGCTCGACCGCGCGCTGCATCTCAAGTCGCGCCTCATCGGCATCAACAACCGCGATCTCAAGACTTTCGCGACGACGCTCGCCGTGAGCGAGCGTCTCGCCCCGCGCGTGCCGCCCGGCCGCATCATCGTCGGCGAAAGCGGCATCTTCGCGCCCGCCGATCTCGCTCGCCTCGCCAGGGTGGGTATTTCGACGTTCCTGGTCGGCGAAAGCCTGATGCGGCAAGCAGACGTAACGGAAGCAACGCGGGCACTGCTCGCAGCGCAAGCCGATGCCTCGTGTCCCGGGCGCAGTGCGGCACGTAGTGCTGCACTGCAGACCCGGGACCCATGAGGCGAGCATGAGGCGAACCCCGATGGGTCCCGGGTCCGCAGCGCATCGTTGCGCTTCGCGCCACGCTGCAATGCGCCCGGGACACGAAGCCGAGAGCGTTTCGTCCCCATGAGCCGCAAGCTCACCCATATCTCGGCCGGCGGCGAGGCGCGCATGGTCGACGTGTCGGAAAAGCCCGCGACCGAGCGCGTCGCGGTCGCGCAGGGGCGCGTCGCCATGTCGGCACAGACGCTCGATCTCGTCCTCTCCGGCAATGCCAAGAAGGGCGACGTCCTCGGCGCGGCGCGCATCGCCGGCATCATGGCGGCAAAGAAGACGCATGAGCTCATCCCACTCTGCCATCCCCTCGCCATCTCCAAGGTCGAGGTCGACATAACGCCGGAGCAGGAACCGCCCGGACTCGCGGTGCGCGCGACCGTGAAGGTCACCGGCCAGACCGGCGTCGAGATGGAGGCGCTGATGGCGGTATCGGTCGCGTGCCTGACGATCTACGACATGGTCAAGGCGGTCGAGCGCGGCATGCGCATCGAGGATATCCATTTGGTGGAAAAGCGCGGCGGGAAATCCGGTCATTTTCGCGCCGCAGGAACGCGCGGGTAATCCGAAAAGTGGGAATCGTTCTGTCCGAGCGACGTCTGTGGTCAGGCAAGCAGAAATGGCTTGGAAAAAAATCGTTCAACGTATCGGCTGGGGCTGCTGTCCGAAATGTCGGCACCCAGAATTCGATTATGTGTCCGAAGATGATTGGCGCAAAGACGACCATGCTACCGTCAAATGTCCCGCGTGCGGCTGGACGGGCTTGCTGCGCGACATGGCCATCATCCCAGAACCAGACCCTAAAGCGAATTAGGACACGCGGCATGGTTTTCCGACAAGATCGCGAACAAACGAAAGGCGGGTAAGCCGTGGCGCTGCTCTCGGTCGCCGACGCGCAGGCGCTCGTCCTCAAGGACGCGCGCCCCCTCCCCGCCGAGGACGCGCCGCTCGGCGCCGCGCATGGCCGCGTGCTCGCCGCGGACCTCACGGCGCTGCGCACCCAGCCGCCCGCCGCAGTCTCGGCGATGGACGGCTATGCGGTGCGCACCGCCGATGTCGCGACGGCGCCGGCGCGCCTCAAGCTCATCGGCGAGGTCGCGGCCGGCCATCCGTTCGATCACCCGGTCGGCCCGCACGAGGCAGCACGCATCTTCACCGGCGGCGTCGTGCCGGCCGGCGCCGACACGATCGTCATCCAGGAGCACACCGCGCGCGAGGGCGACACCGTCGTCGTGCAGAAGCCGAGCGGTCCGGGCCGCCACATCCGCGCCGAAGGGCTCGACTTCGAGGCCGGCGCCGCGCTGCTCGCCGCCGGCCATCGCCTCACGGCGCGCGACCTCGCGCTCGCCGCCGCCATGAACCATTCGACCGTGCCGGTGCATCGCCGCGCCAGGGTCGCGCTGCTCGCGACCGGCGACGAGCTGGTGATGCCGGGCACGACGCCCGGCCATGGCCAGATCGTCTATTCGAACGGCTTTGCGCTAGCGGCGCAGGTCGCAAACGAGGGTGCCGACGTGCTCGACCTCGGCATCGCGCCCGACCGGCTCGACGCCACCATCGCGGCGGTGCGGCGGGCCCGCGACGCGCGGGTCGACGTGCTGGTGACGACCGGCGGCGCCTCGGTCGGCGATCACGACCTGGTGCAAAAGGCCTTTGCGGCCGAAGGCATGGCGCTGTCGTTCTGGAAGGTCGCGATGCGGCCGGGCCGGCCGCTGATGCACGGGCGCCTGCCCGGGCAGCTCGGCGGCATCGACGTGCTCGGCCTACCCGGCAATCCGGTCTCGGCCTTCGTATGCGGCGTCCTCTTTCTCGTGCCGCTGCTGCGCCGGCTCGCCGGGCGCACCGATCTTGGACCCGATGTCGAATCGGCGGTGCTCGGCGCTGACCTCGCGGCGAACGATGAACGCGCCGATTACATGCGCGCCGCGCTCGCAACGGACGCCGATGGCCGCCTCGTCGCGACCCCGTTTGCGGTGCAGGACAGCTCCATGCTGGCGCCGCTGGCGAAGGCCGGTTGTCTCGTGATTAGAGAGCCTTACGCCCCGGCCGCGAAGGCCGGCAGCCGTTGCGGCATCGTAAAGCTCGCGTTCTGACGAACCCGAGAAAACAGCACCTCGAATTAAATTCTTGCGGAACACAAGCCGAACAGATAGTGTCCGTTCATGATTTGTTTATGCGCGGTCGGTAGACAAACGACGACCGCCACAGCCCGGGGATTGGGACCATGCTGACCCGCAAGCAACTCGAGCTTCTCCGTTTCATCCACGAGCGCCTCAAGGAGTCGGGCGTGCCGCCGTCCTTCGACGAGATGAAGGATGCGCTCGACCTGCGCTCCAAATCCGGCATTCACCGCCTGATCACCGCGCTCGAAGAGCGCGGCTTCATCCGCCGCCTGCCCAACCGGGCGCGCGCCATCGAGGTGATCAAGCTGCCCGAGACGGTGGGCGGCGGGCTCGGCAATGGCGGCCGCGCGCGCGGCTTCACGCCGTCGGTGATCGAGGGCAATCTCGGCCGCGGGCGCGCGGCCGCGGACGATGACGGCGGCCGCCCGGTCGCGGTGCCGGTGATGGGCCGCATCGCCGCCGGCACGCCGATCGAGGCGATCCAGACCAGGAGCGCCGTCATCAACATGCCGCCCGATCTGCTCTCGACCGGCGAGCATTTCGCCCTCGAGGTGCGCGGCGACTCGATGATCGAGGCCGGCATCCTCGACGGCGACATGGCGCTGATCAAGAAGACCGAGGCCGCCGAGACCGGCGACATCGTGGTCGCGCTGATCGACGAGGAGGAAGCCACCCTCAAGCGCTTCCGCCGCCGCGGCGCCTCCATTGCGCTCGAACCCGCCAACCCCTCGTACGAGGTGCGGATCCTGCCGCCCAACCGGGTGAAGATCCAGGGCAAGATGGTGGGGCTGTTTCGGAAGTATTGAGCGGTCCTCGTAGCCCGGATGGAGCGAAGCGAAATCCGGGTTGATGGTTACGAGGTTCGCCGATGCATTTCGATATTGTCGGTGAAATCTCGGAAATCGAGACTTTCGCAGTCGGATCCGGGATTCGCGAAATCGCTCGTCTGCGCAGAGCGTATGGCCGTGGGCGCTGGCGCAAGCGGAAGGGCATCGCCCGCGTTCGATTTGCCGATGGCTCCTCGCATCTTGCTGAAGTACATTGGTACGAGGCGGCTGCAATTGGCCGCAAGGAATTCAAGATCAAACGCCTGCTGTGAATCCAAAACCATGGCAAGACATCAATCGAAGCAGTTGGTCGTGTGTATCGACAATGAAGGCTATCCGGCGTCGCTCGAAAAGCGCAAGATTTATGTCGCACTCGCTGATGTCGGTGCGGAAAAGCGCGGCCTGCTCCGGATTATCGACGAGTCCGGGGAGGACTACCTCTATCCGAAGGCATTCTTCCGCTCGATCGCATTGCCGCAGGCGGTGAAACGGGCCGTTTTGGCCGCGGCATAAGGCTGCGTGAGCGGCGGAAGAAGCGCGGCATGCCGTTCTCCAGCACCTTGCCGCGCGGCGACAGCAACGGCGCACCAGGCGCCACCTTGCGGGTGAGCGGAACGAGGTCGTTCTCGTCGCCGCCGGTGCCGTGCAGCACGAGTAGCGGCCGAGCGTCGAGCTGGCCCGGCTCGAAGCGATGAATGAAAGAAAGCGCGCTCATCATGCCGCGCGCTCGGCCTGCTCGATCGACGGCAGCGCGGCCTCGATCTCGCGCCGTTGCGGCTCGAGGAACGCCGGCAGCTTGAGATCGCGTCCAAGGCGTGCGACCGGCTCGTCCACCGCGAAGCCCGGCGCATCCGTCGCGATCTCGAACAGAATGCCGCCGGGCTCGCGGAAATAGACCGAGCGGAAGTAGTTGCGGTCGCGCTGCTCGGTCGGCGTCATATGATGGTCCCGGCGCACCTTCTCGGCCATCGCGGCCTGCTGGGCGTCGTCGGCGGCGCGGAACGCGATGTGGTGCACCGAGCCGCGCCCGAGCCGGCCGGGCAGGAAGCCCTTCGTCTCGTGGATCGTGATGCTCGCCCCCGGCGCAGATCGATCGATGGCGTAGCGCACCTGATGCGCCTCGCGCCCAGTCTCGGCGAAGCCGAGCACGTCGGTCAGGATCGCGCCGGTCGGCGCCGCCCGATCGACCATCAAGGTGACGCCATGGAACCCGCGGATCGCGTGCTCGGCCGCAACGGCGCAGTCGCTCCACGCCGCTTCCGACGACGCGCCCGCAATGCCGACGAGCGCGAGCCGCAAGCCGTCCGCATCGGTGAACGGCAGCACCGGCTCACCGAAGCGCTTTTCCAGCGCCTCATGCGCGACTCCCTGCTCGATCAGGCGGTGCGTCCAATAGCCGATCGATTCGGCGGGAATGCGGAATGCGGTCTCCTCCGCAAGCCCGCTGCCGTTTCGTCCCGGCGCCGCATGCTCCCACGGAAAGAAGGTCAGGATGGTGCCCGGCCTGCCCTGCTCGTCGCCGTAATAGAGATGATAGGTGCCGGGATCGTCGAAATTGACCGTCTTCTTGACGAGGCGCAGGCCGAGGACGCGCGTGTAGAAGTCGACGTTGCGCGAGGCATTTCCCGCTATAGCCGTGACGTGGTGGATGCCCGACATGTGCTGTCCTCCGCGCGGAATTCCGCAAGTTAAATCTACGTGCGCCTGCGGTGGGGCAAATAGAACGAATGTGCGCTCAATTGCCGTTACGCCGGTCGCTTGCGGCGACTCCGGTCTCCCGCGCCAGCAGTCCCGTGAGCGCGGCGGCGATCACATTGCCGCCGATGCTGATGAGGATCGGCAGCGTGTAGCTGTGGCTGATATCGAACGCGAAGCCGGCGGCGCTCGGGCCGATCAGCGTCCCGATCCCGGCGCTGGTGTAGAGGATGCCGATGACGCCGCTGACATTGCGGCCGCCGAAATAGTCCATCACGACCGCCGGCAGCAGCGCGACCCAGCCGCCATAGGCGGAGCCGAACACAAAGCCGAACAGCGCGAGCGGCCAGAACGTGGTCGAGACGAGCCAGATGACCAGCGCCAGCGCCATGACGACGAACGTCGCCATCAGGCTGATCTCGCGGCCGAACCGGTCGGCGAGCCCGCCGAGGAAGAAGCGTCCGATCGTGCTGCCGACGCCGATCGCGCTCACCAAGAGCACCGCCGACGCGCGGGGAATGCCGTGGTCGATCGCATAGGGCGCAAGATGCACGAACGGCACGAACACGCCGAACGCGCAGGCAAGGCACGCCGCATAGAGCAGGATGAAAGGGCGTGACTTGACCGCATCGGCGATCGTGGTCCCCGCTGCCGGCTGCGCCCCCTCGCCCCCGGACCGCAGCACATTGCCATCGGGCGCGAGGCCGCGCTCGCGCGGATCGTTCTCGATCAGCAGTGCCATGCCGGCGCCGATCAGCGCCGCCGCGACCCCCAGCGCCAGATAGGCGTCGCGCCAGCCCAGATGGGCGATCAGCAGCGCCGCGAGCGGCGGCACCGCGAGGGTGCCGGCACCGATGCCGCTGCTCGCGAGACCCGACGCCAGCGCGCGATAGCGCAGGAACCAGCGCTGGGTCGCGCCCATTGCCGGGACATAGGCGAGGCCGACACCGACCCCTAAGCCGAGCCCATAGGCGGCGTAGATTTCGCCGAGGTTTTGCGCGGCGCTTGCCGCCGCAAGGCTCAGCCCACCAGGATCATGCCAGCGACCGCAAGCCGCCGCGATCCGAACCGGTCGGCGAGCGGGCCGCTGACGCTGCCGAGCCCGAAATAGAGGAAGGCGGCGAGCGAGAACACGGCCGAGACCGAGCCGCGCGAGGCGCCGAATTCGCGCTCGAGCGAGTCGATGAAGGCGGTGAACGAATAGACGCAGCCGAAGCCGACAAAGGTCACCGCAAAGCCGGCCGCGACGACAAGCCAGCCGTAGAACAAGCCGGATTTTTTGGCGGATGCAGGCATGCGCGTTTCCTTGGTCTGCCCGCAAGATCGGGAGCCAAACGCCCATTGGCCACCGCGAACGCTACGATCTCGGCCGTAGCATCGCGCTGCCACCAGCGATAACGGAACGTGGCTCAGCCCGGTAGAGCACCTCGTTCGGGACGAGGGGGTCGCAGGTTCAAATCCCGACGCTCCGACCAATCGTTTCCAAAAAATCGGATCGCGCCCCAACGAATCGTATGGCAGCCGGGGATCGGCTGCTTGCGCGTTGCAGGATTTGACACGATGAGCGCACAGGCGTCGTGCAAACATGACGCTATTGAATTCGTTTTTCCATCGAGTGTTGCAGGTGCGACACAGCCAAGGGGTTGAAAAAGTGCTATTGCACCTTCAATCTACGGGTGTGGGGGGTGTAAAATGTATAGCAAGCGTTTCGCGGCCATTGCTTTGTCATTGCTTGTGGCAGGCTGTGCAATCCATCCGCTGCCCGAGGACGTGACGGGCGTTGATACGGCCGGCATCGTCAAGCAGATTCGCTGCGAAACGCGCGACGCCGCTAGGGAGATGATCCGCAAACAGCTGGAAAAACTGGCCACATATAGTGACGAAGCTACCGCCACCATCGCCAAAAATCTATTGGCGCAATACGCGGAAAATGTGGAGTTGATGACTGAATTCAACCCTTCCCGTTCGTTCCCCGGTCCTGATTATGCTCAAATACGAAATATCTTCAATTTGTTCAATTCGGGGGCCATCGCGTATTCATTTGAGCTGACGATGCACGAGGATAACAACCTTGGTTCAACGAACAACTTCCTCGGGCCGTGGAATAACAAGCTCATGCTGAACCTCATGGGCGACTTTAACCGCTCACGCGAGAACTACCGAACATTTACGATAGCCGACAAGTTCAGCTTCCTGCTCAAAGAGTTGAACACTCCGAAGAACGGCCACTATTATTGCGACGGACAGATCGCGGTGGCGAACTACATCTATCCGATCGCTGGCCGGATCGGGGTCTACAAGATGGTCTATGACTTCTTCCAGATGAGCATCTTTGACAATCTGGCCGCGCAGAAAGCCGCACCAGGAGCGGTCGGAGCTCCCGCCATGGGCGAGAAGCTGACCTTCACGACGACGCTCGATCTTACGGTCGGACCCAAGGTTACGTTCGCGCCATTCGTTAAGGGCTTCCAGGTTACCGACGCTGCGTTCACCGGCATCGTCAAACGTGTGGATATGCATTTAGTCACAGTGGGACTCGCCCTCGAGCCGAATGGGATCGTCGCTCTAACCTCATTGCGAGGGTATGTTTTCTCCGGCGCAGGGCTTGGCGGAACGCGGCTCGCTACGAGCGGGCCGCGCGGAGGTCAGACCTTAATATTGAACCGCATCACGGCAGCCGCGACGAGCAACGCCGAGGCGCTCGCACTTGTACAGATCGATCAGATCAAGAGTCGCGATCTTCAAATCGTTCCGACCTTAACATCTCCATAAGGCTGGACAGATACCACGGCCAAGCCCGTATCGAAGGCGAAGAAGGCCCCGCGTCCTGCGGGAGGCAAAAAAATCGCCGGCGCCGAAAGGCGGCCGCGCCGCCAATCCGTTTCCGGGTCCCGATCAGGGGAGCGGCACCAGCCCAAGTGGTGTGCACGCAACTTGCGCACGAGCATGATGCCGGAGCCACGCGTGTCGATTATCGGCACCTGGAGCGCCCGTGCTACAATCGGAACGGGTCGGGGCCCGGGTTGAAGTCAACGATGCAATTCAAGCTCTTATCGCAAGTGCCGCAAACTCCGGTGGCCGGGTTGCACCTGCAAGGTGCGCCGACACGCGTACATTCCGCGTCGCGCTGAAGCGCCACGCGCGGCCCGTCGCTTGCCGGACCGCCGCTCCGTCCCGTTCGATAGGAAGCTCGACGTTTCCCTGTGCGTCTCAATAGAGCAACCATGCGATCGTCTATGATGGGCATCGAGGTCATCATGTGTCTCCTCTTTCCAGATAAGTCTGCCACGGATTGACGATGATGGGGAACTCGTGCGTGACGTCAACACGCACGAAGTATTTCTTTTCAACCCCGGTGGTGGTGTTTCTGAAGGCATATATGGCGCGTACGATTCGTTCCGCTGCAGCACCCAGTCGCGACCCCGTCACGGACACGCCCGCAAGGTCAAATCCGCCGCCGTGACTCAACGGCGGCGCATAACGCGCCGTCAGGAAGTTGTAGGCGCGATCTTCGTCGGTGAGACCACGATTGTCGGCAAGTTGCGCGAAATGCGCCAAACCATGCGGTGCGAGGTGGCCCGGCTGAATAGTGAAAATCTGATCCACCGCGACCGCAATCCCGTCCGGCGTTTGCGGTCCCATCACGCCGATCACGACGTCCAAATCCTCGGCGTGGGGGAAGGGAGACTCGATCGGATGCGATTTTGATTTCCGCTTGCCGGAAGGCGGATCGGGCTCGTCGTATTTCGGCCGCTTCAACTTTTCGATCAGCTCATCGAAATCGCGAGGATCGGTCGGGCTGAGCACGAAAACCGGGAAATCTTCGATCGTCAGCCGCCAACGGAGCTGGCGTGCGAGATAGCGCGTCGCCGCTTTGTCCTTGGACAGAACCGCGTGCTGCCAATTGCGGTCATCGGTCGGCTTCGTTGGCAGCCCGCGGTCATGAGCGAGGATCTGCATCTCGCGCTCGATTGCAATGTTCGGGTATTCCGCCTCGATCGTTCCGATCGCATAGACAAATCCGCTGATTCTCGACGGGGCTTCATCGCATGTGCAGACGCCACCCGGAGCGCCGCAGTCGCATCCGCCTGCGGCGCCCTCGGGGACGACCGTCCGCGCCGGTTGTCCATTTCCATTGGTCATTGTTGTTGCTCCCTGCAAGCGCACATAATTCGTCATCTCGGCACCAACGCGCCTGGCGGTCATGCGGGCTACCGCCACCGCTTGGCCCAGCGCCGCCAGGATGAAATCGCGGTTCAGGATGGGCGGCCTCGACCCGTTGCGCGGCCCTAACCCGGCTACTATGGCACGCAGCTCAGCGCCGTCAACCTCGGGATGCATTGCCCAAACCTGCGCTAACGTACCGGTGGCAACAGCGGTCGCCACGCTTGTTCCGGACATCACGTTCGTGCCCCCACCGGAGGCATACCCCGGCATTCGCCCGAGGGCGGCGACACCGCGCCGCGAGATGGTCGGCCCGAAATTAGACTCCGGAAGCAGTCTTTGCGAGGCATCCACCGCTACGACCGGTACGGCGACCGGGTGCGACAATAGCTGGCCCATGGCGACGCGGCCTTGATTGCCGGCCGCCACCAGCAAGACTGCACCGCTCGCTTCTGCAACGTTCAACGCGGCGGCAAGGCCAGGATGATACTCGGACTCGGTGCCCAAGATCGCGAGGCTGAGATTGATGAGGCGAGCTCCGGCGGCGACGGCGTTTCGAATCGCCACTGCCAAATCGTCGACGGTTGCCGACGGAGAGTTCGCATCGATGAATAACGGAACGTGCAAGAGCTTGCAGTCGGGGCATAAACCCGGGATCAAGGCGTCCTCGCGCGCGCCAAGCATGCCTACGATGAACGTGCCATGATCGCATGCCCTGTTCGGATTGATATTACAAGTTCCGGAGCCAAGGCTGACTGGAGTGTGGGCCAACACTCGCGAGAGCGCGCCCGCATCGTACGGGCCGTCAATTACGGCTACCACTAGCGGGCCGACACGGCTTTCATTGCTGACGCCAATGGTCATGCCAATCCTCCCCGGGTTCTTGGCTGCCGGTTCTGACGGCGGCCGGGGATTCTTGTAAGCAAGCCGAGCGCCGACATAGGGTTGATGCGCCCCCTCGGGTCTCGTAACAGTAGACCTCTTCTCTTAGCCTTTTGCAATATGATTTTGTCACGATTCCGAATTCCCGGCTGCGCCGGAAAATGCAATTCCTAAAAGCTTGTAGAGTTATTCGAAGTTTGCGGTTTGAACGGCTCCAGAGTTCGGAACGAAGGGGGGATGTCCTCGTAGTGCGGCCGGGCGGCATATTCGGCGAGCCGCACCGCCTCGTGAGCCAAGGCGTTGACCTTGCGCTTGTCGGGCGTTTCACGTGGGCTTCCGGCTTCGCGCCGATGGATGACGGCACGCTTCCTACCGTCTCGCGCCACGCTACGGTCGCGGCCGTAGCATCGCGCATGGCAATGCCCGCGCTGCGGCCTATATTCGGGCCATGTCGAGCGCGCCGCAGATCGCCGAAGTCGCAGCCCTCGTGGGCGATCCGGCCCGCGCCAGCATGCTGTGCGCCCTGCTCGGCGGGCGGGCGCTGACCGCGACCGAGCTCTCCTGTGCGGCCGGCGTGTCGCCGCAGACGACGAGCGGGCATCTGGGCAAGCTGCATGCCGCGCGCCTCGTCGTGCAGATGAAGCAGGGCCGTCATCGCTACTATCGCCTCGCCGGACCGCAGATCGGCCACATGCTCGAAGGCATCATGAACGTCGCGCTGCTCGGGCCGCCGCGATTCCAGCCGAAGAGCAGGCTCGACGACGAGATGCGGCACGCCCGCACCTGCTACGATCACTTCGCCGGCACGCTCGGCGTCGGGCTCGCCGACCGCATGACGGCGCAGGATCTTGTCGTGCTGGACGACGAGGCTGGTGAAGTGACGCCGGCCGGTCTCGATTTTCTCGCCAGGCTCGGCGTCGACCTTGCGGCCGCCCACGCGCGGCGCCGCGTCTTCTGCCGCCCCTGCCTCGATTGGACCGAGCGCCGCCCGCATATCGGCGGCGCGGTCGGCGCCGCGCTGGCGCAGCGCTGCTTCGATCTCAAGTGGGTGGAGCGGATCCGCGACAGCCGCGCGCTGCGCATCACCCCGGCCGGCCGCCGCGGCCTGATGGAGCACTTCGCGCTGTCGATCTAGGACCCATTTGCCTCGTCATGCCCGCGCTTGTCTGCGCCTCCGATTTATGTGTCCTCGTCTTTTTATTGCCCCAACTGTGGCGCCTTGCTTCATTTGGGATTCTGGCGGGGGAATGTGCGCGGCATGGAACCAGCGGGGGGGTCTATCTGGCTTCGATGCGCGGCCGTCTTGGCCGGCTGTGCGATGCTCGCGGATGTCCCGGGCGAAGCGGCCGTCACGGCAGGGCATCGGCACACCGCGGCGAAGTCCCACACCGCGGCCGCATCGCACGCCAAGGACTGCATCATCAAGCCGGGCTCGAAACCGCGCGCCGCCGCGCCGGCAAAGCGGCGGCACCAGGACAGCGATTGCGCCACCATACCGCCGGTGCCGGCCGTCGCGGAACTGTCCGGGGATCTCGGCACGGTGCAGAAGGCGATCCAGCTGGTGCGCGCGCGCAAGGCCTCCGAGGCCGACGCGCTCGCGACATCGATCGCCGATCCGGTGGCGCTCACTCTCCTCGAATGGGTCCGCCTGCGCGACGCGGACAGCCGCGATGGCTTCGAGCGCTATGACGCCTTCATCCGGACGCACCCGGCGTGGCCCACCATGGCGCTGCGGCGGCTTGCCGAGGCACGGCTGTGGCAGGAGCGCCGCGACGGCGCGACGGTGCGCGGGTTTCTCGCCGACGAACCCGTGACCGCGAAGGGCAGGCTCGCGCTCGCGCGCGTGCGCATCGCGGACGGCGACCGCGCCGGGGGCGAGCGCGACATTCGTAGCGTGTGGCGCGCGGACGAGCTCTCTGACGAGACCGAAACCGCGGTGCTCGATGCGTTCGACGGCGTCCTCACGCGCGCGGACCACGGCGCGCGCATGGATCGGCGCATCGGAGCGAAGGACTTCGGCACCGCGATGCGCGCCGCCCGGCGCGTCGGCGACGGCGCGGTCGCGATCGTCAAGGCGTGCGTTGCCGCCGAGAAGAATTCCGCTGACGCCAAGAAGCTGCTCGACGCCGTGCCCGACGATGCGCGCCGTGATCTCGGCTACGCGCTCTGCCGCATCCATTACCTCATCAAGCACGACGACCTCGTGGCCGCGACCCGGTTGGTGCTTGCCGCCGACCCCGACGCGCTGCAGCTGCAGGACACCGACGAATGGTGGCGCGAGCGTCGCATGCTCGCCCGCAAGCTGCTCGACCAGGGCGATGCCGCGACCGCCTATCGGGTCGTGCGCGATGCGGCCGAGCCGGCATTTCCGCCCTACCGCGCCGATTTCAATTTCATGGCCGGCTGGATCGCGCTGCGCTTTCTCTCCGATCCCGTCATGGCGCTGGCGCACTTTTCGCAGATCGACACAGGCTCGAGTGCCCCGATCACGCTCGCGAAGGGCGCCTACTGGCGCGGCCGCGCCCTCGAGGCCGCGGGGCAACCAAACGAGATGCGGGAGCAGTACGAGGCGGCCGCGCGCTTTCCCACGGCCTATTACGGACAGCTCGCGCGCGAGCGGCTCGGGCTCGGCGAGATGGCGTTGCGCCCGGTGCCGCAACGCGCGCCGGGCGACGGCGACGACGTCGTGCATGCCGCCGCGCTTCTCTACGCGATCGGCGAGCGCGATCTCGCCTTGGCGTTTGCGACGGATCTCGCCGAGCGCAGCGATGCCGTCGCCGTGGTGGGGGCGCTGGCCGACGTCGCGGAGCAGAACGGCGACGCGCGGGCCGTGATGCTCATCGGCCAGCAGGCGCTCGCGCGCGGGCTTCCGCTCGAGGTCTATGCGTTTCCCGATATCGGCGTGCCGTCCTACGCCCCGATCGGTCCGGCGCTCGACCGCAGCATCATCTATTCGATCGTGCGCACCGAGAGCGAGTTCAACCAGCGCGACGTGTCGCCGGCCAAGGCGGTCGGTCTCATGCAGGTCACTCCGGAGGCTGGACGCGACACCGCCAAGCGGCTGGGCATCGCCTACAATTGGAAGCAGCTGGTGTCGGACCCGGTCTACAACACGCAGATGGGGGCCGGCGAGCTTGCCGCGCTTTTGACCGAGTACCGCGGCTCCTACATCATGAGCTTCGCCGGGTACAACGCCGGCCGGGGCCGGGTGCGCGAGTGGGTCGAGAAACACGGCGATCCGCGCGACGCCAAGGTCGACGCGGTCGACTGGGTCGAGCGCATCCCGATATCCGAGACGCGCAATTACGTGCAGCGCGTCATGGAGAACCTCGCGGTCTACCGGGTGCGCTTCGGCGCCGCCATTGCGGCGACCGCCCAGCGCGGCGCGGACGCCAGGCAGACCGAGACACCCGCGCAGCCCGGTTCGCCGGTTGCGGAGGCGGTCGCCAAATAGTGAAATTGGCGCCCGTGCTGGATGTCTCAGCCGCGTGCAGCGCCGGCCAGGTTGATGTTGATGTTCTTTTCCTGGGTGAAGGAGATCAGCTCCTCCAGGCATTCCTCGCGGCCGATGCCCGACTGCTTGTAGCCGCCGAACGGCGTGCCGATGAAGTGCTTGCTGACGTCGTTGATCCAGATGAAGCCGGCCTCGACAGCGGCGGCGGCGCGGTGCGCCGTGGTGAGATCGTTGGTCCAGATCGACGCGGTCAATCCGTACTCGACCGAGTTGACCTGATCGAGCATCGCGGCCTCGTCGCGCCATTTCGTGACGCCGACGACGGGTCCGAAGATCTCCTCGCGGAAGATCCGCATCGCCGGGGTGACGTCGGCAAACACGGTCGGCTCGATGTAGAGGCCCTTGGCGAGCGCCGGATCGGACGGCCGGCCGCCGCCGGTCAGCAGCCGCGCGCCTTCACTCTTCGCGGAGTCGATGTAGCTCACGACGCGATCGAACTGCACCTTGGAGATGATCGCCCCCATGGTGGTCGCCGGATCGGTCGGGATGCCGGGCTTCCAATGGGCGATGCGCGCCTTCACGCGCTCGAGCACCGCGTCGTAGATCTTCTCGTGGATGAAGGCGCGGCTGGTCGAGCCGCACGACTGGCCGCACCAGGTGAAGTTCATGCCGCCGACGAGGCCGCCCGCCACCGCGTCGGGATCGGCATCCGGATAGGCGATCAGCGCATTCTTGCCGCCGAGCTCGAGCAGCACGCCCTTGAGGGTGTCGGCCGCGGCGCGCATCACCGCCTTGCCGGTCGGCACGCTGCCGATCAGCGCGATCTTGGCGACGTCGGGGTGGCTCGCCAGTGCGGCGCCGGCCTCCTTGCCGCCGGGCACCAGGTTGAACACGCCGGGCGGCAGCAGCCCGTCGATCAGCTCGGCGAGCCGCAGCGACGACAGCGGCGCCTGCTCGGGCGGCTTCATCACGATGGTGTTGCCGGCGGCGAGCGGCGCCGCCGCCTTGCCGGCGATGAACATGAAGGGATGGTTGAACGGCACGATGCGGCCGACGACGCCGAGCGGCTCGCGTACCGAGAAGTTCAGCCGGTCCGGGCCCATCGGGATCGAGTGGCCCTTCATCTCGGTGACGAGGCCGGCGAAGAACTCGACCTGCGCGGCCGCGATGGTGGCGTCCATGATCATCTCGGCGATCGGATTGCCGCAGTCGGCAGAATCGATCATCGCGAGCTCGCCCGCATTGGCGCGCAGCACCTCGGCGATCTTCCTGAGCGCCTTGGCGCGCTCGAGCGGCGGCACGCGCCGCCATTCCTTGAAGGCGGCCTTGGCGGCCTTCACCGCCGCATCGACGTCGTCGGCGCCGCAGTCGGCGACGCGGCCGAGCGACTCCCCGGTGCCCGGATTGGTCTGGTCGATGGTGCGGCCGCCCTTGGGCTCATGCCACTGGCCGCCATAATAGGCGCCGCGCCGAGTTGGCAGGTTGAGCTTGATCGAGGCGAGCGCGCTCGGGGCGACCGGTTGGTTCATGGCTGCTTCACTCCCGTGAGTATTGTTGTCGGCACATACTATTCCCGACGCATGCCGCGGACCAGGGCGCCGCGCAAACGCAAGCCCGCCCGGCTTGTAACGCCAAGACCGCTTGAGACCGGCGTGGTACGCTTGCGCATGTTCCGGCGAAAGCCCGCCCCGGACTCGATCCGGGGTGGCCGCCGGTTCGCCGACAAGAACATGCGCCGAACATAGCGTACGATGGTGCGATACAACGAGATCCGCGACGGCGAGGTGGCGATCGAGCCACCCGCCGCCGTCGATGCGGGCATCGTCTTCATCGGGCGCATCCACACGCCGTGGACCGACCGGCTCAAGTGTCCGCGCCAGGGCCGCGCCGACGGGCCCACCTGCCGCATCGAGATCTTCACGCCATGGCGCCCTGCCCTTGACGGCGTCGCACAGTATGAACGCCTCGAGGTGCTCTATTGGCTGCATCTGTCGCGCCGCGATCTCGTGCTGCAGAGCCCGGCGAGCGACGGCAGCGTGCGCGGCACCTTCAGCCTGCGCACGCCGGTGCGTCCCAATCCGATCGGCACCAGCATCGTGACGCTGGTCAAGGTCGATCCCGACGGGCTCGTGGTGCGCGGCCTCGACTGCCTAGACGGCACCCCGTTGCTGGATATCAAGCCCGACCGCACCTTGTTCACCCCGATCGCCCCGCGCCAGCCCGGCGATGACGAGGTGACGCGCGAAGGCGGGAGCTGAGAGCCCGGCGCGACGATCGCGGTTTCTCGATGCCGGCACAAGTCTGCCGATGGTAGGGCCTGCCAAACCCGGCTCCTCATGGGAGCACGCGCAAAGCGCGTGCGTCTCGAACCATGGGCCACGCACGCAGGTGGCGCCGCTTGCACCCGCGGCCCATCCTTCGAGACGCTCGGCCTACGATCGTCGCCGAATCAATTTGACGCTCGGCTCAACGCGTTCAGACCGCGCGATTATTCGAGCCGGTCGAAAAGTGCATGTTGCGGCGCGCGGGTTATCGCCCGGACCGCCGCGCCGTATCACCTCCATCGACGGTCAGGCACTCCAGCCGCGGCCCACAAGGAGGTATCTGTTATGAGCAAGATCATCCGCACGGTCGTCCGCAATACCGCTTCATGGAAGGCCGCACTCGCGGCCGGCGCGCTCGCGGCCGCGATCGCAACGCCTGCCCTGGCGTGGGATCCGCAGGCGACCTCGGCGCAGATCGATACCGCGCTCAGCCACCAGGCCTATCCGTCCGACGCTTACGCGAGCGCGCAATATTCGTCCGGCGCCTATGCGAGCGCGGCCGCGACCACGACTCGCAGGTCCCGGTCGGGCCCCTACGCGAGCGCGCGCCGGGATCAGCAGCCCACGACGACGCCGCCCACCCCGCACAAGGGGTTCCAGGACTATAAGTGAGCATCGATCGATTTGATTCAGTCGATCGGGCACCGGCCGGCTCTGCCGGCCGGTTTCGCCATCAGCATTGGACCCGGCAGCACGCACGGCCTGATCGCATCGACCGGCGGCGCAACGATGCGGGATGATCGCGCGCCGGGCAGGCCGTCGCCGTTCCTTTGCTGCTGGCGAATGAACGCGATCAGCGTCTGCAGCGGACCCGGCATCTGACGGCGGCTCGGATAGTAGAGGCAGAAATCGAGCGCAGGCGGACACCAGTCGTCGAGCAACGCAACAAGGCCGCCGTCCGCAATCGCCGGCATGGCGGTCGCCTCCGCGATGTAGGCGACGCCGAGCCCATCGAGCGCGGCGCGCAGCGCCAGATCCGTGTCATTCACGATGAGCGCGCCCTCGACCGGGACCTCGACGCGCTCGCCTGCCTTCTCGAACATCCAGCGGCGGATCGTGCCGTTCCAGGTGTGCCGGTAATGGATGCAGCGATGAACGAGCAGATCCTGCGGCGTCGCCGGGGCGGGATTGTGCGCAAGGTAGGCGGGCGACGCGACCGTGATCAGCCGATGACGGCCGCCGATGCTCATGGCGATCATATCCTTGTCGATGCGGCCGCCCCAGCGAACGCCCGCATCGAAGTGCCCGCGCACGATGTCCGATTGGGAATTGTCCACGAACACCTCGACCCGGATGTCGGGATATTCGCGCAGGAAGAGGCTGATCAGCGGGCTCAGGATGGTGAGGGCCGCAAAGCGTGACGCGGTCAGCCGCAGGCATCCCATCGGCTTGTCGCGAAACCGATTGACCGCCTCCATGGCCTTGTCGAGCCCCTCGAGCATGGGCTCCAGCTGCGCCAGCAACCCCTCGCCCGCCGACGTCAGCGCCACGCTGCGGGTCGTCCGGTTGAGGAGACGAACGCCGAGCCTGGTTTCGAGCGCACGCACGGTGTGGCTCAGCGTCGGCGGCGACAGCCCGAGCTGCGCGGCTGCCCTGGTGAAGTTGCGATGGGCCGCAACAGCGACGAAGGCGTTGAGCTCACCGAATTGACTCGCGTGCATGCGAGCACTCCTGTTTCGGTCGCCCCTCGATTGGCCGTGTGTAGCGCGTCTATGCATGACGCACGCCGCCTGCGTCGATCACAACTCGGTTAGATCGACGCCGGCATGCCAGCCAGACGCTGGCGGCATGTCCACTGCGCGCCGCATGTTTAGTCGAACTTGATTGGTGCGGGGTTTTTATATGGGCTTAATTGATGCGGGCTTTATATGTTACCGCGCGTTAATAATGGATGCGCTTTAAACTGCGCGGTTATGTCGCAATTTAGGGCGATCCCAGCGAACGCAAACAGCGGCGCCTGATGCTGAACGCGGCTTCCATATCGACCGACCGAGTAATCCTTCACCCCTTCGCGATCTGCTTTTGGTAGACGCACAGATTCGCGTAGGCCGCCGTCAGCAGCGGCATCGCTAAGTTGTGGCGCGCGCCGCGCGCCAGCATGTCGCCGACGATCTGCTCGGCCTCGATCGGCCGGCCCTGCTCCAGGTCGCGATACATCGACGACGTCCCGGTCGAGGCCGGATCGGTCATCGATTTTCGCACCTCCGCCAGAAACGCCGGCCGCGGCGGATGGCCTTCCGCCGTCACCACGGCGACCACCTCGTCGAGCAGGCCGAGGATGAACGCCGTTCCGCCCGGCGCCGCGTTCACCTCGCCGACATTGCCGCGCATCAGGCACGTGATGGCGCCGAGCGCCGCCAGCTGATCCCACTTCTCCCACATGTCGGCCGCGATGTCGGCCGAGAGGCGCGCCGGAAAGCCCGCGCCCTGCATGTCGGCATCGAGCCGCTCGATGCGCGCCGAGCGGGCGCCGTCCATCTCGCCATAGGCGAGGTCCTGCAGGCGGGTGAGCTGCACGATCCGCCCCTCCGCATCGACGATGGTCGCGATCTTGGCAACGCAGCCGGCGAGCGCCGGCGCGCCGAAGCGCTGGGTGATGCGGTCGACATGCCGCATGCCGTTGAGCACCGGCAGGATCATGGTCTCGGGGCCGACCGCCGGCGCCAAGTCGTCGAGCGCCGCATCGAGCGAGAACGCCTTCACGGTCAGCAGCACGGCGTCGAACGGCCCCGCGATGGCGTTGGCGGTGACGAGCCGGGGCGCAAGCGTCGCGTCGCCGTACGGGCTGACGATGCGCAGGCCTTTTTCGCGCAACGCCGCGGCGCGCGTCGGCCGCACCAGGAAGGTCACGTCGCGCCCGGCCTGCGCCAGGCGTCCGCCAAAGTATCCGCCGGTCGAGCCGGCGCCGACTACCAGGATGCGCACGCGGTGCCTCCTGCCTCGCTCGGCCGCCCGCCTGCGTATGCCACGATTTGGCGTTACGTGCATATGCACGTTTAGCGGAGCTGCCCTGCTTGACGGCGTGCGCGCCTAGCTTGCCGCCGATCCCGCCGCGGCGCGCTGACGTGCCTCGGCGGCCCGGGCGGCCTCGTGGTCGGCCTGCGCCCGCGCACCATCGCCTTGCTGCGTGTAGGCATCGGCGCGCGCCTGGTAGGCGACGGCAGCATGCGGATCGAGGTTGATCGCCTTGGTGAAGTCCTTGATCGCCCGGCGGTGGTCGCCCTTGGCGAGGCGCGCCTTGCCGCGAAGGAAGTAGGCGCCCGCCCCGCCGCTTTGCCTGATCACCCGGGTGTAGTCCGCAATGGCCCGGTCGAGGTCGCCCTTCTTCTCGTAGGCGAGGCCGCGGATGATGAGCCCACGCGCCGTCACCGCTGCCGGGCCGATCTTGATCGCCTTGCCGTAGTCGGCGATGGCCGCATCGAGGTTGCCCTGCCGCTCGCAGATCATCCCGCGATCGAGCAGGGCCGCCTCGAACGCCGGATCGGCCTCGATCGCCTTCGTATAGTCGGCAATCGCCCCGGCGACGTCGCCCTTCTCGGCCGCCGCGAATGCGGTCGCAAAGTAGGGATTGGCACGCTGGCGGCGTTCGCGCCCGCGCTTTTTCTTGACCACATCGAACGCGTAGAACGCCGCGATGACGAACGGCATCGCCCACAGCATATGCCCGAAAGCATAGTCGAACGCCGACAGCTCATAGCGCGGCAGCGGCGTCGGAAGCTGGCCGCGCGCCTGATAGGAGGCAATGCGCGCAGGGTCGAGCCGATAGTAGCGTTTGCTCTCGCCCTTGATGCCGAGGATGTAGCCGTCATCGGACACGCTGTAGGGTGCGATGAAGCAATGAAACGAGTATTTGAACCCGAGATAGAGTGCCTCACCGTTCTGGCCCGTGATGGTGACGTCCTGGATCGACCGCAGATATTCCTGCGATCCGAAACACACGCTGGCGGCGCGCGCCGGCAAAACGCCCAAGGCGAAGACGCCGAGCAATCCGACCAGGAATACGCGCGCCGCCGAAGACGGCGACCATCTCCAACGCATCAACAGCCGGGCCATGCACCTACCCTTGTTCTCGCCCACATCACCCGGAAAACCTGGAAAACTCAATCGCCGGCCGGGGCCGAAGAGATAGGCGCCACCAGGAGGCCAATTCGCGGGCGGCGAACAAGGCCCCGCGGCTCATCGGGGGCGCCACGGCGGTCGTGGCGACGCTCTCAGTGCTTGTGCGGCATGGTTCCCATCGTGGCCATGGGCTCGCTCAGCTGCTGCTGGGCGATGTTGGCGGGTCCCAGCACTTCGACCGGCGCCATCATGCCGTTGTCCTCGTGCTCGAGGATATGACAATGAAAGACGAAGCGGCCGACCTGCTCGGGCGCCTTGAACGGGATCGAGACGAATACGCGGCCGGGCTCGCCCATCGCGTTGCGCGGCGGCACCGGGATTGTGTCGTGCCAGGTGTCGGCCAGAGCGCCGCCCGCGACCGCCTGCAATTCCATCATGTTTTCCGCGAGGATCCCTTGCGGATCGCAGAATGCGACCGTGCCGGGATGCGCCGCGCATTCCTCGCCGGAGGCAACTATCGTGCGCAAGCCGGCCGGCACGCCGCGGTCGAGCTTCGCGTCGGCCAGTCGAAACTTGGTCTGGTGAATATGGAAATTGTGCGTCTCGTCGGTGTCGTTGACGAGCTCCCAGACCTCCTGCGCGCCGAGCACCGGGCAGACATGCGGGGTCTTGCCCCAGTCGACATCGGGAAAAACCTCCGGTCCGATTTGCGAGTTGGCGACGGGAACGCCGTCTTGGTTCACCACCTCGCTGCCGAGCATGAAGTTCTGGGTGTCCTGCTTGAACGTGATCCGACGCCGGTATGACGTCGCGCCGCTCGCGGTGAGCAAGAAGCGGCACGCCGGGTGGAGCGTTTTCAGGTCGGGCGCCCCGTTCGAATTCGGGCTGACCAGCCTCGAGCGCAGCATCTCTTCGCCAGTCGCGCCGGGCGCCGGGCCGCTCAGGCTCGGCACGCGCAATGGAACACGCATCGCCAGGTCGTTGGCCGCCAAGCCGGTCGCCTGCAGCGGACGCGCGCCGTTGCAGGCGCTACCATCCGTGTGCACACGCGCGAGCTTGATCGGCGGCCACGGATCGCCGGTCGCGTTTCCTTGCGGGAGCGGCCCGGTTTGGATGCCGACGGTGCGCAGCGTCGCCTCGCCGGCGCAGGGCCGCGGCCGCACGAAGATCTCCGCCCGCGAGCCGGGCATCAGCAACAACCGCCTGAGGCTGACGCCGACGATCTCGTCGCGCGCGTTCTCGGCATGCGTCCCGGCGACCACGCCGTCGAGGGTGACGGCGAGCAGCGGCCATGTCGGCGCATGGGGTGCCGGAGCCGGATCGGCGCCTTCGGCCAGTTCCAGCACGTAGGTCACGTTGGCGCTGAGATTGGCAATGCGCCAGAGCTGCGGAACGCCGGGCGTCTCGGTGATCTGCGGGAAGTGCTGGCCGTTGACGGTGAAAAGCCAGACGAGATCGCGCGTGTCGGTCGCGTTCGCGCCCGTGATCCCGGCATGGCCGCAGGCGCCGTCGTCGAACCAGGGATGGTTTTTGTCCACGCAGGCGGTCGGATCGTAGTCGGGAGGCCCATTCGCACCGTTGATCCATTCGGCCCGCTCGCCGTGGGCCGTCGCGGGCCGCACGCCGTGGGCAACGGCGAGCTGGATGTCGCGTAACGCGAGATATTTCACCTGCGTATTCGCCGGCAGCGTCTGGGTGACGGTCCCGCCGCTCGCGTCGCGATAGTCGATCCGCAGCGGATTGCCGACCGAGAGCACGCCGGCAGCGCCGCCCTGCACCTGACCGCGCGCGAATGTATGGCGGTGCGCGTGGAACCAGTAGAGCCCGGACGGATAGGGCTGCTGGCGCGCCGAGGTGCCGAACATGCTGCCGGGCAGATCGGCCGGGATCGGAATGCGATAGCTCGCGCTGGCCCCGGGGGCGATCTCGAAGAAGATGTAGTCGCCGGGCGGTCCCGGCTTGTCGGGGTTGGGCGGCGTGATCAGGCCGTGCGTATGAAGGTTGGTGGCGGGCTGATAGAAGTTGTCGAGCTGATCTGTGAGGTCGATCGCCAGCGTATCGCCGCGGCAGGCCTCAATGCGCATCGGTGCATAGCTGTCGCTGTCCGGGCTGCTTGCGTTCGTTGCATAGCCCGGGAGCATCACGCTGAACGGCCCGACGTCGTGCCGCAGTGAGTTGCGCACGATCAGCTTGACGGCGCGCGTCTGCGGCGTCGGCTCGACCGGACACGTGTTGCCGGGATCGAGCCGCGGCAGGTCGCGAAGCGGCGCGAGCTCGGCGCGCGCGGCGAGCGAGACGGAGCATGCGCTGAGCAGTCCCGCAATCGACAGTACGATCCGCAGCCCATCGCCCATGACACCCCCCGTTCCGCACTGCGCGCGAGAAACGATACAGCCATTCCGCAAGCGCAAGGTCATGGCGCACCGGTTTTCGACGCCTTCAACCGGGCGCTCGATTTCCAGCCAAACGCAAGCGCAAGCACGCTCTTCTCATCGGCGGCGCCAATATCGCCTTAGATGTCCGAAATAAGATCAATCAGCCTCATCAGGGCGAGACGATCAGCGATTTGGGAACCTCAAAGCGCAGGACCTGCGCGTTGACGGCATCGAGCGCTACCCCCTCGCCCGTGTTGGCTGTCGGCGGCCGCGCCGTGATCAGTCGCGGCGTGTTCGCGCTCAAATACAGGGACCGAACGGACCCGTGCGGCCCCACCACCTGGGTCGCAACCACGCTCGACGGTGGACCGGGAAGCGCGAGGCCGATAATGAGCTGATGCCTGTCGGTGCGGGAGGCGGACGAGGGAAGCGTTGCGTCCGCCAACCGCCAGTCCACGCCCGGCGGTGAAAACACGACCTTCGCGGCGAGCCCTGCCGTGATTGTCGTCGTGAAGTTGATGGTGTCCACCATCGTGATCGGACTGCTCGACGACGGCGTGTCGCCGAGGTTGGGCGGACTCTTGTTCAGATCTTGTGTGACGCCAAGTCCGTTGAAAGTGAGTTCAATGGACGTCGTAACGATCTCCTCGACGCCGACGCGGCCGACGATCGGGTATTGGTAGTTCGGACCAGGCACGCCGAGGTCGTCGCAGCGTGTTTTCATTTTCGACGTGAGCAGTTCTTTAAAGTTGTCACTGATGGTGAAAGAACGAATATCTTCGCGCATCAGCGAGTCGCCGGCGGAGGGCGTCAAGGTTGTGGTGCTGTGCGTGAGCGGCCGGACAACATCGGCGGTAAAGCTTGCGCCGTTGCTTTCCGTCCCGTCGAGGGTGAAGTCGTATACGATTCCGGTGCTGTCAAAGTAGTTGAGAAACTTTTTTGTCTTCTGGTCGAACGTCCGTTCGTATCTGATCAACGTATCCTCGTTGATCACAAGGGGATGACCGTGGTTCTTGAGCCAGTTGACCCGGCTGGCGATGATCGCGGCGCAGGCTTCGCATCGTGTCTTTTTGACGATCGTTGCCGTATCGACGCCGGTTACGTGCTCCGGGAGGGGCCGGATGGCGCAAGCCCCAAATGCGAGTCCCGTCGCAACGAGTGCGACCAACTTGAAAATCGACATGATAATTACCCCCCGATCGGCACTCCCGACTTTTCGAATAACTCAACCAGCCACCGCGGCGACTGCACGCGTATTTCTTTTGATTACAATTCAAAGTCATTCGGGCGTCAAGCGTGAATTCGAAGGATTGAATGCGAAGAATTACGCGCGTCGCAAGCGCACGCGCTAACCCAACTTGCGCAGTTTGAGGGCGGTTTTCGCTGTTTTCGGCGAGGCTGGGTGAGTCCGATCAATCGGTTAGCGGGTGCGCGGCGCCGATTT
>Ga0209006_10001172_pt1 | contig 23879 bp, 26 predicted proteins | sample JacPin_JW_Ref_O2_FD_188567 | JGI IMG/M metagenome (GOLD analysis project Ga0209006, IMG submission 188567) | Forest soil microbial communities from Algoma, Ontario, Canada - Jack Pine, Ontario site 1_JW_Ref_O2 (SPAdes) (version 2) | ecosystem: Environmental > Terrestrial > Soil > Boreal... | reverse complement strand
GACCCACCCACGCCTCCAACCTCAAATGCCTATGCCGAAAACACCACCTACTCAAAACTTTCTGGACCGGAATAGGCGGCTGGGCGGATCGGCAGCTGCCCGACGGCACCGTGATCTGGAAATCACCGACCGGCAAGACCTACAAAACCCGTCCCGGCAGCCGGATCTTCTTCCCCGCCTGGAACACCACCACCGCCGAGCTGCCACAACAATCGGCGCCGGTGGCGCAGGACGGCAACCGCAGCGTCATGATGCCTCGACGACAACACACCCGCGCCGCCGCGCGGACCCGGCGCATCCTCGAAGAACGCGCACTCAACGACACCCACGTCGCCGAGCGGAACCGACCACCATCGTTCTAGGTGCCAAAGCAAAATTCACGCGCCGCGAGGGACGTACATGATCACGCCGACGCCGATGAGGCAGATGAGTGCGCCGATGACGTCCCATCGGTCAGGACGAAACCCGTCCAACGCCATTCCCCATAAGAGAGACCCGGCGACGAAGATGCCGCCGTAGGCGGCCAGGATGCGCCCGAAATGGGCATCGGGCTGCAAGGTGGCGACGAAGCCGTACACCCCCAGGACGATGACGCCAATACCCATCCAGAGCCATCCCCGATGTTCACGTACGCCCTGCCAGATCAGCCAAGCCCCGCCGATCTCGGCGACTGCGGCTAAGACGAACAACAGGACTGAACGGAGTACGGACATGGCGTCGACCCTACGAGGCCACTGGCCCGCTTCGGACATGTAGACCGGTGAACCTGTATCCCAGGCTGATTGCCGACGGCACCGTGGTCTGGAAATCACCGACAAAGGATGTCCGACCGATGCACTACATTGTCGGGCAGCATTGATGTGCCGACATTGGTCCCGCAACCGGTTGTCGGGTTGCCATTCAAGAACAGGTTGATGGACCATTTCGGTGCGGGCCGCAACATCGACTCGCAAGCTTTTGAGTTTTTTCAGCAGGTTTCTAGGTCTGAAAACGCCGCGCCGGTCGCTGACCTCGGTGTGAAACCGACGACGACCCTTGCGATGCAAGCCGTTTCGGGTTACGCCTACTTCTTGGCCACGGTTACTGAACTGCGCCGGTGCGTCTGCTTTGGCATTTCCCGACGGTGGTGGATTGGCTGTACACCCAGCTCCACGGGGTGATTATGGACGCCACAGAAGCTCAAGCAATCAGCGGAAATAGCGTGGGCACCAATCAGACTGGTGTGCTCTACCAGAGCGGTGTTACTGTCCAGCACCAAGTTACTGATACGCCAACAACGATTCGTTCGGCCATCACCAAATTGCAGAACCTTGTGAGCCGCTCGGCGCGCTATATCTCGGCCATACATGCCATAACAAAGCGTGCGTGAACCCGGCGCACGTTGAGCTGATGACGAAGACGGAGTGCAACCAGAATCGCGGCGGGGCGCAGCGCAATAGCCGCAGCAGTGTGAGAAACGTGGCTCGGCGCGGGAAGCGCGGGGCGTCCGGGCCGGGCACAACGGCGGGTCGGTTGACGTGGGCACGTTCGACAGCCTCGACGAGGCGGATGCGGCTTCACTCGCGAAACGCAACGCCCTGTTCACGGCGAACTTCGCCGACCGAGCGTCGGCTACCTGATCGAGGACGCCCCTGCCCGGCCGTACGGGTTCCTACCGCATCGAAGCGGCGATCAGCGGTGACCACCCCCGCCATCGGAGCCCGGCGACGCAGTCCCTGGGTTCTCGTCGGTCAGCTGCATCTCGCCGGGTGCACCACCACCAGTATCAATGGGTGCAGGCGCGAAATTCAGTGATCCCGAGTCGGTGCCCTGGACGTCCGGACCCTGGCAGACGGAGGCTATGGGATCGCATTCGTCTGCGACGGCAATCGGTGCGACGCCGATCGCCACTGCGGCGCCCGCTACCGCGAATATTGCTGCCAATCCAAACTGGTTTACTCGCATAGCAGACCTCCTGGTCCCTGCGCCTGTGCGGGTCAACTTACACCGTTTGCCTACGTCACGCGGCGATTGCAATTACGGCCGAAGGACAACCGGATGCGGCGGCACGGGCGAAACGCAACGCTCTCTTCACGGCCAGCTTCGCCGACCGGGTGTCCTAGCGCGCTGCCCGGCGCCTGGTCGCGGCGTTGTACGCGGGTGGTTGTTCTAGCAACTAGCTGACCCGGACTCAAACCGTTTCCGGCAAGCGTGAACAGTAGGCCAAATCGTCCGAAAGCGAACATGATGCGGCCGGGGTCTGTAGCGTCCAGGTGGTCGAAGGCATCGACACCACAGTGGGGGAGAAACCGTAGGCGATGAACATGCGACCGGGCGTTGTCCGGCACCGGACGCGCTATGAGCCCTCGCCGGTGCCCGCCGAGCACCAAAAGATTCAACTGGAAAAGGGGTTCTCCGGAGAGTCCACGTTTGTCGCAGACGAGGAGGCGTACGAGGACTTACCTCGCTGGCACAGCGAGAGCGACCAACCGAAGCAGGATGCTCAGCCTCTCGGTGTCGAGGATCGCGCCTGGGCCGAGTCGCCCTGGTACGACCGCGCGATGCCAGCCATGATCACGATGGGCGGCATCGGCGTCGCCGCGATCGCCATCTACGGGTTAACGGTTCTTCTGGTGCCCCACCAGTCGCCCAGTCCAACCACAATCATCGAGCCGGTAGCCCCGACGACCATATCGCCGACCGCCACTGCATCGCCGACCGCCACTGCATCGCCGACCACCGCTGCATCGCCGACTACCACTGCTTATACGTCGGCAACCAGCACGAGCTCGCCAATCACAACGGACGTCCCCACCACCGCGCCAACGAACACCGCGCCGGTGATCATCGAGACGCCACCCGGCGCGACAAAGCCAATCCTCGGTGGTGCTGGCACCACCAGCACTCAGGGGGCGCCAGCAAAGACACTGCAGACCCAGAGCGCCGCGCCGCAGGTGCAGGCGCCGGGATGGCACCCTGGCATCTGGGCAGTACCGTAGCAAACGGGTGCCCACCCGCTCGGTCCGGGGATGTGCTGGTAAGGCCGCCGCCGACAGTAAAAAGACAGGTGGGAGGCCATTTGTCCTTACCGCCGAGCCCGCCGCCTGGTCCCGGCCGTCGACCGATCCCCGGCCGAGGCCACCAGGAACACGCTGTAGGGCTTCACCCGCTTCGCTGGCGCGCACAGCCCGCAGCCCACAGCTCGGATCGTGGCTGCGAAGCTCATCGAGACGACATTCCACCGTGCCCAGGGTGACCGGCTGCCCCGTCGCCTGCGAATGCTGATAGACGTCGATGGCCAGCTTGTCCTCGTTCAGGGTGATGCCCGCGATGTCCCACGTCGCCGAGCGGAACAGACTCGGGCGCCGTCTAGACCGCTATCGCCAGCAGCGCCAACCACGCGATGACGACCCCGATGCCGCCTCCAAGTACGAACCAGCGCAACACCGCAACGCCGCGCCATCCCCACAGCGTCGGCGCCAGTCCACCCACCGCGACGAAGTTCAGCCCCACGGCCAGCAACGGATGCACGCGTGCCACCCCGAGGCTCAGTACCACTATCGCCGCTGCGGTCACAGCGGCGACGAACGCAGCGACCGTGAGCCCCGTCCCCCAAGGCGTGCTGTCGTCGGTCACCGCGCGAGCCTAAACCGCTCATAGAACGCCAGTGCTGCCGCCGTCGCGACGTTCACCGAGTCGGTGCCCCGGGACATCGGTATCCGCACTCGCATGTCGCTGGCGCGCATCGCTGTTTCCGTGAGGCCGGGGCCTTCGCCGCCCACCAAGACCGCGACCTTATCGTCATCCACCTGTGCCATCGCGTCGGCCAGCGTCGCGGCCGCCGGATCGGGCGTCATCGCGAGAAGCCGAAAGCCTTTGTCGGATAACATGTTCAGGGTGGCCGGCCATCCTTCGGCCGAGGCGTAGGGCACCAGCAGCGCATGCCCCATCGACACGCGCACAGCGCGACGGTACAGCGGGTCGGCGCACCCCGGGCCGAACACCACCGCGTCGACCCCGAGACCCGCGGCATTGCGGAAGATCGAGCCGAGGTTCTCGTGATCGTTGACACCCTCAAGCACGGCGACGGTGCGAGCGCCCTCGATCACGTCGACAACCGCCCGCGCCGGCGGTCGCCGCGCCGCCGCCAGCACGCCGCGGTTGAGGTGAAACCCAATCACCCGCGCCATCACGTCCGCGTCCACGCGGTAGTACGGAACATCGACGTCGGCGAGGTCTGCGCGAAGCTCACCCAGGCGCCGGTCGTTGCCCATCAGTGCGAACGGGGCGAACCGTGACGCCAACATGCGCTGCACGACGAGGACACCCTCCCCGATCACCAGCCCCTTGCCACTGGGCAGGTCGGGGCGACGGTCGACGCTGTTCAGGTCACGGAAGTCGTCGAGCCGTGCGTCACCCGATTCGGCGACGTCAATGACCTGACTCACGGGCGAACCCTACGACAGCTGCGTTTGCTCTTCGCGCATGCTGATGGGTCGCCTTCGGCTACGTTGATCCCGATGACAAACGAGCCGACCGACGGCGAGGAAACGGGCGCGGAGGACGAGATGCAGATTCCGTCGCTGCCCGATGTTCTGCTCGATCCGCCACCCGTCATTGCGGCGCTGACGTTGGCGTGGGTCGTCGCCGTCCTCCTGGCCTTCACCGTGCCCGCGCTTCAGACGTGGCGTCCCATCACGGTGGCGGGCCTAGGCCTTGCGGCGTTAGGCACGTCCGTGTTCTTGTGGCAACGTCACGCGGCCCGCCGCGGAGCGCGGGGCGCCCAGACGGGACTGCGTTGAAGTCCACCGATAATCACCCGAAAGTCCTAACTGAGGAGTCGTCAATGGCCGCACCGCTTTTGCAAGCACAGATCGACATCGATGCGCCCGTCGACAAGGTCTGGGAGTTGATCACCGACACTCGCCGGATGCCCGAGTGGAGTCCGCAGTGCCGGAAGATGAAGACGCTCGGACCGCTGCGCCAGGGCACCCGCACGCTGAACGTGAACCGACGCAAGCGGCTGTATTGGACCACCACCAGCACGATCACCGAGGTGATACCGCAGCGCAAGTTCGCGTTCCGGGTGAACACCAATAACACGATCTGGAGCTATGAGCTGGAGCCGACCGCGACCGGAACCCGCGTCGTCGAGTCGAGGCACGCGGAGAACGGTGTGAAGCCGACGTCTAACTTCCTGGTCAACATGCTGTTCGGCGGCGTGCCCAGCTTCGAAGACGAACTGGTGGACGGCATGAACGCCTCGCTGGCGCGGATCAAGGCCGCTGCCGAAAACGCTTAATTCTGTCGGGATTCCAGCAGCTCGAGCACACCGTCATCGTAGGGGCCGTAAAGGGGTGAGCCGCTGCCCGCCGGCGCAGCCGTGTCGGAGTGCGCTCCGCAGCCGTATTCGGCGTCGACGACGTGACCGTCCGCGGACAGCTCGTTCGCGCAGACCCCGAACATCCCGCCGAGCGCGCCGGCGAGCGGAAGGTAGAACCCGCACTCGCGGCACACCCGCCGCGTGGACCGCGCCATCGGCGACTGCGGGCCGTACTCGCCGTCGTGCCAGCGCTGCGCCGCATCGTCTCGACCCCATTCGCTGAGCACCTGACGCCGGCCAAGTCCGAGCTCCACCGCGACGTCGTCGACGGCCGGGTCCCCCGTGGCGGCGTGGCCGGGTACCAGCCGCGGATCGTCGCGCTGCGGTGCAAGAAGGTCGCCGGGTCCGAGATCGCCGGGCCGAACGCGCTCCTCCCACGGCACCCACCCAGGCGCGACCAGTGCCGTCGGTCCCGGCACCAGCACGACTTCGCTGATCGTGGCCTGCTCCGCCCCCGGGTGCGCGGCGACGACGACGGCCCACTGCCATCCGCAGTAACCGGGCAAGTTGGCCAGGAAACGGTGGGTGGCTGCGTTGGCGTCGTCGTAACCGACTCCGAGGTACTCGCCAACGGTGTCGCCGCTGTATTCGAGGATCGCCGCGCGCGCCTGCTCCACCGCGCCGTCCAGCACGGCGGTCACCGCCTCGGACATCTCCTCCATCGCATCCCATAGTGCCCGACGCACGGACTCTCAGCCACACCGGCCAGCTACCCGACTCAGCGACAGCGAATAGTGGACAATCGACCCTGTGAGCGGACCCCGGCGTAACGCCCTGAGCGGTGATCCGGACGGAGACCGCCGGTACTACCCGCCACGTCCGCCGCCCGACACTGACAGCGAGCACCCGGGGATGGCGAACTACCCCACCGATGGTGTGCCGCACCGCAGGACACCCCGGTCGTCCACGCCGAGCGCGAACCGCTATCTGCCACCACTGGATGAGCAGCCCGGCCACGACCACCGGCCGCCGCCGCGCGACACGCGCCCGTTCGACGGCCAGAAACAGACGGTCGGACGGGCGGCCGCCATGCGCAGCCGGGAGATGGGCGTCCGGATGTACGGCCTGTTCCACCGGGCGGCCACCGCGGACGGGGCGGACAAGTCGGGCCTGACCGCGCTGACGTATCCGGTGATGGCCAACTTTGCCGTGGACGCCGCGATGGCCGTCGCGTTGGCCAACACATTGTTCTTCGCCGCCGCCTCGGCCGAAAGCAAAAGCAAAGTAGCGCTCTACCTGTTGATCACGATCGCGCCGTTCGCGGTGGTCGCGCCGCTTATCGGTCCGGCGCTGGACCGGCTGCAGCACGGCCGACGGGTCGCGCTGGCGACGTCGTTCGGGTTGCGCACCGTACTGGCCATCGTGCTGATCGCCAACTACGACGGCGCCACCGGCAGCTTTCCGCCGTGGGTGCTGTATCCGTGTGCGCTGTTGATGATGGTGCTGTCCAAGTCGTTCAGCGTGTTGCGCAGTGCGGTCACTCCCAGGGTGATGCCCCCGACGATCGATCTGGTGCGGGTGAATTCCCGATTGACCGTCTTCGGGCTGATCGGCGGCACGATCATCGGCGGCGGTATCGCGGCCGCAGTCGAGTACGGGTTCACGAGAATGTTCCAGCTCCCCGGCGCGCTCTTCGTGGTCGTCGTGGTCACGATCGTCGGCGCGTATCTGTCGATGCAGATCCCGCGCTGGGTCGAGGTCACTACCGGTGAAGTGCCCGCCACGCTGACCTATCACGGCCGCAGTGGACCGCTGCGCCGAAATAAGCGGGGCGACAAGGGTTCTCGTGCGACAAAGGTAAGTAGTCCGCGACAGCCGTTGGGCCGCAACATCATCACCTCGCTATGGGGCAACGTCACCATCAAGATCATGGTCGGGTTCCTGTTCCTGTACCCGGCGTTCGTCGCCAAGCAGACTGGCCAGAGCGGGCTGCATCAGGTGGCGATGCTGGGCCTGATAGGTGCTGCGGCGACGGTCGGCAACTTCGCCGGCAACGGACTGAGCGCCCGACTGAAGCTCGGCCGACCGTCGGTGCTCGTCGTGCGCTGCGCGATCATGGTGACCGCGGCCGCGCTTATCGCAGCGTTCTTCGGCGACCTGGCCGTCATGGCGATAGCCGCCCTGATCACATCCGGCTGCAGCGCGGTCGGCAAGGCATCACTGGATGCCTGCCTGCAGGACGACCTGCCGGAGGCGTCGCGCGCGTCGGCATTCGGACGGTCGGAGTCGCTGCTGCAACTCGGATGGGTGATTGGCGGCGCAACCGGAGTGCTGGTGTACACGGATCTGCGGGTGGGGTTCACCGCGGTTTCGTCGTTCTTGATCCTGGGCCTGGCGCAGACCATCGTGAGCTACCGCGGTGACTCGCTGATCCCCGGCTTCGGCGGCAACCGGCCGGTGGTTGCCGAGCAGGAGGGCAGGGCGCCCAACGGGGCGATGCTGAATTGACCCGCGTCATCACCGCGCTCGCGGGGGTCGTCGTGTTGTTTTGCGGCGTTGTCGGCGTCGGTATTTTGCTGGTGATCCGCGATCAACCCCCGCAGCGGCCGGATATCAGCGCATATTCGCTTGGGCATCTGGTTCGCGCGGGTCCGTACCGCTATTGCAACGTGGTGAACCTCGACGAATGTGAGAACAACCAGACCGTCGGTCTGTTGCCGGTCGACGACCGCAATCCGGTGCAGTTATCGGTGCCCACCGAGATCAGCCGCGCCCCGTGGTTGCTGCGGTCGTTCTACGACGACCCCCGGGACACGACGTTGGAAGTCTCCCGGCCGAATGCCAGACTGGCTGCCACAATTCCCACGGTCGGCTCCCACGGCGGACGGCTGAACCGGGTCGTAGTGCAACTGCTGACCCTCGTGAAGGACGAGCAGGGCGATGTGTTCCCCATGCCGCACGCCGAGTGGTCGGTGCGCATGGTGTGGTCCTAGGCGATCGGCGAGTGCCCGGGAGACACACGCTCGCCCTCGGCCGGTGGACCCGGTGGCGTTCCGTCCCCAAATGGTCTGCCGCCCAGCTTTTCTCGTCCATGCGGTGTCAGCCAGTTCGACAAGTCGGGGCCTTTCGGCACGATCCGGGTGGGATTGATATCGGCGTGGACGATGTAGTAGTGCTGCTTGATCTGGACGAAGTCGACGGTGTCGCCGAACCCCGGAGTCTGGAAAAGATCGCGGGCGTAGGCCCACAGCACGGGCATCTCGGCGAGCTTCTGCCGGTTGCATTTGAAGTGGCCATGGTAGACCGGGTCGAACCGTGCCAGCGTGGTGAACAGGCGCACGTCGGCCTCGGTGATCGTATCGCCGACCAAATATCTTTGGCCGCTCAGCCTTTCGCAAACCCAGTCAAGTGCGGCGAATAGCCGGTCGTAAGCCCGGTCGTACGCCGCCTGCGACCCGGCGAACCCGCATCGGTACACGCCGTTGTTTATCTCGGTGTAGACGCGCTTTGCCACCTCGTCGATCTCCGCCCGGAGCGGCTCGGGGTACAGCTCGGGAGCGCCTTCGCGGTGATACTGCCGCCATTCCGTCGACAGATCGAGCGTCATCTGCCCGAAGTCGTTAGTGACGACCTGCCCGGTGGGTACATCCACGATCGCCGGGACCGTGATGCCCTTCGGGTAGTCCGGGAACCGGGCGAAGTATGCGTCGGCAAGCCGGGGGATCTTCAGCACCGGGTCGACGCCACCGGGATCCAGATCGAATGTCCAGCTGCGAACGTCGTGCACCGGGCCGCAAAACCCAATCGACAGCACAGGTTCCAGGCCGAGCAGCCGGCGCACAATGATCGCGCGGTTGGCCCACGGACAGGCCCGGGCGACGATCAGCCGATAGCGGCCCGGTTCGACCGGATAACCGTCACGCCCGTCCGCGGTGATACGGCTGGTGATGTAGTCGGTGTCGCGCGTGAACTCGCCGGCTTCGGCGATGTATGTGCCCACGTCTTCATGATGCCCGAACGCGTCAGGCGTCGAGCTCGTGGGCGACGGCCTTGACGACCTCGGAGACTCGCCGCGCGGTCTTGCGATCGGGGTAACGACCCTTGCGCAACTCCGGCTGCACCGCGCTCTCGAGCAGAGTGATCATGTCCTCGACCATGCCGTGCAACTCGTCGGGCGTGTGCTTGTGGTCGGGCGGACCGCTCTCGCGGCGCGTCCGCAACGGCGACGGCGGCGGGTCGATGAGCTTGAGGCTCAGCGCCTGGGGGCCGCGACGGCCCGACGCCACGCCGAACTCCACCCGCTGACCTGCCTTGAGCGCCTCGACCCCGGCGGGCAGCGCCGATGACCGGATGTAGACGTCCTCACCTTCCTCCTGGGACAGGAAGCCGAAACCCTTTTCCGGGTCGTACCACTTCACCCTGCCGGTCGGCACTGGTATCACCTGCTTGTCTCGGTGGTCGCTCGCAAAGAACGCGCCCCGCCATTCGCAGGACGCGATGGAGCGATCCTACTCGGCTCGCCCCCCGCCGAGCAGCCCTGTTTACTCGGATAGGCTGGGGAAACGGCAGGAGGAGCAATGCGCCTGATCCTGAACATCATCTGGTTGATCTTCGGCGGCCTGTGGCTGGCGCTGGGCTACCTGTTGGCGGCGCTGGTGTGCTTCATCCTGATCATCACGATCCCGTTCGGAATAGCCTCGCTTCGCATTGCGTCGTATGCACTGTGGCCCTTCGGACGGACGATCATCGATAAGCCCGGCGCGCGGCCCGGTGCATTAATCGGCAACATCATCTGGGTGATCCTGTTCGGCATCTGGCTGGCGATCGGTCATGTCGTGTCTGCGATCGCGATGGCCGCCACGATCATCGGTATCCCGCTGGCGCTGGCCAACCTCAAGCTGATCCCGGTCTCACTGTTCCCGTTGGGCAAGGAGATCGTCCCTGCCGACCAGCCGAGGGTGCCCGCATGACGGCCACTTCGCTGGGCCTGCCGTCGGTGCCCCGCCGAGACGCCCCGATCGATGAGACCGTCCCTGTCGACGGACCGCTCATCGACCGGTACGGCCGGATCGCCAAGGATCTTCGGGTCTCGCTGACGGACCGGTGCAACTTGCGGTGCACCTACTGCATGCCGGCCGACGGACTCGACTGGCTTCCTGCCGAGCAGCTGCTGCGCCCCGACGAGCTGATCCGCCTGCTGCGTCTGGGTGTCTCCCGCCTCGGCATCACCAGCGTGCGGTTCACCGGCGGCGAGCCGTTGGTGTCCAAGAATCTCGAACAGGTCATCGCGGCGACGGCGCGGCTGCGGCCCCGGCCCGAGATCGCCCTCACCACGAACGGCATCGGCCTGGCCCGCCGCGCGGACCGGCTGGCCGCCGCGGGGCTGGACCGCATCAACATCTCCCTCGACACCGTCGACGCGGCCCGGTTCGCCGCGATCACGCGTCGCGACCGGCTCACCGATGTGCTCGACGGGCTGACCGCAGCACGTGCCGCGGGCCTCGATCCGGTCAAGGTCAACGCGGTTCTCAACCCGGTGACCGGCCGCGACGACGCCGTCGAGCTGCTGCGGTTCTGCCTCGACCACGGGTATCAGCTGCGCATCATCGAGCAGATGCCATTGGATGCCGAGCATCGGTGGAAGCGCGGCGAGGCACTCACCGCCGACGACGTGCTGGCAGCGCTGCGGCGCCACTTCACCCTGCAGCCCGACGCGACGCCGCGTGGCTCCGCTCCCGCCGAGTTGTGGCTGGTGGACGGTGGGCCGGCGACCGTTGGTGTGATCGCGTCGGTATCGCACGCGTTCTGCTCGGCGTGCGACCGATCCCGGTTGACCGCCGACGGGCAGGTTCGCAACTGCCTGTTCGCGACGCACGAGACGGACCTGCGCGGGCCTTTACGCAGTGGGGCCGACGACAGCGCGATCGAGGCTGCGTGGCGGGCGGCGATGTGGGCTAAAGCTGCCGGACACGGGATCAACGACCCGAGCTTCGTGCAGCCGGACCGGCCGATGAGCGCGATCGGCGGCTGAGGATGGCCAGCGATGAGCGCTTGCAGGTGACGGTGCGCTACTTCGGTGCCGCCCGTGGCGCCGCAGGCGTCGAATCCGAGGCCGTGACGTCGGACGCCGACACCAGCCTCGCCGAGCTGGCACAACAGCTCGCCGCGCGAAACGGACGCCTCGCCGCGGTGTTGGCGCGGTGTTCGTATCTGTGCGACGGCGTCGCGGTACGAGACACGGCCGCGCGAGTGCAGACCGGGCAGACCATCGACGTGCTTCCACCCTTCGCCGGTGGATGAGCGTGATTTGCGTCACATAACGAATTGGTCACAGCCAGGAGTCGGGGCGGTGTAGGCCGATTCGACCTGCAGGAACGCCTCGCCTTCTAGGGGTTTTCCATTTTGTCTGTGGCCGAAACGCCGCAACTCCCAAAAGGTGACGAAAATGGCTCAAACCGTTACGGTCATCCGCAAGCCAGCCCACCCCAATGCGGTTGGCCCTCCTTTCCTTTCGCGCCGATCTCCATCCGGGAGGGAAGGACAACGACGACACCGCGGATGGAGGCGGGGGACCCACCGGTCCTTCGATATCGGACCAGGAACCGCACGCGGTTCCTTGGGGTGAAGCCGGAGTCGCATCCACCCGGGTGCGGAACCGGCCGGGCGGCCTCTCTTGCCCGAACCCGACAGCTGACCTCGCAGGCGCATGCAGAGAGGACAGATCCGGCACATGAGTGGACGGCACCGCAAGCCCACCCAATCAGGTATCAACGTCGCGAAAGTCGCCTTCACCGGCGCAGTCATCGGAGGCAGCGGCCTGGCCATGAGCGCTCAGGCGGCAGCGGCCACCGACGGCGAATGGGACCGAGTGGCCCATTGCGAATCCGGCAACAACTGGGGGATCAACACCGGCAACGGCTATCAGGGCGGGCTGCAGTTCTCGCCCAGCACCTGGAGATCCGCCGGCGGCGCCGACTTCGCCCCTGCCGCCAACATGGCCTCCAGGGACCAGCAGATCGCTGTCGCAGAGCGGGTGTTGGCCCGACAGGGCCGCGGCGCGTGGCCGGTGTGCGGCACCGGGCTGTCATCCGCCACACCCCGCAACGTTGCGCCGCCCGCGGCCGACGCCGCGCCGGTCGATGACGCTGCACTCAACGTCGATGCACCGGCGCCACTCGATGCCCCGCCGCCCGCGGTGGACGGGCCGGTCGTCGAGGACGTCGCGTTGTCCGTACCCGAGGCACCTCCGGCACCGGCCGACGCCGTCGTGATCGACGCCTCCGGACCTGTCGATGACTTATCCGCCACCGAGCCCCCGGCAGTCGGCCAGTCGGGCGTCATCGAACAGACCGCCCTCGAGGTTCCGCTGGCGGCTGCGCCGGCCGAACCGGGTGTTCAGCACCTGATCAGCCAGGACAGCGTGCCGGGGCCGGACGCGAACACGGGGTACGTGCAGAACCTGCTGACCGCGATCCGCAACCAGGACATCACGCTCAACGACGCGATCCTCGGGCTCGACCAGAACGCGAAGCCGCTGACGGCCACCTAGCCGGCAGCGCTCACGCGGATCCCACCCACTCGTCGGATCCGTCGGAGAAAAACTGGTGCTTCCACACCGGTAGCCGCGCCTTGATGGCGTCGACAAGCGTGGCGCACGTTTCGAACGCCGCGGCGCGGTGGTCGGCGGCCACCGCCGCCACGAGCGCCGCGTCACCCACGCTCAGCGTCCCGATCCGGTGGCTTGCGGCAAGCGCGCGCACGCCGCGGGCCTCTCGAGCGACGTCGGCCAGAACTTCGGCGAGTGTGTCCTGGGCGCTCGGGTGAGCCGAGTACTCGAGGCGGATCACCGAGCGGCCGCCGTCATGATCGCGGATCACCCCGGCGAAGCCGACCACGGCGCCGGCGGCTTGTTCTGCCACCAGGGCTTCGAGCTCGGCCAGATCGACGGACCGTTCGGTGAGCTCCGCACGAAGGACCCGCGTCACCTGTTGTGGTCCTTTCCTCGCAGCTGGTCAAGGGCATGGTCGAGCACGTCGGCCAACACCGCGAGCCCGTCGGAGACACCACCCGGTGAGCCGGGCAGGTTGATCACCAGCGTCCGGCCGGCGACCCCGCAGATGCCGCGGGACAGCACCGCTGTCGGCACCTTCGGCAGCCCCGAGCGCCGGATCGCGTCGGCGAGCCCGGGAATCTCGTAGTCGAGCACACCCGCGGTCGCTTCCGGCGTGGAGTCGGTTGGCGAGATACCGGTACCGCCGGAGGTGACGACGACGTCGGGAGATTCCGCGATTGCGGCCCGCAACGCGTCGGCCACCGCGGTGCCGTCGGCGACCACGACGGGCGCCGGCACGGAAAAACCGGACCGGCCCAGCCAGTCGACGATGATCGGACCGCAGCGATCCTCGTATTGCCCAGCCGCCGCACGAGTCGACGCGATCAGAACCCGGGCGGTGCGGGCCGTCATCGGCAAGTCTGCTCTTCGCGCAAGCGGCTCATCGCCGCCGCCAGCTGCCGCTGCGGCCGCCGTCCTTGCGCAACACTCGAACGTTGTCGATGCGCGCGGCCTTGTCGACGGCCTTGACCATGTCATAAAGCGTCAGCGCCGCCACGCTGACCGCCGTCAGGGCTTCCATCTCGACGCCGGTGCGGTCGGTGCTGCGCACCGTCGCGGTGATCTCGACGGCGGACCCGCCGATCTCGAAGTCGACATCCACACCGGTGAGCGCGAGCTGATGGCACAGCGGGATGAGTTCGCTGGTCCGCTTGGCGGCCTGGATGCCTGCCACGCGCGCGGTGGCCAGCGCATCGCCCTTGGGAAGGCCGCCCGCGGAGATCAGTGCCACCACCTCCGGCGTCGTCACCAGCGCCCCGGCCGCGACCGCGGTGCGCTTGGTCACCGCCTTCGCGGTGACGTCGACCATGTGGGCCGCGCCGTGCTCGTCGAGGTGGGAGAGTCGACCGGGGTCAGACGTCACGATCTACTTGTTGACCACCGTGATCGGATGGGTGTACGGGAGATCTTCGGCGGGCACCGGGAAGGCGATGTCCCCGAACGGCGACAACGCTCCGGTGCGATCGGCGGCGAGCTCACTGATGGGGTGGTCGTCCTCGGCGTCAGACACCGGCCAGCCGTTGTCGACGTATCGGCTCTTCTGCGATCTGTTGTCAGCCACGCGCCCATTCTGACAGGCGCCACGGCCCGCCGCGATACTGACCGGCTGCTTTACGCTGGTCAGCAATGACAGAGAACACCCGCGTCCCGCTGGGTGCCTGGCTGGCTGACCTGCCCGACGAGAGGCTGGTCCGGCTGCTGGAGCTGCGGCCTGACCTCACGCAACCACCGCCCGGCAGCATCGCTGCGCTGGCGGCCCGGGCCCAGGCACGCCAGTCGATCAAGGCAGCCAGCGACGACCTCGACTTTCTGGCGCTGACGGTGCTGGACGGGCTGCTGGTGCTGCACGCCGACACGACCGGTGTGCCGCCCGCGAAGCTGGCCTCCCTCATCGGCGACCGCGTGCCGGAGGGCGCGCTGACGGCCACGCTGGACGCGCTGCAAGAAAGGGCCCTGGTGTGGGGCGACGCGTCGCTTCGGGTGGTCGCCGAAGCGCCAGCGGCTCTGCCGTGGTACCCCGGACAGGTCACGCTCGAGGACACCGAGCGCACCGTCGAGGAGATCACCGCGGAGATCGATGCGCTGGACGACGCGCAGCGCCAACTCCTCGACCGGCTGCTGTCCGGCTCGCCGATCGGCCGCACCCGCGACGCCGCCCCCGGCACACCGCCCGACCGACCCGTGCAGCGGCTGCTCGCCGCAGGGCTGTTACGGCAGGTGGACGAGGAGACCGTGATCCTGCCGCGCGTGGTGGCCCAGGTGCTGCGCGGCGAGCAACCCGGGCCGGTCCTGGCAGAGCCGGCGCCCGCGAGGTCGACAACCACGGTCGCCGATGTCGACGCTGCCGCGGCCGGCGCCGTGGTCGACTTGCTTCGCGAGACGGAACTGATCATCGAAATCCTCGGTGCCGCACCGGTTCCCGAGCTGCGCAGCGGCGGGCTGGGGGTCCGCGAAGTCAAAAGGCTGACCAAGCTGACGGGCATTGACGAGCAGCGGCTGAGCCTGCTCCTGGAAATAAGCGCCGCGGCGGGGCTGATCTCTTCGGGTATTCCCCGGCCCGAGCCGCTCGACGGTGACGGGCCGTACTGGGCGCCGACCGTGCAGGCCGACCGGTTCAATGATTCGCCGGCCGCCGAACGTTGGCATCTGCTCGCGACCACCTGGCTTGAGCTGCCGTCGCGCCCGGGGCTGGCGGGCCGACGCGGGGCCGACAACAAGCCCATCGCCGCGCTGTCGGATGCGTTGTTCTCCACCGCGGCGCCGCTCGACCGCCGGCTGCTCCTTGGCCTCTTGGCCCGGTTGCCCGTCGGGTCCGGGCTCGACGCGGCGGAGGCGTCGCGAATGTTGTTGTGGGGACGTCCGCGCTGGTCACCGCGGCTGCAGCCGGGGCCGGTCGCCGATCTCATCGACGAGGCGACGGCACTGGGCCTGGTCGGCCGCGCCGCGCTCAGCACCCCGGCGCGGGCACTGATGACCGGTGCCGCCGACCACGCGGCCGTCGCCGCGATGAACCGGATCCTTCCCGAGCCGATCGACCACTTCCTGTTGCAGGCGGATCTGACGGTCGTGGTGCCCGGGCCGCTCAACCGTGAACTGGCTGACCAGCTGGCCGAGGTGGCCAACGTGGAATCCGCGGGCGCCGCCATGGTGTACAGGATCAGCGAGGCGTCGATTCGGCGCGCGCTCGACACCGGTCGCGCGGCGAGCGCGTTGCACACGTTCTTCGAGCAGCACTCGAAAACGCCCGTGCCTCAGGGTCTTACATATCTGATCAACGACGTGGCCCGTCGGCACGGCCAGCTGCGGGTGGGAATCGCCGCGTCGTTCGTGCGCTGCGACGACACCGCACTACTGGCGCAGGTGGCTGCGGCACCGCTCGCCGAAGCGGTGCAGCTGCGGCTGCTCGCGCCGACGGTCGCGGTGGCCCAGGCCCCGATCGCCGACGTGATCGGCGCGCTGCGCGATGCGGGCTTCGCCCCTGCCGCCGAGGATGCGACCGGCGCGATCGTCGACCTTCGGCCGCGCGGGGCTCGGGTGACCGACGTACCGCACCGCCGGGTGTACCGGGGCAATTCCCCGCCGACCACCCAGACGCTCGAGGCGATCGTCGGTCTGCTGCGCAGGGTCGCGGCCACCCCGCCCGCGATGCGTGTCGATCCCAACACGGCGGTGTTGCTGTTGCAGCAGGCGGTACGCGATCAGGCTTCGGTGGTGATGGGGTACGTCGACCCGGCGGGCGTGGCGACTCAGCGGGTGGTGGCGCCGGTCAGCGTGCGCGGTGGGCAGTTGGTGGCCTTCGATCCCGCGTCAGGACGGATGCGGGACTTCGCGGTTCATCGCGTGACGTCAGTAGTGTCGGTCGACACCGATTAATGGCGGGATAATGGTCCAGATGACCGACGGCCCCCTGATCGTGCAGTCCGACAAGACGGTGCTGCTCGAGGTCGACCATGAGCTCGCCAGCGACGCGCGCGCTGCGATCGCGCCGTTCGCGGAGCTCGAGCGGGCGCCGGAGCACATACACACCTACCGGATCACGCCGCTGGCGCTGTGGAACGCGCGCGCCGCCGGGCACGACGCCGAGCAGGTCGTCGACGCGTTGGTCACCTACTCGCGCTACGCGGTACCGCAGGCGCTGCTCGTCGACATCGTCGACACCATGGCCCGATACGGGCGGCTACAGCTGGTGAAGGATCCCGCGCATGGCCTGACCCTGGTGAGTTTGGACCGCGCGGTTCTGGAAGAAGTGCTGCGGAACAAGAAGATCACGCCGATGCTCGGCGCCCGCATCGACGAGGACACGGTCCTCGTGCATCCCAGCGAACGCGGGCACATCAAGCAGATGCTGCTGAAGATCGGTTGGCCCGCCGAGGATCTCGCGGGTTATGTCAACGGCGAGGCGCATGCGATCAGCCTGCGGCAGGACGGCTGGCATCTGCGGGACTACCAGGAGATGGCCGCCGAGTCGTTCTGGGCGGGCGGCTCCGGCGTGGTGGTGCTCCCGTGCGGTGCGGGCAAGACGTTGGTGGGCGCGGCGGCGATGGCGAAGGCCGGCGCCACCACGCTGATCCTGGTGACCAGCACGGTGGCCGTCAGGCAGTGGAAGCGTGAGCTGATCGCGCGAACGTCGTTGACCGACGAGGAGATCGGCGAATATTCCGGCGAGCGCAAGGAGATTCGGCCCGTCACCATCGCGACGTATCAGGTGATGACCCGTCGTACCAAGGGCGCCTACCGGCACCTGGAGCTGTTCGACAGCCGCGACTGGGGCTTGATCATCTACGACGAGGTGCACCTGCTTCCGGCGCCGGTGTTCCGGATGACCGCCGATCTGCAGTCGCGACGGCGACTCGGCCTGACGGCGACCCTGATCCGTGAGGACGGCCGCGAGGGCGACGTGTTCTCGCTGATCGGCCCAAAGCGATACGACGCGCCGTGGAAAGACATTGAGGCGCAGGGCTGGATCGCTCCGGCCGAGTGTATCGAGGTGCGGGTGACGCTCACCGACAACGAGCGGATGCTGTACGCCACCGCCGAACCCGACGAACGCTACCGGCTCTGCTCAACGGCCCACTCTAAGATCGCGGTGGTCAAGTCGATTCTCGACAAGCATCCCGATGGCCAGCGATTGGTCATCGGCGCCTACCTCGACCAGTTGGATGAGTTGGGCGTGGAACTCGACGCACCCGTCATTCAGGGGTCGACGAAGACGGCCGAGCGCGAGGCGCTGTTCGACGCGTTCCGGCGTGGTGAGGTGTCCACCCTGGTGGTGTCCAAAGTGGCCAACTTCTCCATCGACCTGCCGGAAGCGTCTGTGGCCGTGCAGGTTTCAGGTACGTTCGGGTCGCGCCAGGAGGAGGCGCAGCGGCTGGGCCGGCTGTTGCGGCCAAAGGCCGGCGGCGGTGGCGCGTTCTTCTACTCGGTGGTCGCGCGAGACACCCTGGACGCCGAGTACGCCGCTCACCGGCAGCGGTTCCTGGCAGAGCAGGGCTACGGGTATGTCATCCGCGACGCGGACGATCTGCTCGGCCCGGCCATCTAGTCGGGTGGCCTGTTCAGCCAGTCCCTGAGCCTGAAGAGCGCATCGGCCACGATGCCGATACCGAGGAGTATCAGCACGACGACTATGGCGGTGGTCACTTCCTTGATCCTCTCAGGACAGCGCCGGAATCACTTCCCTCTCGAACAACTCAATGCCCGAGCGGTCGTAGGCGGCCTCCGGGAAGAGGCAGATCGCGTACTGGCAACCGAGATCGCGCATGTGCCTCAGCTTCTCGACGACCTGTTCCGACGTGCCTGTGGCGGCTTCCGTCGCGGTCGCGGCGATCATCGCGTCGGCGCCCTGTTCACCGACGAACTCGACGAAGCGGGCACGGATCCGGCCCAGCCGTTCCTTCACGTCGGCGTCCGAATCACCCACGACAGCAGTGAAGTTGGCTGACCGCACGATCGCGTCGAAGTCCGTACCGACGTCGAGGCAGTGCTGAGCAAGAATCTCCGACTTCCTCTTGAATTCTGCGGGCTCGGGCGTGTAGTTCGTATACTGGGCGTATTTCGCGGCGATGCGCAGGGTCTTGCGCTCGCCGCCACCGGCGATCCAGAGCGGAATGCCATTCGGCTGCAGCGGCTTCGGCGCTACGATCGCGCCGTCGGCCTGGTAGTGCTCACCCGAGAAGGTGACCACGCCGTCGCGCCACGCGTCACGCATGATCTGCACGCCCTCATCGAGCCTGGCCAACCGAACGCCGGCTGACGGGAAGCCGTAACCGTAAGCACGCCACTCGTGTTCGTACCACCCGGCCCCGATACCCATCTGCACCCGGCCCCCGGAAATCACGTCGACGGTGGCGGCGACCTTCGACAGGTAGACGGGATTGCGATAGCTCATCGCGGTGCACATCTGGCCGAGCTTGATCCGCGACGTGGACGCCGCATAGGCGGCCATCAAGCTCCACGCTTCGTGGGTGGCCTCGGCGGTCGGCACCGGCACGGTGTGGAAGTGGTCGTAAACCCACAGCGAGTCCCAGGCACCGTTGTCGGCGTAGGAGGCCAGCTCACGCATCACGTGCCACTGCCGCTCGGGCGCGATGCCTACCAGATCGAGGCGCCAGCCCTGCGGAATGAACAGTCCAAAGTCCATAGGTCGGACTGTAGGTGCCTTGACCTAGCCGGCTGCGACCGCCCTGTCCGACATCACCGGAGGGGGCCGCCATCCGCCGAAGACCTTCTCCAGATGCCCGGCGACGGCCAGCGCCGTCGCGTCCTGGAACGGTCTGGCGACGATCTGCACACCGACCGGCAGCCCCTCCTTGGACGTTCCGCACCGCACGACGGCGGCCGGCCAGCCGGTCAGGTTGTGCACCATCAGGTGCGAGAAGTCGCGGATCTCAACCAAACCGTGGTGGTGGGGTTTTGCCGCGGTTGGCATCGCCGGACAGACGATCACGTCGTAATCGGCCATGAACGTGAGCATTTCGATGCGATAGGTGTCGATGCCGGCGAAGCGGCTCCTCGCCTCGGACAGTGAGAAATCGACCGTGCGCGCCTGCCGCAGGAACTCGGCGAGTTCCTCTGATGGATCGGTGGCACCTATCGCCCGCAGGTCGGATTCGAACCCCCGCCCCCGATCTCCGCCGAGGAAGACCGATTCCCAGAGCAGATCCATCGTGGCACCGACGCACAGTGGAGCGGCTCGCTGCACCGCACCGGCCACGTCCCCGACGGCTTCGGCCGCGGCGGTGACGACGGTCGCCACGTCGTCCGTGGGTGGCGAGATGCCGTCGTCGAGGTACGTGGCGACCCGAAGCCCGCCCAGGTCGACGTCCTCGGGGCGGCCCAGCGGCGCGGGCACGGCGTACGGATCTCGAAGGTCCGGCCCGTTCATGATCGACAGACCCAGGAAGAGGTCCTGAACCGAGCGCGCCAGCGGGCCGTAGCAGTTGAACGGGCCGAAGACGCCCAGCGCGTCGCCGAATACGCTGCCCGTCCGTGGTATTCGCCCATGGGTGGGCTTCAGCCCGGCGATGCCGGTGTTATGACACGGCTGCCGGATGCTGCCACCCCCATCGGAACCGACGCTGAGCGCAGCGCCGCCCGCGGCGACAAGCGCGGCCGACCCGCCGCTGCTGCCCCCGGGTGTCCTCGACAGGTCGTACGGATTGTTCGTGCGGCCGTACAGGTTGTTATTCGACTCGCCCCCTCTGCCCATCTCCGGCACGTTCGTCAGGCCCAGCACGATCGCCCCGTCGGCCCGCAGCCTCGACACCACCGTCGCGTCGTCGTCTGCGACCGCCCGAAGAACGGGACTGCCACCCGAACAGGCCAGCCCGGCCACCCGCATCACGTCCTTGACGACCACCGGCAGCCCGTGCGCCCTGCCCAACGGCTCGCCGCGCGCGCGTCGATCGTCGGCCTCGTCGGCAAGCCCCAGACACCGCTCGGGATCGGTAGCTTGAACCAGCGCGTTGAGGCGGGGATTGACCGCGTCGATGCGCTCCAGGTGAGCCTGTGTGACTTCCCGGCACGACACGGTTCCGGCTGACATCAAACGGACCAGTTCGTGAGCAGGTAGGTAGCAGATCTCGGTCATGGCCGCCCTATGCTGGTGATTTACGGCTGCGTCTGATTTACAGCTGCGTCAATCACCTGAATGTAGGACGTCATGGCAACGCTGCGCTACAGGCGAATGCGCGCCGCCCATCTCGGCGCTGTGCAGGCCGCCCTCGAGGACCACGTCACGCGCCTGGACTGGTCGCGGGAACAGATCACGCGCTACCGCGATCAGCGGCTGCAGGCTCTTTTCGCCTACGCGCGGGAACGGTCACCGTTTTTCGCTCGGCGACTGGTCGACCTCGACCCCCTGTCGGCATCGGTTGCCGACCTCGTGTCGCTGCCCATGATGACCAAGCGCGACGTCCAGGACGAATGGGATGCGATCGTGACCGCTCGCGACCTCACCCGCGACTCGGCTGAACGCATTCTCGCTGAGCAACAAGGGTTTTCGTACACGCCGGGCGATCAGCAGGTGTTCAGCTCCGGCGGCTCCAGCGGCGTGCGGGGCGTCTACGTATGGGACTGGCAGTTCTTCGTCTCCGTCGCCTGCCTCGCGTGGCGAATGCAGGCGCGGGAGGAGCGACGCGCAGCGCCGCAGTCACGGAAGCTGCTCGCCGTGCTGGAGGCGGGTACACCCCCGCACGCAAGCACACCGCTGTTCGATGTGCCGACGGCGGCGGGTATGGACACGGTCGTCATCGAGGCTGCGGCACCGTTCGACGATGTGCTCGCCGCGGTTTCGGCCGCGCGGCCCACACATCTCGTCGGCTACGCAAGCGTGATCGGGCGACTTGCCCGCGCCGAGTTGGCGGGACAACTGGAGCTTCACCCCGTGCGCGTCAGCACCAACTCCGAGCCGCTTCTCGATGAAGACCGACAAGCGATTCGCGAGGCGTGGAACGTATCGGTACACAACCTCTGGGGATCCACCGAGATCGGCGTGCAGGCGGTCGGTTGCGGCCGCGGTGAGGGATTGCACGTGTGCGAGGACGAGGTGGTGCTGGAGCGCGTCGACGAGAACGGCCTGCCCGTCGGCCACGACGAGCCTGCCGCACGAACGCTTGCCACCGGGCTCGCCAACCTGACCTTCCCGTTCATTCGCTATGACCTCGGGGATCAGGTCACATGGCTGCCCGATCCGTGCGAATGCGGAAGCGCGTTCGCGCGGGTGGCCGACATCGGCGGGCGGCGTGACGACGATTTCCGCTATGGCACAACCACGGTGCCTGCGAGCGTGTTCCGTTTCGTGCTCGGCACCGATCCCCGGGTGTCCGAATACCAGGTCACGCAAACCCTCTCGGGCGCAGACATTTTCGCGGTGGGCATGCCTGACGTTGACGCGCTGAGCACGTCGTTGGTGACCGCGTTGCAGCGGCACGGCTTCGCCGAGCCGCAGATCGCGATCCGCGTCGTCGAGGAAATTCCCCGCCATCACGCAAGCGGAAAGCTGCAGCGGTTCATCGCGCTGGTGGACGAGTCCGCCGACCTCGGCGAGGCTTAAAGCTACTTTTGTGGGACCAGAACCATCACCGGGATGCGGCGGTCGGTGCGCCCCTGGTAGACCGTGTACCCGGAGTATTTGGCGTTCGCGGCCTGCCACGCCCGCTCGCGTTCGGCGCCTTCCGCCTCGTGCGCAACGCATGCGACCTCGCCGCGGTCCGGGACGATCATGCTGCACTGTGGATGGGCCTTGAGGTTGTGATACCAGGCGGGGTTCTTCTCCACCCCCGTCGCGGACGCGATCAGCGCCCAGCCGTCGTCAAACGGTGTCGCGAGCAGCGGGACGTCGCGGGCCTTGCCGCTCTTGGCGCCGGTGCAGCGCAACAGAACCGCGTTCTCGCGAACGTCGGTGCCCACGGCCGTGCTGAGCTTGCCGTTCGACCACTTCATCAAACGCTTGTCGAGCGGATTCATCACGTGCAGCGCGGTCCAGCCGCCGGCCCGCGTCTTCAAGAACCGCTCGGTCGCACGGTGATAGAGGCCCATAGGCGCCAGCCTATCCGCGTCGGCGCCTGTCTACTGTGGAACCCATGACGTCACGGCAGCGGATGTTTCGCGTTTTCTACCGGATCGGGTTCACCCCGTGGGACGGTCATCCCATTGCGGCGAGCCTGCGCACTCTCATCGAGGGCGCCGGCGATACGCCCGCTCTGGCGGCGGCGTCCGCCGTCGACGTCGGGTGCGGCACCGGCGACACATCCATCTATCTCGCACAGCACGGATGGCAGGTGACCGGAGTCGATTTCGTGCCGAAGGCCGTCAAGAAGGCGCGCGCCAAGGCCGCCGCCGCGGGAGTCTCTGTCGACTTCAGGCACGGCGACGCGACGCGGCTCTCCAGCGAAGGGCTGGGCACCGGATTCGGCTTGATCGTCGACCAAGGATGCCTGCACGGGATGAGCGGGGACGATCGCGACCGCTACGTCCGCGAGGTCACCGCGGTGGCGGCGCCCGACGCGCGGCTGCTGCTCATCGAGTTCACGCCGGGCGGATCGATCGGGGTGCCCGGCGTCGACCAGGCCGAGATCGAGCGGCGTTTCACTCCCGAGTGGACGCTGCTCGCGACGGGAGACCAGCCGAACCCAGGCAACCGGGGGCGCGGCGCGCTGAGGTACTACGTGCTGCAGCGCCTTTAGGTCAGCGAGTCCGGCGGATTGAACCGGTCGCCGTACTTCGCGGCCAGCTCCCGGGCCCGCGCGGCGAAGCCCTCCTTGCCGCCGGGATAGCCCACCACATACTGGGCCGTGCCGCCGGTCCACGGCGGGAAGCCGATGCCCATGATCGAGCCGATGTTCGCGTCGGCGGTCGATGTCAGCACACCTTCGTCGAGGCATTTCTGGGTTTCCAGCGCCTCAGCGAACAGCATCCGGTCAATCATGTCCTGCAACGGCGGCTGCGACGTGCCGGAGTGGAACG
>Ga0209006_10001171_pt1 | contig 23897 bp, 20 predicted proteins | sample JacPin_JW_Ref_O2_FD_188567 | JGI IMG/M metagenome (GOLD analysis project Ga0209006, IMG submission 188567) | Forest soil microbial communities from Algoma, Ontario, Canada - Jack Pine, Ontario site 1_JW_Ref_O2 (SPAdes) (version 2) | ecosystem: Environmental > Terrestrial > Soil > Boreal... | reverse complement strand
TTCTTCTCGTGGCCCGGACGCAGCGCAGCAAGAGTGCTGCGAGCCGGGTCCACTCTACTTTGCATGGGGTTGTTTTCCCGATTTTTTGTCCAGTCGATCGAACTAGTCTAAAACTCATCTTGCTTTCGATCCGAAAGGTCAGGCTGAAGAACGCAGACGCCGGGCTTGGGCGAATTCGATGATGGCAAACATAGCAATCACCACGATAAGAACGACGACCGACGCCGCAGCAATGACCGGGCTGACTTGAAGGAGAATCCCGTCCCACATCTGCTTGGGCAATGTCGTTTTGATTCCACCGCCGACGAAAATCGCAACTGTCAGTTCCTCGAAGGACTGCAGGAATCCAGTCACGAAGCCTACCGCGAGCCCGCTCGCGACCAGCGGAAGCGTGACATGCCAGAAGGTGCGTAGACGACCCGCCCCAAGTGTCGAGGCCGCCGCATCCAGCTTCCAGTCATGTCCCTTGAAAGTCGCCAGCATCACCATGAACACAACCGGCATCGCAATGACGGTGTGGCCGATGATAATGCCGATGTTGCTCGCCACCAGCGATATCCGCGCGAATAGATAGAACAGCGCGATCGCGATCACGATCGATGGGACCATCATCGGGGAGAGGTAAAGCAGGAAAGCGACGCTGCCGAGGCGGCTGCGCGTCCGTGCGACGCCGAGGGCCGCCATGGCTGCAACCAGCGATGTAATCGCGGCGGTCGCAAAGCCGATGCTGAAGGATCGTATCATCGCGCCGAGCCAAAGCGGTGAAGCCGCAAATTCCGCGAACCAGCGGTAGCTCAGGCTTGGCGGCGGAAAAGACAGAAAGGTCGATCCCGTAAACGCCATCGGGACGAAGGCGATGATCGGAACCAGCAGGATTGCAATCATCGTCCCGGCATAGACCGAGAGCAATGCATCGCCGGGGAGACCGCTGATATTGCGTTTCCAGGCCACTTCGACCTGCTCACAAATCAGACCTCCGAGACGAACGACAGCGAGCCCAGCGCGGCGCACGACGCTGTCCGGCCGCGCCGGCCGGTCGCCATCATTTGCTACTGACGAAAGGCCGAAGATCCTGTCGTAGACGAAACAGGTGGAGATTGTGGAGATCAGCAGGATCGCGGCCAGTGCGCTGCCGAGCTGCCAATTCTGCAACTCGTTGATTTGCAGAATGATCAACTGCCCGATCATCGTATCCTTCGCGCCACCCACCAGCGCCGGCGTTACGAAGAAGCCGAGTGAGGCGACCAGCACCAGAAGGCCCGCCGCAGCCACGCCTCGCATCGAGAGGGGGAGGAACACCTGCCAGAACGCCCGCGCGTTGTTGGCGCCCAGCGTCGATGCAGCCATAACCAGGCGCCGGTCTATCTGGTTCATCACCGGCAGCATCGTCACGACCGCGAGCGGCAACAACGTGTGAACCATCGCGAACACCACCGTCGTGCGGCTGAACAACAAATGGTCGCCGCCCTTCATGCCGATGGCGGCCATCGTCTTGGCCATGATGCCGTTGCGTCCGAGCAGGACCAGCCAGGAGAAATTCTTGATCAGCGCGCTGGTCCAGAACGGCAGCAATACGAACAGCGCGGCGATGCGCTGCTGCCGTGGCGGCTTTCGCGACAGCCAATAAGCGAGGGGATAGCCGAGCCCGACGCACAGCAGGGTGGTCCAGATCGCGACCGAGAAGGTGGTCGACAGCACGGCGAGGTAGGGACCGCCGATCCATATCCTGGCGAAGGCCGACAAGGACAATGCTCCCGTGACTTTGTCGAAGAAGCCTACGGACAGCATCTGCGCCGTCGGCAGGATCAAAAACAGAGTCAGAAATCCAAGGCCGGGCAGTGCCAGCCACAACGGATCGAGCTTAAGCTTGCGGCGCTTTGCCGGCGCGTTGATTCCGAGGGAAGCCATCTCAGACATTAAGCGCCCCGTTCGATCCGTTACTATCGCAGGAGCTAAGCCCGCTTCGCGACCGGCGGTGTGAGCGCGGGTGCAATGTAACGATTTTCAGGACGTGACAAGCCCAGGTGCTCCCGCAATGTGTGTCCTTCATAGTCCTGGCGGAAAACACCGCGGCGCTGCAGCTCCGGCACCACCTTGCCGACAAAATCAGAGAGCGTGCTCGGCAGGGCGACGAACGAGATCATGAAACCATCGCAGGCGCCGGCCTCCATCCAGTGTTCCATGTGATCGGCGATCTGTTTGGAGGTGCCGCAGAACGTCGCCTTGTTGCGATTGTAACGCTTGGCGATCTCGCGCAAGGTCAGGCCCTGGCGGATCATGCCAGCGATCTCATTGAAATAGGCTTGGTGTTGATTGGATGACGTCGGAACCCGATGTTCCGGCACCGACTCATCCAGTGGCAAATCCGACAGGTCTGTCTCGAGGTCCATCCCCAGCCGCATCACGCCGACGTCGGGATGAATGAGATCCTGCCAGCTCTCAAGCTTGTCGCGGGCTTCCTGTTCGGTCTCGCCGACCACCACCGAAATGCCCGAGGCGATCTTCATGTCGTTCGGCCGACGGCCGAACTTGCCCGTCCGCTCCTTCAGGTCGCTATAGAAGGCCTTGGCGCCATCAAGATTGCCACTCGATCCGAAAACCACTTCGGCATATTCGGCGGCGAAATCCTTACCGGTATCGGACGCGCCGGCCTGGATGATGACCGGCCGTCCTTGCGGCGGGCGTTCGATGTTGAGGGCGCCGTGCACGGTGAAATATTTGCCCGCGTGGTCGAGCAAATGCTGCTTTTCCGGCAGGAAGCTCAGGCAATTCGTTTTGTCGTAGACGAAGGCGCCGTCCTCCCACGTGTCCCACAACGCTTCGACGACATCGATGAATTCTTTTGCCTTGGCGTAACGATCGGCATGCGGGGGAAGGCGATCGAGGCCGAAATTACGCGCCGCGTAGTCGTTGGCCGAGGTCACGACGTTCCAGGCAGCCCGACCGTGCGAGATGTGGTCCAGCGAGGCGAATTGGCGGGCGAGGTTATAGGGCTCGAAGAAGCTCGTGGAGGCGGTCGCGCCGAGCCCGATCCGGCTGGTGGCGCCGGCGATCGCCGACAGCAGCGTGATCGGCTCCAGCACGTTCATGAACAGGGGAGAGCGACTCCAGACCTTGAGGTTCTCGGTTCGTGCGGCCGGCGTGTCGGCGATGAAGAAGAAGTCGAACTTGCCACGCTCGGCCAGCTGAGCCATTTCCCGGTAGTAATCGATGTCAGTCGATGCGTGCGGCCGCGCCTCGTCCATCAGCCAGGACGCCGCGTGTGATCCATTGGCATGGATCAGCGCACCGATCACCATCTGTTTCTTGCTCATGACTATCCCCCGGTGTTTTCTTGGGTTGCAGCAGTTCGATCTGGTTCAGCGTTTTCCACCCATCAGCAGCCATTCCTGGAAGCGATCGGAAATGGCCGCGTAGTTCTTGCCCCAATAGGCGTAGTCGCGCACCGTGAGGCCGGCGAGATTTTCCGGAAACGTCGGCAGGATTTTCGCGCGTTCCGGTGTGATGAATTTATATGCCTTCAGATTGCTCGGACCATTCGCGACGATGCTCGAATAGGCCGCCTGCCGTTCGGGCTGCATGCAGAAGCGCACGAAGTCGCGCGCTTGTTTCAGCTTCGGCGTTCCCAGCGGGATCGACCAGCCGTCGATCGAGTATAGACCTTTCCAGACGATGTTGACAGGCGCGCCGGAATCGATGGCGGCAAAGGCGCGAGCCGACCAGGTATCGGCCATGTCGACTTCGCCACTCTGCAGGATCTGGGTGTTCTGCGCGCCGGCAGTCCACCACACGGCGACATTGGAGCGGATCTTTTCGAGCATCGCGAACGCCCGATCGACATCGAGCGGATAGAGATCCTTTGGCGCAACGCCGTCGGCGAGCAGGGCGGATTCGAGCACGCCTTTGGGATTGCGATACAGGCCCCGCCGTCCCGGGAACTTGTCCGTGTTAAAAAAATCGGCCCAGTTCGTCGGTGCTTCCTTGCTGTAAACGTCTGTGCGATAGGCCATGACGATGCCGTAGGCCGAGAAGCCGAACCAGTTCGGCACCAGCGCGCCCGGAATTAGTTCGTCATCCGGCCCCTTTGAGATATCGAGCGGTTCGAGATAATTTTTCTCTTGTGTGAGGCGCGCCACGTCGTCAGGCGTCACCATGCAGACATCCCAGATCTTGCTACCGGTATCGACGACCAGCTTGAACTGAGTCACCGGATCCGATTCATGGGCGACGCTTTCGATGCGAATGCCGGTTGCCTTCTCGAAGGGATCGTAGAACGCGGAGCGCAGTGCCTGCCCTGGTGCGCCGCCGACGTCGGCGATAGTGATCTGCTCGGCCGCGCGCGCCCGCTCGCTCCAGACGGCGGGGAGCGCAATGCCTGTTGCGGCCGCGCCAGCCTGCTTCAAAAGTCTACGTCGCGTGATCGTCTCGTTAGCAGACATTATTTTTCTCCATGATGAATTGGTCGGTACGGCAATGGAAAGGCGTAGCGGCGCGTGCGGACCATCTTTATACGACCGCCGCGGCCGAGCGGCCTTGAAGCAGGCGGGCCTCGTCCCGGTCCCAGCGTATAAAGACGTGCTCACCGATCGTGACCGGCGCCAGGCCAGCGTCACGGCGAACGGTCATTAGGGTTCCGCGGGGAAGCCGGACCAGAAGCCTCGTCGCCGCACCCGCGTAGATGCTTTCCTCTACCCAGCCGGATAGCATGCCTTCGGCGCTATCGCAAAGCAGAAGCTTTTCAGGGCGGACGACCAGCGCGGCTTCCTGGCCCGGCAGGGCCGCGCAGTCGCTGGGCAGCGGCAGGACGCCGTCGGCGCTCTCCATGCGGCCGTCGGCAGCAATGGTTCCGTAAATCAGGTTGGACGCGCCGATGAAGTCGGCGACGAAGGTGTTGGCCGGCCGCTCATAGATGTCCTCCGGCTTGCCGAGCTGCTCGATCCGGCCATCGTTCATCAGGCAGATACGATCGGCCAGCGCCAGCGCCTCTTCCTGGTCGTGGGTCACGAAGATGATGGTCGTGCCGGTTTCCCGGTGCAGACGCTTGATCTCGATCCGCATGCTGTCCCGGAGCTTCTTGTCGAGAGCGGAGAGCGATTCATCCATCAGGATCAGGGTCGGCCGGTAAACGAAGCACCTGGCAAGCGCGACGCGCTGCTGTTGCCCACCTGACAACTCGTGGGGAAAGCGAATGGCGAAATCCGACAGGCCGACCATTGCGAGCGCCGCCTCGACACCGATGCGGACCTCGTCCGCAGACCTTCGGCGCATTTGCAAGGGAAATGCGACGTTCTCGCGAACGGTGAGGTGAGGGAACAGCGCATAGTTCTGGAACACGACGCCGATATCGCGCTTGTCGGCGGGATTGTCGGTTTCATCATTGCCGTCGATGACCAGTCGGCCGCTTGAGGGTTCGACGAGTCCGCAGATGATCTGCAGCAGCGTCGTCTTTCCCGAGCCCGACGGGCCGAGAACGGCCAGCAGTTCGCCAGCGAAGACTTTCAATTCAAGCGGCTTGAGCACCATCGAGGCGCCATATGTCTTCGAGATGCCGCGGACATGCAGCTTGACCCGCGAGCATAGCTGCGCGGGCTCATCTACCGGTGCCTCTTCCGATACAACACCGTGCGCGCCCGGGCGAGGCTCGCCAGGTGCCGACCGCCACAACATCCGAAACGCGCTGCCGCCGCGGCTTCGAAGTGGTGGAAAGGCTCTGGCTTCCATTATAGGTCCTGTCAGGTCCATGTTCGGAGAGTGAGCCTAACGTGTAAATTGCGAAATCCAAGCCCTTTGCTTAGACGAGAGCCAATCAATCCGAGTGCGGAATTATTAGGCGAGCAGTGGCCATGCATTGATCTCTCCACCCGGCGCAACGGCAACCTCCGGTTATAACTGCCCAATATTCACCGGCCACTTATCATCTTTGACAACATTGCGATCCCATGGGAGAACAAACGCCGTTCTGCGCGACGCAGGTCAAGCCCTTTTGCTTCAATGATCCGGAACAGCGAATGACCCACACGCGCATCCGCAAGTTCAACACCAAGGACACCTATCCCGAGCAGAAGCTCGACAATGATCTGTGCCAGGCCGTCGTCGCCCGGGGCAGCATTGTCTTCGTCCGCGGACAGGTCGGGCAGGATCTCGATACGGCGTTGAATGTTGCCATCGGCGATCCCGTCGGTCAAACCGACAAAGCGATGACCAACATCAAGACTCTGCTGGAGGAGGCCGGCGCGCGGCTTGAGGACATCTGCAAGATCACCATCTACCTTACCGATCCACGTTATCGCGAGCCGGTCTATCGCAAGATCGGCGAATACCTGAAGGGCGTCTTTCCGGTCTCGACCGGTCTCGTCGTGTCGGCGCTGGCGAGGCCGGAATGGCTCGTCGAGATCGACGTCACCGCCGTCATCCCGGACAACCGATGAGGCCGGCATGACCTTTTCCCTGACGGCCCGGTGCAAGGACACCGGGATGTTCGGAATGGTGATTTCGTCCTCCTCGCCGGCGGTCGCGGCACGCTGCGTTCATCTGCGGGCCAAAGCCGGTGCGGTCGCGAGCCAGAACATCACCGATCCTGCCTTGGGCCAGATCGGCCTCGACCTGCTTGCGCGGGGCCTGAGCGCGAATGAAGTTCGCGATGCGCTGGTCGCATCAACCCCCTTCATTGCATATCGCCAGCTTGCGCTCGTCGACGCAGTTGGGCGCGTGGCGTCCCATTCGGGCAGCAACACGCTCGGCATTCACGCCATCCGTCCTGGCGATGGCGTGATTGCCGCCGGCAACCTGCTAGCCAATGACCAGGTGCCGGCTGCGATGGTCCAGGGCTATCAGGCCAACGCCGAAAAACCATTTGCGATGCGACTGATGGCGGCGTTGCGGGCGGGGCTTGACCAGGGTGGGGAGGCTGGCCCGGTCCGTTCCGCGGGTCTTTGCATGGTGCGAGATTTGTCGTGGCCGGTCGTAGACTTGCGAGTCGACTGGAGCGATCGGCCGATCGCGGCGCTCGAAGAGACCTGGACCATCTACCAGCCCCAGGTCGAAGACTATGTCCGGCGGGCGAGCAATCCGTCGGCAGCACCCGGCTTCGGCGTGGCCGGCGAAAGCCAGATCTGAGCGCCGGAAATGCCAGTTGAAAAAGTGGACACAGTCGTTGTCGGTGCAGGCCAGGCCGGGGTCGCCATGAGCGAGCATTTGACCGCATGCGGCGTGCCTCACGTCGTCCTGGAACGACACAGTATCGCGGAACGTTGGCGCTCTGAGCGATGGGACTCGCTGGTAACCAATGGTCCGGCCTGGCATGATCGATTTCCCGGTATGGAGTTTCCGAATATCGATCCGGATGGGTTTCCGACCAAGGAGGAAGTTGCGCAGTATTTTGTCGACTATGCAAAAAGGATAGCAGCTCCCATTCGCTGTGGCGTGGAAGTGAAGAATGTTCACAGGCTTGAACGCAGATCCGGTTTCGCAGTTGAAACCTCACAAGGCAGGATAGAAGCTGACAGCGTCGTTGCTGCAACCGGCGCTTTTCAGCGTCCCATCGTTCCGAAGCTCGTTCCTGACGACCCGGGCATTTTGCAAATTCATTCCATTGCGTATCGTAACCTCGGTCAATTGCCGAGGGGTGCGGTTCTGATCGTCGGTGCGGGCTCTTCAGGCGTGCAAATCGCAGAAGAACTGTTGGGAGCGGGAAAACACGTCTACCTCTCGGTCGGCCCGCACCAACGTCCTCCCCGGGCCTATCGCGGGCTTGACTACTGCTGGTGGCTCGGCGTTCTCGGCAAGTGGGATGCCGAAACGCGGCCACCTGGCACGGAACATATCACCATTGCCGTAAGCGGTGCTGGCGGTGGGCACACGATCGACTTTCGCCGTCTCGCCGCACAGGGAGCGATGCTCCTGGGCATGACACAATCGTTCAACGATGGAACGTTGAACTTCGCGGCAGATTTATCGGACAATATTGCGAGCGGTGACGCCAACTATCTTAATCTCCTGGATGAAGCCGACGCTCATGTTCTTCGTAATGGACTTGATCTCTTGGAGGAGCCTGAGGCCCGGGAAATTGGGCCAGACCCGGATTGCATGGCCAATCCGGTTTTAGAACTGAATCTGGCTGATGCCGGAGTCACGTCGATAATCTGGGCAACCGGTTTTGAGTCAGACTACAGCTGGCTAAAAGTAGACGCCTTTGATGAGAGAGGTCGGCCGAAGCATCAACGCGGCGTTTCTTCCGAACCCGGAATCTATTTCCTTGGGCTTCCCTGGCAATCACGAAGGGGGTCCGCCTTCATTTGGGGGGTCTGGCACGATGCCAAGCATCTTGCGGACCGTATTGCCACGCACCGAAGTTATCTTGAGTACCATGCTTCGGCGAAAAACGGTTGACGGGTTTCTACGGGTTTCTCTCGCGCGAGCGCCGCGGGCTACAAATGGAGTTAGTTGTCTACTGATAAGACTTCCATACAATGGAATCAGCGGCAATCGGGATCGTGCCAGGCCTGCGGTTGGCGGTAGCTTCGCCGGAATTTCTACGCCGATTGAATGAAGGCATGCAGCCTGCGCGGCGCTGGACCTGCGCGAGGCTGGGCTTTAAGCAGGCAGCATGGACACAGCATTGGACGTCCCCGAGGGGCGCTATTATCGGTCGCAGGGGCTTCGACTTCATTTCACGGATTGGGGTAACCCATCGGCGCCGCCGCTGATCCTCAATCATGGCGGACTCGATCACTCCCGCAGTTGGGATCATATGGCGCAAGCGTTGAGGGCGACGTTCCACGTCGTTGCTCCCGACCTTCGCGGGCACGGCGAGTCCGACTGGGCCACCGGCAGCAGCTACAGCCTGGCCGATCACGTCTACGATCTGACACGCCTGGTGAAGTCCGCAGACTTTGAGAAGGTCACGATCATCGGCCATTCGATGGGAGGCATGGTCAGCCTGACCTATGCCGGGGCGTTTCCGGACAAGGTATCCCGACTGGTGGTGCTCGACGGCGTGACCAATTTTCCGGCAAGAAAAGTCAAGCCAGCCGACGTCAGGATCGCCGATTGGGTCGGCGATCTCGACAAGTTCGCGCAACGGAAAATCCATGGCTATCCGTCCGTGGCCGATGGGGCCGAGCGAATTCTGACCCGGAACCGGCGGCTGACGCGTGAGCAGGCGATGCATCTCGCGACCCACGGTCTGAAGCGGAATGCCGACGGCACCTACAGCTGGAAATTCGATCCCTATTTGCGCGCCCGCGCGCCCTATCGGCTATCGCTCGAAGACCATATGGCGCTGTGGTCACGCATCCGGTGTCCGACGCTCTTGGTCAGCGGCAGCGAGAGTTTTCTGCCCGATCCCGCGACGGCCGGCGTGATCTCGCACTTCAAGCAGGCCGAACTGGTCAAGATCGATGGCGCGGGCCACTGGCTTCACCACGATAGACCGGATGAAGTGCTCGACGTCCTCCAGAAGTTTCTCGGGCGCACAGCGCCGGACTAGCGATTTGTCCGCCGTAGCGCGAGAAGCCAAGGCGGAAGCGCGATCCGCCGTTCGCCGATCATATCGCGACCAGCTTTGGTTTTTCCTATCGACGGCTTCGGCCAAACCGGGTTAGTGACCGTCGGCGGCTTCGTCTACGTTGGGTGCAGCGGTGCCGCGACGGTCTCGATTGGATCGCCGCTGCGCGCTGCGGAATTTGCCGAGCAACCAAGAGGCAGCGATGGCTGACAAGGTCTTTGCGGGAACGGTCGTCCTTCCCGACCGGATAATCGATGACGGCTATGTGCTGGTCGGCGACGGCATGGTGCAATCCGTTGGATCCGGCGCCTTGCCCGAGGGCGAAAAGCATGGGGGGCCGGGGTTTCTGGTGCTTCCGGGCGCTATCGATGCCCAGGTTCACAGCCGTAGCCAACTCGGACAGGAAGACTTCATCTGGTCGACGCGCAGCGCCGCGGCAGGCGGCGTCACCACGATCGTCGATATGCCCTATGACGACAATTGCCTGATCGCAACGGCCGCGCGTTTTCGCACCAAGGTCAGGGAAGCAGCAGCGCAGGCGCGCGTTGATTTTGCGCTCTATGCGACGATCGATCCGGCCGAGGGCGCAGCGCGAGTCGACGAACTGGTCGAGGCCGGTGCCGCCGCTTTCAAATTCTCGACCTTCGGAACGCATCCAACACGATTTCCTCGTATCCCGCCGCACATGCTTTACGCCAGCTTTGGCGCCGTCGGGAAAAGGGGATTGGTCGCCGGCATTCATAATGAGAATGACGAGATGGTCCGCGCTTTCATGGCGGATGTCGAGGCGAAGGGTATCACCGACTACACCGCGCACGGCCTTTCGCGGCCGCCGATCTCCGAGGCGCTGGCGACGGCCGAGGTGTTTGAGCTGGGCGCGGGGGCCGGCTGCCCCGTGCACATCGTGCACAGCTCGATCGGCCGCGGATATGAATTGGCGGCGGCCTATCGTGCCCAGGGTCATGGCGCGACCATCGAGGCCTGCGTTCACTATCTGACGCTTGACGAGGAGAATGACGTTCGGCGTCTCGGCGGCAAGGCCAAGATCAATCCGCCGCTGCGACCGCGCCACGAAGTTGAAGCGTTATGGCATCATCTCGCAGCGGGCAATGTCACGATCGTGTCGACCGACCATGTAAGCTGGTCGGAGGATCGCAAGACCGATCCGAACATGCTCAAGAATGCATCCGGAATTCCGGGTCTGGAAGCCCTGTACGGATTGCTTCTGAAAGGCCTGGACGAGCGCAAGCTTTCGTTGACCCATGCCGCGCGCCTTCTGGCCCATAATCCCGCCAGGCTGTTTCGGATCACCCATGCCAAGGGCGCGCTGGAGGTTGGCTGCGATGCGGACATCGTGCTGATGCGGCGCGATCCCTATCGCTATAATGCGGCTGCCAGCGGCAACAACTTTGTCTCCTGGAGCCCTTACGACGGCATCGAGCTGCCGTTCCGTGCGGTCGAGACCTATCTACGCGGCAGCTGCGTTGCCGCCGAGGGACGCGTGTTGGCCGAGCCGGGGCAGGGTCGCTTCGTCAGTCCGCTTCGCACGCATTAGGTCCGGGGCCGATGAGGGCGAATCTTCCGCTCGACGCGGATCGTCTCTGGGCCGACGTGATGGCGCTTGCGGAGATCACCGATCCGGCACGGCCCTATACAAGGCGTTCGTTCACCCCTCTCTTTCTCGAAGGCCGCGCCTGGCTCGCGCAACGCTTTGCCGCCGCCGGGCTCGCCACCCGTATCGATACGGCCGGCAACCTGATCGGCCGGATCGAGGGCCGCAATCCCGCGCTTGGCGTCATCGCGATCGGATCGCACAGCGATACGGTGCCCTCAGGAGGACGGTTCGACGGCATCGCCGGCGTCGCCACCGGGCTCGAGATCGTTCGCGCGCTGCGAGAGTCCGGCGCACGGCTGGATCACACGATCGAGATTATCGACTTTCTCGCCGAAGAGCCGAGCGAATACGGCCTTTCATGTGTCGGCAGCCGTGGCATGACCGGCGCGCTCGATCGCAAGATGCTCGATCTCGCCGAGCCCGGGGACGAGACATTACGCGATGCATTGCGGCGCGTCGGCGGCAATCCCGATCAGCTCGATCAGGCCGAGCGCGATGATATCCGCGCTTTTCTGGAGTTGCACATCGAGCAGGGCATCGTGCTCGAATCGCGGTCGCTCGACGTCGGCATCGTCACCTCGATCGTCGGTATCCGGCGGATCGAGGTCGTATTTCAGGGCGAGGCCGATCATGCCGGCACCACGCCGATGGCGCTGCGCCACGACGCTCTCGTTGCGGCGGCGCATACGGTCGTTTCCGTACGCCGGATCGCCGAACAACTGGCCGCCGAAGGTCCGGACTATTTCGTCGCCACCGTCGGCATCCTGGCGGTTGATCCCTCGGCGTCGAACATCGTCCCGGGGCGCTGCCGGCTGGTCATTGATGCGCGGACGACTAATCCCGTATTGACGGCGCGTTTCGTCGAGGCCATCGATGGCGAAAGCGCGGCGCACGCCGCGACGGCCGAGGTGACGCGCGCGTCATTCAAGACCTTGTCGGACGGTCCGCCGGTTGCCTGCGATTCGAATTTGCGTGCCGCTCTGCGCCAAGGGGCGCGCGATCTCGGTCTCGGTGAAATGGACCTGCCAAGCGGCGCCGGCCACGACGCGGCGTTCATGAGCCGCATCGCGCCGTCCGCCATGGTTTTCGTGCCTTGCCGCAAAGGGAAGAGTCACGCGCCGGAAGAATGGGCGGACCGCGAAGCGATCGCGGCCGGCGCAGCGGTCATCTATCAGGCGGTCAAGGCGCTCGACCAATCCTTGCCGCGAAGCGCATAGTCCGGGAGGTCAACCCGTGTTGCGCGGTTCGGATAGTTTTCGGCGCAGCGAATTGACCAGGCCGCGTTCGGATTCGCTCAAGCTACGCTCGCCGGAATAGATTACGAACAGCCGGCGCGAAATCATCGGATCGATAATTGGGTGCGCGGCAAGATCGCCGCTGGCGATCTCACGCGCCACAGCCGATGCCGGCAGCACCGTGCAGACCGACAAACTTGCAAGAATGGCTACCGCCATCGGTAGCGCATCGATCTCCATATAGGGCCGCAGCCTGATACCGTGCTGTTCGGCCGCGCTGTCGAGCAGTTGACGCAATCCGAACCGGTTGGTCGGCAATGCGAGTTTCAGGCGCGCAAGATCGGAGAGCGTCACCGGCCCCGGCGGCAGCAATTTGTGACGGGTGTGGACGATAGCGGCCAGGCGTTCGGACGAGCCGAGCGGCAGCCGCGGCATTCGCGGCAGGACGGTTTCGACGATCGCCACGCCGACCAGGCCGCGTATCACCCAATCCTGCAGCGTGCCGTTCGGCGCTTCCTGAATCACGAGTTTCAGCGCCGGATGGCGCGTCTGGACATCGAGTATGGCCTCGGTAATTCGATTGACGAGAAAGCCATGCTGGTTGACCGACGGTAGAATCCCGACGGCGATCCTTCGGTTCTGCGGCGGCGCCGCGCCGGTTTCGCTGGTCGAGAGCCGCCGAAAGCCGGCTTCCATCAGCCTGGCGATACGGTCGAACCGCTCGCCCTTGCCGGTCGGGATCACGCCGTCGCCGTGCCGTTCGAACAGGGCGCCACCAAGGGAAGCTTCCAGCTTGTGGATTTGTTCGCTCAGGGCGGGCTGGCTGATATTGGCGCCGCGCGCGGCGGCGGATACACGCCGAAGCCGGTGCACCAGGTTGAAATAATGAATTTGCCGGAGACTGATGACGGGGCGCTCGGCGCGCGGCAGGTCCTTTTCCCTCAACGCTTGGCTCAAATGCCGCATGAACAATGCGGTCACGGCGTTCGGCTCCGTGGCGCGCGCGACGATCCGCGTCGTCAGCGGCTTGACCGGAGCAACCACGGCGATGTTGAGCAGGCCGAGCCGCGGCGAGACCAGGCTCTCCGGCACGAACAGCGCAGCCTCGGGATAATCATCGATAATCCGCGGCAGGTCGCCCGGATGTTCATTGAGAAAGCGCACCCCGCTGATCCTGTGCTGGCTGAAATAGCGGTCGGCCTGCTCGATCAGCGGCGGCGACAGCAGCGGTACGACAAGGCGGCCCGCGGCCAGGTCGGCCGCATCCGGAAGCTTGCGCGTGCCGGCCGGCAGGCGGCAGGCGAATACCCATCGGTCGGACAGCAACGTGGTATCGCGTCTGGATGATCGCGAATTCTCGTGGCCCAGCGCCACGCTCACACGGCTGGATTCGCTGTCCTGCCAACCTTCGGCGAGGCCGCCGAGATGCGGAAGATCCTTTTCATCGGTCCAGACGGGATCGACGAAGATATCGGGACGCTCAGCGCCCATTCGGTCGATGGCGTGCCGAAGGGCTCTGCTCATGCCGCCGATGGTGAAGCTCATGCTGATGTCGACGGTCAGCAGCCGGAGCCTGGCTTTGGCCGGTGCCGCGACCCAGCGGCGCGCGAAAAGCTCAGTCATCAGCAACGGATCGGCGCCGCGCATCAGCGTGCGCGCGGCGTCGGTCGGATAAAGACTGTTGTTGATGCGACGAAACAGGGTCAGGCCCATGTCCCGTTCGAGCGTCTTCATGGTCGTGCTGAGCGTCGATACCGCGAGCCCAAGCTCTTTGGCGGCGAGTGCGAAAGTGACGGACCGGCAGGCCGTCATGAAATAGCACAGGGTGCGAAGTTCGACCATTGGATCCCGGCAGGTTCGAATCCAGCATAGTCCTTGCGCGGATCGACGTCACCTTTCCTTCGCTTTTGCCTATGCCCTGGTTCGTCCGAAGGAGACATGGACCGGGCCGCAATGCCCGATATGATCCGGAAGCGACAATGCGCGACCGGATTGGCGAATCCGTCCGCTATTCATGGGACATTGCGAGGTCAGGCAGACGTGCAGGCGAAGGATGCCACCAACCGCGAGCCGACGCATTCCCGGCAGTCGATGCGCGCGTTCCTGTCTACCCTGCGAGCGGCGGGCGATCTTGTCACGATTTCACAGCCGGTCAGGTTGGAGTATGAAGTCGCAGGCTGCCTCGCGGAGACCGACAGTGGACCGGCGCTGCATTTCACCGGCGTCGAGGGAACTTCCGGAGCAAGCAGGATGCCGATCGTAGGCAATCTGCTCAATTCGCTGCCACGGCTTGCCCTGGGACTGGGCAGCACCCTCGAGGAGATGCAGAGCGCGCTGATTGCCGGCATCGAGAAGCCTTTGGCGCATCGCGTGGTGTCGTCGGCGCCCTGTCAGGAAGAGGTCATCGCGGATCCATCGCTTGTCGACGAACTGCCGATACCGCGCTTCTTCGAAAAAGAAGCCGGCCCATACATTACGGCGGGTGCGATTGTCGCAAAGGACCGGCTCAGCGGCCACACCAACCTGTCGATTGCGCGGCTGATGCCGCTCGGCGGAAACCGGGCCTTCGTCGGCATCGCGCCCAATCACCATCTTGCGGTGCTCGCAAGGGCGGCGCATGCCCGCGGCGAAAAACTGGACATCGCGGTCTGCATTGGCAACCATCCGGCGGTTCTGGTGGCGGCATGCCTGTATCTCGGCCTGGGCGAGGACGAACTTCCGATTGCCGGTGCGCTGTTGGGCGAGCCGCTGGAAGTGGTCCGCTGTGCACAATCCGGTTTGCTGGTGCCGGCGCATTGCGAATGCGTGCTGGAGGGCGCGCTCGATGCAGCAGAGCCCTTCACGGAAGGGCCGGTCAGCGAGTTCCACGGCATGTATGAAGATTACGGCGCCGGTATTGTCGCGACGTTTTCCCGGTTGACGCGTCGCCGCGATGCGATCTTTCAGGTCATCCTGCCGGGCTACCATCCCGAGCATTGCCTGCTCGGCGGTGTCGCCATCGCGGCCGGGCTGTTGCGCGCCATCCGCAACGCGGTGCCGTCGGTTTACAAAGTGGCTGTCGGTGTCGGCGGCGCCGGCCGCCTGCATGCCGTGGTCGCGCTGCGCGCGCCGCGCCCGGGCGAGGCGCGCAAGGCGATGTTTGCGGTCTGGGCCGCCGTCAACCTGATCAAGCAGGTGACGATCGTCGATGACGACATCGATCCCTGGGATGCCATTCAGGTCGAATGGGCCCATGCGACGCGCGCCAGGCCGGAGCGCGATTTCGTCATTGTTCCCGCCGTGCGCGCCGATCGTTCCGAGCCGCTCGAACAAAACGGTACCATCGGCAAGCTTGGCATTGACGCAACCCGCAAGCAGGGTGACCGGGCGGATTGGGAATTGGCGCTGCCGCCGGAGCCGGCGCTGGCGCGGGCGCGTGAAATATTGCGGGAAAATCGGCTTGCATAGCCACGAGACGATAGACGAGACGTCAGCCATTCAATGGAGAAAGCCATGTTGAGAAACACCCCGAAGGCGCCGGCGCTGAATACAAAGCTAGCTCTCGGTTTCGCCGGCGTCCTGCTGCTGGGTATTGCCACGATGATGCCGGCGCACGCCCAGATCAAGATCGGTTTCCAGGCGCCGCTGACGGGCCCGTCGGCGACTGACGGCAAGTCCGCGCAGATTGCGGCGACAATGGCGGTTGAGGATATCAATGCCGCCGGCGGGGTGCTCGGGCAGAAAATCGAATTGGTCACCTATGACGACCAGGCCAAGTCCGACCAGGCGATCTTCACCGCCAACAAGCTGATCGGCGAAGACGGCGTCAAGCTGGTCGTCAACGGCAGTTATTCGGCGTCGGGCCGCGCGGCGGCGCCGGTGTTCCAGAAAGCCGGCGTGGTCATGATCTCGGCCTATGGCGTGCATCCCGACATCACCCGTGCCGGCGATTACATGTTCCGCCTGGTTCATCTCGGACCGCCTCAGGGCGCGGCAACCGCGCTGTACATCGGCAAGACGCTCGGGATCAAGAAGGTGTCTACCATCACGATGGACAATGACTACGGACAGGCGACGATGGATGGCTTCCTTGAAGCCGCCGGCAAATACGGCATCGAGGTGCTCAACAAATACAGCTATTCGCTGAAAGACCGCCAGTTCGGTTCGATCGTCGCCAGCGTGAAGCGCGACAGCCCGGACGCGGTATACGCTACCGGCTATTTCTTCACGGGAGGGCCGTTGGTCGCGCAGCTTCGCGCCGCCGGCATCACCGTGCCGATCATCGGCTCGCAGGCGTTCGATTCCGAGAAGTTTGTGGAAATTGCCGGGCCGGCCGCCGAAGGCACCTACATCATGGACAGCTTCGATCGCGACCGGAAGGACGAGACGCTGCAGAAGTTCTTTGCCGAATTCAAGACCCGCGCCGGCTATTCGCCGGAAGGCGTTGCGGCCGTCACCTATTCGGCGGTGAAACTCATGGCCGATGGCATCAAGCGCGCCAACAGCGCCGACCCGGCCAAGGTGCGGGATGCGCTGGCTGCCACCAAGGACTTCCCGATGCTCGAAGGCAATCTCAACGGCTTCAACAGCCTGCACGAGATCCTGATGCCGATCAGCGTCAACGTCATCAAGGATGGCAAGTTCACGCCATCCGGCGTGATCACCGATCTCACCGCGTTCGCGCCTCCCGAGAAATAATGCGGATGCGGGCGACGGCAGTGACGGCTTCCGCTCCCGGCGGCAAAGGATGATCTGGTGTACTACATCGATCTGGCCGTGACCGGCATCAGCTTCGGCTGCATGTATGCCATGATGTCGGTTGGCCTGACCTTGGTGTATGGGCTGTTGCGCATCCTGCACGTGGCGCACGCCGCGGTGTTTGCGCTCGGCGCCTATGTCACGGTTCTCGTCGCCAACGCCACCGGCAGCATCGCGCTCGGCTTTCTCGCCGCCGTCATGGTTACCCCGCTGTTCGGCATGGCGATCTATCGCTTGCTGTACGAGCCGCTGCTGAAATACCGACCCGACGTGCCCATGATTGCGTCGGTCGGGCTTTTGGTGCTGATGCAGGACGCGTTCCGCATCATATTCGGCGAGCAGGGCATCACGTTTCGCAGAAACGCCTTCGCCTTCACGACGTTCAATTTTGCGGGCGTTACCGTCAGCGCGGTGCAGATCGCGATCGTGGTTACCGCTGCCGCGGTGTTCACCGGGCTGCATTTGTTCACCACAAGGACGCGGATCGGGATCGGCTGGCGCGCCACGGTGTCGAGGCCGCAAATCGCCGCGAGTTTCGGGATCGACCCGATCAAGGTCCGCTACCTCAATTTCGCGATCGGATCGGCGCTCGCCGCCGTTGCCGGCGGGTTGGTCGCGCTGCTGAACAACCTGGTCGATCCCGGGATCGGCTTCGTCGTCAGCTACAAGGCGCTCGCCATCATCGTTCTCGGTGGGCTCGGCAGTGTGCGCGGCACCTTGATCGCGAGCCTTGTGCTCGGGTTGGTCGAGGCCTATGGCACGATCTTCATCGGTGCGTGGCTCGATCGCGATGCGATAGCCTTCCTGGCGCTCATTGTGCTCCTGATGATACGCCCGCAGGGATTCACCGGGGTGCGCACGGCATGAGCGCGTATGAAATCAGTATCGTCTCGATCATCGGTATCAACGTCATTCTGGCGGTCAGCCTGAACATGATCAGCGGCTTCTGCGGGCAGATCAGCCTCGGCCATGGCGCGTTTTTCGGCGCCGGCGCCTATGCGGCGGCGCTGGCGATGGTCGGCACCGCAAGCGTTCCGCTGGCGATCATAGCTGCCGCCCTCACGGGAAGCCTGCTCGGCATTGTCGTCGGGTTTGCTTCGCTGAGGGTGCGGACGGATTTTCTCGCGGTCACCACCATCGGTGTGAATTTCCTGTTTGTCGGCTTCGTCCGAAAGCAGGCCTGGCTCGGCGCCGAGATGGGGATCAGCGGCATTCCCGCGACCGGCCTCGGCGCTGCCGGCAACATGACGATGATCCTGCTGTTCGCCGCCGCCACCATCGCGCTGAGCTTCTATATCAGCCGGTCATGGATGGGCTTTGCCTTCCGCGCCGTCGGCGAGGACGAAGGCGCAGCCGCTACGCTTGGCATCAATTCCGGCGCCTACAAGCTGGCGGCGTTCGGCATCGGGACGGCGCTCGCCGGCCTTGCCGGCGGCCTCTACACCTTCTTCACGCAGTTCATTACCGCCGATGCTTTCGACTTCATTTTCTCGGTCATGCTGATGGCGATGGTCGTGATCGGCGGTATCGGATCGACCTGGGGCGTCGTGGTCGCCGCGGTCGGCTTGACGTTGCTGCCGGAGGCGATCCGCTTCGTGAACGATTATCGCCTGCTGGTGTTCGGCGGGCTGCTGGTGCTGGTGATTCGGCTGGCGCCGGGCGGTCTTGCGGCGCTAATGCAGAGAGCCTTCCTGCTGACGAGGCGGTCGTGAGCGCGGCGCTTCAACTCGACGACGTGGCGATCCGCTTCGGCGGCGTGCAGGCGGTGGACGGCGTGTCGTTTGCGGTGGAGCAGGGCGATTTCGTCGGGCTGATCGGTCCGAACGGCGCCGGCAAGACCACGCTGATCCGGATCATCGCAGGCTTGCTGCGTCCCGACAAAGGACGCGTCCGGCTTTCCGGCATCGATGTCACCCCAGACGCGACCGCGGCACGGGTGCGTCGGGGCCTTGCGCTGACGCACCAGATCGTGCGGCCGTTTCGCGCGATGACGGTGCTCGACAATGTCGTCCTGGGCGCGGGCTACCGCCGCACCTCCAGCCCGTTCCGCGCGATGCTGCATGTCGACAGGCGCCGCGAGAACGAGCGTGCCGCCCGGATTCTCGCGCAGGTCGGGTTGGGAGGTACCGAGAGCAAGCTCGCGGGCTCCCTGCCGCTCGGCCAGATGAAGCGGCTCGAAGTGGCACGCGCGCTCGCGGTCGATCCGCAAATCATTCTGCTTGATGAACCGCTGGCTGGACTCAATCATGCCGAAGCATCGAAACAGGTCGAGACCATCGCCGAGGTGCACGGACAGGGCATTACCGTGGTTCTGGTCGAACACAATCTGGAAGAGGTGATACGAATCTGCCGGCGCCTGATCGTATTGAACAACGGGCAGGTTATCGGCGACGGCAAGCCGCGCGAAGTGATGGCCGATCCGGTCGTGCATGACGCCTATGTCGGTGGCGGGATGGTGTCGCATGCTGAAGCTTGAGAATCTCAGCTGCGGTTATGGCTCGGTCGAAGCCGTGCACAACGTCGGCTTCGACGTCCCCGCCGGCTCGGTGTTCGCATTGCTGGGCCCCAACGGGGCGGGCAAGACCTCGACCATCATGGCGATCATGGGGCATATCGACATTCACGGCGGCCGCATTCTTCTCGAAGACAAGGACATCACGCGCCGTCGCGCCATCGACCGCGCCGGTCTCGGGATTTCGCTGGTGCCGGAAGGCCGCCAGCTGTTTTCCGATCTCACCGTGGATGAGAATCTGACGGCCGGCGGCTACGCGCGGCCGATCGCCCGGGATGCCGCCAAGCGCGACCGCGTGTTCGGCTACTTTCCGCGGTTGCATGAGCGGCGGACGCAGTTGGCGGGATCGTTGTCCGGCGGCGAGCAGCAGATGCTGGCGATCGGCCGCGCGCTGATGGCCGAACCGCGCCTGTTGCTGGTCGACGAGCTGTCGCTCGGTCTGATGCCGAAGATGGTCGACCTCTGCCTCGACGCGCTGCTTCAGTTGAAGCGCGAAGGCCTGACCATCGTGCTGGTCGAGCAAAACACCGCACGCGCGCTCGACGTCGCCGACCAGGTCTGCGTGCTATCGTCGGGCGTGCAGGTCTACCAGGGCACGGCAGCGGAAGCCAAGGCGGCCGGCTCGATGTTTGCGGCTTTCCTCGGCATGAATGAGCCGGGCTAGGGATCAGTCGGAATTGCCGTCGTGGCGGTCGAAGGAGAAAAGATAATGGCGCGAATGCTGACGGCGGACGATGTGGAGGCAGGGCTGGTCGGCGGATTGTTCCTGTCAGCGGGCGGCAGCGGCAAGAATGCGGTCGACAAGAATCGCGGACTTGCGCGCATGGCGCTCGACTATGGCGGCGCTCGCCTGGTCGGGCTCGACGAGCTGGAACCCGATGCAACCGTCATCACCGCGACCGCGGTCGGCGCACCGGGCTTTGCGAACTGGGCGATCAAGCCCCGCGACGCCATCAACGCGGCGCGCCGGCTGATCGAGAAACTGGACAAGCCGCCGGTGGGCGTGATCTGCGGCCACGTCCCGGGCTTCAATGCCTGGCTGGTCGCCGCCACGCTCGGGCTCGACTATATCGACGCCGCATCGAACGGGCGCGGACATCCGACCGTGAAAATGGGCGGCATGGGGTTGGCGTCGCGGCTCGACCTTTCCATCACGCAAATTGCCAGCAGCGGCAGCAAACCCGAAAAGTCGGAATTCGTCGTTGTGGCCGAAGGGGACATCGTCCGCACCTCGAATGTGATGCGGCAGGCGGCCGTGATCAATGGTGGGCTGATCTATGCCGCGCGCGGTCCGCTGACGGCGGGCTTCATCCGAGAGAACGGCGCCGCGGGCGCCATCACCTTCCAGCTCGACCTCGGCCGCGCCATGCTCGCGGCCAGCGGCCCGGATCGGGTGCGCGCGACGGTCGAATTTCTTGGCGGCGAGCTCCTGGTCGACGGCGAGGTCATAGAAAACAGCGTGGCCTATGGCGGGGGCTTCGACGTCGGCCAGATGACCGTGCGGGGCAAGAATGGTGAAGCGGTGCTCGGCGTCTACAACGAGTTCATGACCGCGCATTTTGCCGGCAAGCGCGTGGCCACCTTCCCGGACATGATCGGCACGCTCGATCCCGAGAGCGGAGAGGTGGTGTCGATTTCAGAATCCAGGCCGGGCAGCCGTGTCGCCGTCATTATCGCCCACCGGTCGAAATTTCCGGTCGGCAAGGGCGCGCTCGACCCCGCGGTTTTCCCCGAAGTCGAGAAGGCCATGGGCGTCGATATGCAGTCGTATCTCTGAGGAAAGGTAAGTTCACCATGTTGCGTCTCTACGATAGCCGGCTGTCCGGCAATGCCTGGAAGGTGCGGATCCTGCTGACGCAGCTTGGTATTCCCTTCGAGCGCGTCACGCTGGATCTGGCGAAGGGCGCAGCCGGCGAGCCGGCGTTCCGCGCCAAGAGCCGCTTTGCCCGCGTGCCGGTGCTCGAACTCGAGGACGGCCGCACCATCGTGGAGTCAGCGGCGATCATGCTCTATCTGGCGGAAGGCTCGCCACTCTTGCCCGACGATCGCTATCTGCGTGCCGAAGTGACGGGCTGGTTGACGTTCGAGCAGGCGGACCTGCTGCGCGCGCTGGCGTTGCCGCGGTTTTACAACATGCGCGGCATCGCCGATCAGATGAAGAGCCGGATCGCCGATTTTCAGGAGGGCGCCTATGCGGCGCTGGGCAAGCTCGACGCCTGGCTTGCCACCCACGACTGGCTTGTCGATAACCGTTACACCGTCGCCGACATCGGCATGTTCGGTTACGTGTCGATGGCGCCCGAGGGCGGCTACGACATGGAACGATTTCCCTCGATCGGCGCGTGGCTGGCGCGGGTCAAGGCCCAACCCGGCTGGGTACCGCTGGTCGAGGAGGCCTGAAGCATGAACATTCCGGTGCGTCGCGGCAAAGACGTCAAGGCAGGGCGCGGGACTGTCCTGCGCTGCAAAGGCTGGCGGCAGGAAGCCATCCTGCGTCTGCTCGAGAACAATCTGGAGAATGGCGAGGATCCCGACAATCTGGTGATCTACATGTCGATTGCGCGCGCGGCGCGCGACTGGAAAAGTTTTGACCGCATCGTCGCGACGCTGGCGACGATGCGCGAGGATCAGACGCTGGTCATGCAGTCGGGTAAGCCGATCGGCGTCTTTCCGGGCCAGACCACGACGCCGCTGGTCATCATGGCCAACGGCAATCTCGTGGGCGAATGGAGCGGCGAGGAGAACCGCCGCAAGCTCGACGACATGGGCCTCACCGTCTATCCGGGAATGACGGCCGCTGCCTGGCAATATATCGGCAGCCAGGGAATCCTGCAGGGTACGTTCGAGACCTTCATGGCGATCGCGCGCCAGCATTTCGGCGGCACGCTCGCGGGCCGCCTGCTGTTGACGTCCGGTTGCGGCGGCATGAGCGGCGCGCAACCGCTTGCCGGGAAACTCGCCGGGGCATCGACGCTGGTGATCGAGGTCGATCAGGCGCGGATCGATCGCCGTATGGCCAGCGGCTACTGCGATGCCGCGACCTCCAATCTGGATGACGCGATCGCGCAATGGCAAGCCGCGCGCGACGCGGGGCATCCGCTGGCGTTGGCACTTTGCGCCAACTCCGCCGTGGTGCTGCCGGAATTGGCCAAGCGCGGCATCTTGCCCGACATCGTCACCGACCAGACCTTTCCCGATCCCTTGAAGGGTTATGTTCCGGCGGAACTGTCGCTCGAAGAAGCCCGCGCGATGCGGACGACCGATCCCCAAAGACTAATGGCGATGGCACGAAAATCGGTTGCCACCCATGTGCGCGCGATGCTGGGTTTCATGGATCGCGGCGCGATCGTATTCGAATACGGCAACAGCCTGCGGGCCGAAGCGAAGGCCGCCGGCGTCGAAGATGCTTTTCGGATGGGTTCCTTTGTCGATCTCTATATCCGTCCGTTGTTCTGCCAGGGCATCGGGCCGTTCCGCTGGATCGCGGTTTCAGGCAATCCGCAGGACATCTACACCATCGACGACATGATCTTGGAGACGTTCTCCTCGAACCATCCGATTTCCTCATGGATCGGAAAGGCGCGCGAACACGTCAAGTTCACCGGGCTGCCGGCGCGGATCGGCTGGCTCGGTTATGGCGAGCGCAGCCGTCTCGCGCTGATGGTCAACGAAGCCGTGGCAAGCGGCAAGCTCACCGCACCGATCGCCTTCACCCGCGATCATCTCGATTCCGGCTCTGCCGCGCTTCCGCATCGGGAAACCGAGAACATGAGGGACGGTTCCGATGCGATCGCGGACTGGCCGATCCTCAATGCGCTACTGAATTGCTCGTCCGGCGCCGATCTCGTCGCTATTCACGGCCTTGGCGGACGCGGCGTGAGCGCCGGGGTAACCATCGTCGCCGACGGCAATCCGGCAACCGCCGAGCGGCTCAAGCGCGTTCTCGACGGCGATCCCGGCATCGGTGTGCTGCGCCATGCCGACGCCGGCTATGACATCGCGATCGAGCAGGCGGAACGTTCGGGGCTCGCTGGCACCGTGCCGCTGGGTCTGCCTTCCTAAAGCAAGATGAGTTTTAGCTCGATCGATTTGTTCACTGGACAAAAATCGCGAAAACAACCCCATGTAAAGTAGAGTGGACCCCGGCTCGCAGCACTCTTGCTGCGCTGCGTCCGGGCCACGAGAAGAAAAAGGCCCCAACCTAATCCCCATCCCGCTCTAGCGCTGTTCGCCCGCCCGGTCGGTTGACTTTCGGTGGCCTCCCAATAATGTATAGACATATTGAAGTGTCGA
>Ga0209006_10001170_pt1 | contig 23900 bp, 15 predicted proteins | sample JacPin_JW_Ref_O2_FD_188567 | JGI IMG/M metagenome (GOLD analysis project Ga0209006, IMG submission 188567) | Forest soil microbial communities from Algoma, Ontario, Canada - Jack Pine, Ontario site 1_JW_Ref_O2 (SPAdes) (version 2) | ecosystem: Environmental > Terrestrial > Soil > Boreal... | reverse complement strand
GGCGTTTCTCAGGAGTTGGTAGATGAAAATTTCAACCGGCCCTCACTGCCAACCGGGGGGAAAGAGGCTAAGCGGCTTGTCGTCGCTCAGGTCCCTGTAGGTACTCAACCACTCATCCCACGCTTCATCAAAGGCAAAAAGATTTACACCAATCGCCAGACTTTCCTTCCCCTCAATATTGCCCCGCAATATCAACATGGGGCCCTTACCGGTACCCACGGTCTCAATCGCCGTGATCGAGGAACGCTGCAACGAATGTTTCGAGAGCATCCCTTTCAATGTGACGGAGTACTGGTCGACGATCACCGCTACGACGAGCGGGCGAAGAATCATAAACCCGGAGAATAGGGCAAGCACTATCGATAGAGCCAGGAAGTCATGCGCCGCCACGGCACCAGCGAGAAAAAGGCCTCCAACAATAAAGTGATACCACCGGTAGAGCCGATTGAACCGGTATACCTTCCTTCCCGAGGAAGCAAACGCGGACCTGTCCCTGTCCCTCTGTCCATCAACAGTTGGACCGCAAAAGACTGAGACGCTTTGTATCATAATTTCGCCAACTCCCGATAAGTCGGATAACCGGAAACTTGCAGCTCGAGTTCCACCTATCAGGTAACCCCGTCAATAGGCGTAACGGGCCGTCCATTCGTCGACGCGTAGGCAAGAGTGCTTTAGGAACAAAGCTTGAGCGAGACTCTGGTCGATAAAATTCGCTGCCGCGGGGGAGTCGAACCCAGTGCACATTATTTTGCGTAATTTTTGCGAAAAGAATACGCACCTATGGCATTCCGTGAGAATCGTTGAGGGCTCGGTTGCCGCGGGGAAATCCCGCCCGTCCGACAGCAACCAAGGGTGACTAATTGACACATTCCGTTGGTTTTGGGATTATTCTGGACGCTAGCCTAGTGTTCTCGAGGCTCTCCTGCAACCAACCTCAGCGCGGTTGAGGTTGCTGCCGCCGGCGGGCTGACCTCAAACTAGCTCGATTCTGGTCGGACGGTCAGGATTGCACCTGACGTCGTCGGGAGTTTGATTGAGGAAGCTCGGTAAATACGAGATTCTTGGGGAACTTGGGCATGGTGCGATGGGTGTCGTCTATCGAGCCCGCGATCCTTTCATCAATCGATTTGTAGCTCTCAAGACGATCACCACGGGCGTTTCCGACGACCCAGTGCTTTTGGAACGGTTTTACCGCGAGGCGCAGTCCGCCGGCGGCCTGCAGCACCCCAACATCGTAACAATCTATGACATGGGCGACGAGGGGCACGTGCCCTACATCGCCATGGAGCTGATCGAGGGCGAGAACCTCGAGCAACTAATCGCGCGTCGAGCTCCACTGTCAATTTCGATGAAGCTCGTCTATGCGGCGCAGACTTGCCGCGCGCTGGACTACGCGCACAAACGAGGAATCGTTCACCGGGACATAAAGCCCGGCAACGTGATGGTCGGAAAAGATGGATCGGCGCGCGTCGTAGATTTCGGCATCGCGCGAGTGTTGGATGCCTCGAAGACGCAAACGGGAATGTTGATCGGGACGTTTGCTTACATGTCGCCAGAGCAGTATCACGGCGAGCATGCGGATGAACGCTCGGATATCTGGTCGTTCGGAGTTTTGTTGTATGAGTTGCTGGCGTATCAGAGGCCATTCACAGGGGCAACGCCCGCGAGCCTAATGCACAGCATTTGTCAGGCGGAGCCTACTGCGCTGAGTTCGATCCTCCCGGATTGCCCCCCCGAATTGGAAGTCATCATGTCTCGGGTTTTGCAGAAGTCGCCGAGCACTCGCTACCAATCGATGGAAGATCTCCTGTTGGAGCTGGAGCCGGTTTGCCGAAGACTGCAGTCACAGGTCGTGGCGGAGTGGGTGGAACAGGCGACGCGGTTGTTTGAGAAGGGCGAATACAGTGAGGCGCGGGACCTGGTTCGACAGGTTCTTCAAATCGAGTCGAGCAATCAGCGAGCACGCGCGCTGCTGGAAAAAGCGACCGTTGAGCTGAAAAGGATTTCCGTTCGACCGAAGGCCCAAGAAGCGGTTGAAAAAGGCCGCGCGTTTCTGGAACAAGGGAAAGTACAGGACGCAAAGCTTGCGGTGCAAAATGCGCTGCACTTGGATTCGACGTTCGAGGCGGCTCAGGAACTTGAAAAAGATGTGCTGGAGCAAATTGACCGGGCGCGTCGCGTCGCCGAGTGGCTCGAGGCCGCAAAAAGGAATCTCGCAGAGGGGCTTCCTGACGAGGCGGAACTGCTGGTCACCAAGGCGTTGGCGGCGGAGCCGGCCAACCAGCAGGCTCTAAATCTGCAACAACAAGTTAGCCGCGAAAAAACGGAGCGCGAGAAGCGGCAGCAGCTTCTTGAGGGTCTGCAAGTCGCGCGCGGCTTGTGGACGGAGCAGGACTACGAAGGCTGCATACGATATCTGTCGGAACTGCAGGCGAAATTTCCGGGCGATGAGGAAGTTTTGCGTCTGTTCGAAACCGTTCGGGAAGATCAGGTCGAGCAACACAAGCAGCAGACTTTGCTGGAATCACGAAACCTGCTGGCTGCACGACGACATGACGAATGCATCGCGCTCTTGATGGAGCTACAGAAACGAATCCCGCGCGACGAAGAGATTCCGAGACTGCTGGATGACGTTCGCAAGGATCAGAAGAATCAGCAGCGATTGCAAGGTCTAGCTGACGCACGAAATACGCTGGCTGCCGGTCAATATGATTCGTGCATCGCGCTACTCAACTCTTTGCGCGGCGAGTTTCCTCAGGAGCAGGAAATTCCGAGGCTTCTGGACGTTGCGCGGCAGAGTCAGCGGGAGCAAATCCGCCAAGCCGGGTTAGCCGAGGCGCGCAAGCTGTTGAGCGCGCGTCGATATGAGGAAAGCGCGACAACGCTGCGGAATCTCGAGCGGCAGTTCACGGCCGACGACGATATCGCGAAGCTGTTGGAAATTATTCGCGCCGAGCAGACTGAGCAGTGCAAGCAGGAAGCACTGGCACAGGCTCGCAAGCTTCTGCAAGCGCGCGAATACGAAAAGCTCTCGGAATCGCTCGCTTCGTTGCTGAAGGAGTTTCCCGAAGACGCCGAGATTCGGAGACTGCAGAAATCCGCCGCAGAAGAACAAACAGAGCAGAAGAAACGGGAAGGACTCGGGCGGGCTCGAAGGTTACTGGAATCACGCAGTTACGAAAAACTTTATGAGTCGCTGGCGGCTTTGGAGCAGGAGTTCCCGAACGAAGGCGAAATAGAACGTCTTCGGAATTCAGGGCGAGAAGAACAGGCGGAGCAGAAGAAACAGGAAGGTTTGGATAAGGCGCGAAAGCTATTGGAGTCGTGGAGTTACGAGAAGCTCTATGAGTTGTTGAGTTCATTGCAACAGGAATTCCCCGCTGAAGGCGAGTTTGAGCGGCTTCGAAAAGCCGCTCAACGAGAACAGGCCGAACAGCGGAAGCGTGAAAAGCTTTCGCAAGCGCGTAAATTCCTAGCCGACCAACGGCATGACGAGTCCATTGCCATGCTCGCCGAACTACAAAAGGAATTCGTCGGCGAAGCAGAGATCGGCCGGTTGCTCGATGCGGCGCGCGCAGATCGCGCCGAGCGACACAAGCAACAAAAGCTGACCGAGGCGAGATCACGCCTTGCCGCGCAGGAGTTTCCCGAAGCGCTGGCGTCGCTGGACACCCTTAACGACAGTCATCCCAACGATGCTTCTGTGCTCAAGCTGCGGACGCTCGTCGAACGCGAGCAGGAAAAACACGCGAAGGCGCTGCGGATGCAACACGAACTCGAGGTGTTGAAGAAGCTGAGCAGCGAGAAGAGATATGCTGACGTTCTTGCGAAGACGAAACAGCTGCTTAACGAGTTTCCAGGAGAGAAAAATTTCGTTCGGCTTGCCGATTACGCCAAGAGCCAGCAGGCCGCAATCGAAAGAGAAAATCTGCTTCGCCGAACGCTCGACGAAGCCCGGACGCTGTTTAATGCCGGGCAATTCGAAGAGGCGATCGGGGTTTGCCAGGGCGGGCTTAAGAGTTTCCCTGCGCAGCCCGAATTGCTGGCTTTGTACCAACAGGGAGAAAGCCAGCAGCACAAGCTCCGGGTGCGACAGCAGATCGAACAACGCGTGCGTGAAATCCGCGTCAAGATCAATCGCGAAAAATTCAGCGAGGCAATCGATCTCGCGCAGCAGACACTCGTTACTCTGGGACCGGACACCGACCTTAGCCAGCTGTTGACTTCGGCGCAGGTGGAGTACGAGGCGCGGGAGAAAAAGCGAAATCAAGAGAAGAGTCTCGAAACGATTCGAACACTAGTCGAATCCAAGAATTTTGATGCAGCCGAGCGAAGTCTGGACGAGGCGTGCGCAACCCAGGTGCTCGACACGTTTGATCCTCGCATCCAGCGACTCGCGGAGCAGATCAAAGACGCGAAGACGAACGCCGAACAAAAGCCGCCGCCGACTCCAACCGCGATACCGCCCAGCGTCTCGAGAGAGTACGCACTACTTCAGGGGGCACCTCCTCCGGCGGCTCCTGTCACGGCGAAGGGATCTCCTCCCGATATCTCGACGCCTCAAGTTTCAGCGAGCGCGGCCACGCTTGCACCGCCGCCGGCCGCTCCAGTGCAGCCGCCGCCGGTTGTGCGGCCTGCGCCTCCTGTTGTTTCAACGCCCGCTTCGAACGTTCCGGTAGAACCACGTGTCGCTAGACCCGCTCCCCCAATTGCGACTCCGCCTCCTCCGAGTTCTGTCGCGCCGGTGTCGACTCCCCACATTGAGGAAGCTCCGCCTCGTCCACCGGAGACTGTTTCGCCGCCGCCAGCTAAAGAGCGAATCGCACAGCCTCCGGTCGTTGCGACAGTGAAAGAGCCAGCACGGCCTATCGAGCAGCTCGCGACCGCAGCCCAAGTTCCTCAGATTTCTTCAGCGAGCGTGGAATCAACGTCTTCGCCGACGTCGCGCAAACCGATATTTGTCGGAGTCGCGGTCATCGTGCTCGCAGGGGCCGCCTGGTTTGGTGTGACGTCCCTGAGGACGAAGAACGAGCCAGCGACCGCCGTGCGGCCAGCGGCCAAAACGAATGTTGTGCCTGCCGAGCCGCCGATCGATCCACTCGAACAACAGCAGCGCGCCGCGATTAACGATGCGGACAAGTTGGTGGCCGCGAACGATCTCGACGGAGCGCTTCAGAAGCTTCAGCAGGCCGCGGCGATCAACGGCCCGCTCAATCTAGAGATTCAGAAAAAACAGGGCGTTATTCAGGAATCCCTCAAGGACGTCAGCCTTCGGCAGCTTCGACAGCGCGAAGCACTGTTGTGGCAGGGAGCGATGAATCGTGTTGCGGAAGGCAAGTATCCGCAAGGGGAAAAAGCGCTTCGCGACCTGCTGAATCTTCAGCCAGGCGGGGCTCACCGAGAGGAAGCGCAAAACTATCTCAATAGCGTTATTCCGCAACGCATTCAGCAAGCCCGTAGCATGGCTGCGGCACGAAAAAGCTTGGATCAAGGAGACCTTCCGTCGGCTCGGAATGCCGCGGACCAGTTGCGACAACAAGGAGGAGATTCGAAGCCTTTGTTTGCGGACATCGACAAGGTAGAGAAGAGCCGCTTAGCGGATCTCGAGAGCCAACTCAGTCAGCTGAAGCGGCGCGACGACGATGCTTCCATCCAGCAATTGAAAGGTCTACTCAGTAAGTTTCAGGCGTTAGCAGTCGACGGAAGTTCAGTGTCATCGGAAGCGTCCTCCGGCGCGAACGACACTTCTGCAGCCATCGCCGACGCACAATCGAGGCTGCAGAAAAAAAATGCGGATGCTGCATTCCAACAGGTCGCGCAGAAGTATCAGCAGGCAGTCAGCGCGGGAGACAAGAACGGATTAACGGCGTCACGGAGAGATCTTCAATCGGTCGTGCAAAGCGGCGGACCGCACGCCGATGAGGCGCAGCAGTATCTAAATGACGTCAATGCGAAGCTCGCAATTTTGAATCAGCCTCCTCCTCCAGTGGCAACCGCTCCTGTGAAGCCTGCGACGGCACCCACCTCAGCGCCGGTCGCTTCCGCTGCGGACAACGATGCCGCAATCCGCTCTGTCATTCACCGGTACGAGCAAGCTTTCGACCAACGAGACGCGAATGCGCTCCGCCAAGTCTGGCCGGGCATGGGTTCGCGATACGCGCGCTACCAATCGACCTTTGCGGCCGCGAGTTCCATCGTGATGAAAGTTGACATCGATCACATCGAGGTAAGCTCGGACGGGACAACCGCGGTGGCTTCGGGACAATTCTCTCAGGACTTTACGCCGAAGGGCGGGAAGTCAAAACGGGTGAATAACTCCACTAGCTTCCGATTGTCGAACGCGAATGGATCCTGGGTCATTTCCGACATACAGTAGTGCCCGGATCTCTCCGACACAAACAAAAAGCTCGCATGGAAATGGCTCTTTGCGCGTATAATCGCGCCACTCTGCCGCCAGCGTCAGCTACGCTTGGCCACCACACTTGCATCTGGACGGGGATGTACATGAGGTCTTGCCGTGTTTAGACATTTATTGTTAGTGTTCGCAGTTTTCTTCGTGGGGTCAGTGACTGAAGTGGCAGCGCAGGGTATCTGTCCGCTGAACGGCACGTCCAGCGGGAAGCTCGTCTGCGTCATTCCCCAAGTGTATGGCCCCTATGGACTTGGAAGCGGCGCGACAGCCCCACTGCTCGCAAACGGCCACCAGGCGCACTTCGAAGGTGACTTCCTCTCCAGCTTCGGTCCAATCAATGAGGCCGTCGGCATTCAGGTGTCCCAGCTGCCGATCGCGTCACCATCCTCGGGCATCAGCTTCACTTATGATCCGTCGCTCAAGACGTTCACACCGTCAACTGACGAAACCCTCGGCCCGATTATCGGAGAACGTGCGAGCACCATCGGCCGCAGGAAGCTTTACGTGGCGTTCAGCTTTCAGTATTTCAATTTCAATTCGATTGACGGGCAGAATACGAGCAAGCTCCCCGCAGTCTTCCAACATGAAGCGTTTCCGCCACCTTTTCCACCATTCATCACTGCATGTCCAAATCAACAAGGCCTGACCGGATCGCTGGCAGGAAACCCATGCTTCGTGCGCGACTTCATTCAAACCACAAACAATATTAATTTGACGGTGCATCAATACACGGCTTATGCGACGTACGGGCTGACGAAACATCTCGACGTTTCCGTGGAAGTGCCGATTCTTGACGTGAAAATGAAAACGACGTCGGCCGCCACTATCGTGTCGAACTCCGTGGCGCCCAGCATCCCCAATTTCCCCGGCGGTGTTTTTCACCAGTTCGATCCGAAGTTCGTACCGAGCTGCGCCTCCGCTTCGCCCTGCCTCAACGCTACGTTTTCGGATGGGAACTCCGCGTCAGGAATCGGAGACATTACCCTTCGCGGCAAATATGAAATTTATCAGGGCGAGAAATTGGGCGTCGCGGCGGGCGTCGATGTTCGATTGCCTACCGGCGACGAGGAAAACTTCCTTGGTTCCGGCGCGACCGGAGTTAAGCCATTCGGAGTTATTTCCTATAGCGCTCGCATATCACCGCACGCAGAAATCGGCTATGAGTGGAACGGGAAGTCGGTGCTCGCCGGCGATTTTGTCGGTGACGACGCGCCGAATAACAAAAACTCGTTGCCGAGCCGATTTATTTATGTTGTCGGGGCGGATGTTTCCGTCGTGAAGCGGCTCACCGCGGCCTTCGATTTTTACGGGCAGCGATTGTTCAACGCTCCGGAAATCTTCTCGAATCCGTACGTGGATCTCGGAAAGTGCAGCGACATCGCGTGTTCCTCGTTGGGAGCACCAACCTCGAATCCAAATATCGGTGTGCACACCGGCGTCGACTACAACATTCTCAACGGATCGTTTGGGCTGAAGTATCAGCTCACGCACCATCTGATCGTGACCGGCAACGTCCTGGTCAAGTTCAACGACAGCGGCTTGCGAGCGTCCACCATTCCTCTTGTCGGCGCGTCCTACACTTTCTAGTAAACGGCAGGGACGGCTACGGAATTTGTTTGGCTCGCAAGCCTGCGCGGGCATGCCAACAGATTTCGAGATAACTTTGCTGTGATCAATGTGTCTTCGCGAGGATGAAGTCACGCGGCAATGATGCGGAAATCCCGAAGCCGTCAACTGATTGAAAACAGGAGAAGCGGCATTGCGCGATGCATTCGGCAACGACTACAATCGGCTACAGCAAGAACACTAAACGACTCATACCTGGCATCTACTAACTTCAAGAGCTACTCCCTGGGCGACGCAGTCTCGAAAGCCGAAACCCTTTACGCCTGACTCCCGACAAGTCGGATAACCGGACAAGTGGTTTTGCCCGGATCCATTTTACCGGTAACGGCTAAATGCTCTTAGGGCGATTGCAGATAAGCTTTTGATACGACCCGCCCATCTTTATCGAACCCGATGTTCCACTGCAATACTCGAACAGCTCAACGCATGTCTTTGAGATTGCATCTTCCTGTCTGCCATCCCAAGATTGACTTGTGCTGCGACAGTCGCTGACGCGTCCAGGCTTTCCAAAGCGTTTCAAGACATTCGCCTTCATTGTTCCCCGCGTCAACTGTTCATACGCCCGCTGGTAATGATTGAATTCGTACCAAACTCCAGCACAGGCCATCGCGACAATGACAGTTACAGACGAACCTATCAATATCCAGCGCCCAGTGCGAGATTTCATCGCAACCTCGATACCTGTTGAATTCTGCCCCACTATCCCGCGCGATTCTAAATTAGTGCTGTCGGCCAAGTCCCGATAAGTCGCGTTACCGGACATGTGGTTTTGACTGGGACTCCACTTTACCGGTAACGGCGGATACCGGGATTTGAGAAAACCGCACCCATGAACGTTCAACTCCTATGGCGCTGATTGAACCGCATATCCGGGGGGCGAGACAAAAATGGTTGGGTCTGGCTCACCATATTTAATATTGATCAAGTCCGTTTGCTGATCACCAGCCTCGGGATTGGGATCGTGGGCCGTGATGCGAACATCAGCTCCAAGCTCCTTTGAGTACCAGACTTCCAAAGTGCGAGTAAGCGGCCCCTGATTTCCATGAAGTGTACCCGGCGAATATAGATAGGTTGTCCGTTCGCCCCGACATTTCAGACCGCCGATTTCCTGATTTCCCAGAGATTCCGTGTCGACCGTTACGCCCGGCTTCGTGGCGATTCGATATTGCGTGCCATCGTACGGCACGTAGTCCCATTGAGTATGCTGATCGACAGGGCGGTCCACCACCAGGTGTTTTTGTGGATCGATGTGAATGCGTTCCATTTTTCCGGGGTCGACGATGTTGATGTAATAAACGGGCTGGGTCGCATCTTCCGTCCACGGCGCGTGCTGCTCGCGAAGGACGGCTCCGTCTCGGCTACGGGCAATACGATCTTCTGTCGTAACCGTCTTTTTCAGTCCGCTTGGATAAACCCTGCTAAGTGTTGTGTGAGCCGTCGCGGTAAAAGGTTTATGTTTGTTGCAAGATACGCCGATCTCGGTCGGCATGACAACCGTGTTCGTTGCAGCCAACAAGGCGCATGCAAGGATAGTTACGAGGGCTAAGACTCCCACGAGCAAACGCATGCACTCACCTCCGAGCCCACTACCGTGTCGGCCCGACCGGCAATGCGAGCATAGTATGCCGGTGCTCATGAGGTTGCAACGGGTTGCGCCAGGCTTTGGCGTTAACTCTTGATTTGTCGCGTTACCGGACATGTGGATTCAAGTTACCGATACGGAATTTGAGGCGCGCAAGCATTATGCTAGGGCGCATGCCGCCGACGCGCGTCTCCAAATTGACTCAAACCTGCAAAGGAAACCCGTCCCAGTGGGAAGGCTTAACGGACGATGGGCAATTTGTTTATGTTCGCTATCGCTGGGGTTGCCTTTCTATCGGCAGTGGAAAGACGATGGACGAAGCGTGAAGAATGAAAACAATCTCTTTGAACAGACCCTGATTCATGGGCGAGATGGTAGCTTGGAATACGCAAAGTTGCGCGAAGTGACGAAAGGCGTGATTGATTGGCCTCCGTCATACGAGGTCGAGGGACTACAACCCTAGCTTGCGACAACTCCTGATTAGTCGCGTAACCGGACAAGTGGATTCCAACACCCACCTGTACGATGTCGTCACGATCACGCGGTCACAACTTCAAACGCACCGCCGCCGCGCTTGTACGTCGGCTTACCTCGATGCAATACCTTGAGCTTCCCGAAACGCCGGCCTTCAAGGTGGATGAATCTGCCCACAAACCGCGCACGAGCGTGTTGGGTTAAGCGACGTGTTGCTGAGTTTAGAGGCCTTGGACCGAACCCCAGTTAAGGCAGAGCATAGGCAATGACGGCCCCGCCATTCTTTACCTTGGGGTTCTTACCGCCGCCGGATGACACTGCAAAGTATTGCTTACCGTCAACGGCATACGTTGAAGGCGTAGCAACGCCCGATGCTGCCATCGTGTCTTCCCAGAGGAGCTTGCCAGTTAGCTTGTCGAACGCGCGGACTTTGTTATCGTAGACAGTCGCTGCGATGAAAAAGACTCCGCCCTTCGTGACGATCCCTCCCCCATAGTTCTCGCTACCTGTTGTGGGGTCCTTCAACTCCGGATACTCACCGAACGGAATCTGCCACACATATTTACCCGTGTTGAGATTCAGCGCGTTCAACGTGCCCCACGGAGTACTGACCGCAGGATAGCCGTCCGGGTCTAGGAACTTTGTATAGCCTTGGAATATGTAGTCGACGCTCGTATTCGAGCCATCCGTTGTGGACTCTGGTTTCGCGTTGTCATCACTGATGAAAGCCGTCAAGGCTTCGATCTGGGTTTTGGTTAGGGTACCTTCAAATCCGGGCATCCTTCCTGATCCATTGGTAATCCTTTGTTCGATCTGCTGGCTCGTCATCCGCTTGGTTACTCCAAGTAACGCGGGGAACGCTGGAGGATTACCCTTGCGGTCGAGGCCGTGACAACCAGCGCAGGAGGTGCTGTAGATCTCGCCAGCAGAGGCTTCACTACCATTGGTGATCTTGACCTGCGCCCGTAATTTCAGGATGTACGCTTGTTCATTAGAGTTGATATAGAGAATACCGGTCGTCGGGTCCCAAGCAGCTCCGCCATACTCGCCTCCACCATCCAACCCCGGGAATATAACGGTGCCCTCAAGCGACGGGGGATCAAATCGCCCACGGTTACTCATCGTCGCTAGGTGTTCCCGCACAGCGGCGTTGGCGGCGGGCGTGCGCTGAGTCAATGTCTGCTCTGTGAGCCGCTGACGGGCGAACGGTTCGGGTGCTGCGGGCAAAATCTCGTGTGTGACAGGCTTTTCGCCAGGAATTGTGCTCGGAAAAACGGGCACCTCCTGCGTTGGAAACAAGTTCTCGCCCGTGACCCTGTCGAATACCCAAACGTAACCGTACTTTGTGATTTGGGCTACGGCGGGGATGTCCTTGCCGTCACGGTGAACGGTGACGAGCGTCGCGGGCGTCGGCGGATCGCGGTCCCACAGGTCGTGTTTCACGAACTGGTAGTGCCATAGGCGTTTTCCCGTATTCGCATCAAGCGCCACTAGCGAAGTACCAAAGAGCGTATCGCCCTCACGATCGGCACCGTAAAAGTCCTTAAATCCCATGCCCGCTGACGCGACCGGAAGGTAGACAATGCCGCGCTCAGGATCGAGGCTCAGACCGGACCAAACGTTCGCACCATTTGCTGTCTTCCATGCACCTTTGGGCCACGTGTCATAACCAAATTCGCCGGGTTGCGGGATTGTGTGGAAAATCCACGCCAGCTTTCCCGTGCGCACGCTGTACGCTCGAATATGACCGGGCGTTGCGCCAGTGCTACCCAGAATTATCAGGTCCTTGAAAATCACACCTGGTGAATTGACGTTCACCGACACCGAGTGTGGGTCCCGCCCAAGATTCTGGGTCAAGTCGACCTTGCCTGAATCCCCGAAACTCTCAATCAGTTTTCCGCTGTTGGCATCCACAGCGATCAGTCGGTTGCCCGACGTAAACAAAATTCGCTCACCAGTTCCGTCCGTCCAGTAGCAGACACCCCGCAATCGCCCACTTCCATTTCCGGCTTTGCCTTCAGCCGGATCGTAGACCCAGTTCTGCGCGCCGGTGGCGGCGTTGAGACTAAAAATGCGGCCTTTCGGAGAAGCGAAATACATGCGTCCTTTGACAACGATGGTGTCGCCTTCCATGTCGTTGGTCGGTAGGCCGTCACCGGTTTCAAACGTCCACGCGACTTTCAACCCTTTCACATTCTGTGTATTTATTTGATCCAGTACTGAATAGTGTGTTCCGTTCGGATTGCCGTGATAAACGGCCCAGTCCGCTCCAGCAGCCTGCGAGGAAACTTCAGCGCCTACAGCGGCGAAGTGGGCATGAGCGTTCGGCCCTTGCATCTGGCTGGCAACGAATAGTGCGCACACCGTCGCAATTACGATCCGTTTCATTAGTCATCCTTGAATCGCGGTCAGCGTTACGCGCCTGCCCGCAAAGTGGCATGGTGAAATACTTGCGTGATTTCTGAGGCCCGGTGCGACGCTATGCTACTACCAACCGATGTGAAGTAATCCGAAGTGATCGGATAAGTGTACGTTTACACGATTTCACGAATCGGGCGGCAAGGATTGCCCACGGCTAGAACGCCTGCTGGCAGGCTCCTTGCGACAACGCTACCGGCACCGACGACCGTCTTGTCTCCGATGGTAACACCGGGAAGAATCAACGCACCCGAGCCCACCCAAACGTCGGCGCCGATCGAAATGGGTGCGCCATATTCCTCCTTCCGGCGGAGGTCAGCCCTAAGCGGGTGTAGTGGCGTCAGAATCTGCACGCCCGAACCGAATTGGCTGTAGTCTCCAATCGAGACCTTGCACACGTCCAAGACCACACAGTTGAAGTTGAAGAAGACGCGCTCTCCCAATTCAATATTGCTTCCGTAGTCGCAAAAGAACGGCGGTTGCAGCCAAGCAGTACCACCACCCTTCCCGAAAATTTTCAGGAGAAGATCCCGTCGCAGCTCGCGGTCTGCTTCTCGCGTTGCGTTCAGGATTTGGCACAAGTCTCGAGCTCTGTCTCTATCACGCACAAGCTCAGGGTCGAGCGCATCATATAGTTCCCCAGCAAGCATCTTCTGTCGTTCAGTTCCCACACTTGCCTCGCGTTCAATTCCGACGAGCCACACGAATGTTGATCACCGTGCAGTCATCGCAATCACGTTTGATGTATGTCTGGTTTATTAAAATGTCGAAGCTTGGATTCTGCAAAGGGTCCTTGGCTGACCCGAATCGCCATCGACGACAGCTCGGCTTTATCAACGTCTCTTCTTTTTGGGCTTCAGTATCGGCTCCGCGGTATGCGGCTCTCACTCGGAAGGAGCGCGACAGGGCTCATCAACGGTTCCCGGCAGTGAAGGCGCGATACGAATGCCACATGTCCACCGTGAAGTGACGGTACGCAGTTCTCGTGCGATTTTCACTTGTCCGGTAACGGCGTTAATCGTCCAGTGAGTCCTTCAGGACGACTAGGGGATCAATGTCACGGCTATGGTATTCGATTTCACGATCGTTTTGGTTTCAGCATCAAACTGACGCAACTTTATCGTGTACTTGCCGGGCTGGTTCAGGTCGATATAACGGTCGACGTCGATTCGGTCGTGTTCTGCCTCACCTGGTTTCAAAACCTTAAAGATCGCGCTCTGCTCGGCTCTCGGGTTGGAATTCGTCGACTCCTTCGCCCGACGAGACTCCTTCGTCTCCGGTCGTACGTTACACTGGTTGTCTTTGACATCAATCTCGTAAGGTCCGCTGAAGCTTCTGACTGTGGAATTGTTGATTTCATGGTCCGATTCGTTTGTTTTTGTGACCTGTAGCGAGACTGGCGAGCCTACCTTGACCACTGCTTGCGACGCGCTAATGACGATAGAAAATGTGGGCCGTGCGTCTTGAGAGTGTTGTGACCCTTCACTCGGACCTTCACAGTTAGCGCCGCCCGATTGGAAAGCGAGAGGGGCCAAACCCGGTAGTTCGGTGATTGAGAGGGACCACCCAGTGAGCCCAATGAGGAGTATCCCGAGCAGTCTACAAATCGAGTGAATTGACATGCTGTAAAACTAGCACGGGACTAATTTAATTTATCTAATCTCTGTACAGCGACCCCTTCCACCTGCCTGATAAGTCGCGTTACCGGACAAGTGGATTGACCTAAATTCACAACGGTGTGCGCGTATTGCCGGATCAATTGGTTTCTCGAAGCCTGCCACGCGCGGTAGAGGAAAGATCTCCACCCATATCAATGAACTGACTGCAGTAATTTGGCGTACTCAGCCTTGGCTTCCTTAAAGATTGGGATGTCTGGATCCGCGTCCTTCCAAAGTGCAAGGAAGTCCTGATAAGCCACCCTTGCTCGGGGAAAGTCAGCTTGCATGGCGTATGCCCGACCAATGTCCAAGTGCGCGAGCGCTCCAATTTCTGAATTCGAAATGACCCCGCGATGGCTGATAATTTTCTGGAATTCCATGGCCGCATCCTGACCTCGGTGTGCCAGGAGGTAGGCCTCGCCTCGCAGGTACGCAGCCATGTAAAGGTCGAACCATCCGGCCTCGTAAGGAGTCACCGGAGCGAAGAGATCCAAAGCCTGTTCGGCGTTTCCTTGTCCCAGTTCAATCGCGCCTCGAATCTCGGGCACGGTGATCTGGTCCGGAAGGCTACCGCGTGGAGCCCGGCTGGCCAGCTGGTCTACCTCACGCTTGGCGTCCGCGACGTCGCCTGCGAGCGCAAACGCCATCGCCGGCTGTCCACCGAGTTTCACGGCTTCAAACGCTTTCCTGCGAGCCAGGCCTCCGTTGCCAAACAGCGCCTCTCGAATTGCCGCTTCCGCTGCCATTCGAGCCGCCGTGCCCGGGTCGTGATCACGCAATGCGTCGTTTTCACTGCGCGATGATAGTTCCCTTGCCGCAGCCAGGTGCCCGAAGTAGGCGGCATTATGCGATTCTTCCGATAACTCCATACTCTCAAAACCAGATTCTGCTGAGAGCGCGGCGCCCAGCCTGGTCATCGTCTCCATGTCGCCCTCAACGAATGCGAGCTTATAGCGTTGGTGCAGTACTTCGCGTCCGTCGAGACCGCGGGCCTGAGCTTGCTGGTACACAGCGTGGGCTTCGACAAACCTGTCCAAAGCCGAATAGTCGTTGATAAGGCCCGCGTAAGGCAACGCCTGGTTGGGATCCAATTCCATGGCTTTTCGAAATTCTTCTGTGGAACGTTCATACCTCGCAAGCGCGGCGTTTTCAAATCCCAGGATGCGGTGCGGCGTAAAGTCGCGGGGATAGGTTTGTTCCCACAGTTCGCAGTTCTGGATCGTGTCGAGAGTCTGATAAGTCACAAATTGGTGGAAGACTGCGGCGAGATCAAACTTTTCGCGCTCACTCACGCGGTCCCGCAACTCGAAAGCTTTGCGAATCTCCTCTTCCGTGCGCTCGTAGTTTCCTAGAACCTGGTACGACCGTCCGAGATTGGCATGGGCCATGGCGAAGAGCGGATCCAATTCGATCGAACGCTGAAAGAGCGGTATGGCGCTCGCCTGATCGCCGCTGTCATACTTGGCCACGCCGAGACTGTAGGCCTTCAACGCATCCAGAGACGAAGTTGTAACTTGCATTAGAGGCAAATCGAACTTCTGAACAGTGGCGAGCGATTCTCCGAGCCTCCTGCGGATATCCGATGCTGCGCGTCCGAGCACGTCGAGGATGTGATCCTTGTCGCTGGCCTGGACCTCCGTGCTCGCGAATGTTTCTCCACTCGAACAGCTGACCGCCTTCACGATCAGGTTGTAACGGTTGCCAATCTGACCGATTGAACTTTCCAGAACCGCAGTACCGTTAGCCCGATGGCAGATCTCACGAGCAATCTGCGGAGTCAGGCGCGTATCGGGCGCTTGTTTCATCATGCGAAGAATCTGCTGAACCCGCTCGTCCGAGACTTGAGTAAGGAAGGGCGATTGGGCTAGCTGTGCGGCTAGACCCTCCCGCAGCGTGTCGTCAAAAATCACGTCGCCGGTCGTATTGGTGAAGTCTGCGAGGACGATGGTGTCCTGTTCGGACAGTACATGCTGCTGCCGCAGGCGAAAGAAACCAGTCAGAGCAATAAAGAGTCCTAGACTGGCTGCCAGAAGAATTTTCCACCGCCCGCTCCACGCACGGCCGTAGCGTGACGCCGACGGTTCAACTCGCTCAATCGCCGGGGCCGCCGAAGGGGCTGCGGTAACGACCTGGTCGACTGGCGCGACGAAGCGGTAGCCCTTGGAGGGCACCGTCACCAGGAATACCGGTGAATCCGTGTTGTCCTTTAGCGCCTGACGAATCTTGCGCACGGCCGTATTGATACTGGTATCGACATCGACGAAGACATCTTTGCCCCAGGCGTGTTCAAGGATCTCTTCACGAAGGACCAGACGGCCACATCGTTGGACTAGCAGGAAAAGCACGTCCAGCGGGATCCGCTCAAGACGGACGTCGCGACCGTTGCAGCGGAGTTGGTACGCTCCGCGATCCAGTTCGAAATTCCCAAATCGGTAGAGCTCGACAGGCACGCGCACTCCTGTCCTCAGGGGCACATGGGAGATTGTATCCAGATTAGGTCCGGTCTGGTAATCAGCACAGTAGGCACTGATTTCTCCATTTCAGAAGGCTTCAGGAAAACTTCAGCCGCTCTCCATGGACGATCGATACGGTACGCCCGCACACTCAGCGTCGCAATCGGGAACATTCGAGACAGTCCATCAAATGGAGAAACCATATGAAAACACTGCTGTTGCGATCAAGTCTGGCGCTGGGTATCGCCTTTCTGGCATTTTCCAGCAGCACGCTGGCGTGGAACAAAGGGTGTAATAACTCGACCCTGGAAGGCGATTACGCTTTTACTGTTTCAGGCACGATTTTCATGCCGAACAACGTCACCGTGACGCGTGAAGGCATCGCCCTGACCCATTTCGATGGCAAAGGCAATCTCGAGCAGGTCGACTACGTACTGAGCAACGGCGTGCTGCCGCCAGGGCCTGTCGATAACGAAAATGGGTTCCACACCGACGAGACCGGGACCTACACAGTGAATCCGGACTGTACCGGGAGTGCGGAGATCGACACCAAAGCACTAGACTCCAACGGTAACGTGGTGCCCGGGCCAGTCATCAAGCTCAAATTCGTCCTGAGCCACCATGGCGACACCATTCACACCGTAGTCGCCTCCCTAACGTTTCCAACTGGGCCTGTGCCTGCGGCCATTCGCAGCGATGGATATAAGGTTGGCAAAGAGAACTGAGAGCACATCCACCGTGTGACGGTTTGCGATCTGAAAATCATCAATCAATATCGCCGGCTGCGGTGGACCAAGAATTTGCCCAAACAACTCACGAGGAGACGGCATGAGCCGGAATCTGATTGAAATTGCACGGCAAGTGCTCCGCTCGATTGAGTGTACAAAAACCGTCCCCCGCGATTTCCACCCAAGACTTTGGCGTGGGTTTATTCTGCTCTTAATTTCGCTGTGCCACTTGGTGATTGCATCCTCGTCTTTGGCGCAGACCGGTAAGTCATCATGGGGCAATTTGAGCTCACTTCAGCCCGGATGGAGGATCCAGGTTGTCGAAGCAAACTCGAAGCACGACTCGGGGCTGTTCGTCAGCATCACTGAAGACGCTGTCACCCTGCAAGAAAAGCATGGCGAGAAAATCATTCAGCGAAGGGATGTCCACATCGTCCGCCTCATGAAAAACAAACATCGCCTCCGCAATACTCTCGTTGGTGCTGGCGTGGGCGCGGGCCTCGGAGCGGGTCTAGGCGCGGCTACCGGCGGTCCATGCCGTGTCCCTCCTGGCTGTTTCTTTTACCTGACGCGGGGGCAGCAGGCGGCCTTATTCGCCGCTCCCGGTATCGTTATCGGTGCCGCCGTCGGTGCCCTCTGGCCTACGCACGAAATAGTCTATCGCACGGACGGATCTGGCCCATGACCGTCCGGTTTTTCTAAATTCTCACGATAGCCACAACCGTTTACATATGGTTTACGGCCGGCTCATAAGTAACGGTCAGCGATGCGATGTGTGGTGTCTGAGAGCCTGTGAAAGCTTCGGGCTTCGTGGGGTGCGGCTCATTGCGTGGACTGTTCGCTTTTTGTAATTTTGCGCGTTCTCTTGACAATAGGCATCCTCGCGCTTTACTACGCGACCGATCATAAACCACTCGCACAACGCTGTTCGCTTCCTTCGCACTCAGCCAAAGCCTGATTAGTCGCGTTACCGGACACTGAGGCAACTTTCCGATAACGGCGTTTACCGGCAGCTAGCGATTGTCCCGCTCCGCGAAATCGCGATTATGACCCGGAGTGCGAAGGCAGGGAATCTCGATAGACCTTGAGATTGGCTTTATCTATAACTACGGTGCCGGTGTCCACGGATGTTGGCATGGGCGTTCCTGGAGCAATCCGCCAATCTTTGAATTGACGAACCGCGTTGTGATGCAAGTCGTCGAGGAACTTCAGGCCGTAATAGCTCATCACGTAAGGTTTTTGAGTGATGGTGACCGCAATAGCGCCACGGTCGATCCAGTCCAGTGTTTCCGGGGCATTGTCGAAGGCAACGATCGGCAGCTTGCCTTCCAGGTTGAAGCGGTGAACCGCTTCGGCCGCACCGCTGCCTCCTGTCGCCTCAAGGCAAATTATGCCGGCTATGTTTTCTTTCTTCTGTATCAGCTCGGAAACCTGATCAAATGCACTCTTCGCGTCGCCCTTGTCGTCCAAAATCTTTGTCAGCTTGAGGGCGGGAAAATTCGCCAGTGCATCTGCAACACCGGCTACGCGATCATCTAGGTTGCGCTGCCCCTCAATCGTGATTACGGCGATGTTTCCTTTGCTCTGAACTAGCGGCGCCATCCGTCCTAAGCCCTCTCGACCAGCTTTGAAGTTGTCTGTTCCGACATACATAAGGCGCTTCGAGCTCGGTACGTCGGAATCCACGCAGATCACAGGGATGCCTTGCGCGACCGCACTATCTATGTCGGCTTGGAAGAGCTCTGGCCGCGCCGCTGAGAGACAAATTCCGGCAGGGTGTTGCTCGACGACTTCTCTGAATGCTTGAAGTTCTGCGTTTGGAGCGTACCCAGTCGGACCTACCAATTCCGCCGTTACACCGAGAGTTTTGGCACCGTCCAGAAACCCCGCCTCTGCTTCTTTCCAGTAGGGCAAATTGATGTTCGTGGCTACAAAAACGTAGTGCTCGTTTCTCTCGTGACTGGGCTTTTCACACGCGCCGATTAGTGCCGTCCCAGCCAGAACAACAATACTCGCGGCCATTGCTCCACGTGTCGCCATCGGAATTCTCCTAAGCACTCAGCATGGCTGGAACACGCTCGTGCGATTCTTTTGGGCTGGGTACCTACGGAAGGGGCCTGTGGCACGAGTCTACTCTCAATCATGGCGAAATCGGACAGATCACTTTGTCGTTGAAAATTGCTGCTTTGGCCAGTTGGCAGATTGGCGGGTCAATCCCCGGAGCACGCGCCATCGTTCCAGTTTCCGGTACCGGCGTTTATCGAGACTTGACTCCGATCCTGCAAACGTTTTTCACCCGAGAGTCAGCACTAGCCGACTTCTGGGGACCAATCTAGGTTTCTATAATTTGGAAACGGTCAGCGCGCCGGTGCGGTTTCCAGCGTCTTTAGCTTTTCTTTGGCGTTGTCGTTGTCTGGGTCCAACTCGAGCGATTTTTTGTAGTTGTCGATCGCCAACTGCTTCTGCCCGGACTTCATGTAGGCTTCGCCCAGGCTATCATAGGCATTCGACGAAGTTGGGAATACTTGCACATTCAACTTGAGGAGTTCGGTTGCCTCAGTCAGGTGGTTCTTCTCCATCAGGTCGAGTCCCCACATGTTCACCGCCGACTCATCCAGTTTGAAATCCGGGGAGTCTTTCAGCATTGCGGCATAGATCGTCGGAGCATGATCGAAGCCCTGCTTTCCTAGCTCGGCACGAAGGGCATCGAGAGTAGGCGGAATTCCTTTTGCGGCACGAAAGTCCACCGTCAGCAAGTGCGGCGGAACTCCAACCTCCGCAGGCGTCTTTTTCAAAAACGCCATCGCCTCCGCGTCATGTTTGAGATACGCATCGAGGAACGCCAGTGTGTAACGCGCGATCCATGCATAGCCGACAATCCCGTCCGCCCGCGAGTAATCCGCTTTACGATGCCTCGGGTAGCTTTTCCATATGTCTTCATTTCGTTGATACACCGAGCTGTGTTCCACGTGCACCAGAGCCAAGTCGTCTACTGTAATCAGATCACCATGCGTCCACGCATTGAGCACGTTCGGGCCGTCGTTGTCTTTGTTGGTGGTGTTTCGGGCTTGCTGCTCCAGCGAAGTCGGCCCCTGCGTGAAGAAAAGCAGCGGTAGCGTCATATGTTCCGGATGCACATCGGCCGCCTTCACCAGCCCAGGAAAATAGCGCATGCTGCCGTCAAGCGCAAAAAGCGCGCCAATGCGGTTGTCGCGCGCTGCCGCGAACAGATTTGAGATTCCGCCCCAGCTGAACCCACCCACGGCAATCTGGGACATGTCCGTATTCGGCAGCGTCTGTGCGTAGCCGATCAGAAACGAGATGTCCTGCGCTTGTGTATTGACGCCATTGAGGTCGGCAGTCATGCCGCGCGCTGTCGCGCCCATGTCCGGGCCGGCCACCACTACATAGCCGTGGCTTGCGAGGTACTCGCAGAGGTCAACGTTCTCCCACGACATCGAGGAAAAACTCGGAGCGTAGATTACTAGCGGAAATCGTCCCGTGAGCGGTCGGGCGTCGCGGACCGCCCACATCCGATCCTTCATCGTGGGCTTCATGCTGTCAAGCCACTGCTTCCAATCCGCCGTAAGGTCAGGTTTGCCGAAGGTGGTCTCGGTCGCGACAAGATCGCCGTAGTCGCCGACGGTCATCGGTTTGCCGCTGTTTTCTTGCGCGGGATACCAGATGAGTGTTTGCAGGGGACGCGCGCGTTCGCCTTGATACGGCTTGCCTAATTCATCGGTGAGGGGACGATAGGTGCGCGAGAAATCGTATTGTTCTACGACTTTCAGGCCGACGGCGTTTGGGCCGTGCTTCTCAGTGAAGCGAAAACGTTGATCCCCGGATGCAACCACCGCAGCACTTTGGGCATGCGCAGACATGACACTAGCGATAAGAAGAAAAGCGACTACAAGAATCTTCCAACGCATCGCACGTCTTTGTTCCTCTTGCATGGAATGCTCTAAATGCGGATTGGCTGTAATGATCATCTGCCGGTTCTTCCTTTCAGCAGCTGTCTGATCTTTTACCAGTTTAGAGGGTCCGAAACTGTATCCGAGCGGAAGAATTTTGACGGCCCTCGGACTATGAATCAACCGTGATGATCCGTGAGCAGCAAGCCCCAGCGCATCTGAGGGCACATCAGTACTCACAAACGCGCTTGTGTTTGCCGCTTCTATTTCACTTGCCTGGTTAGTCGCATTACCGGACAAGTCCTTTTTGGCCGGAATCCACTTTACCGGTTATGGCGTTTATCGGGAGCTAGGTGTCGCTTCGAAGGAAAACCAACAACGCCCGCAGTCCTATTCTTGCTCGGATTCGTCCCATTTGTAGCTGCGACCGTTCGGAATCAACAGTGAACCCGAATCGCTTTCAAATCGGCCCAACAGAAGGCGATAGGGCTTCGGGCGCGGCGGGCCATAGAACAGACCGTAGTCTTCCAAGTCCATGCCCGACTGCATAAAAGCTGGCGATTGGGTCTCCGACTTGAATGGGCCGTTGAACACGACCAGAACGAATTTCTTTTCTTGCTTCGTGCGGTCGACAAGTATCACGGCAAAGTCTTCCACACCGTCACCGTTGAAATCGCCTGTCGCAACATACGGATGATAGTCGGGGACCGGTGCCCATACACCACCGGAGCCAGCCCGCACCTGCTTGATATCATCGGCGCAATCGCAATCTTCGTCGGTGCCCTCACGATACTGGGCATGTCGCGCAAGCCAATACTTGAGGACCTGTTTTTCCTGCGAACTCAGGGCGTGACCGCACCAGCCGGGAACGCTCAGTGCCAAACAGGCCGCTAAAATCGATATGCATCTTAAACTCAAGATTCCGCGCTCCCTTTTTCGTTCGCTGCTACAACTCACCCTAGCATTTCCTGCATTTGTGGAAAACGGACCTGAAGGTCAGCTTCGTCTCCGCAGTCAACTCCTGGTAAGTCGCGTTACCGGACACTGAGGCAAGTTTCCGGTAACGGCGTTTATCGGGAGTTAGGATTACGGTCGGTACAATAAATCAGTGCGTTGATACATGCCGCCGAATCCGCAAGTCGGGCAGACGCACTTGTGGCCAATCGGGATGATTGGCTTTTCAGCCAAAACCAGCCTTGCCATTCCTACGTCGCTTATTTGGGAGTGTTGAAACTCAGACTTGCAATTCGAACAGATTAAAATCCACATCGCCATTGGGCCATTTCCTACGACCTGGGAAACGCAGCGCAAGATGCGACGCTATCAAATGATAGGCGCGATATCAATCGGGTGCGTTCTGTAGGAGCGTACTACTTGGCGGATCATCGGGTCGCTCTAGCCTGCGCTGCTTGCCTAGCAGCAAATCATTGATTTGGCGCGTCAGTTCAAGCAAGCGTTTAGGATCTTGCTCAACAGCGGCTTCTTCGCACAATTCGCGCCATTTGTCTTTGTTTGAACCTTGCATGAGGCGTGGACAGTGACAGAGTTGCCTGAACCGTCCAATACCCCAATCAGGGTACAGCGTTCACTGGCGCGTGGAGGCCGGAATCCACTTTACCAGTAACGGCGTTTATCGGGAATTGTGGAGGGTGGGCGTAGAGACGCTCTCAGCGGTGTGTCCATTGGGCAGTTGGACCCAACATTCTCACTTGAGCTGCGATGCCAAGCGCTCGCGAAGACGATTGAACGTCGTGGACCGCACGGAGTGCCCTCATAGTATTTTCAGCTAAGGTCGTGTATTTAACTCAGCCGCGGTCAACACACAAGCTGATCCCGGCCCGCATCCGTCCTGCTGCTCGCTTCTTCGCCGACAAAGTTTCATTTGAAATGCTGACAAAGTTAAAGCGGTACTCCGTTACAATGAGCCCGAGTCGGCGTGGGCTGCTCGCTCCCACCCAGTTAAAGAAGCACCTGGGGCAGGCTTCTGTGGCGCTCGAAGGTTCTGCTGGCAAGCCCCAGGCCGGTTCCGCGAAGGGATCGTGAATCTCATGCCGTTTCTGCGCACCACCGCTGAATCGATCGCTTTCGCAGTCTGTCTGGCACTGGCTGGCTGCCACACTTCATCGACAACATCCGCGCCGAAGATCGTTTTCAACCAAGTTCCTGCTACCGGACAGGTTGCGCAAGGTCAAGAGGTTGCCACTCAAACCGGCACAGTTGAAGGTTACGCAACAGGGCTTCGACCGGGTGAACAAATTGTTGTGTATAGCAAAATTGACGGACGCTGGAGCCTGCAGATTCCTTCCGGTAAGCCGTTGACTCAAATTGAAAGCAACGGCCGTTGGCAAATTTCCACGTTTCTAGGGACCGAATATGCCGCCCTCTTGGTTGATTCCACGTACAATCCACCTGAACTGACCGAATCACTGCCTAAGGTAGGGACTGAGGTCGCAGCTGTCGCAACGGTGAAAGGCCAGGGCCCGGCGCCCGTTTTCCCGTCCCCAAAGACGCTGGACTTCAGTGGCTACAAGTGGACGACGAGTACAGGACCGATCTTCCACGCCGGCTCAAGAAACTTCTTCAATCCCGCCAACGTCTGGGTCGATAAGAAAGGTGCGCTCCATCTCCGCATCTCGGG
>Ga0209006_10001169_pt1 | contig 23914 bp, 14 predicted proteins | sample JacPin_JW_Ref_O2_FD_188567 | JGI IMG/M metagenome (GOLD analysis project Ga0209006, IMG submission 188567) | Forest soil microbial communities from Algoma, Ontario, Canada - Jack Pine, Ontario site 1_JW_Ref_O2 (SPAdes) (version 2) | ecosystem: Environmental > Terrestrial > Soil > Boreal... | reverse complement strand
TCGCTCCCTCAGGAGAATGTCTCTTCACGAGTGACTCCTATGCTAGACCGGCGCTTGCAGGTCTGGCGTTGTCGGTGATCATCGGGCGCCGCGCGTACAGCCCGAACAGCAGGATCACGCAGTAGCAGACCGCGGGGACGGCCAAGGCTTTTCTTAAGCCCCAGGCATCGGCTGTCGCGCCCGCCAGCAACGGTACCAACGCACCGCCCACGATCGCAACGCAGATGACGCCCGAGCCCTCCGCTGCGCGCTCGTTGAGTCCCTCGGAGGCCAGCGAGAAGACCGTCGGGAACATGATTGAATTAAAGAGGCCGATGCACAGCAGCGACCATCCTGAGACGGGCCCGGTGGTGTTGGCGGAGATCAGCAACAACGCCATGACCGACGCCGCAGCGGCGGCCAGTACCTTTCCGGGTGGGTAGAGGCGCAGCAGGTATGCTCCGACGAACCGCCCCACCATGGCGCCGCCCCAATAGTAGGGAACGTGTTTACCGGCCTGCTCGGCGCTGAAACCGAGCACGTTGCCCTGCATGAGGTAGTTGACGATGACGGAGCCGATCGCGACCTCGCCACCCACGTAGAGAAATATACAAAGCGTTCCGAAGGCAAAGCGCGGGCGAGCCAGCAGGTTGAAGGCGCGCAGAATCGGCGTGTCAGCCGCGGGCGCCTCCACCAGCGCCCGGCGCCGTAACCAGACAATGCCTGCGAGCACCAGCAGCGCGCAGGACAGTCCGAGGTAGGTATGCGCAATCACCTGAGTCTCGGCCCGGCGAAACGAGTCGAGCGCAGCGCCCGCGAGAGTCGCAGGATCCACGGTTGCCAGCGTGCCGAGAATCAGGACTGAGCCCGCGTAGGGAAAAATCGTGGTGCCCAGGGAGTTGAAAGCCTGCGCGAACGTCAGCCGACTGCTGGTCGTCGCCCGCGGTCCCAGCATCGAAATCAAAGGATTGGCCACGACCTGCACCGTCGTGATGCCGGCAGCGAGCACGAACAGCGCCAGCAGGAAAAGCGGGAATACGGCACCGGCTGAGGCGGGCACGAACAGCAGGCACCCGGCCGTCATGGTCAGCAGTCCGACTACCGCGGCGCGCATGTAGCCGATTCGCTTGACCAGGGCCGCTGCCGGGATGGAGACGATGAAGTAGGCGGCGAAGAATGCCGACTGCACCAGCATCACTTCTGCGTACGACAGGGAAAAAAGCGCCTTCAGCTTCGGGATGAGGATATCGTTGAGGCTGGTGATGCCCCCGAACACAAAGAAAAGCGCGAACACGAAGACCTGCAGGTCAGGCCGGTAGCTGACAGCGCCGCCGGCATTTTGGATCGGGCCTGAAGTCATGCTGCTGCGACCGGACTGGCCATACGAGCTCCCATGGACGCTTTTGAAGCCATTGGCAAGAGCAAAATTGATGCCTCGCGGTAACACGGATCCCGCGCGCCCGAATCTTAGCCGCTTTCGCCGCGTGCGGGCGTGAGCCACACGCACCCGTGTCTGCCTCGCACTCACGCTTCCCTTAATGGTGGCCGCCAGGGCGCTCGCTGGTAAGCTTTTCGGTAAGGTCGTGAGGCCACCGGACACTTGCGTTCGGCCCTGCGTGACCGCCGAGCCCGACAGCGACGCCCATGACCGCGCACGCGGCCTCGAGCGCGCCGCCCTGGAGCCTTACGCCGCGATGCTTTACCGCTGGTTTCCCGTAATCCTGTTCTCGAGCTCCTGCCTGGCGCACCCGGCGCTGCCGCAGGTTGGTTGTAGCGAGTGGCGGCACACCTCGGCGCTGACCGCCCAAGGCACAGTCCAGGAAGGAGGTCTCGACGGGCGTTTCACGCTGCGGCTGGACACGGGTAACGGCCGCTACACCGTCAGCCGGGATTTTGGCGTGTTTTCCGAGAGCTCCGGGTTCGATGGCAGGGTTGGCTGGTCGCGCGATCGTTCCGGCGGCTCCCACGACCTGAACGCTGCGGCGGCCCACGCCATCAGCATTACCGAGAGCTGGATCTTGCGCCGTGGCTGGTGCGACGCGGGTCACTCCCTGGTGGAGTCCATGCCGGATGAATCCGATGCAGGCGCTGCGCTCAGCGTCTGGCGCGTGACACCCAAGGAAGGTGTTCCTGCCATCCTTCGGTTTGACCGTCGCAGCGGCCGGTTGCGTCAGTCGGAGTATCGCATGTGGGGTAACCGGCTGATCCGCCACTACGATGACTGGCGCGATGTAGGCCAGGGCATCGCTGTCGCCTTCGCCGAGCGCGATGAGGACCCCGAGGATGAGGACACGGCAACGTTCACAGTCTCGTCAGTAAAGCTCGGCGACAGGCAGTTCGCAGCGTCCCACTTCGCGCGGCCGGCGCCGCCCAGGGACTACGCCATACTAGGCGGCGCGCAGTCGACAACCGTGTCCTACGAGGACGATGGCGGCGCACGCATCTACGTTCCGGTCCTGGTAAACGGCAAAGGCCCTTACGCCTTTGAGATCGACACCGGTGGACACCTCATCATCGGTGCGGAGCTTGCGAACGAGCTCGGACTCAGGCCAGCCGGACAGTTTGCCAACACCGGGGCCGGTACCGCTGTCACGCAGGCAGGCGTCGTGGCGGACCAGGAGCTCCGCATTGGCGACGCGGTGCTGCGGCGGCAGGTGGCAAAGGTACGGCCGTTTCCCAACGATCGGATCACGGGGAAAGCGCCGCGCGCCGGCCTCCTGGGGCTGGAGTTGTTCGAGCGCTTCGCCGTGCGCATCGACCGCGCCAGGAAAGAGGTCGTGCTGACACCGCTCGAGCAGTTCGCGGGCGGAAGCGGGACGGCACTCCGCATTCGATTCATAGAGGACGCGCCGCTGACGAGTGGCGCCTATAACGGCATCCCGGGAGACTTCGAGATCGACAGCGGCAATGCCGGCCCTACGATCATCGAAGGTTATTGGGCCCGTGCGCACGGTCTCGACGCCGGACTGGCCAGCGGACTGGCGTGGAGCGCCGGCACCGGAACGGGCGCCTACCGAGAATGGCTCAGCCGCGGCGATCTGGAGCTCGGGCCGCTAAAGCTGCCACATCAGGTCGTAAGCTACGTCGGACAGCCGGAGCGCGGCGCGGAATCCACTCGACTGCAGGCCGGTCTTGCAGGCGAGTGGGCGCTTCACTGTTTCGACACCACCTACGACTACGCTCGCGGGATCGTGTGGGTCGGCGCGCGGCAGGACTGCCCGGACCTTCCCTTGAACCACGCCGGGCTGCGCGTCTCCAAGGAGGCTGATGCGCTCGTGGCCACGCTCGTTGCACCGGGGACACCCGCGGAGGCTGCAGCAATCAAGACAGGCGACCGGATCGTATCAATCGGTGGCCAGGAGGCGTCCCGGCTTTCGGCGCGCGATGCCGCCGTGCTGCTCGCGGGCCCCGTCGGCTCCGACCTCGACCTGGTCATCCGCGCCAACTCAGCGGATGCGGTAAGGAACGTTCGCCTCAGGCTGGCCGAGCTTGTGCCCTAGTCCAGACCCTTTGAGGCCCTTCATAAGCCCGGCGCTCGCGAACTTGCGTGCCCGCGGGGTTTGCGCCCGGCGGGCGCCGCCGCTGCGCCGCAAGTCCCGGTCAGGGATCCTCGTGCGGGGCATCCTGGCTCATGGATCCGTGAGATCAGTCACGGACCCGGTGAGACCGATGCACTTTCTCCTGAATCCCTCAAGTTTCAGGCGTGTCAGGCCGAAAAAAGACATAAGGAAGTCCGCCAGCACCACGGCAATGATAAGGAGGGCCCGGGTTCAGCGCTTTGCGTTCCGCGCGGAAACGACGCCGACTCAGTAGGACGCCCATCGTGCCTTGAGGTCCTGCGCGTCGATAGCCCATAGCGGAAGGCGGCGAGCGCGCTGACGTGAACTGGACCGCCTCCTCATGTCTACGTCCATCGACTTTCAGCTGCTGTTCGCCGAGTCCCCGGAGGTGCTGCTCGTCCTGCTGCCGGACGCGCCGCGCTACACGATAGTGGCGGCGACCAACTCACGCCTGCGCATCACCCACAGCACCACCGCGAGCTTTGGCCGCGGCCTGTTCGAGGTGTTTCCCGACAATCCCGACGATCCGTCCGCGGATGGCACCAGCAATCTTCGCGCCTCGCTCGATCGGGTGCTGAAAAGCCGGCAGGCCGACACCATGCCGGTGCAGAAGTACGACATCCGCGGACCCGATGGGGTGTTCCAGGCGCGTTACTGGAGCCCGAAGAATATCCCGGTCCTGGGCTCTTCCGGCGCCGTGAGCTATATCCTGCACCGCGTCGAGGACGTCACCGAGCTGGTGCGGGCGAGCGAGATGGGAGAGGTTCTTCGCGGGCGCACCCAGGAGATGGAGCGTGAGGTCGTCAGTCGCAGCCTGGAGCTGGCGGCGGCGAACGGCGAGCTGCGCGAGGCGAATGCCAAGCTCGCGGAACTGGACGTCGCCAAGACCACCTTCTTCAGCAACATCAGTCACGAATTTCGAACACCCCTCACCCTCATGCTCGGGCCGCTCGAGGATGAGCTGGCGGAGCTCGGACCTGCCTCTTCTGCGCAGCACCGCGAGCGCATAGAGACCGCGCATCGCCAGGGATTGCGTCTGCTGCGCCTCGTTAATGCGCTGCTCGATTTCTCGCGCATCGAAGCCGGTCGCATCCAGGCGCACTTTGAGCCCGTGGACCTCGCGCAGCTTACCGCCGAACTCGCGAGCCATTTTGAGACGGCCATGGAGCGAGCCGGCCTGCAGTTCACGGTTGACTGCCAGCCGTTATCGCAACCGGTCTACGTCGACCGCGACATGTGGGAAAAGATCGTCCTCAATCTCCTCTCCAACGCGTTCAAGCACACCTTCTCCGGAGGCGTGGCCCTGCGCCTGCGCGCCTGCGGGACCGCCGTGGAGCTGGCCGTGGAGGACACCGGCATCGGTATAGCGCAGAAGCAACTCCCTCACCTCTTCGAACGCTTCTATCGGGTCACGGGCGCCTTGTCGCGAACCCACGAAGGCACGGGCATCGGGCTCTCGCTGGTGAAGGAGCTCGTCACGGTTCATCACGGCTCTGTTCGCGTGGAGAGCGCACTCGGCACCGGCAGCCGTTTCATCATCACCCTACCGGCCGCAGCGTCGCACCTTCCCGAATCGCAAGTCGGTGCTGCCTCACAGGCCGCGGCGCCGGGCCGCGCCGCTGAATCGCACGTGCAGGAGGCCCTGTCGTGGCTGCCGCACGCAGGTGAGTCCGAGGTCCGGCCCAGCGAACCTGCAAGTTCGGCCGGCGCTGTCGGCCGGCCCCGCATCCTGCTGGCCGATGACAATGCAGACATGAGGCGCTACATCGCGCGCCTCCTCGAGCGCCACTACGCGGTCGAGGCGGTCGCCGACGGCGCGTTGGCGCTCGACAGCGCCTGCGCGAATCCGCCCGACCTCGTGCTCTCGGACGCGATGATGCCCCGACTCGATGGTTTCGGGTTGCTGAAAGCCCTGCGGGCGGATGAGCGTACGCGACAACTGCCCGTCATCCTGCTCTCGGCGCGAGCCGGCGAGGAGTCGGCCGTCGAAGGTCTCGACGCCGGCGCCGATGACTATCTGGTCAAGCCGTTCTCGGCGCGCGAACTCCTTGCCCGGGTACGCGCTCACCTGGCACTGGCGCGGGAGCGCCGCGGACTCGAACGGGAACTCGAGCGACGCGTCACCGCGCGCACTGCGGAAGTCGCCCGACTGACGCGTGTCCTGCAGATGCTGTCGGGGATCAATACCGCGCTGGTCCGCATCCGCGACCGCGACGAAGTGATGGTCGAAGCCTGTCGCCTGGCGCACGACACCGGAGGCTACGCGGTCGCCATGGTGGCGCTCATTGATCCGGTCTCCCGGACGGCACGCCCCGCCGGCTGGACGGGCTTTGCGTTCCTCGATGGCCCCGGCCACACCTTTCCTGTGGCAGACCGGGAAAGCGGCGATTCGAGCATCATCGGGCGCGTTATCCGCAGCGGATCGGCGGTGCTGTGCGAGGACATCCGCAGCTCCCCTTATCCGATCGACCGACGCGAGGCCCTGGTGGCGGCCGGTATTCATTCCATGGCGTGCGTGCCGCTGCGGGTGGACGGAACGCCGGTGGGAGCCTTCCTCTTTGGCGCACGCGAGCAGAGGGTCATCCGCGCGGATGAGATGCAGCTTCTCGAGGAGGTCGGCGCTAACCTTTCCTTTGCGCTGCAGTACCTGAATCAGAAGGACACCGTCCATTTCCTCTCGTATTTCGAGCCGCTGACGGGACTCGCCAAGCGGCCGCTGTTCTGCGAGCGCCTCAACCGCCTCCTCGCCCGCGGCAGCACGGCGCTGCCGCGCCTGGCGGTGACGGTGTTCGACATCGCGCATCTGGCGGTCATTAACGACTCGCTCGGCCGCTACACCGGTGACCGGCTACTGCAATGCGTCGCGGATCGTCTCAGGGAGCATCTGCAGGACACCGAGCAGCTCGGCCACCTCGGCGGCGGAACCTTCGTCTGTGTCCGCGCGCTGCCGGAGCGTGCCGCCCGCGAAACGGCCGCGGCCGAGGATTTGTTTGCCCAGCAGTTCTCGCGCATGCTGAACGTGGATGACCAGGAGATTCTGGTCGAGGTCAGGAGCGGCGTGGCCTGCTATCCGGAGGACGGACGCGAGGCGAGCCTGCTCGTTCAGAACGCCGAGGCCGCTCTCAAGGCCGCAAAAACGACCGGACAACGTCATCTGCAGCACCAGCTGGCGGCAAATGCCGAGCGAGTCCGGCGGCTGAGCATGGAGCGGCGACTGCGAAGCGCGGTCGAGGACGATCAGCTCGAGCTTTACTATCAGCCCAAGGTGTCGCTCGCCGACGGCGAGATCCAGGGGGTGGAGGCCTTGTTGCGCTGGCGGGATCCGGAAGCAGGCGTACGTGCGCCGGCGGAATTCCTGCCTCTCCTGGAGTCCAGTGGACTCATGCCCGCGGTCGGGCGGTGGGCGATGCGGCAAGCGGTGGCCGACTGCCGCCGCTGGCGGCGCTGCGGACTACCACCCATACGCATCGCGGTGAATGTCTCTCCCGCGGAGTTACGTCGTCGCAGCATCGCGCGTGAGATCCTCGAGGCCCTGGGGGATCTGGCAGGCGAGTCGGCGTGGGGAATCGACCTGGAGATCACGGAGGGCGCACTCGCAGAGGGTTCCTCCTCCTGCGTACATGCGCTCAGGCTGCTGCGTGCCAGCGGCATGCACGTGGCCATCGATGACTTCGGGACCGGCTTCTCGTCCCTCGGCCGGCTCTCGGAGCTACCAATCGACACCCTGAAGATTGACCGCTCGTTCACCAACCGACTGCCCACCGACCGTAACTGCTGCACGCTGGTGTCGACGATCATTTCCCTGGCACACGCGTTCGAGATGAGTACCGTCGCGGAAGGCGTAGAAACCCGCGCTCAGTTCGAGCACCTGCGGCTCGCGGGTTGCGACGTATCTCAGGGCTACTTCCACAGCCAGCCGCTACCGGCTGCGCAATTCGAGACCTGGCTGCGGCAGTACCCCACGACCCAGGCTCTGCGCACTGATGCGCAGGCACCCGGGTAAGATCCGGCGCGGATCGCAGTCCGTTCTCGGATGATGAGTCCAGGCCTCCTCCGGCTTGCGGCGCACGCGCGGGACGCGCACAATATTTTGCGGTCTCCAGCCGCCTGCAACGTAACTTCCCATGGGAATGCAACCAATGAGCCTTAGCGCAAAGTTTTTTCTTGGCACGAGCGTGCTGGTGTTGAGCGGCGTCGCATTGGCTCAACAGGCCGCTACTCCGACACCTGCGGCCCCACAAAAGGGGGCTACACCCGCAGCCGCCGCGGCAGCTGCACCGGCGAGCCTGTCTTCCAGCCTCGGCGTCGTCGTGTTCCCGGCAAAAAACCAGACTCCGACCCAACAGACCTCCGACGAGGGCTACTGCTTCTCTTGGGCGAAGACAAATACCGGTATCGATCCGATGGCGCCCGCACAGGCAGTCGCACCGCAGGCCACCCAGGATCCAGCCACTGCGGGCCAGGGCGCTCGGGTTCAAGGGGCAGCCCGCGGAGCAGCTGCAGGCGCTGCGATAGGGGCGATCGCGGGGGATGCCGGACAGGGCGCAGCGATTGGTGCGACCACGGGTGTGCTCGCGGGTGGCGCTGCTAAGCGTCGCGCAGCGCAGCAGGCAGCTCAGCAGAAACAGCAGGCGGAAGCTGACGCCGCGAAGCAGGCTCAGGCGAATGCGGAGCAGCAAAAGGCGACCTTCAATAAGGGCTTTTCCGCATGCATGGAAGGCAAGGGGTACACAACTAAGTAGCGGTGTGGTGAGGCTGCGCGGCGCGGAATTGCGCCTCACTTGCTGCTGCGCCCCGCAGCGCTGGCGGTAGCGCGTGTGTACGCTGGAGTGAAGTGGCCTCGCCTGGAGAACTTGTCCAAGAGCAGGCTCGGCTCATTGATCCTCGCCGCACGAGAGCTGGCAGTCAGTCGTCGCATCGCCTCGCTTGGCTGGAACGCCGCTACAATTGCGGCGCCGATCATCAAACTCTAGCCCGCTCAACCGCTTACCTGCCCTCCGGTGCGCTTTTGTCCTTTAGGTCACGTCGAAATTTCGTACGCGCCGCCGTGCACACCTCCTGCGCGCGTGCCCGGGGCGTCATCGCCCGACCGCGTTTATCGCTGTGGAGTGAGCCTTGAATCCAGGAAGGATTCTGCGTGAGCCGTTATTACATTTCCTGCTGATCGGCGCCGCGCTGTTCCTTTACTACGGGCACCATGCTCCGGGTGCCGGTGATAATCGACGCATTGCCGTCAGCCAGCAGCAGGTTGACGATCTTGCGCAACAATTCCAGCTGACGTGGAGCCGCCCGCCAACCGGCACGGAGTTGCGTGGACTCGTGGACGGCTATGTCCACGATGAGGTGCTCTACCGCGAGGGCATCGCCGCCGGGCTCGGCCGTGAGGACGCGGTTATCAGGCGGCGAGTTCGACAGAAGCTCGAGGTCATGGCAGAGGAAGACAGCGAACGCGCGGTTCCTTCCGATGCCGATCTGGAGGCCTATCTGAAGGCGCATCCCGAGAAGTTCATGCAACCCGCTATCGTCACCTTCGAGCAGCTGTATTTCGGCGCGCCGGACCGCGGGGCGGCGAAACAGCTTGACGCTGCGAAGGCGGCGCTGGCCACCGGTAAGAACGCGGACACGCTTGGCCGGCCGACCATGCTTCCGCGGCGCGTTGAGGCCGAAGCTCTTGACATCGTGGCCCGCGACTTTGGCACCGGGTTTGCCGCGACGCTCGCAACGCTGCCTCTAGGCACATGGTCCGGCCCAGTCGCCTCCGGGCTGGGAGAACATCTGGTACGCGTGGAGGCCTGGACGCCATCCTCGACCCCTACACTTTCGAATGTTCGGACTGCCGTGCAGCGCGAGTGGGAAAACGATCGTCGGCACCGCGCTCTGGATGCTAGCTACCAAAAAATGCGCGCCAACTACGACGTCGTGCTCGAAGCGAAGCTGCCACCCGCGCCATGAAAGCCCGCTGGCCGCTCCTCACTGTTCTGTATCTGCTGATACCCGCGGCACCCGCGGATGAGTTCCGACCAGCCTATCTTCAACTGACGCAAACCGCTCCAGATCAGTACGACGTTCTGTGGAAGGTTCCGGCGCTGGACGAGAACACCGTCCTCAAGGTACAGCCGAGCTTTCCGGCCGGCACCGCCACGACGAGGCCGGTGCGCAGCAGCTTCGCCGGTGGCGCAGTGGTGCAACGTTGGGCTATCGACCTGCCCGGGGGACTGGAAGGGCACGCCATAGATTTCCCCGGCGTCGCGACGACGCGCATAGATGTCCTCGTTCGTCTCGTCCGACGCGATGGCACGGTACAGCTTGGGCGCATTTTCCCGGCGAGCCCCTCCTTTCTGGTCACGGGAAGTCCGCGTGCGTTCGAGGTTGTCAGAACCTACACGGTACTCGGCATCGAACACATTCTGACCGGATTCGATCACCTGCTATTCGTGCTGGCGCTCGTGATCCTGGTAAAAGGACTGCGGCGGCTTATCGCCACCATCACCGCCTTCACGGTTGCGCACAGCCTGTCACTAGTCGCGGCCACTCTTGGTTGGATACACGTCCCGGGTCCTCCCGTTGAGGCCTGCATAGCGCTCTCGATCGTTTTCGTTGCCGGAGAAATCATTCGTTCGCGTGCCGGCAAGGCCGGAATTACCGAGCGCTACCCCTGGGTGGTGGCGTTCACTTTCGGGCTCCTGCACGGACTTGGATTCGCGAGCGCGCTTGCCGAAGTCGGTTTGCCGCCACTGTCCATTCCCATCGCCCTCTTCTTCTTCAACGTCGGGGTCGAGATTGGTCAGCTGCTTTTCATTGCGGCGATATTCTCGTTGGCGGCGATCGCGCGATCGGTCGCGCGCCGCATTTCACTGGATCCGCCGAGCTGGGCGTGGCGAATTGCGCCTTACGCGATCGGTGGCATAGCGAGCTATTGGGTCCTGGAACGTGTGGCGTCATTCTGAGAGCGCAATACGGCCGCGGTCGTCCATGCATGGGTACGCGTTAGAAAAGGGCAGCCTGAGCCGACGGCATGCGTTCACCAGATGCAGCCGTGAAGACCGATCAGCGATGTCGTCCGTCATGACGAGCCGGCTGCCCGTGTGGTAAAGCGCGACCAATCGGAATTGCGGGACCGGCGGCAGGTCTCAGCGCTGTCGAAGCGAATGTCATTCGGGCCAAGGGACACAGCGCCGCTAAATCGTGTAGACAGTTGTGGCCGATTGTTTAGGATAGGGATCAAGGGCAACTGGAGTTCGCGATGAAAACAACGATCACATTCGCAATCCTCGGTTTGTTGCTTGCTGCTGTAGCAGCCGCGCAGGCGCAATCGCGGGGTCCGACCCTCAGCGACATCGGAGAGATCCAGCCTGCGGACCCCTCGAAGTTTTACAAGAAGCCCGGCTACTCTCCTTATGCCGGCAAACACTACCCAGAACGCCCCTATTTCGGCGACGAACATGTGCATACCGGGTGGTCGGTCGATGCAGGAATGTCGGGCGCAACATTGACGCCCGTTGAGGCCACGCGGTTCGCGCGCGGCGAGGAGGTCGTCTCGACCAGTGGACAGCCCGTCAGGCTTTCGCGCCCTCTTGATTGGGTCGCCATCACTGACCATTCCGATGGCATGGGCACGATCGCCGGGATACGCGATGCCAACCCGGAAATGATGCGGGATCCGACGCTCAAGCGCTGGCACGACATGATGGCCAAGGGCGCAGCGGAAGCGGGCAAGGCCACGATGGAGCTGATCGCCGCGCAGTCCAACAAGCGACTCCCGCCGGCAATCACCGACCCGAAGTTCGCGAAGAGCTACTGGGAACAGAACACGACGATCGCCGAGAAGTACAACGAACCCGGTCGCTTCACCACGCTCATCGGCTACGAATGGACGTCCAATGCCGGTGGCGGGGATAACCTGCATCGCAACGTCATTTACCGAGACGGCAAGAAGGTCGCTGATCAGGTACTGCCCATGACGACCTTCGTCAGCGAGAACCCCGAAGATCTTTGGAAGTGGATGGCGGATTTTGAGAAGAAGACGGGTGGCAAGGTGCTGGCGATCCCGCATAACGGCAATCTTTCCAACGGCCGCATGTTCGAACTGCAAATGTTTGGCGGCGGTCCAATGACGGCGGAGTGGGCACGGCAACGGCAGCAGTGGGAGCCGCTATTTGAAGCCATTCAAATGAAGGGACAGAGTGAGTCACACCCATCCTTGTCGGTCACCGATGAGTTCGCGGTCGGGTACGAGCTTTGGGACCGAGGAAATCTCATTCTGGTTCCGAAGAAGCCCGGCATGATAGAGCACGAATACCTGCGGGAGGCGCTGAAGAACGGTCTCATGGTCGAGCAGCAGCTCGGGGTAAACCCGTTCAAGTACGGCATGGCGGGCGGTACGGATACGCACAACGGACTTACCGCCGCCGAAGAGAACAACTTCTTCGCGAAGTTCGTCAGCGCCGAGCCCAGGCCCGATCGCTGGAACGAAGACGCACTGAAGTTCGGCGGGCGCGTTGTCAAAGGCTGGGAAATGACGGCTGCAGGCTACACGGCGGTCTGGGCCACCGAGAACACGCGGGCGGCGCTCTGGGATGCGATGAAGCGCCGGGAGACCTACGCGACGAGCGGACCGCGCATGGTGGTGCGCTTCTTTGGCAGCTATGACTTCGTTCCGTTCGACGCGCGGACCCGCGATCCAGCCATCATGGGATACACGAAGGGTGTGCCTATGGGTGGTGAGCTGAAGAAGGCGCCGCAGGGCAAGGCGCCCACATTCCTGGTCGCCGCCATGAAGGATCCTCTCAGCGGGAACCTGGATCGGATTCAAATCATCAAGGGCTGGCTCGACAAGAGCGGAAAGCCGCAAGAGAAGATTTTCAACATTGTCTGGAGCAGCCCCGACAAGCGCAAACTATCGACCGACGGCAAGCTCCCGGCGGTCGGGAATACAGTCGACCTGCAGACTGCCACCTGGACCAACACGATCGGCGATCCTGAACTCATCACGGTGTGGAAAGACCCTGAATTTGATCCCGCGCTGAAGGCGTTCTACTACGCGCGCGTGCTCGAAATTCCCACCCCGCGCTGGACGGCCTACGATGCGGCGTACTTTAAGGTGAAGATGGATCCAAAAGTGCCGATGATCACCCAGGAGCGTGCGTTCACTTCACCGATCTGGTATTCGCCGTAGCCTCAATTAGCGGATCCTCGCTCCGGAGTTGCACGCCACAAGCAATCTTAAGATCTAAGAAGAATTACCGGGAGCCTCGGAAAAGATCAGTGCCCGCGCCGCTGCCTTCAGCATCTGCTTCCTGCGAAAAACCCTACGACGGTGCAGCAGACTTCGGACAAGGGAGCCTGCTAGACTCGGGCGAAGACGAACACCGGGGTCGACCCTATGGCGCCCCAAGGCAGACACCGCGCAGCCCACTCAAGACCCAGCGAGCGCAGGTCAGGGATCGCGTCTGAGCGGCGCAGCGATCGGTGCGACAACGGGGACCTTGCCGGCGGGGCTGCGAAGCGCAATGCCGAGTCGAAAACGAGACAACGTCGGCAGCTGTGCGGTTTCGTTCCACCGCGACGAAAGGTCATGAGGCCAACTGAATGCTGATCATCCTTGGCGAGCGCTGGAATGTCTGCCGGCCAAGCGGTTTTTGTCCGACGGGACGCGGCAGCCACGTGACTGTGAACTGCTGCTCTGACTACAGATCCACATGTTCGCGGTCAGCTGTCAGGAAAGCTCTTTATTTAGTCTCCGCCTGCTCGATTCTGGCTGCGATCAGCGTATCGACGTCGCTAGCACAGAACGCAGACGACCTCGCCAAACAGCTCTCAAATCCGGTCGCCGCACTGATCAGCGTGCCGATGCAGCTTAACTACGACAACGGTGCCGGCGCCCAGGGCAATGGTGACAAGTGGACGCTAAACATCCAGCCCGTCATTCCGATCTCGATCAGCAAGGACTGGAACCTGATATCGCGGACAATCGTGCCCATCATCGGGCAGACGGACGTAACTGGTAGTGGATCGAGCGAATCCGGGCTCGGCGATATCTCCGAAAGCGTGTTCTTCTCACCCAAGGCGCCCACAGCCGGTGGCTGGATCTGGGGCGCTGGGCCAGTCCTGCTGATGCCCACCGGCCGTGACGGCTTCACGACCAATCGCTGGGCGGGCGGTCCGACCGTCGTCGTTCTGAAACAGCTGGGACCCTGGACATACGGAGCGCTCGTCAATCAGGTGTGGGGCTTCACCCACGATGGTCCCGCTCCCGCGGTCAGCGCCATGTTCTTGCAACCCTTCCTGAGCAAGGCACTCGGTCAGGGCGTCACGGCGGGCCTTAACCTGGAGTCGAGCTACGACTGGACCAAGAGCCAGTGGGTGGTTCCTGCGAATCTCACAATCTCGAAGATCACGAAGCTCGGCGGCCAGCTGGTGAGCATAGGCGGTGGTGTGCGCTACTATCTTGAGAAGCCCAGCGGCGGCCCCGATTGGGGGCTGCGATTCAGCGTCACACTGCTTTACCCGCGTTGAGCAACGTTCGACAGGCCGCCTTACTCGGCCCATCTTTTCGATCAAAGTCTCCCAGGATCCGAACTCGAGAATAAGGACGCACTGTGAAACGGATATCTAGTTCAGTGACCCGCTGGCGCCCGTTTGCCCCGCTCGGTGTGCCCGCCTTGAAAATGGCGCGGCCGCGGCCCCCTGACAAATCTGTCGCGACCGTCCCCAAGGGGGAGGTGGCCAAAGGCGGCGGCGATGCTAGATCATTTCGAAAGGGAGTCACCATGTTAGCTCGCATTTGCATACTTTCGCTCGGCGCCGCGCTGTTCTTTACGCAGGCCGTACACGCTCAGTCTGGAGACTCCAATCCTATACGCTGGCATGTTATGGGAGGCTTCAACGAGCCGACCGGTAGCAGCAACGATCTCCTCAATACGGGCTACAACCTCGGGGGCGGCGTGACCTTTCACCAAGCCGCAAGTCCGCTCGCTTTCCGCCTGGATTTTGGCTACAGCCGAAACAACGCCAGCCAGGCACTAATCGGTCAGGCGAACTCCGCAGGGCAAGGACTTCAGATCACCGGCGGCTGGGCCGAGACCTTTTCGCTTAGCGGGAACCTCGAATTGCGTGTGCCACTCTCCCCAAGCATGTTCGGCTATCTGATTGGCGGCGGCGGCGTCTACTACAACCGATTCTCGCTCACAGAATACGGTTACGGCTACGTGTGCAATCCCTGGTGGGGTTATTGCTACGTCGCATCGGGGAATGTGATCGTGGCCTCGGACGACGTCACCAAGTTCGGCTGGAATGCGGGTGCCGGCGTCGCGTTCAGGCTTGGCAACGGCTCGCAGCTCTTCATAGAAGGCCGTTACACCGAAGTGCAGACCTCGCCGCAAAAGTTCAAGTTCATTCCAATCCTGATTGGCCTGCGTTTTTAAACGTCGGAATCCGATCGCGCTGCAGTCCGTTGGATGCGATGGATGGCAATCCTTCACGTCTCACGTGCCAGGGTTGGCTGTCTTCCATGCCGCGAACTAGAGGGCAGCAAACCCTCGGCACTGGGGTTGCGCCCTTACAACGTACAGGCTGGAAGTTGGCTGCCACCCCGGCTGGCCGGCCAGCCGGGTGCGCGCGACTGCAAGCTCCACGAGCGGCATCCACATTGATTTTGGGAGAAACTTCGCGCATGGTACTTGCCGCAGGGATCTGCCGTGGCGTACCCACAAGCGAGCGACATGCGAATCACCTGTCAGGGTTGTTCCCGCCCGGCTCCTGGAGTGACGTCAACTCGGATCTCCCGCATCCGAGGACTGCCCCGCTGATTGCTGCCGAAGTTCACGCTTCAGGTCCCGGAGCAGGATACGTGCGATTGCACTGGAAAGTACCACTTCAGCGAGGAGACACAGCATTGCAAGCGCCAACACGGCGATCGAAAGAACAAACAGCAAACCTATGGTTTGCGAAAGCCCTGTCGTTCCGCGCTGCGCCCAGTACAAGAGCGAAATGACCACGGTGACGAGCAAGGTGCAAACTACGCACAGCGCCATTGCGACCAGCAGCAACCACGCTCGTGCTTCAATGTAGCGAATGGCGACGCTGCGCTGAGTGCGCATGAGTACATTTGATCTCTCGTCATTGAGGGAGAGCGCCTGATCGGCCACCCGCCCGAGGCGAGCAGTCAGCAGAGTGAGCATCGAACTGACCGCTGCAATGAGAAACACGGGCGTCAGAGCAAGACGAATCAGCTCGGCAACTCGCTCTAGTGGTACGCCGGAGAACATTGCATGAAACTACACTGTGGGCTTTCGTCCCGCAAATCTGGGAATGCGCGTTGACGGCGAGCTCCGTGCAGTCCTCGAGTGGCGTGTATCAGCCTCAATTGAGAAGAAACTAAGGTTAGGCAGCCAAGCAGAAGATCCGCATTGCGGGCCGCGCCCACCCAAAATGCCCAGCAACCCCAATTTACCCAGCAGGAGAAAGTGCACCATGAACGAAGAAGCGCGAAGGCGTGCAGACGAACAGACCGAGCCGGAGAACATCGGACGGCGCGAGCTCCTGTTGGGTGGCAGTTCCTTGGCGGCTGTTTCGGCACTGCTGGGCCCTAAGGAGCTGTCGGCCCAGACCGCCAAGGCAATTCCGGCGCCGCGGATGAAAATGACCACCGACATTCCCGCGGATATCACAACGCCAGACGTGGTGCAGACACGCCTGGGAACGCTCAGGTTCGCCGACGGATTCCCGGACGATAAGACCGCTCAGCTGCTATACGACAACCTCGATTTTATGAACGGCGTAATGACGTACGTGCTCGGGGTACCCGGAGCTGCAATACAGGGCTTTGTTCCCGCGCTTTCAAAATTCGGGGGCATCAATGGCAACGTGCTGATCTTCGAGGACCGGATGGACTCGAAGGCACTCTGGCTCACTGCGAACAATTCGAGCATTTACTTCATCACCTGGATTGACACGACCAAGGGTCCAATCGTGATGGAGACCCCTCCGAACGTACTCGGCATTCTGGATGACCACTGGTTCCGTTGGATCGGCGACTTTGGCAATGCCGGGCCCGACAAAGGAAAGGGAGGCAAGTTCCTAATCCTCCCGCCGGGCTACAAGGACAATATCCCGGAAGGATACTTCGTCATGCGCCCGAGGACGTACGGAGTCTGGGCTCCGGGGCGTGGCATGCTGGTAAATGGCGACCCCAAACCCGCGGTCGAGAACATCAAGAAACTGCTGAAGATCTATCCGCTCAGCCAGGCAGCCAATCCGCCGCGGACAAAGTTCACGAACATGAGTGGCATTCCTCACAACACGATTCATTCGAGCCACTATCACTTCTTCGAGGAGATCCATGACATTCTGGACATGGAACCGAACGAGTCGCTGGATCCGGTCACGCTCGGAGTATTCGCAAGCATCGGCCTCGAGAAAGGCAAACCGTTCGCGCCCGACGCCCGACTGAAGAAGATCCTCGTGGACGCCGCCGAAGTCGGGAATGCGACAGCCAGAACCCTTGCGTTCCGCAGTCGGAACCCGGCCAGTTATCTCTACCCGGACAGCGGCTGGTGGATTCCCTCCAATTCCGGATTCGAATTCCTGCTGCAGCCGGGCGTTGCGGACATCAATACCCGCACCGGCTTTCATTACTGGGCGACAGGCGTCACCCCGGCGATGTTTGCGGAAATGATCGGAAAGGGCTCGCAGTATGCGTCCGCGTTCGTCGACAGCAAGCGCAGACCGCTCAACGGCAGCAAGCAATACAAGGTTCACCTGCCGCCGAATATCCCGATGAAAGACAATTGGTCTTTCACGGTCTACGACAACCAGACGCGTTCGTGCCTGCAGACAGATGAGCGCTTTCCTAGCGTGAATAGCTTCGACAAAGGCGTTGTGACTAACCCGGACGGCACGACCGACGTTTGGTTCGGTCCGACCTTGCCCAAGGGCGCACCCGAGGCAAACTGGGTGCAGACAATCCCAGGCAAGGGCTGGAACATGCTCTTTCGCCTCTACGGACCTCTCGAACCCTGGTTCAAGAAGACCTGGCGTGTGGGCGAAGTCGAACTGGTCCAGTAACCCGCGAGGGGTCTTGGATATCCAGCAGGCCCGGGTGCGAATGTATGCCGACCTTCCGTCGATTGCGGGGAACCCAGTGCGGGTGCGGCGGGATGAAAAGCTCGATGGGCGCCCCTAGGCTGGAATGCCGGAACTCGCATTACGTTATGAGCCGATTGAGGCGTAACTCGGTGGGTAATTTTTGTTATCCACCGAGTTACCCACGGCGCTAAATCTCGCCCGCAACAGCCCTCCCTTTGGCCTCAATCTCACCTCGACTGCGGGCACACCAACCATCTGAGCGTCATCGACCGCGAGGGGCGCTGTTTCTGTCTTTGATAGAACCGCTGGCGTCAGATTTGAGAACTTCGAGAAGTGGCTTGCCTATGGAGCCGGATGGCGGGGAGATTCGCAAGAGAGCCGAGAGGGTGGGCGCCACATCGGTCGTCAAGACTTCACGAAAGACCTGCTGCGCTGGAATCCCGGGAACCACGAAGACGAGCGGAACAAACTGGTCGTAGCGCCAGGGGGCGCCGTGGGACGAGGCAACCCTCAGTCCGTCGAACTCGTTGATGAACCAGCCGGGATCGAACACCACATAGATGTCTCCCGATCGCTTCGCGTTGTAGTTTCTCAGGATTGCGTGATTCAAGGGCGTATCTGGAAAAGAGCCGTCCGCGAGAGCTCCGCTAGGTATCGCCAGCCACACACCCTCCATCCTCTGCAGCTCGTCTGCGACCACGCGTTGCACTTCCGTGGCATTCGCAGCGCGCTCCTCAATCGCAGCTCTATTGAGGTAGATGTACGGCGGGAAGAAAGCCTGGATCAGATCCTTGTCGATGCCGAATCGTCTCTTGATGGATTCGATCGCTGGGCGCTGCTCAAGGCGCTTTGGGTCTAGCTGAGTGGCGTCGAAGTACTTGGCCGGAACACCGAATTCGCTCAGGTAAGCCGGGTTTTCGGGCGCGCCGTGATCCGCGGACAGCACGATCACCGTATTTGCCATCCCGACCCTTTTGTCGATGAACTTAAAGAGCTCCGCAAGTGTGCGATCCAGCCGGAGGAGATTGTCTTCGCTCTCAAGGCTCGAAGGGCCGAATATGTGGCCCACGTAATCGGTCGATGAGAGGCTGATCGAGAGGTAGTCAGTTCGCCTGCCCTGTCCCAGTTTTTCGCCGTCAATCAGCGCCTCTGCAAACGACAGCGTGAGATCGTCACCTACCGGACTCATGGTCAGAAGCGTCGTGAAATACTTATCGTCGGACCTACCAAACGAATGGGGGAATACACGTCCATAGCCCGGAAGGTCGATCTCGTGCTGCGCGCTGTCTCTGGCACCAAACTGATAGCTCGCACGGTCGTGCAGTAGGTTCCACGCTTTGCCGGTGTAACCGGCGGCAAGCTTCCGGGCATTCCAATCTTTCGCCCAGGACGGGTAATCCCTGTAGTAGTAGGTGCTGGTGACGAATTCGCCGGTCTTTTTGGAGAACCAGAAGGCTTTCCCTGCGTGCCCGGCCATCGGTACGGCGCCGCGGTCCTTGACGGAAACTGCGAAGATTCTCGATTGACCATTACTGGATAGCGCCAGCTCGTCGCTGAACGTCGAAACCAGGATCGCCGCCGGCGATCGGCCGTCACTTGTGGCTAGGCGCTGCGTAGGGTCGATTTCGGTTCCCTGGTCGATTCCGGCGTCTTGGGTCAGCAGCGGGTAGCGCGCATCTTGTATGTTGTAGATGAGAGCCCCCGATCCGCGGTCGAGCCACACATTGCCGACCATGCCATGCGTGCCCGGATCCGCTCCGGTCGCAAGCGTCGTGTGGCCGACAACGGTCTCCGTATTGGCATGCGCGTGGAACGCGTCCCCATATACGACCCCCCTCGCCGCCAGATAGCGGAAGCCCCCCGGACCAAACTCAGAAGAGTAGCGCTTGGGAAGATCACCACGCAGCTGGTCAACGGTGATCTGCAACACAAGGCGGGGCCGCGCGTGTTCCTGCGCGGTCGATATTCCGGGAAGAAATAGCGCCGCGACGACGCTCGCGAGCAACCATGAGAGTTGCGAGGGATTTCGATTCTTCACAAAGGCTCAGCTCGGTGCGTGGGAACGAGACGTGCGCTTATTCCGAAGCAACGGAACTCACATCTCCAACCGGCAGATGAACCTCCACCGCAAGCGCCGTATCGGCGGCAAAGGATGCACCGCACGGCAGCAGGCTCGCAACCCACACTCTGCGATGATCCAGCATCCGGACGCCGCGTCAATCGGGGCTCGGAAGTCGTCGGCCACGGCCGCCTGCGCGAGTCGTGTGGCTCAGCCCTTTGAGCTATATTTACATGGACGATAAGCACAACATCCGTATCAGGTACGAGTCCACCTCGGGAGTTTCAGATTATGGCAGACCCCAGAAGAATCGCCGCGGCGTGCGCCGGCGCCTTTATCGCGATCTATTCGTCATTGGCGCTTGCGCAGAACACGCCCGGTTACAATGAGAAGATCCCGCCAAAAATCATGACGCCCGACACCGTGCAAAGCCGCCGACTGGGCACGCTCAAGTTTTTTGATGGGTTCCCGACCAAGGAAACCTCACAGAGAGTCTATGACAACCTGGACTTCATGCGTGGAGTCGAGGCTTTCCTCAACTTCGTCCCGGCAGCTTCGATCGAGGCGATGCGACTCGGGATGGTCGAACTGGGGGCGACGAAGTCGAACCAGGTCGTAATCCTGGACCAGTTGCTCGATGCCAATCCACTCTTCCTTACCGGCAACACCGATACGGTGTACACCTCAGCAATCCTCGATCTTCAGAAAGATGGACCGACGGTAGTGGTCATTCCGCCCGGCTCAGGTCCCGGCACGGTCAACGACGCCTACTTCCGCTTCGTGGTGGATATGGGTTCACCAGGGCCCGATAAGGGCAAGGGCGGCAAGTACCTAATACTTCCACCGGACTACAAGGGCGAGCCTCCCGCCGGCTACTTTGTGACGCGCTCGACGTCCTATGTGAACTGGCTGATCCTTCGCGGCTTTCTGGTTGACGGGAAGCCGGACGCTGCCTCCAAGATGTTCCGGGAGCAGCTGAAGGTATACCCGTTATCTCAGGCAGCCAACCCGCCGGCCATGCAGTTCATCGATGGCTCGAAGAGGAGCTTCAATACAATTCACGCGAACAACTTCATGTTCTATGACGAGTTATCGGAAGTCATTCATAGGGAGCCCGTGGACTTTCTTGACCCGGAGCTTCGGGGTCTGGCTGCCAGCATCGGCATTCGGAAGGACAAGCCCTTCGCACCGGATGCCCGCATGAAGGCAATCCTGACGGATGCTGTTGCTGTAGGAAACGCCACAGCCCGGGCGCTTTCCTTCCAAACCCGTGACCCTGAGGCTTACTACTACGAAAAGAGCCGCTGGAAAGCAGCTTTCGTGGGCGGCGATTACAAGTGGCTGATCAACGATGGGCTGGGGGGCCGCAACCTCGATGCGCGCACCCTGTTCTTCTACCAGGCGACCGTGAATACACCGGCGATGGTCCTGAAGATTCCGGGCGTCGGTTCCCAGTATGCGTATACGGAACAGGACACGGACGGCCACTACTTTGACGGGGCAAAGACCTACCGCCTGCGCATCCCGGCAAATGTGCCGGCCAAGGACTTCTGGTCGGTAGTCGTATACGACCCGCAGACGCGCTCGGAGCTGCAGACGTCACAGCCATTCCCTAGCAAGAACAACAAGCGCAACCCGCTAGTGGCCAATGCGGACGGCTCGGTCGATCTCTACTTCGCGCCGAAGGCACCGGCCGGCAAGGAAGCGAATTGGATTCAGACCGTGCCGAAAAAGGGCTGGTACACGATCCTTAGGCTGTATGGGCCGCTCGCGCCCTGGTTCGATAAGACCTGGCGGCCGGGAGAGGTTGAGCTCGTGAAATAGACTCCAGGCGACACCGGGGCCGTCCCGGTGTCGCCCTGACGGGCGCATGACAATCCTCGTGCGGATACGTTGCACTTGGACTAAACCGTCACCCATGTAACCGGAATAGACAAAAGCTCGGTTGGCGCCCCCGGCCGGAGTTCTACAGCGAGTGCAAGGCACTGATTCTTGGAAGAATACTAAAGTAGAACGGCTATCGGTACCCACGGAGGTACCCGCTCTTGTTCGGCCGCACTAATCCGACGTGGCTGCACGAGTCCAGGGTCGGCGCAAGATCTGGGGTTGGTCGAACACGTCTGAGATCGCCAGTACGCGGAAACTCCGTATGCAGAGGCTTTCAACCGCCCATTGGACGACGACGACTTGAGCGATCTAGGACGTTCGTAAGCGGCCACCGGCTACCTATGGGTCAGTACCCGAGAACAGGGGCGCAGCGGAATTGGCCTTGCGGCCCAACGCGCCGAAATAGAGGCCTTCGCTAACCAAGAAGGGTTCGCCGTTCGATCATGATTCCAGGATATCCATACCGGAGCCGGAAGGGATGCGCTGCTGCGTCGCCCAAACCTGAGAGCCGCTCTCAGGGAGGCGGCGTTGCGGAAATGCCCACTCGCAGTCTCCAGACTGGACCGACTCTCTCGCACCGTGCATTTCATAGCCGGTCTCAGGGAGCATGGCGTGCATTTCATCGTCGCGCGTTTCGGACTCTTAGGGTATTTGCAAGATTTCGCTGGCAGATATCGCGACCCTCGCCAAGATCGGTTCAATGAATTTCGGAAGACCCGCGGCACTTCGGATTTTTCGCATCTGGGAGAGCAAGAGACGTAATACTTACAGGAGGCAGAAACACTTTGCCGGCCGGGGCGACCGCGCCAGTAATTGCTGGTAGGTCTCCATCCAAGCTTGTCGTCAGAGCGTTGCCATTCAGCTGAACATCGAATCCCGAGGAGGTTTCGCGCACTCAGCGTGTAACGTCACGAGCACCTCGGAAGCATCACTATCTGTGAGGCCTTGCGATCCCCATTAATCGCCAAGGTGAGGTGTCCAGGGACAGAATCGAACCCACCTATGAGCTAAGGCAATCAGTCCGTCTATTTGCCGACCTTCTGAATGGCCATCCGCTTATCGATTCGCCGAGCTCAACCCACTCAGGATTTTCAAGCCGATGGCGCGCCATTGCGATGCCGAACTGGCCAGCTCAGCTCGATGCATTCACGGTGCACGTCCGCCGAATGGCTGACACAGGCGATCCCAGAGTCGGAATCACAGGTCACGTTCAGGTCTTGACACGTCGGCAGAAAATACTCGCTGACTGTACGATATACCCTAACGCGTAGGCTTGGAGCCAATCGTCGGCGCGGACTTAGCCGCGCTCGGCATGTTCGCACACGCTTGGGCCGGACGTCGTCACCTTTCCGGAATCCTCCCGCGATCACGTTCATCAGCCCTATAAGAGGACTGCCTTTGTGTGGGGGCGCACCGAAGCTTGCTGGTCGGTGCTGTATACGTAGCGCTCAGCAGATCCCCCACAGATTCTCAAGCAAGCCACCATGACACCGCCAACCACGACTGAACGCCGGGCCATCATTGATACCCACCGGCATCCGTGGGGGAAAAAAATGCAAGCCATGATCGAGGAGCGAGGCCTGCTCGATCCGAAGCAAGGATTCCCGCAGACCAACGCTCTGGACTTGATGGCGTATCGCGAGGTATTTGATCTGGACTACGCCATGCCTATCCAGCGTGAGGGCGGCATTACCTTAAGCCTCATGACCAATGGCGGCGAGCTAGCCTGGCTTGCACAGGATCTGCTTAAAGGTAGCACCGTTGATGCGATCAAGTTCTTCAACGACGAATACGTGGAGATCATGAATCGCTATCCCGGCGAGTTCGTACCCGCGGCAAACGCACACGCACTCGAAGAGACCTGTCGGCCGGTTGTTGAGGAGATGATCCGCCAGGGCGCCAAGGCCATTGCGGTAGCGTCCAGCTACGGCGACGGCGCGGATCGCGTCTTCCTCGACAGCCCCAAGGCCGAGTGGCTGTGGGAGCTCGCGGAAGCGAATGACATCGTGGTGCATATTCACCCACCGATGCAGTCGATCGGACATGAAGTGCTCATGCAATACCGTCTTAACGAGGCGGTCGGCCGACCCTTCGACTCGACCGTTAACGTCGCCAGGATGATTGCCTCCGGCGTGTTCGATCGCCACCCCAAGCTGCAGGTACTGATCGTCCACATGGGCGGAGGACTTGCCTCGATTATTGGACGTCTCGAATTCAATTGGCATCTCAACTACAAAGGGATCAAGAACCCGCCGGCCGGCAAGCCTTACACGAACAAGCGGTCGCCATTCGACTATTGCAAGACCAACATCCTGCTCGACACCATGGGGTTCAACGCAATTGG
>Ga0209006_10001167_pt1 | contig 23959 bp, 16 predicted proteins | sample JacPin_JW_Ref_O2_FD_188567 | JGI IMG/M metagenome (GOLD analysis project Ga0209006, IMG submission 188567) | Forest soil microbial communities from Algoma, Ontario, Canada - Jack Pine, Ontario site 1_JW_Ref_O2 (SPAdes) (version 2) | ecosystem: Environmental > Terrestrial > Soil > Boreal... | reverse complement strand
ATATTGCTGGACGGTAGACTCCTTAAAATCAGGATCAGCCATGATGGGGGATCGGAGGAATCTGTTCCCCGTAAACGGCGGACCCGGTAGCATGTTGCCTACGAAATTTGGGAATGAGGAGCTCGGCGGCAAATTTGGAAAGGGATTCTGCAGGCTAGCGGTCGCGTTAGCGCCGCCTTTTAACGAAACATTCAATCCGAACGGCGGGTTAAGAGCCAGTAAGAAGCCATTCCCCGCGAAGCTGGTGCGGTTCGCGTAGATGCCATATCCTCCTCGAAGAACCAGGTCACTCGAAGAAAGGGGCTGCCATGCGAAGCCGACGCGGGGTTCCAGGTGCGTTTGGACAGGGTGATTCAGCAGGGTTGAATTCTCACGTGGAAATCCCTCGGGGGCGTTGCCAGAAAAGTTTCTGGGCAGAACAAATCCGGAGTTTGCGGGAGCCGTGAAGCCGCCCGGCAGCGGAGGAACGTAGAATTGGGGGAAGAAATTGGACTCACGCCCGTCGACTTCGCTTGGCTGGCCGTTCACCTCGACTCGAACCCCGAGGTTTATTGTGAATGTTCGGGTAACTTTCCAGTCATCCAATGCAAACAAATCCTCGGCGCTTGCACGCTGCCCCACATCGGGAATTCCGGCAGCCACGCTGGAGAAGAAAATGTTTGAGACCGATGTGCCGTTCCCTCCAGCGCCGGCAGGCCCGGCGGGCAACCCGAGCAGGAAATCAGGGAACGAGGGGAGTGTCATGACACCGGCCGTGTTGTCGTTTAGATGGTTGAACTGATTGCGGAAGATTTCCGTGCCTAAGCGAAGATTGTGCCTGCTCCGAGACAGGATTATGACGTCGGAAATGTAAAAGTTATTGCCGGCTGTTTTGCTTCGGTCTTGTGCCGAGTTTCCTAATTCAAAGGCTCCAAGAACCTCAGTCTGTGGGATGATCCCCTCTTGGGGGTCGCTGAAGCGGTTTATCCCTACATCCTGATCGGTCAGTGCCCCTCCTGCAACGCTTTGACCCGCAAGACGAGAGAAGCCAAAGCGGAACTGGTTGATCGCTCGCGGCGAGAAAATGTGAGTCTCGGCGATTGCCAAATTCCGGTTCTGAAAGACACGGAGCACCGGGAAGCCAGGCACACTGGCGCCGAAGAAAGGAACGTCTTGATTGGAGTTGGAAAAGAAGAACTTCACCGACAGCTGATCCGGCGGTCGCACGTTGAGGTCGAGGTTTGTATTGAACTGGTCTTCGTTATAGTGTCCGGGCAACACTGCGGTGTAGTTGACACCGCTCCCCGAAGTCTGCGGACTAGGGATGACAAATGTTCCATCAGGGTTCTTCGCGTTTAACAGATTGAGCGCTACGGGATTTATATTTGAACCATCAGGCGCCACCGCCGCACCTCCGAGTGCCCCGGTTTGGCCGCCGAATACGCCTCCCAGAGATGCTGGGCTGCGGAGTAGCGGTATTGGGGGAAGGCTCAGAGTTCGAATACTGCTGTCCAATGATGCTGCATTCACATCCCGTGTGGCCTGATAGGAAACGAAGAAAAAGGCGCGCTTCTTTGAGCAGGGCAGCGGTCCACCCAAAGTGCCTCCGGGTTGCGAGCGCCGGAATTCTCCTCTAGCCACTCCGAGTGCGTTGGCAAAGAAATTGTTCGCATCCAAGGCCTCATTTCTCCCGAAATAATAGACGTTCCCATGGAAGTTAGTGGTGCCCGACCTTGTTTCGATGTCTACGTTCGCACCTGCTCCTCGGCCATACTGGGCGTCATAGAGAGAATTCTGAACCTTGAACTCCTGAATGGTATCCGGAGCGGGGATCGCGATTCCGGCGCCACCAAAAGGAGTGACCTCGGTGATGTTGGATCCATAACTGTTGGCATCGACACCGTTGAACATGAAGTTGTTGTCGCCACTTCGCGCTCCGTTGGCGCGGATCTCCTGGGTCCCGGCCCCAAGTTGGGTCGCGTCCACGATATCTGTGTTTGTTCCGGCGGTCAGGCCGAGGATTTCGGTAAAGTTGCGATCCACGAGCGGCAAGTCGACGACGGTTTGCTGATCGATGACTCGTCCAAGAGTGGCATTCTCGGTTTGAAGGAGAGGAGGCTGGGCACTGACTGCTATTTGCTCCTTTGCGCCGCCGATCGTAAGCTGAATCTTGAGCCGATTTACTTCGGTGATTCGAACCTGAACCCCTTCCAAGGTGAGTGGCTCAAACCCGGACTTGCGAACCGTTAGGTCATAGTAGCCAGGAGTCAGGAACGGGACCGAGAAATTCCCGTCGGCATCCGTAGCGAGATCGCGCTTTTCTCCGGTGCCCAAGCTGTTGATGACCACTGCAGCACGTGGTACCAGCGCTCCACTGGGGTCGCTCACGGTGCCGGCGATCGCTCCGGTATCGGCTGTCTGGCCGTGCATCGGCAGAACGCAGAGCGCGAGCAGGGCGGCCCGGAGCAAGGCGCGGGACACGTGGACCGAGATGTTCCACATCACCTCGTTCACCCAACAATCACTAAAGCAAGCCGAAGGACGACTTTAGTATAGTCCCGATTCTGAGTCTTCAAGAAAGGGGTGCCCCAAGGGGACTTCGTTGGTCTGCTTCGCCCGCCGGCGTATTTACCTGGAGAACGAGGTTCTTCATCAGGAAGGGTTCACCCAATTTACCGGTACTGGTATCAGCCGATGTGCCTCACCTATCCTTTCCGATCTATGCGCTTGTATGGCTGTCTGATCCGGACCGCTCTCCAGCCCGTCCGGCGCGGGCGAGAAGATCGTTCTGCACAACCTCGGCACCGGACCCGGCACGCAAGGCAATGCGTGTCGACCCAGTGGTGGCTTGCGGTATGAGTAACTTTACTTAAAGCTTGGTTTCGGCGGGGAACACACTGCCTCGAACCAGCGGCTGATGTACACCTCGGCATGAGCTTCGCCGCAGTAGTGCCGGGCTCCCGCCGCGTTGGCGGCTTCGGAGTTCCAACGGTGCACGGTGAGTTCGGAATCACCACATCGAATTACAAACCAGTGAGTGGGGTTGCTGGTCACAAGTCCGCAGATTTCACATCTGAATTCCTGAATCGATGCCATGCGTACATTTCCTCCGACTGGGGGGTGATGCTCGCCACCCCCCGACTTCTCTAAAACTTGTCTCGCCGCGCACGAGTTCGGTCTACCTTTGCTTCAGAAGACGCTCAATCTCAAACCGATTCCCACGTAGTAGATCGACGAACCCGTCCCTGATAGCAACCGGGTCATCTGCTCTTCAGGCAAGAACGACCTTGACATCGCAACCGCGGTTATTCAATGGCTTGAATAGAACGTCTTGGGAGTGAAGACGCTGAACGCAGGAGGGTAATAGTGAGATACCCTCTCCCGCCTCGATCATCGTCAACACGGACTGCCAGACCCCAAAACTGTCGACGATACGTGGCGAGAACCTCGCTCGTTTGCAAAGGCTGATGATTGCGTCAAACAATTCGGGCGCATTCTCGCGCGATCCGTCCGCTGGAACTCCAGCGTTGGTTGAAGTCGCTTCACACTGCCAAGGGAATGGCTTGGACGACGGTCCGAAAGATCTGCGGCATTATGCACCTGGTCTATAAGGTCGGCATCCTGCACGAGCGCGTCGACAGGAATCCCCTGGAGAATGTCGAAAACGCGATCGCGGTCCCTATACAAGGCAGTTGTCATCACGCCGCAGCAAACTCTCGCCACTCTCAATAAGCTGACGAACCCGTTGCAAGACATGCTGGTCCTGACCTGCGCCGCTACGGCGCTTCGCGTATAGGAAATCATCTCGTTGCGTTGGTCGGACAATCGCTCGGCGGTGACAATCTTTTCATCCGTGATAGCGGCAGATTGGGGAATGAGGGAAAGCTGTTGGTTGGAATCGTTGCGTTGTGAAGTATTATGGCGGCCTCCGTTCCAATCCCCCTTGTGCGCCGGTAAAAGCCGGCATGGTGTAAAGAGTGAAAGTCTCATACGTTGATCACCGGCCTGATCTCAGGCCGCTCCGGCACGCCGCACTCCGCCCTCTGACTCCCGGCTTCCGACAGCCCATACGATGAGCGCGGCGGCGAAGAACGAAACACCCAACGCGCAGACGCCGGTCCATTGCCACAGGCGCCACGCGAAGCCGGCCAGGAACGTGCCGAGCGCGCCGCCGACAAAGTACGTGACCATGAAGACAGTGTTGATGCGGTTGCGTGCCTCCGGGATCAAACTGTGGACGCGCGTCTGATTGGTGACCAGATTGGCCTGGGTGCCGAGGTCCAGAACAATGCCTCCGATGGCCAGACCAGCTATCGTTCGTCCGACAGCCCACAACAAGCCAAAGGCGATCATCCCGATCAACAACGCGCATCCCGACGCGAGCCGCGGGTAGCCGCGGTCGGAGAGCCATCCGACCGCAGGAGCTGCCAGCGCGCCCGCCACTCCGGCCAGGCCGAGCAATCCCGCCATCTGAGCACCATAGTGATAGGGCGGCTTCTCCAGAAAGAAGACCAGCGTGGTCCAATAGGCGCTAAAGGCGCCGAAGGCGAATCCCGACATGATTGCTGCCTGGCGCAACACCGGCAGCTTACGCGCGAGCGGAATGAGTGACGAAAGGAGCTCGCGATATCGGAATCGCGCATCGGGACGGCTGACCGGCAACGTCACTCGCAGCAGTGCCGCCATGGCGACCATCATCACCGCCGCACCGGCATACATCGCGCGCCAGCCGAACCAGGTACCGACGAAGCCAGCCACTGTGCGTGCAAGCAAAATTCCGATGAGCATGCCGCCCAGTACGATTCCCACCGCCCGCCCCTGCGTCTCCGATTTCGACAGCGCCGAGGCCATCGGCGCCATCACTTGCGGCACCACGCTGAACATCCCGGTTATCAGCGAGGTTGCCAGCAGCACCCAGGCGTCTGGAGCCAAAGCGGTCCCCACGAGTGATACGGTTACGATCAGAAGCAGAGCCGTCGCGAGTCCGCGCCGCTCGACCATATCGCCTAGCGGCGCAAACAACAGAAGGCCCAGGGCGTAGCCGACCTGAGTGAGCATAGGGATATCGGCGGTCCCGCGCGTCGTCATATGAAGGCTGTGACCGATCTGACCCAGGAGCGGCTGACAGTAGTAGAGATTTGCGGCAGTGACCGCAGCAGCTATCGCCATGGTGGCGAGTTGGAGGTTACTCAGTCCGCCAGAGTCGGCCGACGTGGGCTCGGACTTGCGCTTGCGCGCCAGATCAAAGGAATCGCCGATCGGGCCTATGTCTCCATGATCTGCCAGGAAACTCCGTCGTGATGAACTCTGTAGGAGCTCACTCTGCTTCTCTTTATCAATCATTGGTCTTCCTGCCATTCTTCCGCGAGATCAACAGAGACCCGCGAAACGCCTTGTCCCTGGAACGCTAGACCTTAGGTAATTTGCTGACGTTCCAATCTCCGCCGACGGCCTTGATGAGCAGAACGCTGGCGTCGAGTTGTCTGCGCCGGATATCGATGTCATTCTGTTCGTTGCTAAGAGCAGTCGTTTGTGACGTCACAACATTAAGATAGGTATCTATGCCCCCAGCGTAGCGGTTCATAAATATACGAAGGGTTTCTTCGGCCGAAGCGGTCGCGGTGTGCTGCTGTTGCGACTCTCCTGCGAGAATGCGCAGAACGGCGAGATTGTCCTCGACCTGCTGAAAAGCAGTAAGGGTCGTCTGACGGTAATTTGCAACGTTCCCATCGTAGGCGGCGACGGCGGACTCTTTGGTTGCGCGCCGGCGTCCGGCGTCAAAGATCGTCTCAGAAAAGCTCGGACCAACTGCCCAGAAGCGGCTGGGCCAGTTAAGCCAGTTGGTTGCCGAGGTTCCCTCAAATCCTGCCAGGGCACTTAGGTTCAACGTGGGATAGTAAGCGGCCTGAGCAATACCGATTTGCTCATTGGCGGCGGCCATTCGCCGCTCGCTAGCCGCTATGTCCGGTCGGCGCTCCAGCAACGCGGACGGCAATACCTCTGGAATCGCGGGAATCGCTGGCGTATGAAGATCAATGGGGATGGGGGGCAGACCAAAGTTTGCAGGTGGCTTGCCAATCAGGATGGCGATCGCATGCTCATACTCAGCGCGTTGCACCATAATGTCTGTCTCGAGAACCTGGGCATCCTCCAGTTGCGTGCGAGCCTGCGCTACATCCGATTTAGCTGCAGCTCCGCCTTCGAATAGGTGTTCAGTTAGCCCCAACGCTCTGCTATAGGTCTGCACCGTCTCCTCGAGCAGCTTTTCTTCTGCGTCGGCACTCCGCAGCTCGAAATAGTCGTATGCCAGATCCGCCTGTAAGCTCAACCGCGCTGCAGCCATGTCTGCCGCGCTCGCCTGCGTCTGTTCCCTCGCTGCGGTGACGCTGCGCCGAATACGGCCCCAAAGATCAATCTCCCATGACAAATCTACCGGAAGAACGAAATCGCCGTCTCCGTTGTTGATCAGGGCCGGTGCAATGTAGGGCTGGTTCGCAGAAGCACGCACCGCGGAGATGCTCGGTGCAGTTCCGATGGTCGGCGCCTCGTAGGAACGATTGAAGCGAATGGCAGTGCGCGCCTGGCGGTAGTTTGCTTCGGCAATCTTCAGTGTCTGATTCGCCGAATCTATCTGCGCTTCTAACGCATTCAACTGAGGATCACCGTAAATCTCCCACCAATTTCCAAGCGCTGTTTGATCGCCTGGCTGAGCCAGCTTCCAACCGTCGTTCGCCTGAGACGGAGCGGGGGCCAGTTCCTTGAAGTCTGGCGCCATAGGCGTTGACGGTTTCACATAGTTAGGCCCGACCATGCAGCCGGCAAGAAGGATAGTCACGATCGACAACAGAGAGGAAATCAGCCTTGCTTTCATTTCGAATCTCCGGCTTTTGGGGCATCGATTCGGACCGGGGTTCCTGTGGTGAGCGAGTCCGAGGGATTGACGATCACCTGATCCGTCGGCTTGAGGCCGATTATGACCTCGACGGCAGTGCCATAGTCACGTCCAACCGTTATCGGCATCAGTTCAGCATGATCACCCCGAACAACTCCAACCTGAAGTCCTGCAGACCTGAACACCAGAGTGTTTGCAGGAATGATCAGTGAATGGGTTGCTCTCAATGAATGGTCGGGAAGCTTCAGGTGTACGAAAACATAGGCGCCTGGCTTGATTTGTCCATCGCGATTGTCGATGTCAACTTCCACGTTCAATGTTCTTGAGTTGAGATCGATCGCGTTAGAGTTGCGCACAATCGTTCCCTGAAATGTCTCTCCCGGGAATTCGTCAAGCGTTAGTGGTACTTTGGCGCCATTCTGCGCTGCCACGGAGTCAACTTCCGGCACGGAGACAAAGATGCGTAGGCGATTCACCGCCGCCATATGAAACAGTTCCTGTGGCACGACCGAAAGCCCCTGCGCACCGCCGGCCCCCGCGTTAATGAGTGCGCCGACGTCCGTATCTCTCGCCGTGATCACGCCTGAAAAAGGAGCGTATACCTGCTCATAGGATTGCAATTGTTCCAAACGTTGAACGTCGGCAATCATCGACTCTACAGTCGATTGTCTTGCGCTCAGATCCTGCACTGCCACGTCGGTCGCCTGTTTGGAAACGCTGTCTGTTTTGAGCAAGTTTTGCCAGCGTGTCGCCGTGATCTCAGCAAGTTTCTCGTTTGCCTGCGCGGTTTTCAAATTTGCCCGCGCCTCCCCTAGTTGCCGATCCAGCTCAGGAGTTTCGATCACGGCGAGCAGCTGACCCTTCTCCACATACGCGCCGATGTCGAAGTACCACCGTTTGAGATAGCCATTGGTACGAGCAAAGATTGGGGTGTCGATGAAAGCTTGCGTGGTGCCCGGTAGAACGATCTCCTCGAGGGCGGCTCCAGGTTTGGGCTCTACCACGTCTACCGTTGTAATGGCAGCGCGTTCCGTCACAACTCCAAGATTGGTCGTTGCCATCGCGCGCTGGTGAATGCCTGAGTAGATAACTACACCAAGCAGAACGGCTACTACCCCCAATCCGACGAACAGAGAGCGGGATAGCGGTCGCCTCTCGGTCTGAGCTCGTTGCCCAGAGCTGTTTTGCGAAGCTTGATTCAAATCGGTTTCGGTGTTGCTCATTGCTTGCCTCCGTTGCTATGGACATGACTACGCGTGAAGTGGCTCATCTTTTGCTTTCCCGGTCAGTTGCGGATCCGCATGTCCAGACCGGCCGTGCAGGAGAGCAAAAACAGAGGGTACAAAAACCAGAGTGGCGACGCTCGCGCACAGGAGCCCTCCGATCACAGCTCTTCCCAGAGGTGCATTCTGTTCGCCACCGTCGCCCAGACCCAGTGCCATCGGAATCATGCCGATGATCATCGCCAACGCCGTCATGATGACCGGGCGAAAACGGGTTGCACCGGCCTCAAGCGCAGCGGTCACGGCGTCGCCATGATGTTGCAGTCGTTCTGTGGCAAAGGCAACCACCAGGATGCTGTTAGACGTTGCTACGCCCATGCACATGATGGCTCCCATCAATGCGGGGACGCTGAGAGTCGTATGCGTAATGAAAAGGAACAGGATGATTCCGGCAAGAGCCGCGGGTAGAGCCGTAATGATGATGAACGGGTCAAGCCAGGACTGAAAATTCACCACAATCAGCAGGTACACCAGAACGATTGAAAAACCCAGACCGCCAATCAGTCCTATATAAGAGCTTCGCATCGTGCCATATTGACCACGTAGCTTGACGAAGCTGCCGCGTGGAAGTAGTTTGCGGTTAGCGTCGACGATCCTGTTCACCTCGCGTCCCACGGCACCCAAATCCCGGCCCTGAACTGACGCATAGATGTCGACTGTGCGCTCGATGTTGTAGTGGTTGATAGAGACCGGCTCAATGGTCCGCTGGATCGACGCGACATTAGCGAGAATCCCAGGATGCGTTTGATTGGCGCCGGTTAATGGAATATTCTGGAGATCCTGGCGAGACACAATGTCGTATTGAGGCGTCTGCGCGATCAGGAAATACTCCACGCCGGTCTTAAAGTCCAGATAGAACATAGGATTCACCTGGAAGCTTCCGCTCAATGAGACCAGCATGCTATTGGCAACGTCGTGCTCCGTATATCCGGCTTGCAGGGCCTTGGTGCGGTCGACATCAATATGAAGTTTTGGGTAGTCACCCTGCTGTTGAATGCGCAGATCGGCGATGCCGCGGACATGGCTGATCTCTTTGAGCATCTTGTCGGCAACGCGGGCATTCCCAGTGGTGTCTGCACCCTCGATCTGGACATCGATGGGTGCCGGTATCCCGAAGTTCAAAGTCTGAGTTTCAATGTCGGCCGGGAGAAAGTAAAACGTAACGCCTGGATACTCCCGCGGCAACCTATCACGGAGAGTGCGCACATAATCCGCGGTCGGATGATGGTTCGCTTTGAGGGAAACCAGGATGTCAGCGTCCGCTGCGCCGGTAGTCCCCGAGGCGTTATACATGTAGTTGATGTTGCTGTAGGGAAGGCCGATGTTGTCGAGAATGTTGTCCATCTCGGCGGAAGGAATCCTTTGGCGAATGCTGCCCTCAACCAGATCCACCACACGCGCGGTTTCTTCAATACGGGTTCCTGTCTTCGCGCGCACATGCAAAATAAACTGGCCGCTGTCGGTGGCCGGGAAAAAATTCTGGCCAAGAAACGGAACCAGAGCCCAGGCAAGAAGGCAGACGATAACAAAGCATGGAACGAAGGCGAGCCGAAGCGAAAGAAGCTGTGCCAGCAGAGAGGAGTAGGACGAGCGAATTCTCTCAAAGAGCCGGTTAAAACCTTTTTGAAAACGGGCGAAGACATTACGAGAAGGCGCGTCGCCGTGCTGGTGAGCCTTTAACAGGTACATCGCCAGGGTAGGCACCAGCGTCCGGGACAAAATATAGGAAGCGAGCATGGCGAAGATGACCGCTTCGCCAAGTGGGGCAAAGAGGTATCCCGCGATACCGCCCAGAAAGAACATCGGCAAAAAGACGATGCAGATGCACAACGTCGAAACAAGAGCCGGTACGGCAATCTGCGCCGCCCCCTCCAGAATGCCGTCGTGCAACTCGGCGCCTTCCTCAAAATGACGCTCGATATTCTCAATGGTGACGGTTGCGTCGTCGACAAGAATGCCGACGGCGAGGGCCAGTCCTCCCAGCGTCATAGTGTTGATGGTTTGGTGCAGGCAGCTCAATACGATAACCGAAGTCAGAATGGCCAACGGGATTGAGACAGCGACGATCAAGGTGCTGCGCCAGCTGCCCAGGAAGATGAGAATCATCAGACCGGTAAGCGCGGCGGCGATAACAGCCTCACGAACCACCCCATTGACTGCTCCGCGTACGAAGACGGATTGATCGGCAAGGGGCTTGATCTTGAGCTCAGGAGGAAGGGTTTGAGCGATTCTTGGAAGCAGCTGCCGCACACCTTTGACGACCGAAAGCGTGGATGCATCGCCGGCCTTGTAAACCGTTACCAGCACGCCACGTTTGCCATTCTCCCGAACGATATTCGTCTGCGGTGAAAAGCCGTCGCCTACCGTGGCTACATCGCGGAGATAGATGATGGTATTACCCACCCTCTTGATCGGAAGATCGTTAAACTTCGGTATCGTCTTCAGGTCTACGTTGGCGTCAACGTCATACTCGAACTGTCCTATCTTGGCTGTCCCGCCCGGCAAGATGAGTTGCTCGTTTTCGAGCGCAGTCAACACATCATTCGGGGCCAGGCCCTTGGACTGCATCTCGCCCGGGTTGAGAGTGACCATGACGTGACGAAATTTGCCTCCGTAAGGATAGGGAACCGCAGCGCCAGGAACGGTGACTAACTGTGTACGCAGAAAGTTCAGTGCAATGTCGTTCAGCTGGGGTTCAGTCAGATTTTTGCCGGAAAGGCTGAGCTGCAGAATAGGAACAGTGGACGCGTTGTAATCGACGATCAGCGGAGGGAGCGATCCGGGGGGTAAATAGCGCAGGATATTCTGCGAGTTGGCTGTAATCTGCGCATTCGCGCGGTCAACACTGGCACCCGGCTGAAGATAGATCTTTACAATCGAAGTCCCGTTTACCGTCGTGGATTCGATGTGCTCGATATTGTCTACTGTCGTCGTGAGCGACCGCTCAAAGACGGTTGTGACTCGCCCTTCCGTCTCCACAGGGTTTAGGCCGCTATAGGTCCAGGCCACAGCAACCACAGGAATATTGATGCTGGGAAAGATGTCGGTCGGCGTGCTCAGAATCACAACCGGGCTAAGAATGAGTATGAGCAGCGCCAGAACAATAAATGTGTAGGGGCGGCTCAGCGCGACTTTGACAATCCACATTTGGAATCCCTCCGGTAGTCAAGCCAAACGGCAGTCCGCTTGGCTAATTGTGAAACCGTACGTATGGTGTGATCGTGGCGAGTCTTGCCTGCAATTCGGCCCTTTCCGGGCATCTATAATCCAAACCTCCAAACAAGATCGACACCATTTCATCTGCGAGTTTGTTTTCAAGGGAGGTATGTCTAACGATCATTCGGTAGATGGCCAGGCCATAGATCAAGTCGAGCACGAGCTCCCGAGTAAGATTCTGGCCGATCTCTCCCCGTTGAACGCCGCGATCAAAAATGATTCCGACGGCTTCGCGCATGGGCTTGATGAAGCGCTCGCGAAAGAGAGACGCAAATTCCTTATCGATCTGACCTTCCGCAACAAACTGACCCAGGATATGTCCAGCTGGGCTCATATAGAAAACCATCAATGAGCGAACGTGTTCCAGGATGTCTCTCCTGTCAGAACCCGTGTCATCCGTTGGCACCATTCGATTTGTCTTTCTCAAGAACGCATCCAAAGCGACATATGCTTTGCCCGGCCACCATTTATAGATTGTGGCCTTTCCCACACCAGCTTTTCGAGTTATCTCTTCCATCGAAATATCGCGCAAAGGCTTTTCGGGGAGCAGTTGAATGGTCGCTGCCAGAGTCGCCTCCTCGGACTCCTCACTGCGAGGGCGACCGCGAGATTCCGATTTGATGCTTCGGTCCCGGTCGTTCTTCGCAACCACTATTGAGCCTGAAGCAAGTTTTGTTGCAGTCACGAGAGCTCCCTCCTTACAGCGCCGAGCATAAGAACAGCTATCTCTCGCTCGGCATTGTCATTTGTCATCACCGGACGTATGTACATAAGCTCCCTCTCAGGCCTCATTTATCAATTACTCGCACTGAAACGGTAGGTAATGCCGAAATACGAATACGTAAGGGGCGCGCCATGATTATTGGCCGACATCAGGCTCCCCGGAAAGAAATGCCCAACTCCGGCATTTACGGCCCAGTAATCGTGGAACACATATTTTGCTGACGCGTCAAAGCCATCGCCAATGCTGTTCGTCGCAAAGCCATGGGCTGGAGCCTGCACCGAAACTTCCCCTCCACTGTTATAAACACCGTCAAACCGTGAAGCGACGCCGAGCGCCTCTCCCTGGAACAACAGCGAAAGGTTTTTTGTCGGCGCAAGATCCAGATTGACTCTTTGCTCCTTGATGTTCTGGAACCCAAAGAGATCAAGGAGTCCAAAAGCGTTGTGATCGCTGGGATACAGCTGGTCGTAGGTGCTGATGCGGTTGGGATCCTGATGCGGGTTGCCGGTTGCGTAGTCGTACTCTCCGCCGAGCCGTGGCTTCCACGGAAGAGAATTAAATACGTGGGCGACCTTTACAATACCTGCGCCGGCATGAATCGAGTCGTTGGAATAACTACCGCGCTGCAGGTCTCCTAAAACGTCGTACTCAAACCCTGCAGGCAGGTGCCCGTCCATTTCGGCGCCGAACGTCGTCTCTACCTCTTCGCCATAGATCCCCTGCTGGCTCTTCACTTGGGGGAAGGCTTTTACCAGAACAAACGGCTGGAGCACGGTGTGTGGAATCCACGAGCCGATTGTTCCGTAGACTCCGTGAAAGGTCAGCCCTGCCCCGTGCGTGTCCAGCGAAGTGGGATGAACGGTAACGACCGAGGTGCTGAAGACATCAACGTTGTTTTTGTCCGTTCTGTCACCAAAGTGCCCATAGAATCCATCAAAGGTTCTACTGACATTGGTCCAGTCGCTGATTCCGACGACGCGTTCACCGCCGAACCGCAACTCCCTTCGGCCTGCGTACAGCCGAATATTATTATGGTGAAATTCGAGGTACCCCTGGCGCAGGTCAAAGACATCGCGCATATTCGCTGCGACAATGTTCACTGGCAGTCCCAATGCGTGCGCGTCGATAAACTGCATATAGGCAGTGACGTACGAAGTAGGCCGGACGGTGAGTCCACCGTATACACGTGTCAACTCGTAGATTCGATCGTTCCCGGAACTGTATTGATAGGATGTCTGGTCCTCGGTGCGCAGCCTGATTTGCCCATCCAGACTCAGCCAGGAAGGAAAGCCGTCCTGGTGCCATTTCTGAACCATGCCTCGGGTCTGCGGGTAATCCGCGTAGATTTGCGGCTGATCACGCGGGTAATCCGGGTCGACTTGTGTCTGGGCATATGACATCAAGCACGGCGCCAAGCAAACGGCCAACAGTGCGAGCATGCGGATTCGCTGATAGAAATGCTGCCTGCCCGGGGTTGAAACGTCCCGTGAGCGAAATGGCTCTGCGCCTTCCGTGGCGGCACTTTTGTCATTTGCTGAGATCGTGAATCGGGGGAAGTTCAACTTACTCTACCTTTCATTGGATCGGTAAACATACCGGGGTTAGAGACCGGTTGACCTCGGGACTGGTCTTCGGAAACCCAAAAAGGTCCTGACCACCCCAGATAAAGTAGCCTGTACCTAAGCCAAAGAGCCAATAGCGACCGGCACGAAGGGAGAGTTTGGAAACTTGAATGCCTGCGGTTCCATTTTGTGAGTCTTCCTTCAAAGTTGTGCATTAATACCCGTGTCGATAACTGCGGTGTGGGATGACTGCTATGCATCCTTCCGCACCGCCATAAGATAAACGGCTATCCTGCGATCACCACCTGCTTTTTTGCCGGAATCTGCTGGATGGTTGCCTCGTCGATGTTTAGGTGTGCAGCCACCATTTCCGGAGGGAGATGTCTGATCCAGTTGTTCATGGAGAAGTCCAGGTATTGGTCGGCGTTGAACATTTCGAGAAAGACCAGATCGGTATTGCCCGTATTCTCGATGTAGTGACCGGCAACCGGTGGAACGTAGCCAACATCATTGGCATTGAAGTCCATCGTGCGAGCCCTCGTCGGGGGCATAAATATAGTCATTCGCCCCTTGCCCGCAAGGTAAAACTGCCATTCAGAGGCATTTGGATGCCAGTGCATCTCGCGGATAGCTCCTGGCTTCAGCATGACCAGTGCGGCGGCGATGCTCTTCGAGGCCGGAAAATTGTGCGAGTCGACGATACGGACTTCGCCTCCGGCTGTTTTCACTGTGGGGGCCATCGTCGACATCTTGAAGGTGTATTGGACCGAGGACTCTACCCTCTTCCCCCCAACGGCCTCCTTGTCCTGCGCGAGAGATCCAGGAAGGTTGGCAGGAAAGATGTAAAGCTCATCTTTCGGTAACCTTGCAATGGCGCTCCGATCGAGCTTGGAGTTCTTTGTCAATATCTCAGGCGGCGTGTGTGCGAGCCACGCGGAGATGAGGAAGGTATTGTCTTCCGAGAACATGCCTTGATCAAAAACAAGCAGGAACTCGCAACCGTCGTCCGGCCCCAGACCTTGAATGGAATGCGGGTACCCAGCCGGGAAGAACCAGAGGTCGCCCTTGGTCACATCGTCGATGAAGATCGTTCCATCGGGATTCAGACACGTGACGCGAGCATTGCCGCCGAGCATAATGGCCCATTCATCTGCCGTGTGCCAATGCAATTCGCGGAAGCTGCCGCGTGTGATCCGCATGTTGACGCCGGCGACCGCTGTGGAGGGAGGCAGTTCGCGTTGCGTTATCTGGTGTGTCCAGCCACCTTCCTCCACGCGCTTCCTCGCGAGATCATAGGAATACCAGATTGGGCCGATGTCTCCATGATCGGTTGGCGGCGGCGTGTTCGAATTCGGGTTCTCATCGAGAAGTGGTTTGTTTTCCTGCCCTGGATCGCTCGAAGAATGATCGCTTTCAGCCTCACGAGTGTCCTCGCGCTGTTGTGCGCCTGCAGTCAATCCAACGAATGTTGCTGCGGCGAGGGCGGCAGAACCAGCTTCTAGGAAACTTCGCCGTGATGGATTCACCACGAGCTCATTCTCCTTCTCTTTATCAATCATTGTTTTTCTCTCCGATGTGCGATCCGACGACTGACCTGAGTCAGCGAATGCGTCTTGCTCTCTTATAAGCAATCGAAGAACCAATCATTGCAGACCCGCTTTCAACCTGGACTCACGTCCTATAAGTCGCGTCCAACCGACACTTAGTGGCTAGGATAACTGTGGGTAAAGTCTTATACCTAGGGCAGCTGTGCGTGCGAGTCCAGGCTCTATATGTCGATATACCGACGGTATGGGCTTGTTTGGACGGACGTTTTGACAGAGCTGAAGAGAACGTATAAGTCGAAATATGGTCGCTCACAGTGGACACACACATGAAAGTGCAGGAGTGAGGAATGCGACGTAGCTGAGTCTTGTACTTCATAGGGATTGCTCCCTCCCCCAGCGGCAGTTACGATGGTGCAACGTCCGTTTGTGAATGATCTCTTACAGAAGAATCTTCTCCACGAAAGAATGGCACCGCCCGGAGCCCAAAGCAGAACTGGGCGGCGGCGCTGATTTGTTGAGAGGCCCAAAGTCTGGCCTGGGTCGAGCTTCCGCGTTATGCACAGTGTTTAGTTAGCACAGTAGAGATCGAATCGATGTCGAAAAACAAATTAACTGGGTTAGGGACGGACAGTCGTGGTCTCCACCCTTGGCGCAACAATGCGTACGCCAAGAATGAGCCGCCCGGTATTGGTTGCTGGCTAGACAGGCGCGAGATGCATTCAAACGCATGCTATGCTACCTTGCCGGCGAAACGGCGATAGGCCAGAACTGAATATCCAATCGCGAGAGCCATACCGGGAATGAACCAACACAATGCCACTAAGAGTCCATGCTCTGCGGCGGCTGCATTGTAGATCGTGAGACCCCAATTTGGCCTGGTATTCGATGGCAATACGTTTGGAAACACACCGAACGCTACACTGCTCAACATTCCGGCGAGATACAAACCTGAAGACAGAAACGCCTGGAGATCCCGCTGCCGCGAGCTGAGTACACGCGCCCCAATCATCCCCACGACGGCGAGAACTGGAAATATGGTGCCCCAGGGGTGCATGCGGAACTGCTTCATCAGGTAGGGCTGGATGAAAAAGCTCGCGGCGGTCATGAGCAGCATGACGGGCACCAAGGCCAGCCAGCATTTGGCGCCGAACAAGCGTGTTCGCTCCTGCAGACTCCCTTCGGTTTTCACGACCACCCAAAGACTGCCGTGCACTGCCAGCGCCAAAAACGATGTTGCCCCTACCAGGAGCGTGTACCAGTCGATGATTCCGACCTGGCCGGTAGGAGAGAAATTTGTCCAGAACGGCAGGAAGAAATAGCCACTTTGATCGATTGGGACACCGCGTACTACATTGCCGAGCGCGATACCGAACACAAGTGCCAGGGCGGCACTCGCTGAGCCGAATATAGTGCTCCAGAATTGCTGCCACTGGGCACTATCCATGTGACTGCGAAATTCGATAGAGACTCCGCGCAAGATGAGCAACCAAAGCACCATCATCAACGCGAGATAGAAGCCGCTGAACGCGGATGAATACAGGGCGGGGAACGCGCAAAACAATGTGCCGCCAAGAACCACCAGCCAGACCTCATTGCCATCCCATACGGGCCCGATAGAACGCAGCACCTGACTTGTCTCGGCCCCCGTCCGGGTCACGAATAGCTGTAGAATTCCGGCGCCCAGATCGAAGCCGTCGAGCAGAACATAGCCGGTGATCGTTATCGCTGCTAAACAGAACCACAACGTCAGTAACATTGAATGCCTCTCTATACGTGCACTTCCGTGTTTCCGTGCATTTGTGGCTCAAGCTGCCGCGCCGGTGTTTCTGGACCGTGCTCAACCTCTCGCGCCACCATCAACAAGAACAGGATTCCAAGCACCATGTACATCCCCATGAAACCGAGCAGGCTGAACAAACCGTTTCCTGCAGAGACGTTCGGGGAAACGCCATTCATGGTGCGCAATAAGCCGTAGATCAGCCATGGCTGCCGGCCCAGTTCCGCCGTCATCCATCCAGCGGTCGTTGCAATGTAAGGAAAAGGAATGGCGAGCATCAGAATCCAAAGCATGCCTGCTTGCGAACAGAGCCGGCGACGCCAGAGCAACAGGAGCGAAAGCCACATCACTGCAACCATCAATGTTCCCAGGCCAACCATGATGTGATACGCGTAGTAAAGCAACGGGATGTTATCCGGCCAGATATTCTGCGGGAAGTCCTTGAGGCCGTTGACCTCCGCTTTCCAATGCTTGTAGGTCAGGAAGCTCAGGACATCGGGAACCGCGATCGGGTTGTCCAATTGGAGCCGGTCTATGTCGGGTTGCCCCACCAAAACGATCGGTGCTCCTTTGGCGTTTTCAAAGAGTCCTTCCATGGCCGCCAGTGTGACCGGTTGATGCTCAGCCACCATCTTGCCCTGTGCGTCTCCGGTAGGGAAGATCATCATACTGGTCGCTATTACGCCGGCAATCACGCCGACGCGAACGAAAATACGGCCGTAGATGGGTTGCTTGTCCGTCAATAGATAGAATGCGCCTAGCCCCGAGACGACGAAGCTGGACGTTACCACCGAAGCGGTCATGTTGTGCAGGTACTGCCAGAAGAGCCAGGGATTCACAAGTAGGTGAGTAAGGCTTGCGAGCTGTATCTCGCTGTGAGCGCCGATCGTGTACCCGACAGGGTGCTGCATCCATGCATCGGTGGCGATAATGAAGAACCCCGATAACCATGATCCCAAGAAAACGAGGAACGCCGAAACGAAGTGCAGCTTTGGGCCCAGGCGCTTTTCACCGTACAGGAAGAGTCCCAGAAATGACGACTCGAGGAAGAAGGAGAATACTCCTTCCATAGCCAGCGTCTGGCCGATTACGCCGCCGGCTGTCTTTGAGAATGCTGCCCAGCTAGTGCCGAACTGGAATTCCATAGGAATCCCAGTGACTACACCCATAGCGAAGTTAACGGCGAAGATCCGAGCCCAGAAGCGCGCTGCGTTGTTGTACAACTCGTCCTTCCTAAAGAGAGCGATAGCCTTGAGAACAACAATCAGCAGGCCCAAGCCCATCGTCAGTTGCGGAAAGAGGTAATGAAACGTCATCGTAAACGCAAAGTGTAGCCGGTGTATGGCAAGTGCTGAATTCATAGAAAGATAATCCGTGGTTAGAAAAGCATTCAGAGGGCGGGGTGCCAAGCTGACTTCCGCAGTCGTTGAGCCCCCAATCACGCAGTCACTCGATCAACGCGCCGGTCCAAATCCCGGTCCGTCCTCAACGGACACAGGCCGCTGTAAGAGCATCAGTTCGCGAGATTTCGTTTCGCTGGGGTTTCAGGATTAAAGCCATTCACCACAGCCTTACGCTGTTACTCGGGTGACATCTGGAGCAAATGCCGTCTTTTAACACGTATCCTAGCCATGCTTTTCCGTTTGCTGCTTGCCTAGGGCGGCTCCGAAAACGGTAAGCAACCCCACGGCTGCCGCCATGCCGCGGCGTGCATCCTTGGAGGTTGCCTGCTTACCAATCGTGAGCAGCGATGGCGTTTCTTTGCCTGCATTCGAGATCACGGTGTGAAGTTCGTCCGGATCGATCACGCTGAGCAGGTTGACGAAGGTGAGCGCCATGCGAAGTGCCGTTACCACCTCCGTGGAACTGATGACGTCGACGACACGGTCCACGACGGTATCGCCCGCGCTGAGAAGACCGTTCAGCAGATCGATCATGCCTTTTTCGTGTAGCCGCTGCAGGAGATCGTAAGCAGCGAGCACCGCTTCTGCGTGCTCGACTGGAGCCTGCTCCACCTTGCGGATGAGGTCTTCGCGAGAGTTGCGCGGAGTGAATTTCCGGAAATCGACGGCTATCGCCATACAATACCTGCCTTCTTCGCTTACTTCTGCAGTTGTATTTGAACTAACTCTCCTGTGCCCGGCATGCGATAGTCTTTACGCTTCCACTTGCGCTCCACTTCGACACCGGTTTGTGGTGTCGGCTTGCCGGAGTAGCGGAAATTCAGCGGCTTGAGTGGGTTTGTACCTTTTTCGGGAAGTACCTTGATCTTCACCGCTGTCTCCTTGTATGCCGGAGTGTTCGTGGCAGGATCTGCATGCGAGCTGGTGAGGATGTTGATCGGTCCCTCACGTGAGAGCAGCGGCAGATAAACCTGCTTTCCATGCACCCGCGTTGTGACCAGCACCTTGATGACCAGTGATCCGTGGCGGCTGGTAACGCGTACCCAGCGGCCGGATTCGAGATCGCGCTCCCTGGCCAGTTCTTCTGAGACTTCGAGGTAGCGCTCAGGCGTCTCTTCGCGAATGCCGTCAACGCGATAGGTCATATTGCCTTCGTGAAAGTGCTCCAGGAGGCGGCCGTTGTTCAGGAAGAGATCGAAGTCTTTGTCCGGCTTTTCTTCAGGTTCGCGGAAGGAGACTGGATAGAGTCTCGCTTTCTTATCGGGAAAGGCGAAGCCGTCGAGATAGAGAACCGGTTCATCCGTCCCGTCCGGCGCAACCGGCCACTGCAGCGTCTTGTAGCCTTCCAGGCGGTCGTAGTTAACGCCTGCGTAGAGGGGCGAAACTGAGGCCAGCTCATCCATGATCTCCGACGGATGCTGATAATTCCAGTTCGCTCCCATGCGATTGGCGATATCCTGCGTGATCTTCCAATCGGCCTTGCTATCACCCAACTCCGGCAGGGCCTGATACAACCGCTGGATGCGCCGTTCGGTACTGGTAAAGGTGCCTTCTTTCTCGAGCGCGGGAGCCCCGGGAAGCACGACGTCGGCATAGCGGCACGTTTCGCTGAAGAAGATGTCCTGCACGACAAAGAAGTCCAGCTTTTCGAAGGCTCCTGCCACAACGTTGGCGTTCGAGTCGGCCGAGATCATGTCTTCTCCCGCCAGATACATCGCGCGCAGTTTGCCGTCGTAGACGGCTTCCACCATCTGCTGATTGTCAAGGCCGCGCAGTGGCGGCAGCTTGACGCCCCAGCTTTTCTCGAAGCGCTCGCGAATTGCGGGGTCAGTGACATGCTGATACCCAGGGAAGCTGTCCGGCATGGCGCCAATGTCGCTTGCTCCCTGCACGTTGTTGTGGCCGCGCAGCGGGTAGGCGCCGCAGTTGGGACGCATATAGTTGCCGGTCACCAGCAGCAGATTCGAGACCGAGGTTGACTCATCGGAGGCGGTGGTGTGCTGCGTGATGCCCATCGCCCACAGAACGCACATACTCTCGGCCGTCGCAATCTCCCTTGCCACACGTTCTAGCGTTTCAAGGGGCATTTCGCAGATCTTCGCCGCGTACTCCATCGTGAAAGGCTCAAGGCTCTTGCGGTACTCATCGACGCCGTTCACCCATGTTTCGAGGAAATCCAGCTTGGCATGGCCGTTGTCGAACATGTAGCGAGTCATGGCCGAGATCCACACAAGGTCCGTCCCCGGCCTCGGGCGAAAATGAATGTCGGCGCGCTCTGCCATCTCATGGTCGCGGGGATCGGCAACGATCAGCCGTTGTCCGTGCAGCTTGTGAGCCCGCTTGACGCGCGTCGCCAGCACCGGATGGCTCTCCGCCGTGTTGCTGCCGATAATCACAACCAGATCAGACCCGCCGATATCCTCAATCGACCCCGCATCGCCGCCGTAACCCACCGTCCGGAACAGGCCCATCGTTGCCGGCGACTGGCAGTAGCGCGAGCAGTTGTCGACATTATTGGTTCCGATAACGGTGCGCGCGAACTTCTGCATCAGGTAGCCGTCTTCGTTCGTCGTCTTCGATGAGACAATCACGGCAATCGAGTCCGGACCGTACTGCTGCTTGATGCTGGTCAGCCTCGTTGTGACCAGGCTCAAAGCCTCTTCCCAGCTTGCCTCGCGAAAGACGCTTCCTTCGCGGATGAGCGGCTTCTGCAGGCGATCCGGGTGATTGACATAGTCCCACCCAAACTTTCCTTTAACGCAGGTTGAGATCTGATTCGCATCGCCATGCAGCGGAACAATCTTGAGGATCTTGCGATCCTTGGTCCACACATCGTAACTGCAGCCAACGCCGCAGTAAGTGCATACCGTCTTCGTCTTCTTGATACGCTCTTCGCGCATCTTCGCCTCAGTCTGCGAGACCTGCATAATCATGCCGTAGCCCATCTCCGGCTCGACAGCTTTGACCACTTCGATCATCTTGTCAAGGGCGTCTTTGGGCATACTGCTCAGGAAACCGGCCTCTCCCAGCATCGACTTCTCCATGAGCGCATTGCAGGGGCAAACCGTAATGCAATGGCCGCAGGAAACACAGCTTGAGCCGCCGATCTGCATGCCGCCATCCCAAAGTACGCGTGGATGTTCGAGCTCCCAACCAATCGAAAGCGTCTCATTCACCTCCACCGTCTGGCAGGCCTGGACGCATTGTCCGCACAGAATGCATTGACTAGGATCGTAACGATAGAATGGATTGGACATGTCCACTTCATAGGGCTTGGGCTTGAAGGGATGGTTCTGGTGCTGAACATTCAACTCCAATGCCGTGTTATGGACCCTGCAATTCTCGTTGTTGTTATCGCAGACCGTGCAGTAGAGCATGTGATTGCCGAGGATCACGTCGAAGGCTTCGGCGCGCGCATCTTTGGCGCGTTTTGAATCAGTGACCACCTGCATGCCGGAGGTCACTTTTGTTCCGCAGGAGCGCACAAGCTTACCATCAACCTCGACAAGGCAGGTGTCGCAGGTTTGGATAGGTCCCATGAGACGCGAGTGATAGCAAATATGCGGGATATCCTTCTCGCGAAGTACTGCTTCCACGAGCAACTCGCCTTCACGGGCAGCAACCGGCTGCCCGTCAATGGAGACCTCTACGTTTAATGGATTACTGTTCGAATTCGATTGGGATCCCGTTGTGGTCTCAATCACACTCATCTCGTCCCTCTCGTTTCACCACGCGTAAGAGATCGTTCTTCTACGGAGTGTTGCACGGCACCTGCCAAAGCCGCGTTCCAATCGAAGCCGCGGCAGCCCACTGAAGGCAGGATAGCTTTGGAGACAGCGGGGTCCTGGAGAGAGTGTCGGACTTTGCCGCTTATCCCGACAGTGTCGGGCGTCCCGACACTTCATGCCTTGGCCGCGATCGCATCGTGCAGAGCCGGCGATCGCAATGCGATTACGACTGCGCGCAACCTGCTAGCGGCCCTGATTGGCTCGGAAATGTTTTATGGTAATGAGCTGGATCTTGATCCGGGTGCGATCACCTGGCCACGCACGCTGGACATGAACGATCGCGCGCGAAGTACCATCACGGTGAGCGTGACGGGCCTCGACAAGAAGCTGCGCGACGGCAGCAAATCGCTCCAGTGGATTTCTGATTACAGCAGCGTCGGAAGTTATGGCGATCCTTGCGCTCGCTTCAAGTCGGGAGGATGCTCCGTTCAAGTCCATGACGGGGTAACATCAATATTCGGATTTTCACGTACGCCAAGCACAAACATTCAATTGATTGCGGCTGTCGCGCGCGGCGCAATTTCCGCATAGGATGTGTCGAGTGGTGCGACGTGGCAACCGCCAGAGTTCTTTGATCGTGCGATGCCGTTAACGTGCGCAATGATCCGAATCTTGAGCTCACCCGTAAGTGCGGCCTGAGCAATGGAGGCGTTCAGTGATGAGTACGCCCGGCAGTTCCCAGAGCGGGCCCCCCGTCTACCGCGGCTACGACCGGGCGGAAGTGGATCGGCAATACAACAATCACCAGCGGTTTCCGCGCTACAAAGACATCTTCGTGGCTCGGTAGTCTCGGAGCGCCGCGGCCCGCGCCAAACTTGCCGTCAAGTCCGACGTCGCGTATGGGCCGCAGGCAACCGAACGGCTCGACATTTTTCCAGCCGAACCCGCCCGCCCCGATCTACGTCTTCCTCCACGGCGGCTACTGGCAATCCCTGGACAAGAGTGACTACAGCTTCATCGCTGAGGGCATGGTTCCCAACGGCGTCATGACCGTGGTGCCGAACTTTGCGCTGGCACCACCTCACGAGATGGACGAGATCGTGCGTCAGAACCGTTCGGTGATCGACTAGCTGTGGCGCCACGCACGCGAGCTTGGCGGCGATCCCACCCCCATCTATGTCGGCGGGCATTCCGCCGGTGGGCACCTCGCCACCATGCTGCTCGCCACCGAATGGCCGAGCTTTACGGGTTCCATGGCAACCCTAAAGCATGCGCGTCAATGAACTGCATATAGCCGGTGAGATAGGAAGTAGGGCGAATGTGAGTCCGCCAAAAACACGGGTTGGCTCGTAGATCCGGTCATTGCCTGGGAATGCCTTCGGGAAGTGTCGGAGACGCTCGACACTGTCGGCAGAAGTGTCTGAATCGCCCAACACTTTCACGAAGGACCGCAATCTAAACAAAAACAAACTCTTTGCTTTCAACCAATGGTTCCGGTCTCAGTAGTGTGTGCGTTTGGCAGACGGCGTGCCCTATTCGTGGGTGTGAAGAAAGCCGGACGTTCCGGCATTTGACACTCCGTGCTACTTACTAAGCTTAACCTCGAAGCAACGCGCGCGTTACATAACAAACCCGACTTATACACCTATTAACCAATAAGGAGCTTTCGATCATGACTTTACCGCTGGAAGGAATCAAAGTAGTTGACTACACCGGCGTCCAGGCCGGACCGGCGTGTTCGCAAATGATGGCGTGGTTCGGCGCCGACGTCCTGAAAGTCGAGCGCATGCACACAGGAGACAATACCCGAATCCAGCTGCGCGACATCCCCAACGCGGATGCGCTCTA
>Ga0209006_10001165_pt1 | contig 23966 bp, 19 predicted proteins | sample JacPin_JW_Ref_O2_FD_188567 | JGI IMG/M metagenome (GOLD analysis project Ga0209006, IMG submission 188567) | Forest soil microbial communities from Algoma, Ontario, Canada - Jack Pine, Ontario site 1_JW_Ref_O2 (SPAdes) (version 2) | ecosystem: Environmental > Terrestrial > Soil > Boreal... | reverse complement strand
GATATTCATGAAAACGCCTGTGCCGGATTTCATAAACATCTCGGCAAACCAGCCTGCAAAGCCGCCAATGATAATCGCCGCGATCCAACCGATCTCTGCCTCGGGCATTTCCGGCTCCCCTTTCCCTTGAGCACGCCGATCATTCGGCGCAGCTGACTGGGGCTATTGAATTTCTGATTTTATGCGCCGACTGTAACGGGCGTATTATCTCAAGGCAAACTCCCAAATGTCCGCTTTGAATCATTCTCGGAGATCCCGCCTCCTAACCTCGATTTCCGTTTACACAAAGCTGACGTCCCGTGATTGTTTTGCTGTCAGCCCGCTTTGGAAGTAGAAGCAGACATACGCAAATGCCGGGATGCGCCGGTTTCAGTCAGGTTTGTCAATAGCACCTAATCAGTCGGAGTGTTTCCCGAGCCGATCTGCTTAGCCGCTGGGCTACCGCCGATGCTTTCGACCACTGCTTGTTTACTACTCGTACCGGCGGTCATTTCGATTTGCTCAGGCTTTCACAATAGCTAGTAACGCCTCGACGCGAATGTGCCGGGGAAAGACGATCCGACCGCGGTGGCGGTTTCAATTCTCAGATCCGACTCATCCATACGCACCAGGACATCCCTGATGGGATAGTCGGCCCATGCATGCGTGACGAAATCGCGGTGCGAAATATCCCCAGCCGGCAGGAAGCTCACCATTCCTTGCAGATGATAGTTCCGCAATTGCGAGCTATAGGGCACGGATCGTTTGCGCAGCAGATTTTCAAGGTCGGCGTTGCGGCGTGCATTGTGTGGCGTGTACGAACTGATGAAGAACGTGGATCTGTTAGCCGCGATCCAATCGCCGAACTTGTCGATTCCGCCATATAGAGCATCGAGAAGGACCAATCCGCGCACGCGCGATCTGACGCCGCCTCGTTCGAGCACCGACAGAGTCGGTGCAAAACCGCCGCTGTAGGCGACGATCACAATCGGCATGCGTGAGAACGTCCATGCCATACGGGGGTCGCCATACATCCGGGCAAGCTTGACGGCCGCTTCGTCGAGAAAGCGTCTAAACCCATTCGGCTCCCAGAATTTTCCGGCGCTGGAATCGGCGGCATTGAAGGCAAATTGCGGCGCGACCAGCACGGCGTTCGCGCCAGCGGCCGTGATCTGCTCCGGCACTTGCTGCCGGTCGAGCACGTCCTGCGTCAGACTGGCGCCGTGACCATGAAAGAAGACAACCATCACCGCCGGGCGCCGCGGGTCGAAACTGGGCGGAATGTGCAAGAGCACGCGGTCGTTACTGAACGTTTCCGACTCCCACAAGACTTGGCCGCGGAAATTGACGTGGCCCAAGCGTCCCTCGCTGCCGGCATTCAAAAACGGCCGGCCGGACCCTGGCACCATGCCGTGGTACGGGAACGGCGCCGTCTCGAACTCCTCAAGGCTGGTCCTTGTGCCGAAGTTGAATGGCCCATGCCAGTTGACAAAGGGCATGGGCGATGCCGCGTCCTCCAGCGACGTTAGTCGCACCCCAGGCATCGATTTCGGCTTGGACTGGTGAGCCGCGCGGAGCGGGCGGGCGCGCTCCGTGCTCTTCTTCTTTGATCGACTCCATGCATGACCCGCGGGGCTTGGGAGGCGCTCGCGCCCAGAATGCGATCGCACGTCAGTCGTCGCGTGGACCTTGACCGAAGGCGCATACGTCGCGCCGTTGAATGGATCCGGTTTGATAAGTCCGCCTTCGGCCTTGCCGTGACACCGACTAAAACGCTGGCAGCGAGAGACCGGTGGGTTGACCGATGCTTCAGCCGAGGAAACCCATGTTGGCAACGGCAGTTGCTTAATGATCGGCCAGCACAAACCGACCGACCCAACGAGACATAAGAGAACGGATACGTGGAGGAGTTCTCGCTCCAGCGAGTCCTTAATCTGCACCGAACTCTTGGCCAGGCAAGCCTTCAGCTGAGATAATCGATCACAGGGCTCTGCCGGCAGTCCCTCGTTGCTTTTCTTTCTAGGTCGCAGCCGAAGTTGTGAGGCGGCGGAAAAGCACGACGCGGGCGACGCCGCGGTGGCGGCTCGTCTGCAAACGGTCTGCAGCGCTGGTCCCCCGACCTTATCTGACACTGACATCCCCACCGACGGGAGCAATGTCGGCGGCGACTATGTCCTCATTTTGGCGGCTTGCCAGCAAAAATTGGTCTCACCCACAGGAACAAAAAGGCGCTCGGAAGGCTGGCGGCCGCGCCAGTCAGTCCGACGCCTTTTCTCATTTTTCAAGACGATTGGCTGTTTCATGCGAGGTAAATGATTACAGGATCGCCGGTTTTTGTACCGCCAGCAGGAGATTTGATCGATTTCTCCGCCACTGATAGCCCACGCCAAAATCGAGTCCTTTTCTCTCACGCGCTTGAAATAGGTGAGCAAGGGAGGCTTGGTACCGATTTCGAAACAGCAGTATCGGCCCGACGTAATTACCAAATGGCTGAAGGTCCCATTTCGAGGGGTCGAAGCTTGAAAACGGTATTCCGCTATCATCCTGCGCAATCAAAGCACTCTGTTTCAAAATAAAGTCACGTAAGTAGGCATACCGATCACGATGCAGGAGATAAGATGCACTCTTGAGAAGAGCATTGGCTTGGCCAAGGCTTTCACAGAATTTGAGCAATCCGCTTTTGCGTAGACCGGCATTGGAAACGTCGCCAGAAAAATAATACAGCGTTTGCTGAGAATGGGTCTTGTCGGAAAACACAATTCTGAGGCCCCGCATGCCTTCTTGTGATATACCTCCGCTACCTGCTTGGCCTTCGGCAGTCGCTTTTTTGATCCCACCGTCTTGATCAAGGACAATCGTCTCGGCCTCGCTGATCGTTTTGCCGGCGCGCGCCAGGAATGTGTAAAGAATCGGCAGGGTGCCGAAGACTGGCCCCGCACTTAATTCCCTTCGCATATCGTTCGTTTGAAAAAAGCTTAGATCCAGGACGGAGTTCAAGGACCGTTCCGTATTATGCAGCGTGAACTCTACGGCTCTCGAATCGAGGTCCTCTATCCTCGGTATGTCGCCGGCAGGCTCCAAGCCGCTCAAAACGTATACTGGCGCGTCTCCAAAGAACGCGTTCGCGTATAGAAAGTCCGGGCCGCTAAAAAAATACAGCAGCGGACGATCCGCGTGCGGGACCTCCTTCGCGGCGAAAACACGAATCCTATTCAGCGAATCGCGATTCTTCAGCTCGAACAGCGTGTCAAAGCGAGCGGCGTGCCTTTGCCAAACCGCACTCTTCGTCAAGGCGCTAAGGGGAGAATCAGGCGACGGGTGTAATCCGGCGAGAAAACGTGCCGTGTCATTCGGGCTCACCCGTTCGCTCGCCCGGAGGAGCGGGGCGTAAGACAACGCGACGATGGCAGCAAGGACGCAGGCAACGAACTTGGTCATCCAAAAACCTCGAAACGAAGCCGAAAAGTAGTTTGTCGTTCGATGCATGATCAAATGTGGTCCTATTTGGGCCTGATCGAGCAGGAATTGCGGCTCCAAATTTGATAGGGAGTGAATACCTGGCTAAGCTACCGCGGGCGCCTGCATTCGCGCGTGGCAGCGAGAACTCGGCCGCAGCGGAAAGTCCTATACACCCGACGCTCAGCAGCTCGGTCGATCATTGCCCGCCGTCGCGACCGTGCCAAGGATCGCGGCCCGGGTCGCGTCCAGCCCCGACCTCGGCCAGTCGATCAAAGTAATGGGCCCAGCCTTCCGCATGGCCAGCGCATTGCGCGGCATTGGGCAAGCCCGTATGGGTCAATCGCAGCAATGTCCCGTTTGGCTGCTCCATGAGATCGATCTCGACGAGGCTTGATCCCGGCGGCACAATCTCGCTGCCGTCCCAGCCGAAGCTGTAGGCGAGGCGGTGCACCGGCACGACCTCGCGAAAGGAGCCCCGCGCGAATCGAGCCCCGGTGACGTTGACGAGATAGAACCCACCCGGTTGTGGCTGGAGCTGGGCTTCCGTTCCCATCCAGCGCAAGATTAACTCTGGGTCGGTGAGGAGGGCGAATACCGCAGAGGGCGGCGCGGGGATGTACGTGTCGCGACGGACGATCAAGGTCTCTTCCATCAATCTCTCCATGGTTGGGCCGACGCGCGCTGCATGCGGCGGAGACGGACGGGTACCTGGTCGGTGCCTCGTGGAAGCCCGTCTTGTTCTGTCCTTTGGGCGTGTGATCAAGCAAGGGGGACAAGCCGGACACCGCCGCGTAGTCACGAAATATATCTAGTGCACGGCATCGACACGAAGGGAGTGACAAGCCTGGCGGGATTGACGTACTCGCTGATCGTAGCCGCAGCATGTGCGCTCGCCGCGGGCGATCCCCTCGGTGCGTCGAAGCGGAACTCCTTATAACCGGCGGCAAATCGCGCCCACGCTAGAATGCCTGCGGAACGATGAGACGCCTCTGTTTCAAGCAGATTCATATTCTCTTCCACCGGTCGCAAGCTTTATGATCCACTGATGCAGCTGCCCTTGACGCTCGCCTGGCTAGTAGACGAAGCCAGCACCGTGGATGGCCCTGACCACTTCTTAGCATCCCTCGGCGGCAAACTGATCGACGACGGCGTGCCGCTTGCTGGCGGTGCGCTAACGCTGGCGGCGACGCACCCAATCATTGTTAGCCGCACTTGGTTATGGCGGGCAGAGACAGCTGCCGTAATCGAGGCACTGAGCTTTGGTTCGTCGGGCTCGGCTCGGCAGGGAACCGGCCTAGAACAGAGCAAAGTCGGTCGGGACTGGCTTGCCGCGCTTGGCACCGGGCCTGTGCAGGAAAATGCCGTTGGCTCGGTAGCCGATAGCCAGGCGGCTTCAGGTAGTCCGGTGCTCGCGTGGGCGGTCACCCGACCTCTCGCCGAGTCCGAGTCCGATCTCCTGTGCGAGGCTGCGCGCTTTGCTGCTGCGCCGCTTGCCCGGTTGAGCGCTCGGGCAACTTTGGTGGCGTTGCTCGATGCCTATCTGGGCCGCCGCGGCGCCGCGCAGGTTTTGGCCGGGCGGTCGCGGCGCGAGGCCGGCGAGACGATCCGCGCGGTCCTGCTCTTCGCTGATTTGCGCGGTTTCACCGAGTTGTCGGAGTCCGTGGCACCGGGGGCAGTGGTGTCGGCATTGGATGCCTGGTTCGACCGGATCGCTGGTGCTGTTCACGCGTTCGGCGGCGAGGTGCTGAAATTCATAGGCGACGGGGTACTAGCGATTTTCCCGCTTGGCGAAGGGCCCGCGTCTGCCGCCTGCGACGCCGCGATCAGTGCCGTCAGGGCGGCCCAGGCTGGCATGGCACACCTGAACAGGGCACGCAGCAGTCAAAACCTCCCATCCTTGCACTTCGGTGTGGCCCTCCATCTTGGCGAAATGTTCTGGGGGAATGTCGGTACCGCCGACCGATTGGACTTCACGGCGATCGGTCCGGCGGTCAACTTAGTTAGCCGGCTTGAAGGTCTGTGCCGTCCCCTCGGCCGCAATGTGCTTCTCACGGAGGCGGTTGCTGCGGAGACGACCACGACCCTGGTTTCAGTGGGCAAGCACCCCTTGCGCGGCATCGCTGCGCCCTGCGCAGTCTTTGGCCTACCGGATGAATAAGCCCCGATCGGAAGGCCTCTCGAAGGCGCGGTGGTCGCAGCCGGAGAAACAACGGGAGAACCTAAAATGAAACTGCTCAAAACAACCAGCTTACCGTGTCTTCGTGACGGAGGATCGCGGCGAACTTGCTAAACCGCTCTGGCAAGAGTGGGTGCCGCGCCGTCGTAGGCGGTAGTATGTATGCGCACGTCAAAGCACTTGATCGCTGCACTCATTAAGAAAGTCACGATTCTTAAGGAGTGAGTTCGTACGAGCTGCGCGAGCCCGTTGGGCTAAGATATTGAAAGGCCGAGCATTCGGTACTGGCGAGACCATTCAACCGATAAATCGCAAACCCGTGTGACACCAATCCCGCGGGGTAGCCGACCCTCGATCGAGGCATTCACTAGGTCTGGCGCCAAAAACGAGAGCGAAATTGTCATGTTGACCTTACGAGTACTGCAGCCCTCGCGATCTGCGATGGATTCCGCGGTCGGGCTGCATCGGTCACGAGCTCGTTAAGCCAGCGCCATCCCCGCGCGATGGCGGCAACGAGTGTCGCGCGAGTTTCAGAGCGGATTGGACGAACCTCGGCGGACGTAGATTCAAGCGGCAGAATTTCCCGTCGACGCTTCGAGGACAACTTTTGCCATGGTAAGTAAAGGATAGAATCATCGCTATGTTCTCCCGCGCCCGAGAAGCCGGTCAGTTTGATTGCTAGCCGATGCCGGTGGTGAAATTTCCAGTCGGGCATGTGTAATTTCCACTCAAACTTCGACATGGCGCACGATCCGAGATTGGTCGCGGACGGCATCTTGCTCGGCGTAGCTGCTTTGGGCACTTCGTTACAGCTCACCTTTCTCGGGCAACTTGGCGCTCGACCTTGGTCCTCGGCGATCGTCATACCACTGACGATTTTGGATGACGCGTTATGCGGCCAGTTGCCGTCGGGGCTCAGGCTTATTGCAATCGCGATTTGACAGCGAAGCGATATTGTTCTCGCCTCTGTCGACATCGGAAATCGACAAAATCCTAAACCTCGACGTTTTTCGCCCGGGTCCTTCGTGCGCGGCGTCGGTACGATGGGGCCTTCGAGCCGTAAGCAACGGCATTACGGGTGCCCGTCAGCGCGGGCTGGACTCAAATTCGACTTTCGAGGTATCGGCCTAAAGACCGATCTGTCTGATCGGCGCATTGTCGAAGGAAAAAGGAATGATCATGGAACGTCGGATGTCGAGTATGACGCAAATGGAGATCGCCAAGGTCATTGGCGAGCGCAAGCCGGTAATCCTGCCGACAGGGGCCACAGAAGCTCACGGTCCGCACATGCCGACGGACACTGATACACATCAGGCTGAATATATCGCGCTCAGGCTGGCCGAACGGATCGACGCTCTCGTAGCACCGCCGGTGGCTTACGGTATCTCGAAAACCTTCGAGTTCTTCCCCGGCACGATCTCGCTTTCGATACCAACCTATCAAACGATGGTCTTTGAGATCGGTGCCGCATTGATCCGACAGGGGTTCCACCATTTGATTATTCTCAACGGCAATCGCCCTAGTGGCACCGCCAATGATCAGGTCGCACGTCATCTGGTGGATGAGCTGGACAAGGAGTTCGACTTTGTCGTTTCGGCCGTTAGTTACTGGGAGCCCGCGGCCGCAAAAATTCACGCCATGCGCAAGTCGGTGCCCGGCGGCATGGGGCACGGTTGCGAGCTCGAAACAGCTTTTCAACTCGCCACACGCCCAGAACTGGTGAAAATGGGCGAGCTTGCAGGCGCGAAATACGGTCCGGTCGGCTGGGATTTGGTGGCGCCGAGCAACCCGACACGTACCTACATGCGGCGGCCACGCCCAGCGGCGGGTCACGCCGCAATTTTCGGTGATCCCACAAAAGCCACGGCCGAAGCCGGTCACGCTTTCGTTGATGCCGCCGTCGATGGCTTGGTTGAGACCTTCAAGAACTTGCAAGGCTCTTATCAGGAGCGCCGTTGAGCGGACGCGGGCTTGCGTCCCGCGACCGGGTCCGGACGCCAGCCGAGATCCAGTGATGCAAGATGCGCGGCGTGGAGCAGGTGTTCGAGCAACTCGTCGCGCTTACGCTCATTTTGCAGCAAGGTCTTTCTTCCGATGAAACAGAGCGAGGCGATCACGCGGCCGGAAAAATCGCGTATCGGCGCCGCCATCGATCCTGTGAATGGCTGAACGTCGGCTAAGGTAATCGAATAGCCGCGCTGCCGGATGTCTGCCAGATCCTGGCGCAACTCCTCAGCATCAACGATCGTCAGCTCGGTGAGACGTTCCAGCGGCCGGCGCAAATAATGCTCGACGAATTCGGGCGTCTCAAACGCAAGCAGCACTCGGCCCTTCGAACCGCAATGCAAGGGGAAATGGTAACCGTACTGCGCTTTAGAGATTTCAGTCGCATAGGGCTGCGCTGAGTAAATCGCTACTGCTTGGTCGCGTACGCGCTCCGCCAATTGCACAGCAATGCCCTCGATTTCCTCAGGCTTACGCAAATAGGGGATCGCCGCCCGCAGAACGCGATGGTTGGCCATATAAGTTGCGCCTGCAAACCACAGCGCCGGGCCAATCTCATAACGTTTTGTTTCGGGATCACGGCGTAGAAATTCAGCTTTGGTGAGTTGGGTGATGATGCGGTGCACTGTCGCCCAAGGCAGCCCCATTTCCTGAGTTACGTCGACCACACGCCCTGGTCGCACTGCCAAGTGCTCGATGATCGCCAGCAACCGCGACATGCCCCGCAAATCTTCCAATCCATTGCCGTTTTTCGCCGTTTTTCGTTGCTTGCGGCTCGAACGAGGTGCTTTGGCGGCGGGCGGCGGTAGAGATTTGTCAGACAAGCCACGGTGCATGGTGAATTTCCTAACTGGCATCGACAACGGCCAGTGCAATCATTGTACCCAAAAGCCGTTGCGGCGTGCGAGTTGATTGACAGTACGTCCGTTATGTAGATATCGTATTCGGGTCGTGGATACACGCGTCATGTGAGGGCCGCTTGTAAATGAAGCCGCCGCTGTTTCGGTATGAGGCCCCACGGACCCTTCGCGACGCTGTCGCTATCCTCGCAAGCGATGCGGATGCGATGGTGCTGGCCGGTGGTCAAAGCCTTGTTCCCGCGATGAATTTTCGCGTCGCCGCGCCATCCCTTCTGGTGGACATCCAACATGTCGAAGGCCTAAAAGGCATCGCCATAGAGGGGAACGAGATCGTCATCAGAGCGATGACACGACACCGTGAGCTGGAGCTCGACTCCCGGGTGCGGCGGCTCAATCCGCTGATTGCTGAGACCATGCAGCACGTCGCTCACGTGCCGATTCGCAATCGCGGAACCGTGGTTGGCAGTCTTTGTCATGCCGACCCGTCCGCCGAAATGCCGTTGTTGTTTGTTCTTTTGGACGGCACCATAACCGCAATTGGCCCCGACGGTACCCGCGAGATCGCGTCCGCGGATTTTTTCCAATCCTTCCTCACTACGAGCCGTTGCCAAGATGAAATCGTCATCGAAGCACGCCTTCCCGTCCTGCCCGATGGGTCGGGTTTTGCTTTTGACGAAGTAACGCGGCGACATGGCGATTACGCGCTCGTCGGTCTCGGCTGCGTCCTGTCGCTCAATGACGGGGGCCACGTGCACGACATACGGCTTGCGGCTTGCGGAATCTCCGATCGCCCGGTGCGCCTGAGGGCGGTCGAAGCGGCACTCAATGGCAAGCTTCCTGACAGCAGCGAACTGGCCATTGCGGCGCGGGCATCGGTGGACGCAGTCACGCAAGCCGACGACATGAATACTTCGATGTCATACAGGCGGCGCGTGCTGAGCGGTTTGATTCAGCGGCTCGTGCCCATCGCCGCCGCTCGCGCGCGTGCAGGATATCGGCAATGAAGCGCTCAGCAATTCGACCGTCAATTCCGGAACGTTCGGACGATCCGCTCGTCGAAGTGTCGTTGGTTGTCAACGGGCAGCCGATCAAACGTACGGTCAGTGTGCGTATGCTGCTAAGCGATTTTCTGCGGCACGAACTTGGCCTGACCGGCACCCATGTCGGTTGCGAGCATGGCGTATGCGGTTGCTGCACCGTCCATATTGACGGCAAGGCCGGGCGCTCCTGTCTCACGCTTGCGGTACAGGCCAATGGTTGCGCCATCCGCACCATTGAGGACGTCGCATCCGAAGACGGTGCGCTGCACCCCGTTCAGCAGGCATTCAAGGAATGCCACGCCTTGCAATGCGGCTTTTGCACGCCGGGCATGGTGATGAACGTGCTCAGCCGGTTCGAGGAACGCGAGCCGCTCGACCTTTCGGAGGCCGGCATTCGCGATCTCCTCTCGGGCAACCTGTGCCGCTGCACTGGTTATATCAATATCATCGCTGCGGTGCGGCGCGCGGCCGAGTTGCTTGGCCGCGGCTGACGGACATCACCCATGTCGACACGCACATTCGGCACTCGCGTTGAACGGAATATTGACCCGAAACTGCTGCGCGGCGAGGGGGCTTTCGTCGACGACATCCCATTGAATAATCCGCTGCACGCGGCCTTTCTACGCAGTCCCGTGGCACGCGCGCGGCTAAAAAAGATCGATGTTAGCGCTGCGCGAAACTATCCCGGCGTCGCTGCGGTCTATACGTGCAACGATATTGGCCCGCTCGACATGCCGATGCCGCTGCTTATTCCTCATCCGTCGATGAAGAATCCGAAGACGCAGCGGCCGTTGGCGCGTGGCGACGTGTATTACGTTGGCCAGACAATCGCCATGGTCGTTGCGGTTGACCGCTACACGGCTGAGGACGCGGCCGCACTGATCGAGGTCGAATACGAACACCTTGCGGTTGAGATGGACATGAAGCGCGCGCTCGTGGGTGGCGCACCGCTGGTTCACGGCGACGTTCCGAACAATCTCGCGGCACATTTCATCCAAGTTTCTGGCGATCCGGATGCTGCTTACGCGCGCGCCGAGCATTTCACCAAAATTGAGGTGCAAGTAGACCGTTCCACCGCGGCGCCAATGGAATGCCGCGCGGTGGCGGCGCGTTGGGACGCGATATCAGGCGAGCTAACAGTCTGGGACGGCACGCAAGCGCCGATTTCGGTGCGCGGCGGCCTCGCTTCGATATTCAATCTGGATGAAGACAAGGTACGAGTAATCGCGCCCGATGTCGGCGGCGGCTTTGGCCAAAAGGTTCTACTCTTCTATCCGGACGAATTGCTCATCCCGATGGCGGCGATGGAGCTCGGTCGTGCGGTGAAGTATATCGAGGACCGACGCGAGAACTTCATCGGCTCCTCGCAGGAGCGCACGCAAATCCACACCATCGAGCTCGCGGCGCTCAAGACGGGCGAAGTCATCGGGCTGCGCGACAGTTTTCTGCATGATACTGGCGCGTTCATTCCCTACGGCATTGCAGTGGCACAAGTCGCCTCCACATCGATCGCCGGTCCGTACCGTATTCCCAACATTTGGGTCGAATTCAAAGCGGTTTATACACCGACCGTTCAGGTGACACCTTATCGTGGCTGCGGGCGCCCTCAGGCCTGTTTTGCAATCGAGCGGGCGATGGATCAGCTCGCAGAAGAGCTCGGTATTGATCGCTTCGAGATCCGCCGGCGCAATTTCATTTCTGAAAAGGAATTTCCGTACCCGCGTGATGGCCTGCTCTTCGCCGACGGACTCAAGGTGACGCTCGACAGCGGTCAATATGGCAGAGCGTTGGGCATGGCGGCTGAAGCGTTTGCCGGGCCGGATTTTCTATTGGATCAGGAGAAAGCGCGCGCCGAAGGTAAATATCTTGGCTTGGGGCTTGCGTGCTACGTAGAGGGAACGGGTCTCGGCCCTTACGAAGGCGGCCACATCCGTGTTCATCCGATCACCGGCAAAGTTTACGTCAATACCGGGCTTTCAGGCCAAGGTCAGGGTCACGACACCGTCTTCGCGCAAATCGTCGCGGATCAGGTCGGCGTCTCCCCGTCGGATGTGATCGTAGTCGAGGGCGACACCAAAGCGTTCGACTGGGGCGTTGCTACATTTGCGAGCCGTGCCGCAGTGGTGAGTGGCAACGCCATCCATAAGGCGGCACTGACTGCGCGGAAAAAAATTCTCGAAGCGGCTGCCAACATGTTGGAAGTCGACATCGGGGACGTTGATCTTCACGATTCCGCTGCCTGGATCAAAGGCTCAAACCGTTTCGTGCCGCTCGCCGCAATTGCGACGGCGAGTAATCCGCTACGCTATGCGTTCAACGAGGCCGCGCAGGCAGCGACGCAGTTCGCGCCGGCGAGCAAACATGACGGACCTCCGCTGGCGGAAGGACAAGCGCCGGGCATTGAAGCCACCGAGTATTACAGCCCGCCAGCGTCGACCTGGGCATACGGTGTGCACGCCGCCATCATCGAAGTCGATCCGCAGTTATGCACTGTCAAGATTCGGAAATACGTGTGCATCCACGATTGCGGCAACATGATCAACCCGATGATTGTGGAAGGACAGGTGTGCGGCGGTATTGCGCAGGGGATCGGCGGCGCGCTGTACGAGAAGCTCGAATATCAACCAGACGGTAATCTCGCTAACGCGAGCCTCATGGATTTTTTGGTCCCCTACGCGACGGAAATTCCGCCAGTATCAATTCTACATCTGGAAACGCCGTCGCCGCTCAATCCACTTGGAGTGAAGGGTGTTGGCGAAGCAGGTTGCATTGCGGTCGGCGCCGTTGTGGCCTCGGGCGTCGAAGACGCCCTTCGACCGTTAGGAAAGATCACGATACGCCAGGTGCCGCTTACGCCTCGCATGATCAGCGAAGCGCTGGAGCAAGCTGGCGTCTAGGCGGGCGAAGAGACGTCCGGTCGGCGATCTTTGTCGCGCTGGTCGGAATGTCGGCATGAACTGTGACTGAAAATGCCTACGGCACGAACCGTCGGCAAAAGCCAGAGGGAGGCAAATGATGCATGGTAAATTAGCTCTCGCCGCAGGGGCAGCCGCCCTGCTGGTAGCGACCGGATCAGCTTGGGCTGACGGATTTACGCTCAAAGCTCCGCCGAAAGTGGCCTTTTTGTACTTCAAAGCCAAGAATGACGGCGGCTGGACGCAAGCCTTCGAAGAAGCTCGGCCGAAGATGGAGAAGGCGCTCGGCATGCAAATTCCCTTCGTGGAGAACATCGCCGAGGACGCCGCCCAGATAACGCCACCGGCTGAGAAATTCATCCAGCGCGGCTACAATATCATCATCGGCACGGCCTTCGGCTATTCCGATACGTTCAAGGAACTCGCCGCCAAGCATCCGGAGGTGGCTTTCCTCAATGCCGCCGGCACGACGAATGGGCCGAACTTGCAGTCGTTCTACGGCCGAACGTATGAAAGCCAGTATCTATGCGGCATGGTCGCGGGCGGCGTTTCCCCATCCGGCAAGCTCGGGTTCGTTGGTGCCAATCCCTTCGGCATCGTCAATTGGACGATCAATGCTTACGAGCTGGGTGCCGCGAAACTTAATCCCAAAGCAACCGTAACGGCAGTTTTCACCGGTGCCTGGAACGATCCGGTAAAAGAGCGTGCCGCCGCCGAGGCCCTCGTCGACGAGGGCATCGACGTGATTGGTCAGCACGTCGACACGCCGACCGTGCAGATCGTGGCGCAGGAGCGCAAGATCCATGGCACCGGACATCATCGCGACCTGCGCGAATTCGCGCCGAAGGCGACGCTCTGCTCGTCCGCCTGGGTCTGGGACAAATATCTGATCGCAGAGATTAAAAAGGTCGAAGCCGGCAACTGGGTGACCAGTCCGTACGGCGATTTCATTTCGATCAAAGACGGCGGCACCGATATCGCTTGCTGCAGCGCGGACGTACCGAAAGACGTCGTCGATAAGGTGATGGCTGCGCGCCAGGATATCATCGATGGCAAGCTGCATGTCTATGCGGGCCCCATCAAGGACCGCGATGGCAAGGAACGCGTGCCCGCGGGGCAGGTCATCAGCGACGCCGATCTATGGAAAATGGATTGGTTCGTTCCCGGCGTGATCACACAGAAAAAGTAAGAACCTCAAGCGTGGCGCGGCCCGATACCGCGCCGCGCTTTATTTGCCTGGAGTGCGGTAATGGTCGCGGCTCTTCGGCTTGTGGGAGTCAGAAAATCGTTTGGCGGATTCGCCGCTCTCGATGATGCAGAGTTCGAGGCGCAAGCCGGCGAAGTCCATGCACTGCTGGGCGAGAACGGGGCCGGTAAGTCATCGCTGATGAACGTCGCGGCCGGCCTCTATACCCCGGAAGCTGGGCAGATCTTTGTTAACGGCGAAGAAGTCGTGTTCAGCGGGCCGCGCGATGCCACCGCACGTGGCATCGGCATGGTACATCAGGAATTCAAGCTGGTGCAGCCGTTTACGGTGGTCGAGAACGTTCTTCTTGCAAATTGGAGCGGCCGGTTCGCGCCAGGCGTGCGGGAAATCCAACGGCAAATCCAAACGCAAGCTGCCATGCTCGGCTTTGATATCGATCCAAAAAGCCGCGTCGATGAATTGTCGATCGCCGAACGCCAGCGAGTTGAGATTGTCAAAGTGCTACTCGCCGGCGCCCGCATTCTCATTCTCGACGAACCGACCGCCGTGCTTACCGACGAAGAAGCGGTGCGGCTTCTCACTACCGTGCGGGCACTCGCCTCCAGCGGAGCCGCGGTTATCCTCGTTACTCATAAGCTCGGTGAGGTCACCTCATTCACCGATCGGGTCACGGTCATGCGCGGGGGCCGAGCCGTGGCGCATCTCGATTCGCGTGCGACCGACGCCACCGAACTTACGCGGCTTGCGGTGGGCACTACGGTCGCGTCGCCCCACCGTGCCTCCTCCTCGGTGCCTGGCGAGGCGCGCATCACGATCAAAGGCTTGCGGGCAGCGCGTGCCGATGGACACCTCACCGTCAACGAAGCGAGCTTCCATGTCTGCGCTGGCGAGATCTACGGCATCGCCGGCGTCGGCGGTAATGGCCAGACCGAACTCGTGGAAGCGCTCACCGGCGTGCGCGCACCGATTGGCGGAACGATCGAAATCGAAGGTGCCGGAAACGCTACCGGGGCGTCGCCGGAGCGCCTGCGCGATCTCGGCATCGCCTGCATCCCGGCCGATCGTTTCGGCTTTGGGGTCGCCGGCGGTTTATCGGTCGTCGACAATTTCTGTGTCGGCCAAATAGCCGGAGGCGCTTATGGCTCGTGGATGCGCACCAACGGATCGGCCATGCGCGAGGCGACCGCCGAGGCCGTCGGTGAATTTGACGTGCAGGGCGTGCGCACACTGCGGCAACGCGCGGCTCAGCTCTCTGGCGGCAACGCCCAGAAGCTCATCATCGCTCGCGAGTTCACCCGCAACCCGAAGGTCATCATCGCGCATAGTCCAAGCCGTGGCCTCGACGTTCGCGCCTGTGCGGCAGTGCAGGAACGCCTACTCAGAGCACGCGCCGGCGGCGTGGCCATCATATTGATCAGCGACGACCTCGACGAGGTGCTCAATCTCTCCGATCGCGTCGGCGTGATGACTCGTGGCCGTATCGCCGCAGAGTTTGCGGCACCGGCGGATCGCCAGGCCGTCGGCCGCGTCATGGTGCACCATGCTTAACAACACCGTCGCGGGGGCACGTGCCTCCGCAGGCGCCGCGCAACCGCCGCTAACGAAAAGCGCCGGCAATGGATGGCGGCTAAGAAGGCTCAATCTCGAGCTGCGGCAACAAATGTCGCCCTGGTTGCAGGCGCTGATCCTGGCGGGGGCACTGGTTGTCGGGCTGGGCATTTCGGCGACGCTCTTGATTGCGGCGGGTGTGAAGCCGTCGGCCTTGTTCGAGGAATTCATTGTCGAGAATTTCAGCGATCCGGAAAATCTACACTCCATCTTGGTTCAGGCGGCGCCGCTGATTTTCGTTGGCGTCGGCGCGGCGCTCGCATTCCGCGTGCGTTTCTGGAATCTCGGTATCGAAGGTCAAATGATTTTTGGTGGTATCGCAGCCACTGCGGTTTCCTTCTACGACATCGGGCCGCCTTTGCTACGGCTGCCTTTGATGATGCTGTTCGCAGCTTTTGCCGGCATGGCCTGGATCGTTGTGCCGCTATGGCTGCGCGTGCGCTGGCGAGTCAACGAGATCATCGTCACGCTCTTGCTCAACTACGTCGCGCTCAATTTTCTGCTTCACCTCCTCTACGGTCCATGGCTCGACCCGAAGGATAATTTCCCGCATTCTCCACAGTTTCGCGCGTTCGAGCGGTTGCCGGAGCTCGGACTCGGAATTAGCAGCGCGCTGGTGCTGGCGCTTGTTTTCACAGCGCTGAGCGGCTGGCTCGTTATGTTCACGCGCTTCGGCTTCTATACGAAGTTCGTGCACGATAATGACCGTATGGCGCTCGCAGTGGGCGTGCCGATTGGAATTGTGATCTTTGGATCGGCGTTACTTTCGGGCGCGCTATCGGCCCTCGCCGGATTTGCCATCGCCGCCGCCCAGGAGGGCCGGCTTACCCAATCCTATTTCGCAGGCTACGGATTTTCCGGAATCTTGATCGCCTTTCTGGCGCGCAACAACCCGATCGCTGCGATGGTGGTGGCCATATTGGTGGCGGTCCTATTCGTCTCCGGCCGAAGCCTCCAAGTTTTCTATCAGATCCCATTCGCCATGGTTCAGTTGATCCAGGCGATTATCGTCATCAGCGTCGCAGCGTCTGAGTTTCTGATGCGGCACCGCGTGCACTGGGTGCGCTAGGCGAGGAGGCTCATGCTGCATTTCATCGTCAATTGGTTGGCCGGAACGCCGAGCTTCGCGACTCCCTATGCGCTTGCCGCGCTTGGCCTGATCATCAGCGAGCGAGCTGGCGTACTGTCTCTCGGGGCGGAGGGCTTCATGCTGGTCGGTGCACTGGCGGGGGTTGCGACTTCCCTCGAGCTTGGCGGCTATCCGGCCATCTCCCTGCTGGCCGCGATGCTCGCTGCCGCCGGAGTTTCCCTGCTGTTTGCCTTTTTGGTTGTTTTCTTGCGGGTCAACCAGGTGATCGCGGGTCTTGCGGTTGTGTTTTTCTGCGACGGACTGACCAGTCTCGTCGGAACGCTTTGCGACTGGACCAATCGGCCTATCACCGGCTTGCATGCGGTTGCCCTCTGGCCGCTATCGGACATCCCGGTGGTCGGCAAAATCCTATTTTTTCAGAATATCGTGGTCTATCTCGTGATCCCGATCTTCTTTTTGGTGAATTATGTCCTCACCCGCTCGATGCTCGGATTGCGGCTGCGTTCGGTTGGCGAGAATCCGGAAGCCGCAGACGCCGCCGGCGTCAGTGTGTCTCTGTACCGGCTCGGAGCGGTCGTCGCCGGCTCCGCGCTGATCGGGCTCGCGGGCGGATACCTTTCCGTCGTCGACGTGAAGCTCTGGATTCCCGATATCAGCGGCGGCCGCGGTTGGATCGCGATCGCGCTCGTGATTTTCGCGCGCTGGCAGCCCTGGCGCGCGCTACTTGGCGCTTTGTTGTTCGGCTGCATCGAGGCGCTCATTCCGCGCATCGCTGCCGCTGGGATTCAAGTGCCGCAATACTTCCTATTGATGACCCCCTATCTCGCCACCATCGCGGTCATGGTCTGGGCGGCGGTGACGAAATTCGGGCGCTCGAGCGAGCCGGCCGCGCTCGGGCAGCCGCACATTCGCGAAGAGCGGCGTTAGGGCAAAAGTGGAACTGGGTTTCCGAAAAAAGTTGCTCTTTGTCGGTATTGAAGTGTTCTGGAACAGCCGGTCTGGCGAATTCATTCTGACTCAGCAAAAAACAAGAGCGCCAATCGTTCTATCAGCAGCGTTTGCAGCCAAGAATACTTCGGAAGGAAACACTTGCGGTCGGACGGCCTTGCGTCCAATATGCAAAATCTGGATATCATATCCGCATAACGGACATTATTATGGGTCTGAGAATCGCAATCGATACTGGCGGCACCTTCACGGATATCGTCGCCATTGACGAAGATACGGGCGACATCACCGCTACCAAGACGCCATCGACGCCCGAAGATCCGAGCATCGGTCTGGTCGAAGGCGTGCGTAAAGTTCTCAAGGCTGCGGGCGGGGAACCCGGGGACGTGCAGATGTTGCTGCATGGCTCTACGGTCGCGACCAATGCAGTGTTGGAACACAAATTCGACGGGTTGGGGCTCCTCGTCACGAAGGGCTTCCGCCATCTGATCGAGATCGCGCGCCAATCGGTACCGGATGGGTATGGAAACTCTTTCTTCTGGGTCAAGCCGCGCCGGTTAGTGCCGCTGCACCTCGTGCGTGAGGTGACGGGCCGGATGCGTTACGACGGCAGCGAACTCGAGCCGCTCGACGAAAAAGCGGTTCTTTCGGCAGTGCAGGAGCTGGTTGAAGATGGCGTGCGCTGCGTTGCGGTCTGCCTGCTGCACGCCTACGCCAATGGCGGGCACGAAAAGCGTGTCGGCGAATTGATCGCCAAACACTTTCCGGATGTTTTTGTTTCGCTGTCGTCGGTGGTGCTGCCTGAATATCGCGAATACGAGCGCGCGATGACGACACTTATCGACGTGCTAGTGAAGCCCTACTGCCGCACCTATCTGCAACGCGCTGCTGACAAGATCCGCTCCACGTCCGGCAACATTCCGTTCCTGATCATGCAGTCGAACGGCGGCATCGTGAAACATTCCACCGCTGGCGAACGGCCGGTGACGATGTTGTTGTCAGGCCCCGCCGCCGGCGTGCTGGGCTCGGTGCACACCGCGCAGCTTGCCGGCTATCGCGACATTCTTACCATCGATGTGGGCGGTACGTCGACCGACGTATCGATCATCGAAAATCATCAGCCGCGCTACACCTCGACCTCAATGGTCGAAAGTTATCCGGTTAAGACGCCGATGCTCGACATCGTGACTGTCGGCTCCGGCGGCGGCTCGATCGTCTGGATCGACTCATATGGTCAACTGAAAGTCGGCCCGCAGAGCGCCGGCGCCAATCCGGGCCCGATCTGTTACGGTAAGGGGGGCAGTAAGGCGACCGTCACCGACGCTGCCGTCGCGCTTGGCCGGCTACCGGCGATGCTGGTCGGCGGCGAAATCGAACTCGACGCAGCCGCGGCACGCCGCGCGTTCGTAGCGCTCGGCGAACAACTTCGTCTTGATCCTGATGAGCTTGCCGCCGGCGCGCTCGAAATCGCCGCGGCCAACCAGGTATTTGGCATCCGCCAGGTGACCACCGTGCGCGGGCGAGAGCCCGGTGACTACGCGATGATCGCGTTCGGCGGCGCGGGCGGCTTGTTTGCCACTGAAGTGGCTGATTTTCTCGGCATCGGCACGGTGATATCGCCGCCGGATCCGGGCAACTTGTGCGCCTTCGGCCTGCACGTCTGCGATGTCACGCGCGACTATATTCGCACGCTGGTGCGCAAGCAAAGTACGGCCGATGCGAATGAGATTCTCGCGGTTTGGGGCGAGTTGGAGCGGCTCGGCTTTTCCGATATTGAGGCCGAGGGAATCGCCAAGGACGACATTACGGTCCAGTTCGTCGCAGACGTGCGTTACTTCGGAGAAGGCCATGAGGTCCATGTTGAGATTCCTGAAGGCCTTTCGGGACCGGCGATGTTGGATTTCATGTGGGGCGAATTCCACAACGTGCACGACCGTACCTTCGGCTTCGACTATCGGGGCCAGCAAGACGTGGAATTGGTAAATCTGCGAGTGCGTGCCGTTGGGCGGCAAAGCCGGCCGCAAATCAAGGCGAGCGAGAGCCGCCGCAACGAAGCTTTGGCATTCGGTCAACGCCATGTCTTCTGGCGAGCCACCGGCTGGATCGACGTGCCTTTGTTTCGTCGTTCGGAGCTTGCGCTCGATCAGCGAATTCTTGGCCCGGCCATTATCCAAGAATACGGCTCGACTATCGTTATGCCGCCTGGCTGGTCATTGCATACCGATCGTTTTCGCAATCTCATTCTGGCAAGTGGACGCTGAGAGGAAACGCTATGCAACATTCAGCATCGCGCCGCGCGCTCGGTCCGATCGAGCTTGAAGTCATCCACGGCACCATTCGGGCGGCCGAACTCGAAATTGAGGCAGCGGTCGAGCGCACTTCCCGCTCGCCGATGATCCGCGATCAACATGATTACCGGGTGGCGCTGTTCGACGCCAAGGGCCGCAAGCTCACCGGCCGCTCCTATTCGGCGATAGTCGAGCCGGTTTTCGAATATTTCGGCGCTGATGACATCCATCCGGGCGACGTGTTTTTCTGGAACGATCCCTACAATTCGTGTGGCGGCATCGGACATGTGCCGGATCTCTGCACCACCGTACCGATTTTCTACGGCGATCGGCTGATCGGCTTTAGCCAAGTGTTCGGCCATCACGACGATGTTGGCGGCTCCGTGCCCGGAAGCCTGCCAGTGCACGCCACCGACAGTTGGATGGAGGGCCTACTCGTCCCGCCGATCAAGTTATATGAGCGGGGCAAGCGTAACGAAGCAGCCTTCCGCATCATCGTCCGCAACTCACGTCTGTCGGAGCATCTGAAGGGCGATCTCGATGCCGAGCAAGGCGCCGCCCGGCTCGGGTGCCGACGTATAGAAGCGCTAGCGCAACGCTACGGAGTGGAGACGCTTGAACGGGCGTTCGATCAGATCCTGGAAAACACTGCTGCAGTCTTCCGGCGCGAAATCCTTCCCAAGATCAAGAACGGAATTTATCACTTCGAGGACTACATCGAAGCCGACGGTGTCGACAAGCCGCGCCTGCACACGTTGCGGCTCACCATGACCAAGACACGCGACAAGATTCAACTAGACTTCACCGGCACCGATCCGGAGGCCAAAGGCCCGATTAACTGGTCGCTCGACGAAGCCGACGGTCGCTACTTTCGCAAGTGGCTGGCGCCGACTTTACGTTCGCTCGCGGCCACGCCTGAGCGTGCCGCCGAGATCGACTCGAACGAGGGGGTGCTCGACGTCATCGATGTGAAATTTCCGCCCAAAGGTAGTTTGATCACGCCGCATTTCGGCCGGCCGACCGGGATGCGCTTCTTCTTGATGTTGCGCTCGCTCGGTGCATTCGCGGCCTGCCTATCGAAGGCGACCGACGGCGCCATGCCCGCCGACCACGAGACCATTCGAATCTGGGGATTGTCGGGTGGCAAGACGCAGGACGATTTCTTTCTGTTCCGCGAAGTACTGGGCGGCGGGGGGCCGGGCCGCCCGTGGGCAGACGGCTCCGACGTCGTGCACGTAGTGCCGAACTCGCGCAACCTGCCGGCGGAATTTGCGGAAACGCGCTATCCGGTTCTGGTCGAGCAACTGGGCCTCAAACAGGATTCCGGTGGCCCTGGTTATCGCCGCGGTGGATTTGGCTACGACAAGCGCATTCGCACGCTGGAAGCGGCGCGCCTGATCTCCAATGCCGATCGCTCGACGCTGGGCTGCTATGGAGTTAACGGCGGCAAGGCGGGTCTACCCTATGCGGTGGCGGTGACGACACCGGACGGTGAAACCACGAGCTATCCGGGCATGACCGATACCGTGATCGTGCCGCCCGGGTCATCAGTCCGCATCGTCACCACGGGCGGCGGCGGGTGGGGTGACCCGCTGCTGCGCGAAGTCGAGATGGTGATCTACGACGTGCAGTGCGGCATGATCTCGCCAGAAAGCGCCGCGGAGAATTACGGCCTCGTGCTCACAAAGATCGGGCGCAAATGGCAGGCTGATCTTTCCAAGACGGCGCAACGCCGCCAGCAACTGGCGCGCGTGCGCGGCGACCTGGCGATGTTTGATCGCGGCCATCATTTCGAGGAACAAAAACGCTTGGGCCTAGTCCAATATCCTGAAGGTTGGACGGATCCAGATTTTGGCTGGTTGGCCAGCAGCACTCTCAAGCGTGATGTGGCCTAAAAGTAGCCCGCAATCCGTTTACTTTTTTGGCCCGCCGAGCAGGCGCGACCAAGGACATGACGTCCCGTAGTCTTCGCCGCCGATCTGTTCGGGGAGAGCGGATATATAGAGGCGCTTGGGCGACTTTGGCAGTCTGAAGTAAATGGACATTCCCGTCATTGTAGTTGTCCGGATAACACAAATTCGATGATCTAAAGTGACATTGTGACTCCAGCATACTACGCGATCCGCGAAGACTAGGGCGATGCGAAAGCCAGGAGCGCTACCAATGTCGGACGATGCTGACGATGCCACTCCGCGGCTGCCGGAGATGACGCCGGAACAGCGAGAGGCGTTTGAGGCTAGTCGTAGAAGTCTTGAACGCTTGGCGATGCGAATCGTTGCGTTGCCAAAGGAAAATCGAACATATGCTTTCGCCGCCGCTCGTAAGAGCCTCGAGGATGTGAATCGGGCAAAGGGTTATGAGGGGCATCCCGCCGCAGAGCGGTGGCTAAATGAATATATGACGAGTTTGCAGATACGCGTCGCTGAAATCGAAGCGTGCGGCTGGGCAGCAGGTGGCAACGTTTAGCTGCCGTACTCGCCTGCGTTCGAGGTGCCCGCAATCTCGATGGAACTGTTCGAAGCATAGCAGTCGATGTTGGATATTGGGCGCCGTGCAAATTACGTTACCCTTGGCAAGAAAGTCGCTGATTTGGCAATTCAAGCGAGTACGGTTCTACGCGAATCTCGGCCGGAACGCTCATACGCATTGCGGCTCGAACTAGTCGATGTTTGTGGTCCGGCTCGCTCCGGACTCATGTCGGACGTCGCGCGACGTCGCCTGATGACCCGAAGCGGAAATGGCGCGTTGCGTGAGATCGGCTCAAGCGTCGCTCGTCTCGTCATCGATCTCTGAAACGTCTTAAGCTCGACGCTGAGTCTCAATCGTGCGACGCCAATCGTGCCGTTATCTGGTCATGCAATCGTCCGTTGGTCGCGAGGATATTAGCTTTTTGGTGCGTGGAACGTTTTAGTCCATCAAATGTTGTGGCGCGTCCGCCGGCCTCTTCAACCAACAGTGTTCCGGCTAACGTATCCCACGGGCTCACGTCGGCTTCGAAAAACGCGTCGAGCCGTCCGCACGCCACATAGGCAAGCGCCAGCGCTGGCGCGCCCAGGGACCGTACAGCTCTCGCGACTCCAAGAAACGTGCGGAGACGGCTCGCATAACGCTCCAATACCGTCGCATCATCGGACTGAACCTGTGTCGACAGAACGCTGGAGCGCAATTGCGTATTCGCGGAAACCGTGATCGGGGTGCCGTTGAGCATCGCGCCGCCGTCTCGAACGGCCGTGAACATTTCGTTGCGCACCGGTTCGTATATGACGCCGGCGGCGATGCCGTCTTCATCGCAATAGGCAATCGATATGCAGTAAAATGGTAGGCCGTTCGCATAGTTAGTCGTTCCGTCGAGCGGATCGACATACCATCGTGAAGCCGAAGTGCTTCGGCCGTCGCTGCCTTCTTCGCCGACAATAAGATCGTGCGGAAACGCCCGCCGAATCGTTCGTATGATTTCCTGCTGGGAACGCAGATCGGCGGCCGTGACGATACTCGTCCGCGATGAATCCTTTTCTTGAATGTTCAGGTCCGTGCGATTGTTGGTCCGGATCGCAGATCCGGCATTTTGGGCGGCTTCTATCGCCACGTCGAGACGTTTCATAAAACTTGGCTCGCCAGTGAAACGGAAACGAAGCGCAGTGTCGATCTGCACCACACGCTCTAACTCCGCGTCGCCCCCGGAGCAGCCTTAATCCCTAACCCATATTTGGCGGCGTATTGTAGTGCGTCCCATTTCGCGGGCGCCTGTTCGGCTTCCGCATCGAGCGTCGTGATCGGCCGAGCCTGCACAATCGAGATCGGCGCTCCCGGCCGCCATGCCGGCTCGATCACCCACTCGATATCCACGGGTTTGCCGAATTGACGTTCAATGTCTGAGATCGTTTGCCACAATGTCCGGATCATTTCGGACGTGAGACATTGCGATCGCTGAAAGCGCCGCGGCAAGGGCTGTTCGGTGACGCCGCCGTGCGCCGAATCGAACAAAGAGGCGACGCGCTTATCACCGACGCGATAGGAAAGAACGCGGCCTTCGGTGCGATCGACTTCGATACTGTCCGGCTCGACGGTTCCTTGCACGACCGATTCCCCCCAGCCCCAGGATGCTTCGATGACAAACCGGTCGCGCTTGCCGCTGACCGGATGGGCCGAGAACGCGACGCCTGCGCAACGCGCGTGAACCAGACGCAGCACACCGACTCCCATAGGGGTTTGCCGAAAATGCTGTTTCTGGCGCGCCCGATAGGTCAAGGCGCGGGCCACAAAAAGGCTGCTCCAGGCGCGGCGGACCGCCGTAAGAACCGCATCGGCGCCAATCACCCCGAGGTAGCTTTCATATTGCCCGGCAAAACTTGCGGTCGCGGCGTCTTCTCCGGCGGCCGAACTGCGCACGGC
>Ga0209006_10001164_pt1 | contig 23967 bp, 20 predicted proteins | sample JacPin_JW_Ref_O2_FD_188567 | JGI IMG/M metagenome (GOLD analysis project Ga0209006, IMG submission 188567) | Forest soil microbial communities from Algoma, Ontario, Canada - Jack Pine, Ontario site 1_JW_Ref_O2 (SPAdes) (version 2) | ecosystem: Environmental > Terrestrial > Soil > Boreal... | reverse complement strand
CCACCCACCAAGACTTGTTGCTCTCCGGTTGCTACCCGGCCACCAGCGGTTTGAGTGCCTCGCCCAGTTTGGCCACGGCACCCGGCGCGTAGAACGGCACGTTGATGATGGCGGCGTCGATGCCGGCGTCGAAAATCTTGGTCTTGATCTGATCGGCGATCGAATCAGGACTGCCGACCACCATGCGTTGACCCATTTCCGCGGGGATCACGTCAGCCGAGGCGTTCTCATCGATCAACGCAGTCACCAGCGTGCTGGTCTCCAGCGTCGCCGGATCGCGGCCGACCTCTTCGCAGCGCTGCTTCAACACGGCCAGCTTGCCCGGCAGCTCGTCGAAGCCGGCGATGATGTTCAGGTGGTCGAAGTGCTGGGCTGCCAACCGGAACGTTTTCTTCTCGCCGCTTCCGCCGATCATCAGCGGGATGTGGTCGCGGAAACGGGGGTTCGCCATCGCCTCTTTGGTGTGGTACCACTTGCCCGAGAAGGTGGGCCGCTCGCCTTTGATCATCGGCAGGATGATCTGCAGCGCCTCCTCGAGCCGGTTGAACCGGTCGCTGAAGGTGCCGAACTCAAAGCCCAGTTGCTCGTGCTCGAGCTCGAACCAGCCGGTGCCGATGCCCAGGATTGCGCGACCGCCGCTGACCACGTCCAGGGTCGTGATGATCTTGGCCAGCAAAGTGGGGTTGCGGTAGGTGTTGCCCGTCACCAGCGTGCCAAGTTGCACTCGCTTGGTGGCCGTCGCCAACGCTCCCAGGGCGGTGTACGCCTCCAGCATGGGCTGGTCGGGGGTGCCGATCATCGGCAGTTGATAGAAGTGGTCCATCACCAGGACCGTGTCGAAGCCACCTTCCTCAGCCTCCTGCGCCTGGCGGATGACAGTCGGGAAGAGTTCCGATACTCCTGTGCCGTAAGAAAAGTTGGGGATCTGGTAACCGAGTCGAATCGTCACGCGATCGACCCTAGTCCCGTTTTCCGGGTCAGCCCCAGTTGGCCAGTGCGCCGTGGCTGGCGTGCAATGTCTGCCCGGTGATGTGCCGGGCCGCCGGTGTGGTCAAAAACAGTGCAAGCCTGGTGATTTCGCCTGCGGCGCTGGCCGGCACACCGGTCGACAACCCCACGTACCCCGGCTCGACACCACGGCCGGAGGCCACCGTGTTGATCGTGATTCCGCGGGTGCCGAAGTACTCGGCCTGGCCCGCAGTCCAGTTCGACAGCGCGGCCTTGACCGCGGCCTCGGCGCTGCCCTCGCGCGGGTTCTCCGCGATGACGCTGACGATCGAGCCGCCGGAGCGCAGGTGGTCGCCGATGGCGTTGACCATCAGCACGGGCGCCAGCACGGTTGCGTCGAGATTGTTGCGCCACGCGGCGGCACGCTCGGCGAGGGTGTAGACGCGGGGATCACCCGGGTCGAAAGCGGGCGCGGGCACGTTGATGATCGTGTCCAGGTGATGGGGCAGCAGCGGAAGAGCGTCGGCGAGCGCGACCGGATCGGCGCCGTCGCAGACCACCGCCTCGACGTCAAGTTCCTTCGCGGCGACCTCCAGGTCGTCGCGGCGCGCGCCGGTGAGGACCACCTGGTGTCCTTCGTCGCGGAAGCCCTCTGCGATCGTGCGACCCAGGTCGGTGTCGCCGCCGGTGACAAGCACCTCCATCGCCCGTGCCTCCTCACGCCCGTCGTACGGGCAGATCATGGTGTCGGCGTCTTCGCCCGGGACGATGTTACTGGACAGTAGCTAAAGGATGAAGTTGGGCGCGCCGACGCGCGACATCGGGATGCGCGGCGACCCCGAGGTGCAGCCCCACGAGATGCCGTTTATCAGGTCTGAGAACCATCTAATTCTCACCACCTCTTACTTGCGTCACGGCGGTAACACGGTAGTTTCGTCGTCATGAAAGAGCCGGAGGCGAAATCACCACGCACGGGGCTGTGGACCACGTTGGCGATGACCGCGATCGCCGGGGCCGGCGCCGTTGCGCTGACGCTGCCCATGACGGTCGCGTCCGCCGATCCACCAGCCCCACCGCCTGACACCACGACCGCGGCTCCGCCACCGGCACCCGTCGACCCGAACGCCGCACCGCCGCCCGTCAACCCCCTCGCACCGCCGCCCGCGCCCGTCAACCCCTTCGCACCGCCGCCCGCGCCCGTCGACCCGAACGCTGCACCAGCGCCCGACCCCAATGCGCCACCGCCACCGCCTGAGCCGGGCCGGATCAACGTGCCCACCGGCGGCTTCAGCTATATGCTTCCGGCTGGCTGGACTGCGGGCGACGCGTCGCGGGTCAGCTACGGCCAAGCCGTCCTGCTGAAGACCCCGACCCCCGGCCAGCCGCCGCCCGCCGACACCAGCGTTCTGCTGGGCAAGCTGGACTTGAGGCTGTTCGCCGGCGCCGAACAAGACGACCAGAAGGCGGCGATTCGGCTGGCCTCCGACATGGGCGAGTTCTACATGCCGTTCCCCGGCACGCGGATCAACCAGCAGACCGCCGCGCTCAATGCCGCCGGGATGCCGGGCGCCGCCGCGTATTACGAGGTGAAGTTCACCGATCCGAACAAGCCCAACGGCCAGATCTGGGCTGCTGCCGTCGGCCAGGTCACGCCACGTCAGGGCGCGACGCCCCCACAGAACGACAGGTGGTTCGTCGTGTGGCTCGGCTCGGCCGCCAACCCGGTCGACACGGCTGCGGCCAAGACGCTGGCCGAGTCGATCCGGCCGTACACCCCGCCGCCTCCGCCGGAGGCACCGCCGGCCGAGCCGGGGGCACCCGGGGCGCCGCCCGCGCCGAACGGATCGCAGGTGGGAGTGCCCGTTCCCGTCGCGCCGGAGAACGCTCCAGGAATGACGCCGCCGGCATAGGCCCACAATGATTGCCTGGCGGGTGCGGCGCCCGGGTCCAATGCGGAGCCACCCGTTGGAGCGGGTGACTGCCGACATCCCGCGTCCGGCCGACGACGAACTGCTGGTCGCGGTGCGGGCATGCGGAGTCTGTCGGACCGATCTGCACGTCAGCGAGGGCGACCTGCCGGTGCATCGACCCGGTGTGACGCCGGGCCATGAGGTGGTGGGCGAGGTCCTGGAGATCGGTTCGGCCGTCGAGCCTCAAACCGGTCTGTCCTTTTCCGTCGGCGACCCGGTCGGAATCGCTTGGCTTCGGCACACCTGCGGGGTGTGCCGGTATTGCGTGCGCGGAGACGAGAACCTCTGCCCGGAGTCGCGCTACACAGGCTGGGACGCCGACGGCGGATACGCCGAATTCGCTACTGTGCCAGCGGCATTCGCTCACCGGTTGCCGACAGGCTACTCCGACGCCGAGTTGGCGCCACTGCTGTGCGCGGGCATCATCGGCTACCGGTCGCTGCTGCGCGCCGACGTGCCGCCGGGCGGACGACTGGGGTTGTACGGGTTCGGTGGCAGCGCGCACATCACCGCGCAGGTGGCGCTCGCCCAGGGAATCGAAGTGCATGTGATGACACGTGATCCCGCGGCCCAGGAGCTGGCGCGTTCACTCGGCGCTGCGTCGGTGCAGGGCGCGGCGGACCCGCCGCCGGTGCCGCTGGACTCCGCGATCCTGTTCGCGCCGGTCGGCGATCTGGTGCTGCCCGCGTTGGAGGCGCTCGACCGCGGCGGCACGTTGGCCATCGCCGGGATCCATCTGAGCGACATCCCGCCGTTGAACTACCAACGGCACCTGTTCTACGAGCGCCAGCTGAGGTCGGTGACCTCGAACACCAGGGCCGACGCGCGTGAGTTCTTGGCGTTCGCAGAGCAACATCGCATCGAGGTCAGCCACCCGATCTATCCGCTGGATCGGGCCGACCAGGCACTGACCGACTTGGCCGACGGGCGAATCGCCGGCGCCGCCGTGCTGCTGCCGTGATGCGTGCGGTCAGGCGGCCAGGTGCCACACCAGCGCCGCGGCGAGCGCACCCATGCCGTTCAGAGACCAGTGCAGCGCAATCGGCGCGAGCAGGCTGCCGCTGCGTCGTCGCAGCCAGGTGAAAATGAACCCGGCGGCTGCGGTCGCGGCCACCGCGATCAGCACGCCGGCCAACTCGCCGGCGAAGCCTCCGCCGAGCAGCCGGGTGAAACCTACGTTGCCCTTGGTGAGCCCCAGCGACGTGGCGACGTGCCACAGCCCGAACAGCAGCGACCCCGCCGCCGCGACGCCGCGCACGCCCCACGCGCGGTTCAGCGCACCGTGCAGCACTCCGCGGAACGCGAGCTCCTCGGGGATCACGGTCTGCAGCGGAATGATCACCATCGACGCGATCAGCGCTCCTGACATCGTCGCGTAGTGGTCGTTCATGAACATCGGCCGCGTCCACGGCAGCAACGCGCCTACCGCGACGACCGTCAGCACCAACGCCACCGCGGCCGCCGCGTAGCCCACGCCGGTCTTCCAGTGTTCGCGGCCCAACCCCAGTTCGGCCCACCCGAGGCCCCTCGATCGCAGCAACCCCAGCAGGCCCACCGCGGCGGCCGGCACGGTGGCCACACTTGCCCACGGCGTCGTGAAATGCGCGACGAGGTTCGTCAACGCCAGCACAACGACCACCACCGCGATGTCGACGTAGATACGGAAGCGGTGCAGCGCGGCCAGTTGCGACGCAATCGGGTGCGGGGCGGCCGGCGCGCTGACAACGGACATGGTGTCGACGAGTTTACCTGTGCGTCGGTGGGCCCCCGCTCAGCCACTACGCTGACCTGCGTGGTCGGATTCGCGTTGCCGCTCGCCGGTGTGCGCGTGCTCGACCTGGCGATCCGCGACGGCGAGGCAATCACCCGGTTTCTGGCCGACCTCGGCGCTGACGTGCTGAAGATCGAGCCCCCGGGCGGCAGCCCGGCCCGCGATGCGCGGCCGAGCGTGGCGGGCACCTCCGTCACGTTCACGCTTCACAACGCCAACAAGCGAAGCACGGTGCTCAATCCCGGCTACGAAGACGACCGGCGCCGCTTTCTCGACGTCGTCGCGGATGCCGACATTCTGGTCGACGACGGGGTCCCTGGTCAGGCCGCGGGGTTTGGCGCCACCGGCGAAGAGCTGTCGCGGCGGTTCGACCATCTGGTGGCGTTGTCGGTCACCGACTTCGGTACGTCGGGGCCACATGCGTCGTGGCAGGCCACCGACCCCGTGTTCTATGCGATGTCGACGGCGCTGTCGCGGTCGGGTCCGCCAACCGGGGCGCCGGTGCTGCCGCCGGACGGCATCGCATCCGCGACCGCCGCGGTGCAGGCGACGTGGGCCACACTGGCTGCGTACTACCACCGACTTCGTTGCGGTAGGGGCGATTACATCGACTTCTCGCGGTTCGAGGCGGTCGTCCAGGCGCTCGACCCTCCGTTCGGCACGATGGGGCACGGCGCCTTGGCGCAGGGCTTCAACACGTGGCGCGGCCGACCGCGGAACCAGGATGTCTACCCGATCTTCGCCTGCAAGGACGGCTATGTGCGCACCTGCGTGATGTCCCCACGCCAGTGGCATGCGATGCGCGCGTGGCTCGGCGAGCCCGAACAGTTCCAGGATCCGATGTACGACAGGATCGGCGCCCGGTTCTCGGCAACCCGCGAGATCGGCGCGCTGGTCACCGAGTTGTTCGCCGACCAGACGATGGACGAGCTCGTGGCAGCAGGGCAGCGGCACAAAATACCGATCGCCGCGGTGCTGACACCCGCAGAGGTGTTGGCGTCGGAGCACTTTCGTGAGGTCGGCGCGCTGGCGATGCTCGAGCTGGCTCCCGGTGTCGATGTTGCCGGGCCGTGCGGACCCTTCGTCGTCGACGGTCAGCGCGCCGGATTCCGCCGACCCGCTCCGCGGGCGGGCACGGACGCTGCGGCGTGGCTCGGCGATGCCGTACCGGTGTCAGATGCCGGATGCAGGGCGCACCGGCCGTTCGAGGGACTGCGCATTCTTGACCTCGGCATCATCGTCGCCGGGGGAGAGTTGGGCCGCTTGTTCGCCGACCTCGGGGCCGAGGTGATCAAGGTGGAAAGCCAGACGTATCCCGACGGATTGCGACAGACCCGCGCAGGCCAGCCCATGGGTGAGGCGTTCGCGTGGGCACACCGCAACGAACTGGGCTTCGGTGTGGACCTCCGCAGGCCCGAGGGCGCGCAGATCCTTCGTCGCCTCGTCGCCGGCGCCGACGCGGTGTTCGCCAACTTCAAGCCCGGGACACTGGCCGGACTGGGCTTTTCCTATCAGGACCTGCGGAAGATCAACTCGTGCATCGTGCTCGCCGAAAGCAGCGCGTTCGGCGACAGCGGCCCGTGGAGCGACCGGATGGGCTACGGACCGCTGGTCCGTGCCGCCACGGGAATCACCCGGTTGTGGACGTCGAGCGAGGCCGGTGACGGCGGTCGGCCCAGCTTCCTCGACGCAGTCACGGTGTTCCCCGATCACATCGCCGCCCGAATCACCGCGATCGCCGCGCTGGCCGCCGTGATCCGTCGCGACCGCACCGGACAGGGCGCGCACGTTCACATCTCGCAGGCCGAGGTCGCGGTCAGCCTGCTCGACAACACCTTCGTCGCCGAGGAGGCCCGCGCGGCGGGTCTGCCTGTTTGCGACGACATCGCGACGCACGGCGTGTATGCGTGCGAGGGTGATGACGAATGGTGTGTCATCTCTGTTCGCCACGACGCCGACTGGACTGCGCTCGCCTCCGCGATGGGCCGAGAAGGCCTGCACCGCACTGGCTGCGACAGCACTGCGCTGATCGCCGCATGGACCCGGTCGCTGGACAAGGCCGAGGTCACTGAACGACTGCAGCAGGCCGGCGTGCCCGCGGGTCCGATGAACCGCCCTGCCGACGTGCTCGCCGACCCGCAGATCGAACACCGAAAGTTATTCACCGACATGGCCCATCCGCTGTTCGATGTGCCACTGCCGAGCGAAACCGGCCCGGCGCTCTACCGCAACATCCCGCCCGCGGAGCTGCGGCCCGCGCCGATGCCGGGCGAGCACACCCGTGAGGTGTGCCAGAAGGTGCTCGGCCTGGACACCGCGGACATCGACCGGCTGATCGCCGATGGTGTGCTTTTCACGTCGCCGATCACGTCGAGGAGACCGGAGTGATGCCGATCGATCCGAGAACTCCTGTGCTGATCGGCTCCGGCCAAGTCAACCGCTATGACGACGGCGAGGCGCCCGATCCGGTCGGTTTGATCGCTGTGGCAGCACGTCAAGCGGCCGAATCGCGTGTGCTGGAGGCCGTCGACGCGATCCGTGTCGTGAACATTCTGTCGTGGCGGTACCGCGATCCCGGCCTGCTGCTGGGCGAGCAGATCGGCGCCGCGAACTACACGACCCACTACAGCGGGGTCGGCGGCAATGTTCCGCAGTCGCTGGTCAACCAGGCGTGCCTGGACATCCAGCGCGGAATCGCCGAGGTGGTGCTGATCGGCGGTGGCGAAAGATGGCGGACCAGAATGCGGCTACGCGCCGACGGTCGTAAACCCGATTGGCCGCAGCAGGACGACGCGGTGCCCGTGCCCGATGGCGGCGAGAATGACGTCCCGTTGGCCGGCCCCGCCGAGCAGCGAATCGAACTCGTCCGGCCTGCGCACGTTTATCCCCTGTTCGAGCAGGCGCTGCGGATCGCGGCAGGCGAGTCCTCCGACGACCACCGGCGCCGCATCAGCACGTTATGGTCGCAGTTCAGCGCGGTCGCCGAGGGCAACCCGGACGCATGGAGCCGCAAACGGTTTTCCGCGGAAGAGATCTCGCAGCCTGCACCGAGCAACCGGATGATCAGCTGGCCCTACACCAAGCTGATGAACTCCAACAACATGGTCGACCAGGCCGCCGTCGTCGTGTTGGCGTCCGCACAGGCGGCCACCCGGTTGGGGATTGCATCTGATAAATGGGTATTCCCTTATGCGGGAACCGATTCACATGACACGTACGCGCTCGGTGAGCGGGTCGACTACCACCGCTCGCCTGCCATCAGAATCGCCGGACGCCGTGCGCTCGAGCTTGCCGGATGCGGCACCGGTGACATCGAGTTCGTCGACATCTACTCCTGTTTTCCGTCCGCGGTGCAGGTCGCCGCAACCGAATTGGGTCTTCCGCTCGCCGACACGCAACGTCCGCTCACCGTCACCGGTGGCCTGACATTCGCCGGCGGTCCATGGAACAACTACGTCACGCACTCGATCGGCACGATGGCCGAACGGCTCATCGAGACGCCGGGCAGTCTGGGATTGATCACCGCGAACGGCGGCTTTCTGACCAAGCACAGCATCGGCATCTACGGCACGCAGGCGCCCAGTACCGAATTCCGTTGGGAAGATGTGCAGTCCGAGGTCGACCGCGAGCCAACGCGCACCGCCCTGGAACAATGGGAGGGCATCGGCATGGTCGAGGCCTGGACGGCACCGTTTGACCGCGACGGCCGGCCGGAGAAGGCGTTCTTGGCGGTGCGCACGCCCGGTGAGGCGCGAACGCTGGCGGTGATGAAGTCGCCGTCGGATGTCGAGGCCACCGTCACCGACGACATCGCGGGCGCCGAGGTGCAGGTCAACGCTGATGGGACCGCAACGTTGCGCTGATCACCCGGGCACCGGGGTGTATTGCGGCACATACCCGGTCGCGGAGAACGTGAAGCCCTTCCGCGTCATCTCGTTCAGGCACGACACACCGACGTCCTGCACGTTGCAGCGAAAACCGGCCACTGCCAACGTCTTGTTGAAGTCCAACGTCAACGCTTTTCCGGACTTCGGCGAGAGACCAGGCCGGTCAAGCCACGTGAAACCGGGTTCGGCCTCGTCACCGACGGCAATCGCGTTAGGGGCCACCGCCGCACCGTCGGGGCCGCGCACCGTCTCGGGCTCACCGGGGATACCCAAGTGCTGCGCGCCCGCTGCGCTCTGACAACCCGCCTCGGCGCGCGGCACGATCGCACAATTCCACTTCCCGCTCGGGGTGGTGAAGTAGTACCCGCTCGCGCTGTCCGTCTCGACATAAAAGTCATGGGCATTAACCAAATTCGGGTCGGACCGGCCGGCCGGCGACGGCGGGACGGTGGTTGCCGCACGCGACGGGCTCTCGCCGGTGTTCACCACGACCGCGCTCGCGCAGGCCACGGTCAACCCGGCGGTCAGCGCGCATACCGCCAGCCGCTGCACAAGCAATGGGTCTCCTGAGTTCAGTCGCCGGCGAGCTGGTTCAAGGGGTGCTGTGGGTCGGCCAGCTGCTCTGGCGCCACCGCCGCCCGCGAGGTGATCAACGCCTTGACGTCATCGACGACGTCCCAGACGTTGACGTTCATTCCGGCCACCACCCGGTTGTCGTTGTCGAGCCAGAACGCGATGAATTCCCGGCCGGCCACGTCGCCCCTGAACACCACCCGCTCGTAGGTTGGCGCGTGACCCACATATTCCATGCCCAGGTCGTACTGGTCGGTGAAGAAATACGGCAACTCGGCATATTCAATGTGCTTGTCCAGGTGCTTGTCCAGCATGTTCGCGGCCGCGACCGCGGGTTGTTTGAGCGCGTTCGCCCAGTGCTCGGTGCGGATTCGGGTTTTGTAGAACGGGTGCTCGGCCGCGGCGATGTCGCCGACGGCGAAGACGTCCGGGTCGCAGCTGCGAAGTGTCGCGTCAACCAACACGCCGCCGTCACCCATATCCAGGCCCGCCGCAGCCGCGAGTTCGATGTTGGGTGCGGCACCGACCGCCACCAGCACTGCGTCGGCGCGGACCGTGGACCCGTTGTCGAGTTTCAGTCCGGTCGCAGCGCCCGACGCAGTCGAGATCGCGGCGACCTTCGTCTCGAGCAGGAGGTTTACCCCGTGCTGGGTGTGCAGGTCCGCGAACACCTGGGCCGCTTCGGCTCCGAGAGCCGCAAGCAGCGGCAATCGGGCGGTCTCGACGACGGTGACGTCGACGCCTCTGCCACGCGCGGACGCGGCGACCTCGAGCCCGATCCATCCCGCGCCGACGACGGCCAGGGAAGAGCCTTCGCGCAGTGCGGAATTCAGCGCGACGGCGTCATCGAAGGTGCGCAGGTAGTGCACTCCGGCGGCATCGGAGCCGGGTATCGGTGGTCGTCGCGAGCGCGACCCCGTCGCCAGCAACAATTTGTCGAAGTGCACGGTGCTGCCGTCGGCCAGCGTGACGAGGCGGGCAGAACGGTCGATGGCGGTCACCACCGCGCCGAGCCGCAGGACGATGCTGGAATCGGAATACCAGGCCGAATCGTGGACCGTGAAATCGCCGAGCGACTTCTTGCCGGCCAGGAACTCCTTGGATAACGGCGGACGCTCGTAGGGGAGATGGGTTTCCTCCGCGATGAGCACGATCTGGCCGTCAAAGTCGTTGGCCCGCAAAGCCTCCGCCGCCTTGGCCGCGGCAAGGCCACCTCCGACGATGACGAAAGTTGACGTCCCTGTCATGCCGGTCAGCGTACTCGCGGACCCCCCCGGCTCAACCAGCCGAACGTCCTCGACCGATCACGCGGCGGAGCCGGACTCGGTGAGCTCGTCGAGATCGGGCAGCGGCCGGCGGCAGATCTCGGCGGCGTCATCGGCCGGCACCCCGAACATGATCAACACGTCTTCGGTGACGCGGTCGGCGGCCTCGGCGTCGTCGCGCTCCGGCTGGTCCTGCAGCAGTTGACCGAGCCCCAACAAGGCGCCGCCCGCGACTGCCAGCGCGAGGACCGGATCGTTGACGGCGAACCGGCCGGCGCGGGCCGCAGCGTCGATGTCGCGCAACGCCCGCGGTGCGAGCCCACGGTCGGACGAGATCAGCGCCAGCCCGCGGTTGAGGAGCACACGGCTCATCTCGGGCCTGCGCCGGAACAGCCGTCCGGTCAGCCGGAAGCTGCGCGCGAACGTTTCGGCCGGATCCTCGCGGTCCCCGGTCAGCTTGTCCAGCAGCGTGGCGTGGGCATCGAGTGCCTCGTTGATCGCGGCTTGGAAAAGCTGCTCCTTGCTGTCGAAATGGTTGTAGAACGAGCCCATGCCGACGTCCGCGGCCTGCGTGATCTCAAGCACCGGCACGTTCAGCTTCCCCGCCGCGACGAACGTCTGCGCGGCGCGCACGAGGGCCGCCCGAGTGCGCGTCTTGCGTAGTTCCAGGCGGTTCGACGTAGTGGTCATGCTTCGATGTTAGCAAGAGATCGTCAATTGTGAGGAATTCGTCAGAAGGACTTGACTGACGAGCCGCTCGTAAGTGACGATATCGTCAGTAAATGAGGAGGATATATGGACACCCCCGCCATCCCGGTTGAGGCCCATCGGGATCTGCACAGCGAGCAGGGCGCCGGGCGCGGAGAGCATCCGGGCCGGTCGCGCAATCCCGTGATCAAAGTCCGTGACCTGGCCTGGCTGGAGTTCGAGAAACCGGACCTGGTCAAGGCTGAGGCCTTCGCCCGAGCGTTCGGATTCAGCACGGTGCTGCACACGGCCGACGAGTTGCACCTGCGCGGAACCGACGCCGGCTCGCCGTGCGTGATCATCAGACGCGGGCCCCGATCGCGGTTCGCGGGTCCCGCGTTCGCCGCGCAGGACGAGGCGGACGTCAACCGGCTCGCCACCGCGACGGGTGCACACACCCGCGCGCTGCCCGACGCGATCGGTGGCGTGGCCGTGGACCTGACCGACCCGAACGGGGTGCCGGTCCGCGTCGTTGCGGGCACCCATGCACTCGCGGAGCTCCCGGGTCAGCAAGCCCACACCTTCAACTTCGGCCACGAGCTGCGACGCACCAACGGCACTCAGCGGCCGCGTCGCGAGCCGGCTCGCGTCCAGCGCCTCGGACACGTCGTGGTTCAGACCACCAAGTACCTCGCATCGCTGGACTGGTATCTCCATCACTTCGGGCTGATCGTCAGCGACTTTCAGTACCACGCGGGCCAGCGCGACCGCGGCCCGGTCCTGAGCTTCATGCGCTGCGACCGGGGAGCGACGCCCGCCGATCACCACACGCTGGCCATTGCGCTGGGCCCGTCGAACCGCTATGTCCACTCCGCGTATCAAGTGTGCGATCTGGACGCGATCGCGGCGGGCGGTGAATACCTGAACGAGTCGGGCTACCACCGGTCCTGGGGGATCGGCAGGCACATCCAGGGCAGCCAGATCTTCGATTACTGGCGCGACCCGGATGGGATCATGGTCGAGCACTTCAGCGACGGCGACATGTTCGACGCCACGGTCGAACCGGGCTGGGCGCCGATGACCGCATCGGGGCTGGCCCAGTGGGGCCCACCGGTGACGAAAGACTTTCTCGGAATTGCTCCCAACAGGGAATCGATCCGGGAGCTGCGGTCGATGCTGACCGCGATCCGTGACGACAACGAATTCGACATCACCCGCCTGCGCGGGCTACTGAAAGTGGCGAGGTCATGAGCATTTCGATTTTCCGCACCCAAGACGCCTGGTGGGCGGGCACTCCTGACGACGTCGCCAAGGTAGACACACCGGCGACGACGACGGCACAGCTGCTGGCCGACCGGCCGGCGATCGAGCGAGCCGCGGCAAGCACCGACACCGTCGCGCCGAGCACCCTCGAGCTGCGCTCGCCGGTGACAGCGCCGTGCCGGGTGGTCGCCCAGATGACCAACTTCGCCTCGCACGTCAAGGATGCGGGCATGAACCCGACGACGGTGCCACTCACGTTCTTTCGCAAGGCATCCGGGTCCATCACCGGGCCCGTGGCCGAGATCGTGAAGCCGCGTCACGTCCGGCTGCTGGACTACGAGGTGGAGATCGGTCTTGTGATCGGCCGCGACATCCCGGTGGGCACGGCGATCAGCGCCGACAACCTCGCGGACTACGTCTGCGGCCTTGTGGTGACCAACGACGTATCGGCACGCGATGTGCAGCTGACGAAAACCCAGTTCTACGAATCGAAGTCGTATCCGACGTTCACACCGGTCGGGCCGGCACTGGTGCTGCTCGACCCCGACGAAATGAACCGCTTCGGCGAGCTGCGCATGCGGCTGCGGGTGAACGGCGAACTGCGACAAGACACCGTGGTCGAGGGCGACATGATCTATCGGCCCGTCGAGGCGCTTGCGGCACTCGCGCGGTTCCAGCAGCTGTCTGCCGGCGACCTCGTCATGACGGGCACGCCCGTCGGCACCGCGCTGAGCGCACCGCCCAAGCCGGTGCAGGTGATCGGGTCGCTGCTGCCCGCCAACGTCAAGTGGAAGGTGTTCTTCTCTCGTCAAGCCAAGAACACCAAGTACCTGCGCGACGGCGATGTCGTCGAAGCGAGCGTCGCAACCGATGACCAGAAGCTCGATCTCGGCACGCAACGCAACGTGGTCAGGTACGGATGAGCACTGCGTCCGACGCCCCGGGCGTCGTCCCGGTCGTGATTGTCGGCGCCGGGCCAACCGGCGTCACTGCCGCGACGTTGCTCGCGCAACACGGCATCGACTGCCTCGTCCTCGATCGCTGGGAGAACGTGTACGCGCAGCCCCGTGCGGTCCACCTCGACGACGAGATCTTCCGCATCCTCGGCCGATTGGGCATCGCCGACGAGTTCTCGACGATCTCGCGGCCGGCCCACGGTATGCAGTTACGCGACAGGAAGATGCGTGTGCTCGCCGAGTTCCGACGCGACACGGCCGAAAGTGCTCACGGATACCCGCGGGCCAACATGTTCGATCAGCCCGAATTGGAGACATTGCTGCGGATGAACCTCAAGCGTTATCCGCACGCCACGCTGCGAGGCAACTCGGATGTGACCGACATCGTCCGGGTCGATCCCCGGCGAGTGCGGGTAACGTTCACCGACCGGGTCAGCGGTCACGAGCACCACGCCGAGGCGAATTACCTGCTCGGCTGCGACGGCGCCAACAGCGTGGTGCGCGCCTCGATCGGCGCGTCGATGGACGACCTGAAGTTTCACCAGCGTTGGCTCGTCGTTGATGTGGCGACTGTCGCCGATCTCGACCGGTCGGACCGCGTGCACCAGATCTGCGATCCGCACCGCGCGGCCACCTTCATGCGGATCGGAGAGAGCCGGTACCGATGGGAGTTCCGGCTTCTCGCGGGGGAGACAGCCTCCGATTTCAGCACGATGGGCCAGCTTCTCCCGCTGATTCGCCCATGGGTGCACGGCATTGCACCCGAGCGGCTGCAGATCGTCCGCGTCGCCGAGTACACGTTCCGGGCGCAACTGGCCGACCGCTGGCGTCGCGACAACATCTTCCTTCTCGGCGACGCTGCCCACCTGACGCCGCCGTTCATCGGCCAGGGAATGGGAGCGGGAATCCGGGACGCGATGAACCTGGCGTGGAAGCTGGCGGGCGTGATATACGGATGGCTCCCGGAATCCGTGTTGAACACCTATGAACAGGAGCGAAAACCGCACGTGCGCTCCCTGATCCGGCTCGCGCTCGCCATGGGCCATGCAATGACGGCAGGCGGAGAGCTCGGCAACTTCGTTCGCCGCGTCCTGGTCCCGCGCATCCGGCTGATCCCCGGGCTGCGCGATAAGGTCGTCGAGAGCGCAACACCGGCGCTGCACCGAAGCGCGCTGGTGGTCAAGCCACACCGCCGGCCCCGGCTGGCGGGCAGGCTGTGCCCGAATCCGGTTCTGGCCGAAGGAAGGCGTCTGGACGCCGTCATCGGGAACCGATTCGCGGTGATCGCCGCCACGTCGCTCAGCCGCCCGCAGCGAGCCGGGCTGGCCCGGCGCGGCGCCGTCGTCGCGGCCGTCACACCGGATTCCGAACTGGGGCGCTGGCTGCGGACCGGCCAGGCCACCGCTGCCGTCGTCCGGCCCGACCGGACGGTGCTGTGCGCGGGCCATGACGCCGCCCTGGTCTGCCGTGCCGTACCCGTCTTCGCTCCGCCAGAAGGGGCCACGACCGATGCGTAGACCCGCGGGCCTGCCGGCCTACGAACCCAATCTGTACTGCACGCGGGCGATCGTGGACCCGTATCCGCACTATGAGCGGCTGCGCCGACTCGGCCCCGTTGTGTGGCTGACAAAGCAGCGGGTCTATGCCTTGGCCCGCTACGCGGAATGCAAAGCGGTGCTTCGCGACGACACGACATTTCTGTCCGGCGCCGGGGTGGGCTTGAACCCCGTCATGAACATGCTGTCGCGCGGCACCACACTCAACAGCGACGGTGATGTACACGATCAGCGGCGCAAGCTTGTGGCGCATCGGCTGTTGCCGCGGGCGTTACGCGGTATGACCGATGTCATCGAACGCCAAGCCGATCAGATCGTCGACGCGGCGGTGGCCCGACGAGAGGTGGACGGGGTAGCGGATCTGGCAAGGGCACTGCCGCTGTCCGTGGTCCCAGACCTCGTCGGCTGGCCGGAGTACGGCCGCAGGAATCTTCTGCGCTGGGGCGCAGCGACATTCGACATGATCGGCCCGATGAACCTCCATATGGCCAAGGCGGTTCCGGCAAGCATGCAGATGCTGCGCTTTTCTAAACATGTGGTGCGCCGCCGCACAGTGTCCGACGGAAGCATGGGACACGACATCCTCGTCGCCGCCGACGCGGGACGGCTTCGCCGTCAGGAGTGCTCCGCTTTGATGGTCGACTACCTGGTGCCGTCGCTGGACACCACGATCAGCGGGATCGCCAATGCGTTGGCACTGTTCGCCACGCACCCGGACCAATGGGACCTGCTGCGCGCTGAGCCGTCGCTGATGCCGAACGCGATCAACGAGGTGCTGCGCTACGAGACACCGCTACGGGCGTTCACCCGAAAAGCCGCACGGCCCACCGTGATCGCCGACGTCTCCGTCCCGGCCGGGGCGAGGGTGTTGGTGCTGTACGCATCGGCGAACCGCGACGAGCGGGAGTGGTCCGACCCGCACACTTTTGATGTCCGCCGGGATGCGAACCGCCAGCTGGGATTCGGGCATGGTACGCATGCGTGCGCCGGCCAGGGGCTGGCTCGTCTCGAGATGCAGGCGATGCTCTGCGCGCTGCTCGACCGGGTCGAGCGGATCGAACTGGCCGGGGAGCCCACCTGGGCGCTGAACAACATCATCCGCTGTCACAAGCACCTGCCGTTGCGGCTTATTTCGGCTTGAGCGTCTTCGCGTAACCTGCGCCCCGCGAAACCCAGCTCTGCAGTTGACGTTTCGTCCTCACGCCGTCAGCGGCCACCTGTAGCCAGCCGCGCGCTTCACGCCCGGCCATCACCATCGGGCTGACGTGCTCGCGGTCGATGAGCCTGTCCACGTCGTCGGGCGGCACACGGACCAGCAAGCCGCCCAGTCGGCTGGCGGCGACGGACATGTTGCCGTTGATCAGAAAGGCCAGCCCCCCGAACATCCGCTTCTCCTCGACGCCACGTTCACCGCTGAGGAGCTCGCGGATCCGGTCGGCGAGGTCTTCGTCGTACGCCACGGTCAGTCCAGGTCGACTCTGATCGTGAGCAGGTCACTGCCCATCATCCGAACCACGGCACTGTTGAGCTCGGGCAGCTGACTCAATCGGGCGATGGGATCGTCGTCGGGCAGCAGGTGCGCGGTCCCGGTCCGCCAGCGACCTCTGATTCGAACCCTCACACGGGGATTGGCCTTGATGTTGAGCACGTAGTGCGAATGGGCACCGTGCTCGGAGACCATCCAGAACTGGTTGTCGATCACACGACCGCCGACCGCGGTGCGCCGCGGTTGCCCGGTCTTGCGGCCGGTGGTCTCGAGCATCGTGACCGGCAACCGCCGTCCGATCGGGTTGACGACGTGCCGCTGCACGCCGTGGACCACTCGCCTCTTGAGCGCTTGCATATCCGTCATGAGTCGTATTCTTGCCTGCCGATCATCGCGCACCAGAGGCGGCGTGGATTCGACAGGAACGCCGGATCCGATCAGGCGGCGACAGTCGCCGCCTGATCGACCTCCAGCGCCTGGGCGACGATGTCGGCGACATCGGTCATCGGCTTCACATCCAGCGCCTCGAGCACCTCGGCGGGCACGTCGTCCAGGTCGGGCTCGTTGCGCTGCGGGATGAAAACCGTCGACAGACCGGCCCTCTGCGCCGCCAGAAGCTTCTGCTTCACGCCGCCGATCGGCAGCACGCGGCCGTTCAGCGTCACCTCGCCGGTCATCCCGACGTCGGAGCGGACCTGCCGCCCGGTTGCCATCGACACGAGCGCGGTGACCATCGTCACGCCCGCCGACGGGCCGTCTTTCGGCACCGCGCCGGCCGGGACGTGCACGTGGATCTTGCGATCCAGTGCCTTCGGGTCGACACCCAGCTGCTCGGCATGGGAGCGCACGTAGGAGAGCGCGATCTGCGCCGACTCCTTCATCACGTCGCCGAGCTGGCCGGTCAGTTGCAGGCTGGACTCGCCGTCCGTTGCGCCCGCCTCGATGTACAGCACGTCGCCGCCGAGGCCGGTCACCGCCAGACCTGTCGCGACACCGGGCACCGAGGTGCGTTCCGCCGACTCCGGCGTGAACCGCGGACGGCCCAGGTAGCCAACGAGATCCGGCTCGTCGATGGTGATGGGAGCCGGGTCGTCAGCCAGCTTGGTGGTTGCCTTCCGCAACGCCTTGGCCAGCAGCCGCTCAAACTGCCGCACACCCGGTTCGCGGGTGTAGTCGGCTGCGATCTTGCGAAGCGCGTCTTCGGTGACGGTGACCTCGTCGTCGGTCAACGCCGCCTTCTCACGCTGCCGCGGCAACAGGAAGCCGCGGGCGATCGCGATCTTGTCGTCCTCGGTGTAGCCGTCGATCTGCACCAGCTCCATCCGGTCCAGCAGCGCCGAGGGGATGTTCTCGATGACGTTGGCAGTGGCCAGGAAAACCACGTCGGACAGGTCCAGATCCAGGTCGAGGTAGTGGTCGCGGAACGTGTGGTTCTGCGCCGGGTCGAGCACCTCGAGCAGCGCAGCGCTGGGATCGCCGCGGTAATCCGACCCGACCTTGTCGATCTCATCGAGCAGCACCACCGGGTTCATCGAACCGGCCTCGTTGATCGCACGCACGATCCGGCCGGGCAGCGCGCCGACATAGGTACGGCGGTGGCCGCGGATCTCGGCCTCGTCTCGAACACCGCCCAGCGCAACGCGGACGAACTTGCGGCCCAACGCCCGGGCGACGCTTTCACCCAGCGACGTCTTGCCGACACCGGGCGGTCCGGCCAGCGCCATCACGGCGCCCGACCCGCGGCCACCCACAACGGCCATCCCGCGCTCTGCGCGCCGCGCCCGCACGGCCAGATACTCGACGATGCGGTCCTTGACGTCGTCCAGCCCGTGGTGGTCGGTGTCCAGGACTTCCCGCGCCGCCTTCAGGTCGGTGGAGTCCTCGGTCGTGACGTTCCACGGCATGTCCAGCACGGTGTCCAACCAGGTGCGGATCCAGCCGCCTTCGGGGCTCTGCTCGCTGGTGCGTTCCAGCTTGCCGACCTCGCGCAGCGCCGCCTCGCCGACCTTCTCGGGCAGATCAGCGGCCTCGACGCGGGCGCGGTAGTCGTCCGAACCGTCGGCCTCGCCTTCGCCTAGTTCCTTGCGGATCGCGGCCATTTGCTGGCGAAGCAGGAACTCTTTCTGCTGCTTCTCCATCCCGCTGCGCACGTCGTCAGCGATCTTGTCGCTGACCTCGACTTCCGCGAGGTGGTCGGTCAGCCAATCGATCAGCACCCGCAGGCGTTCGGCGACGTCCGGTGTCTCCAACAACTGTCGCTTCTGTACATCGCTCAGATACGACGCATACCCGGAGGTGTCGGCCAGCGCCGACGGGTCGGTCAGCTGGTTCACGACATCCACGATCTGCCAGGCCTCGCGCCGCTGCAGCACAGCCAGCAGCAGCTTCTTGTATTCGGCGGCCAGCGTCCGCGTCTCGTCGGTGGGTTCACCCTCGTCGACCTCGGTGACCTCCACCCAGAGTGCGGTGCCCGGTCCGTTGGCCCCTGCGCCTATATGCGCCCTGCGCTCACCGCGAACGACGGCGGCCACTCCGCCGGCCACGCGTCCAACCTGCAGAATCGACGCGACCACGCCATATGCCGGGTAGCGGTCGTCCAGCCGCGGAGCGATGAGCAACTTCCCGGAATCGGTCGCGCGGGCGGCCTCGACGGCAGCGCGCGCCGCGTCGTCGAGTGCGATCGGCACCACCATCCCAGGCAGCACCACTTGATCGGCAACGAACAGCACCGGCACGGTAACGGGTTCAGACATTCGTCCTCCAAACTTAAGCCTGACCGACTCAACCTTTGCCACGCCCGGTTTGTTCCCGATCCGTGAGGCCATTCCGTCATGGGCCATCGCCGGGTGAGCCCGTTAGGCGTTATCGCCCGTGACGCCCGTTATCGCCGCGACCGTGCGGATTCTTACGCTGCTCCGGCGTGTCGCGTGCAAATCCGCACGGTCGGCGGATCAGGACCGGCGGACGCAGCGGAAACCGATGTGGCTCATGCCCGTATCGACCATCTGCGGCCGCCGCGCCGCGGGCCGGTAGCGGTGGCAGTAGCTATCGGCACAGAGGAACGATCCGCCCTTGATGACCTTGCGCGGCACCTGGAACTGCGGCTGCCGCGGGTCGTAGCTGCCCGCCTCACAGCACGGACCGCCGGCGCGGGTGTCGGCAAACCAGTCGCCGGTCCACTCCCAGACGTTGCCTGCCATGTCGAACAGGCCGTAGCCGTTGGCCGGGAAGCTGCCGACGGGGGAGGTGCGGCCGTATCCCGGTTCGGGGCGCCAGGGGAAATCGCCGTGCCAGTAGTTGGCCAGCCGCTCACCGGGTGCCTCCGGGTCATCGCCCCAGGTGTACGCGACCGCGACAAGGCCGCCGCGCGCGGCGACCTCCCATTCGGCCTCGGTCGGCAACGCGAGCCCCGCCCATGTCGCATATGCGTCGGCGTCCTCATAAGCGACGTGGACGACCGGGTGGTCCGGCCGCTTGGCGATCGACGAGTGCGGGCCCGCGGGATGCCGCCACGACGCACCCGGGGTCCACGTCCACCACAGGTTGATATGCCGCAGATCGACGGGCCCGGTGGTCCTGGTGAACACCATCGAACCCGGCTGCAGGTTCTCGACCGGCGCGCCCGGATAGTCGTCGGGGTTCACCGGCCGCTCGGCCACCGTCGCATAACCCGTGGCGTCGACGAACCTCGCGAATTCGGCGTTCGTGGTCGCACGGGCCTGGATCCAGAACCCGTCGACGCCGACCTCCCGCACCGGCGCCTCTTCCGGGTAGTGCCGGCCGGATCCCAGCACGGCGGTCTGCGCGGGGATCCACACGAGGTCGTCAGTCACTGAAGACGCTGGCCCAGTCGTTCTTGATGCTGGCGACCGTCCAGCCCGATTTCGCGGCCTGCTCCAAGGCTTTCTCCGCGCCCGCGGTGTAATCGAATTCGCGCTCGGCATCGTCGTGCAACACCAGCATGGACAGCGACGGCCCGGAGCCGGCGTCGGCATACTCGAGCATCTGGATGTCGCCGTTCGAGTTACCCGCGGCCAAGATCGGCCGCCTGCCGATCCGCCCCCAGATGCGCACCGGCTTCACCGGCCCGTCGTCGAGGACCTCCGGCTCGGCGGTCGTGACCAGGCTGCCGTCCTGATAGATCAGACCGACCGAACTGCCGACCACCCGCTCGGGCGGGATGCCGTACATGGGTGCGGTGACGGGCCGCATGAAGTCGCGGCCGCCTCCCGACACGATGTAACACGCGAAGCCGTTCGCTTCCAGGTAGCGCAGCAACTCCACCATCGGCACATACCCGCACGCCATGTACGGCCTGCCCAGTGTCGGATGCGTCGCCTCGGCGAAAAACGCGTCCACCCTGGCCGCGTGCTCCTCGGTGGAGATGGCGACGTTTGCCGAGAGCACAGCGACACCAAGGACTTTGATGTCCGAGTCGTCGCCCTCATAGTGCTTGGTGGCGGCCTCGCCGAACCATTTCAGATCGCCGTCGGCCGCCGCCTTGTACGGCTGCTTCTCGCACCACAAAGTGCCATCGTTGTCGAAAACCGCCACCCGCAGCGAAGGCTCGACGTAGTCGGGCCCGCCCTCGGTGGTCACCCGCCGCACGAAGTCGACTATCGCCGACTTCGTCTCACCGTCGTTCCAGGTGTCGAGCATCTAGTCGCTGGCGAGGAAGTTGTGTAATTTCTGCACCGTTTCCAGGTCGCTGTGGCAACTGAGGGTGGTGATGGGCATGGCGGCTCCTCCGCGGGAGATCAGTCGTGTCCAATCTAAAGCGTGTCGAACAGCTCTGTTGTGTGTTGGCACCGCCCTTCTCGGGCGTCGTCGGTTCAGGCCGCTGGTGTGGTTGTGAACGTCGGTTCCCGCGTCATCCGCGCTGGTTTCACCGGCACACGTGGGCCAGCACATCACGCTGCCCGACGGTGGGGTCAAGGCAGAAACGAAGCGTGGTGTGCCGGCTCATCTCACCAGCGAGCATCCCCCCACCCACCGACAAACACCCCGGCCAGCAGCGACGCGTCACAGCTGCCTTCGGCGATTGTTCGTCTGCTCGTCGCCTCATGCAGGTCGGGACCGAATCGCACTAATCCCGCCGCGCCGTGAACCCCCACCGCATGACAGTCGTTATTTACGTAGCGCGTTATTTACGTAGAGAGTGCCGTTGGCCGGCGACGCTGACGGCCCCACGAAAGAGGGACCGACCTGCTGCAACGGATCGCACGGCTGGCCATCGCCGCGCCTCGGCGGGTCATCACTGTCGCGGCGCTGCTGACGCTTGCGCTCGCCATCTTTGGCGTGCCCGTCGCGAAAAGCCTGTCTGCGAGCGGATTCCAGGATCCGACATCGGAATCGGCGAAGGCCGCCCAGCTGCTGACCGACAAGTTCGGCCAGGGCGGGGCGCAGCTGTTGCTCACCGTCTCGGCGACGGCCGGCTTCGACAGCCCGCAGGCCAGGGCGGTGGGCACCGACATCGTCGACCAACTGCGCGGCTCACCTCACGTCGCTAGCGTGACATCGCCGTGGACCGCCCCGCCGCCCGCGGCCAAAGACCTGATCAGTAAGGACCGCACCGCCGGCCTGATCATCGCGGGCATCAACGGCAGCGAGAGTGACCAGCAGAAGTACGCCAAGGAGCTGTCCGAGCAGGTGACGCACGATCGCGACGGCGTCACCGTGCGAGCGGGCGGGATCGCGATGGTCAACGTGCAGATCACCGACCAATCGCAGCACGACCTGGTGTTGATGGAGTCGATCGCAATTCCGCTGAGCTTCTTGGTGTTGGTCTGGGTGTTCGGTGGCCTGTTAGCCGCGGCGCTGCCGGTGGCGGTCGGCGGCATGGCGATTCTTGGTGCACTTGCGGTACTGCGGGCGATCTCCTTCGCCACCGACGTCTCCATCTTTGCGCTCAACCTGACCACCGCCATGGGCCTGGCCCTGGCGATCGACTACACGCTGCTGATGATCAGCCGGTACCGCGACGAGCTGGCCGACGGTGCGAGCCGTGAGGACGCGATCGTTCGAACCATGACGTCGGCGGGCCGCACCGTGCTGTTCTCCGCGACCACGGTCGCGCTGTCGGTGGCGGTCATGGTGCTGTTCCCGATGCACTTTCTGAAGTCGTTCGCCTACGCGGGTGTCGCCACTGTCGCGTTCGCCGCGGCCGCCGCGGTCATCGTGACGCCCGCCGCGCTCGTTCTGCTCGGGGACCGGCTGGATTCGCTGGACATTCGTCGGCTCGCGCGGCGCCTGCTCCGCCGACCAGAACCGGTCGCTAAGCGCGTCGAGCAGTTGTTCTGGTACCGCTGGACGAAATCCGTTTTGCGCCACGCCGTTCCGATCGGCTTGGCAGGCGTCGCGCTGCTGCTTGTGCTCGGCGCGCCGTTCCTCGGGGTCAGGTGGGGCTTCCCCGACGACCGCGTACTGCCGCGCTCCGCCGCCGCCCACCAAGTCGGCGACCAGTTACGCAGCAATTTCGTCGACAACTCCGACACCGCCGTCACCATCGTCATTCCTAATGCCAACCAACTCGCGCCCGGCGATATCGACCGATACGCCAGCGATCTGTCCCGGGTGCCCGATGTTTCGGCGGTGTCCGTCCCGACGGGCACGTTCGTCGCCGGAAACGGGGTCGGCCCACCGTCCGCCCCCACCGACGAGACCCACGGCAGCGCATTCCTCACCGTCGACAGCACCGCTCCGCTCTTCTCGGACCGCTCCGAAGCTCAACTCGATCGTCTGCACGCGGTGCCCGGCCCCGCCGGCAGACACGTCGACATCACCGGTACTGCTCAGATCAACCGCGACAGCGTGCACGCGATCACGTCACGGCTGCCGCTGGTGCTCGGGCTGATCGCCGCCATCATGTTCGTACTGCTGTTCCTATTGACCCGCAGCGTCGTGATGCCCCTGAAAGCATTGGCACTCAACGTGCTTTCGCTGACCGCCGCGTTCGGCGCGATGGTGTGGATATTCCAGGACGGGCACCTGGGCGCGCTCGGTACGACGCCCACCGGAACGTTGGTCGCGAACGTGCCGGTGCTGCTGTTCTGCATCGCGTTCGGCTTGTCGATGGACTACGAGGTGTTCCTGGTCGCCCGCATCCGCGAGTTCTGGCTGGCTTCTGGGCGCACCCGGGCAGACAACGACGAGAGCGTCGTCTTGGGGATCGCCCGCACAGGCCGGGTGATCACGGCCGCCGCGCTGGTGATGTCGATCTCGTTCGCGGCGCTCATCGCCGCCCACGTGTCGTTCATGCGAATGTTCGGGCTCGGCCTGGCGTTGGCCGTGCTCGCCGACGCCACGCTTGTGCGGATGGTCCTCGTGCCGGCGTTCATGCACGTGATGGGCGAGTGGAACTGGTGGGCGCCCAAGTGGATGGTCTTGCTGCACCGACGCCTGGGATTCAACGGCGAACACGCGGTCGCCCGGACGGAAACTGAGCAACCCCTGAAAGTTCACTCTCCCAGCGGCTAGAACGTGAACCAACCGGCATCGCTCCTCGTGTACCAATGGTGGACGCCGTGACTGTCATTGCCGGGGTGCAGGGTGCGCTGCCGCCGCACCGCTACTCGCAAAGCGAAATTACCGAAGCGTTCCTGGAGC
>Ga0209006_10001163_pt1 | contig 23972 bp, 25 predicted proteins | sample JacPin_JW_Ref_O2_FD_188567 | JGI IMG/M metagenome (GOLD analysis project Ga0209006, IMG submission 188567) | Forest soil microbial communities from Algoma, Ontario, Canada - Jack Pine, Ontario site 1_JW_Ref_O2 (SPAdes) (version 2) | ecosystem: Environmental > Terrestrial > Soil > Boreal... | reverse complement strand
GTTGCAGCGCGCTTCGCAGGCGTCGGAATAAAGCCCGAGGCAACCGTGGGTGATCCGACCATGGCGCTCAACGTGGGTGGCCTCGAACACCAGGAGCGAGGCGCCTGAATTCGCCAGCATGCCCAAATGGGTCATGGTGCCAGTCATCGGCGACGCCGTCATTGGCGCTGTATTGGCACATGGGCGAAACGGCGATGCGGTTGGCAAGATCGAGATCGGCAAGCTTTATCGGTGAGAACAGGGCACTCGTCATGATTGATCACATGCTGGCAGGATCATCTTAGAAATACTATCGCAATTGGACGAAGACACCGCGGTGGCTTGCTCCGGATACAGCAGCAGAGGGCGTTAAGCGCACCCGGGATGAAATGGGATTGAAAATACAATCGGGCGCGTCTCGTCGCTCACCCTCACGAGCGAGCCTGCGAGTGCATCGGCTCGGTATGCCCGCACGAGATCCAAAGCATATTCGAGAGCCGCCGCGTCGTCTCTAAGGTCCGCAGCGCGTTCATGCGCGTCGGCGCAATCGGCTCGAACAGTGAAGAAGTATTGCGGCATCTGACCCCCCACAAGTGCAGACCCGGTAACGGGTTGTGGCATCCGCTCGCCAGCAAAGCCAGCGAAAAGTTAAGGCGGCCAGATCATGGCAGGTGGAATTTGAGCAGCGTTGTCAAGAAATGTCCCCCTGGCCGGGCGCTCGGACTGCGCGCTTCGCCGGCCGCAACTTGAGGCGCTTAGATCGTCCGCTGGCTGGCTACCTCGCGCTTGAGTTGGCCCAGGCGATCGGAGAGTGGCCCACGCCGCTCTAGCCCAGAGGTCGACGATTGACGCCACTCGAATTCCTGATAGCTGCGAGCGAGCTCCAGCCATAACCTTTCCATCTCAATCAAGTCGCGCTGCGTCGCAGGATTGGGCTCTGTCCTCGAGCGCGCGGCGCAGTCTTCGGCGCGCCCAAAACATTCACGCGCTTTCGCGCTTAGGCGTTCCAGCATCGTGCTCGTCCTTCGTGTTGGGTACGCGAACGGAAGCACACGCTTACCTGCAGATCATAACGCAGTGGCAAAGCGCGAGGTGTGACCGGCGTGCAACAGCTCGAAGAAGTTTTTCGATGGGCAGTGACCGCCATAAAAAGAGACCCTGGGCAGTTCACGGTCCCAGGGCTCTACAGGTTGTTGCCTCAGCTTGTAGGCTCTTTTGATCCGGGCGGCGGGGCTGGGGGACAGTTGCCGCCCGGGTCGGCCTATCGGGAAGCAGCGTATCCGACGTAGCGCCCGAATGCGAACGGCTGACTAATAGTCGCGCAACGCTGCGGCTACCCCCTCCCCCAAATGTTCTTGAACCTACCGGGCGCCAGCGCGGCATAGCGCGTGGTCGAGTTGATCGAGCGATGGCCGAGGTAGGCCTGCAGGGTTCGCGTATCGATGCCCTTGTTGGCCAGCGCATAGCCGCAGGCGTGCCGCAGCATATGTGGGTGCACCTTGAAGCCCATCCCTGCCTCCTCGCCGGCGCGGGCCAAGAGCTTGGCGAATCCTGAAGGGGTGAACGGCCCGCCACGCTCCGAGGCGAAGACGAAGGGCGAGGCGGACTGACGCTTGAGCTCCCGCAGCGCCCGCAGCTCGTCGCCGAGGATCGGATGCGTCGCCGCCTCGCCGCCCTTGGCGCGGCGCACGTGCATGCTGCCGGTCTCGAACGCGATCGACGCCCACTGCAGATCGCACAGCTCGGACACCCGCAAGCCGTGGCGGAAGCCGATCAGAATCATGGTCGCATCGCGCTGGCCATGGCGATTGCCCCTGGCCGCCTTCATCAGCCGGTCGACCTCGAGCTCGGTGAGGTGCTCGCGATCGCGGCCCATGTTCCGGTTGCTGCGGCGGCGCAGCGTGACTGTCCGTAATTCTGGGTCTGGCGGCACCAGCCGGAGGTTTGACTTCGCCATGATTTTGGCCCCTGCCCAAAACTGGACTGGGCGTAATCTCACCAGATTACGGACAGTTTACAACCGGCTAGGTAATCTTTGAGGGGCTTTGATCCGCCTATCGGCCAGCTCGTTGGAGTGCGTTGAAGCGCCATGCTGCGCACTGCGGACTTTGGCCGTGTTCTTGAGCCTCCATGGCGGATCGTCGTTAGCTCAGGCATTGCCCCGGGAAATCAAAGTACTCATGAAATTGTGTATTGCTCCCCACTCGATTTTGTTGCGGCGAACACTGGCCTCCCATCGCGCATCTCGCCGGTGCGGTGGATCTTGCCATCGGCTTCCAAGTCCGCCATCACGAGACGAATCAGGACGATCAAAGTGCCCGCGGCTGCATGTGCGGCTTCTCGCGTGGCCTCGTCTTCGTCAGCAAATTCCTTTTCGATATTGGCAAGTAGTGCCCAGAGTTCGGCATCAGTTTCGCGTATCACTTTGCACTTGGCGCTCCGTGCAAAGTCGCCATTTGCCATCAACTCTGCTTCGTCTGCTAGCTCGCGCTCAATATGTCGCCGAGCGGCTTCCCGACTGGAAAAGGGATGACGCAGCGTACCACCGACGCGGCGCCCATCTTCTAAAATGATCCAACCTTCGCCGTCTTGTGTAACGGTAAACTCGCCCATCGCCGGCCAAGCACCTCGCGGTCTCTGTACCGCGCCGCCAAGCGCCGCGGCGCCATGTGCGCCCCGCCTCGTGCGGTCAGTTCGTTTCGCGTTTTGGCTTGCAGCCGATTTTGCGGTGCTATTGCCTCCGACAACAGCATCGCCGTCATTAGGCACTAACTGCGAATCTCCCCGTAAGGGGCCTTTGAGATCGGTTCGTTTCATTTAGATTTCCTTTCAGCGTTCCGGTTCTTAATCCTGCACTTCGTTCTCTCTGGGCATGAAGATGTTGCGACTCGTGCCAAGAACTGCGGGACAAGGTTGAGAGCGACGACGCCGTCGCTCGCTTCACGGCGCCGATGCCCGCGAAGAAGATCAATTAGCTTGCTCATGTTCCTTACCCAATTGATGCGCGACGGCCATCACTCTGGCCCCGAAGCGTTCAGCTGTTTCGTTCGGCTCTTGCTGCAGCCTGGGACCACCGATCACAGTTGCCGTACGCGGCAAGTCCTTCGCTTCGGCCTTCGTGACCGGATCAAAGAAAATGTGAAAGATAGCGACAGTCCGGTCCGGATTCTTTTGGCGACCCCGCCGCTCGCGAATTAGACCAGTCAACCTGCTCATTTATCTACTCTTCGGTTGCGGAAAGCTCAGGTTCAGCATTCGCCAGACGCTTCTCAAAGCTGGCCAATTCGTCCTTGGACAGCTCGTTCAGCTTCTTGTTTGCGAAATGGCCATCGATTTGGAAGGCTTGGATAGGTCTGCCCCATCCTCGACTAAGGATCGCTTCGGCGGCATTCAGCTTGACTGACTCGGACTTCGCTACGCGCATCAATTCCGACAGGACGCGGATAGCATCAAGCGTGTGCTTGCGCGCCTCCTCCATGACGCTCACGAGCGCGCGTGGTCGGCCGCCCGGATTGCCGCTTTTGCCTTTTTGAAAACCGCCGCGTCCAGTCGGGTTGGAGGTCTGGCCTTTCTTGAAACCACCTCGTCGTGTCGGATTCGCCATCGTCAACCTGTTCCGATCTTGATCTGAAGTTAGTTCGACTGCGCCGAGACAGCCGGCAAGCTTCCGCCGGTGGCATCGGACAACCTTCCTTTTGTCGGAAGTGAGTTGATCCACGCCAGTAGGTCGTCGTGGGTCACAATGCTCGCGCGCCCCGCTTTTCTGACAGTCAGTTTCTGACGCCGCACTGCCTCGAAGATTCGAGTACGACTGACACCGGCGACGTGAGCGGCTTCCGTTAAAGGGTAGGCGATGCGTCCGGGGTGATCCATGTGCTGTCGTCTCCTGATAGAAGCTTCCGTTTACGGATCGTCTGGCGTCCTGCTCCGTACCATTGAATTTTTAGTCTAAAAGCCACAATTAAACCGTGCGGTCAGGGGGCGGCCGATTCCAGATGCAACATCTGGCAGTGAATCACTGTCACGGGGGACGGGGGAAATGAAGTCGCGCGCGAAAAGGATCAAGAAAGGTACTACACAAACCGGACTGAGTGAGCCTGAGTTGCGTGAGGCTCTGGCCAGAGCAGCGGTATTTACTAGGGCGCAGTCGTTCTTTCCTCTAGGTCCAAGGCTAGACGAGGTCCTGGCGAGCCTTTCCGAAAAGTTGAATGTCGCATTCAACGATGCGGCCGCATCTGAACGGGAGCGCTACGTTCGAGCGCTGTCCGCCGTCGGCGAGTTCCTGATCGGGTTTAATGGTAACGACAACTATGCGCTTCAGTTTGGCAAGCTTGCTTGGGCGCTCAGAGATCTCAACAGGAAAGCGGTTGCCCCCTTCTTGAAATACGACATACGTCCTGGTCGGCCACCTGATACGGAAGAAATAAGCAAGAATGCTTGTGGTTCTGGGCGTTGAAGCGTTGCTACTAACTGGCAAAAGTATAGATGACGTTCTCTCTGAAATCAAAATGAAGCACCGGAAGCTCTATTATCTCGTGACGCTGAACAATATCGACTTCGATTCGTCTGTTAGAGAATGGCGCTCTAAATTCATCAACGGATGGCCGGCCAGGCGGGGCGAGCGTAAAGCCGCCGACCCTCCTAGCGCGGCCTCGGTATACGCTCAATTAAAAAGTGACTTAGATGAACGCCGCCGTAGGCGCGAATCTGATCCGGCGGCAGAACGTAAACTTCTGCTCGATACCGCGCGGATGGCATTTCGAAATGCTGAGGAGATTGCGGCGGAGCAAAAAAAGCGAAGAGAAATTGAGGAAACGGCGGATTCCTCTGAGGTATAGCTGGCGTGGCCCGGGGTTTCTGGGGCGGGTGTGTCCAAGAAAAATCTAATTCCGCGATTTAGACCGGTAATTCGGATGTAAACGGCCGTCTGGGCTTAAACCAACGGAGCCGTTCCTATGGCAGTTACAACCGTCCCTCAACTGATTCCCTTGTCGGCAGGCGCCCGACAGACCAACCTCACGCCACAAGGTCTACTGAAAATCTTACAGCGTACCGGAAACGCCATCCGGGATGACGGCCGCTGGTACGCTAAGCCAGCCGCGATCGATCAGATCGCGACCGCCCGTCGAACGCTGGGCGTTGATCGAAGCTGCCGACAATCCACCGCTTAGAAAGTAGCGAGGCTCCCGCCTTGTGGCAGGAGCCTCAGCACTTTTTCCCGAAACTCTGCCTGTTCCCGCAGGCAGTCAACTTGAAAGCAAACCACGTGAGAACATGTACTATTTGGTCGTTCCGTACGCAAGACCAATCAACGTACTGCAACGCGCTTTGGTTACACTATTGTCGTGTCGTGGAGAAACAACCGTTCGATCGAGCTGCCGCAAGTGCCGCATGGCATGAGTGGCTCGGCATTTTTATTCCAGATAAAAGCTCCCGTTCCACAGTTCCACTGCCAAAATGCCTAGTCGCGGAGAGTGCCTTATGACTGCACTCATTGACTTCTTCGGCATCAAGGCTGCTGCGTTACGCAACGGTCGCTCGCTGTTGATGGAGTGGCTTCCTGGCGGGAAGTTCGATGGTCGCGAGTACGTCGTTCGCAACCCAACGCGAAGCGACAAGAATCCCGGCAGCTTTAAAATCAATTTGCAAACCGGCAAATGGGCGGACTGGGCCGACAACTCCGACAAGGCCAAGGGTGGGGATTTAACTTCGCTGTACGCCTACATCAACGGCGTCAGTCAGGGCGAAGCCGCACTCGAGATTGCCGAAATGCTCGGCATCTCGACGTACAGAAGCAACGGCTCGAAGGGGGACGACACAAAGCCGCCCCCGAAAATATACTCGTATGGGGAAGAAGGGCCGCCAGTCGAACAAAATGAGATACGGCGCCACTATTATCCCAAATACGGCACGCCTAAGGAGAAGATCAAGATCAAGAAACGAGGCTCACCCAAAGACAAATGGGCGAATTGCTATCGAGTGTTTCAAGACGGTGCGCCGGTCGGCTGGCAATGGGCGAAACCGAATAATTATCGCGACACCCCCTATTTTGGCGCAGTCCGCGACCTTAGGCCAATTTTTTGGACCGAAGGCGAAAGGGATGCTGATACGTTGGATGCCCTCAAGCTTCCTGTCTTTACGTACGGCGGCGTTGGTGACGGTCTTCCTGATCGCGTCGACCTGCTCCTTAGTAAAATTCAGCCAGGGCGCCTCCTTATCATTCCAGCCGATAACGATGCTCCTGGCCGCTCGCACGCGCAAAAAAAGGCCGAACTAGCCCACGCCGCCGGCGTCGAGCGCATTCGAATCTTCGATGTTAAGAAAGCATGGCCCGAGTGCCCTGAAGGCGGCGACGTCACCGACTGGTTTGAACGCGATAGCGGTACTGTAGAAAAACTCCAAGGAGTTATCGACGCGGTGCCTGACTGGCGGCCCAGTGCTGACACCGCCGCATCTGCGGGTTTTGGCAGTTTTGACAGTGCAGCGGGGAGCCGTTTTTCAGAATGGCGCCAGCCCCAACCACTACCCAAGGGATTGCCGCCGGTCGCCGCCTTCGATCCAGACTTCCTACCTGACGCGATCGCTCCGTGGGTGATGGACATCACGAATCGCATGCAGTGCCAACCAGATAATGTCGCGGTCGCGGCAATGACTGCGCTTGGCGCAGTGATCGGACGCCGGGTTGGCATCAAGCCGCAAATGAACACGGACTGGGTCGAGGTTCCTAACATCTGGGGTGCAACCATCGGTCGGCCGGGCCTGATTAAATCAGGCGCCCAAAATGCGGGTGTAGGCCCGCTCCATCACCTGGAAGCGGAAGCCGCGAAGAAGAACGCAGCCGCCATGCAGGCTTATGAAGCCGAGTTGGAAGATTACAAACTTCGCCAGCAGGTCAACAAGCAGTTCAAAAAGGACGCCCTGAAGGGGGAGGACAAACAACTCTTAGAACTCGGCGCCGAACCGACGCCGCCGGCGGATATCCGCTATCGGACGAACGACACGTCTTACGAATCATTGGGCGAACTGCTGGTCGGCAACTCGACTGGCATCCTGGTCGAGCGTGATGAATTGATTTCACTGCTCCAGCACCTCGATCGCGATGACCAGGCAAATGCGCGCGGTTTCTATTTGTCGGGGTGGTCGGGACAGCTCCCCTACACCTTTGATCGCATCATACGCGGACATCGACACATCGAGGCGGTCTGCATATCTGTGCTCGGGAACACCCAACCCGCGCGGATCAGTGAATACGTCCGCCGTGCGAACCTAGGTGGCGCCGGCGGCGACGGATTGATCCAGAGATTCGGACTTCTCGTTTGGCCGGACGTGCCGCCCGAATGGAGAAACGTGGATGTGCAGCCAGACGGCATGGCGCGTCAGCGAGTCTGGAGCATTTTCGAGCAGATCAGCAAGATAGACGCATCGGAAGCCCATCGCCTCGGAGCCACCCAGGACAAATTCGACAAAAATCCCGCCTTCAGATTCACAGACGCTGCTCACGCTCAATTCCTAGAATGGCGAGAAGAACTTGAACGGCGTCTGCGTTCAGGCGAGCTATCCCCTGCCCTCGAAGGACACCTATCGAAGTATCGCAAGTTAGTCCCTGGGTTGGCCCTGATCAATCACATGGCAGACAGCAAGCAGGGCAACATCGACGTGCGGGAGGTGCTGAGAGCTATCGCTTATGCTGAGTATCTGGAGACGCATGCCAAGCGTGTCTACAGCTCGGCGTCTGAGAGTGAAACTGCGGCCGCACAGGCTATCCTCAGGCACATCCGCAAGGGCGACCTAAAAGACGGATTCACTGTTCGAGACGTCCATCGGCCACGGTGGTCAAATCTTACTGAACACGAACAGGTCGCCAATGGCCTGAACCTGCTTGTCGATTTTGGCTACCTCGCCGAGACAGAGTTATGCACCAAGCCACAAGGAGGTAGACCGAAGATCGTATACGCCATTAACCCTGGGCTTCAAGCATGAGCAAGTACCTCGCGAAGCTCAAGGCTCTACGCGAAAAAAGAGCCTCCCCTGGTAACTGTCAAAACTGCCAAAACTCCGGAAAACTAGGTTTTGACAGTTTTGACAGTGCCGACGGAAGTCGTTCTTCGCAATTAGAAAGCCCCCTCACCGAGCCGATCGAACCCAACACTACTGGTTGCGCACATGAACCCGAGCGGGCTCCAGAAACGCTCGATCTTGGCCGAGCCCGTCGCGACCGCCTCGAAGAGCGCGCTGCAATCTTGGAGTTCGAGGAGGGCTTACCACGCACCGAAGCTGAGGCAGCTGCGGATCGAGAGGTGGCGGCTGACATCTACGATATCAGGCAGGTGGAGAACGATGCCGCCCCCTACGCTCTCTCCCTGGCAGCACTCCGCGCCCAATGTCCAGGGCACGTCCCCGAAGACCGCTGGCGTCAAGCTATCACCGACGCCACCGCGTTCATCACCAATTGGGGCGCAGAAGCCCAGGCGCTCGGCTGGATGGCGGCTGAGCTGTTTGGCCTGCATCCGGTGCCGAAGCTACCAGCGCCATCGTACATGCGGCTGTCACGCTACGATGAGACGGGGCTGGTCTGGCTGCTACGTAACAGGCCGGTCGTCGCTTTGACGGAGGCGACCGCAGCTATTCAGGGCGGGACAGCCGTTCTGACTTACCGGAAGATCAATAAGCCCGCGCTGGGGCCCGTCGGCGACAGTTTGGATGAATGGGGACACCGTGAGTCGTACCCCCGCAACATTTAAACAGCGCGACGTGAAGGCGGCGATCAAGGCCGCTGTGGATGCGGGCATATCCGTTGCCCGCATTGAGGTGGATCGGCAAGGCCGCATCATTATAATTGCCGGAAAGGCAAGTGAACAAAGCGTCACTGAGGTGAATGCACTCGACGCATGGATGGCAAAAAATGCGCGTTAGGCTCAAAGGCCTCAACTCGAAACGTAAGCGCCTCGCTGACGGTAGCTTCAAAACGTACTGGTGGGCGTGGAAGGGCGGGCCAGCGTTGCACGGCGAGCCCGGCACGCCAGAGTTCATGGCGTCTTACAACGCCGCCGTCACCGCCAAGATGGCACAGCCCAGCGGCACCCTTCTCGCTCTGCTCAAGCAATACCAGGACAGCGATGACTTTCGCTCGTTAGCTGACAGTACACGGCGCAGCTATATCCCGCTGATCATGCGCATCGAAAAGAGCTTCGGCGACTTCCCGTTGGCAGCGCTCACTGATCGACGCACCCGTGGAGTGTTCATGGCGTGGCGCGACCAGCTTGCTTTGAGCGCTGGTCGCCGTCAGGCGGACTATGCCTGGACCGTGCTTGCTCGCGTGTTGTCGTGGAGCTTGAACCGTGGGCTGATCGCAGCCAATCCCTGCGAACGTGGTGGACGACTTTATCGTGGCTCTAGGGTTGACCGGATTTGGACCGGGGAAGATGAGGCCGCGTTTTTCGAACAAGCCCCTGAGCATTTGAAATTGCCTTTGCTTCTAGCGCTGTGGACTGGCCAGCGGCAAGGTGATCTGCTTCGCCTGCCTTGGTCGGCTTATGACGGAATCCACATCCGACTAAGACAGGGCAAAACTGGCGCCCGTGTCGTGATAAAAGTTGGCGCTCCACTTAAGGTCGCACTGGATGCCGCAGCGAAGCGCAGCACGATCATATTGACGAACAGCGACGGCAAGCCATGGACATCCGACGGTTTCCGCGCGTCTTGGGGCAAGGCCTGCAAGGCGGCTGGCATCATCGGCGTCACCTTCAACGACTTGCGCGGGACAGCCGTGACGCGCCTCGCGCTGGTTGGTGCAACCGAAGCGGAGATTGCCACCATCACCGGCCACTCACTTCGTGGCGTTCGCGCGATCCTCGATACGCACTACCTAAGCCGCGATCCGAAGCTCGGTGACAGCGCCATCACCAAGCTCGAAAAGGGAACAAAATCTCCCGACTGACCGCCCGACTGGTCGAAACGAGTCCGACGCCATCTGAGGCAAGTTATTGAAAAGAGTGGTGGGCGCACAAGGACTCGAACCTTGGACCCGCTGATTAAGAGTCAGCTGCTCTACCAACTGAGCTATGCGCCCCAACCATGCGGTCAGGCACCGACACCACAAACCCGCTGCAACGCAGCGCCGCCTGGACGGGCCGCTACGGCTGCGGCCTGGCTGACGCAGCAGCCGGACCTCGCGTGGGGCGTATTTAGGGCATTGCGGAAGGGATTCCAAGCGGAGAAAATCGCCGGAGATTCGCAAGCTTGCGCCACGCGGGAAACCTCATGCGGGTGCCGATACTGGTCATGTTTCTGCTCACGGCCGCGGCCGGCGGCACCGCGGCGCAGACCGCGACCGTGGTCGCGCCGGCGGCGACGGTTTCCGGCGTCACCGTCACCAATGCGGGAACCTACGCGGCTCAATCGCTCAGTGCGCCGAGCCGCGCCGGCCAGCTATCGCCGACCGGAACCATCGGCTCGGCCGTCAACTGGCATTTCGTCTCGAATTCAACAGACGTGCCGGGACAAGTCGGAACCCAGTTCGGCATCGAGTTTCGCATCGACGGCAAGCCCACGGGCGACGGCGTGACGTTGCACCTCGTGCTCAACTTTCCGCCACAGGGCATTCGCAATCCCAATACCGGCGATCTGATGCACACAGCCAATATCGCCTTTCCCAACGTGAAAATCGGCGCGCTGTCCCTGCTCGGCTACGGCTTCGACAACGCCTGGGAGATCATTCCAGGCGTATGGACGGCCCAAATCTGGTATCAGGATCGCATGCTGGCCGAGCGATCATTCACGGTAAGCAAGCCACAATAACAGAGCCAGGCAGCTCATTGGGCGACGCGGCCGCGCCTTGCGTCGACAAAAGGCGCTCGCGATCAAATATTGATCAACCGGCAATCGCGTGCTCTCGCGCCTGCTCCGCCTAGATGAAAACAAATCGCGCGCGCCGACAAAAGAGTTTTTCAATCTATTGATTGAGTAGATTATTTCTACGAAGCTTGCGATCCCCGCAAATGGAAGGACCGCAGCTATGCCGTTGAAGAAAATCGTCAACGAGGTGAGTTCGGCGATCTACAGCCTGCCATGGTACGTTGCCCGCGATGAGGGCTTTTTCGCCGCCGAAGGCCTCGATCTCGAATTTGTCTCCACGTCTCAGGAAGGCACACCGAAGAACGGCAGCGAAGATACGCGCCTGGTGAATCCGATCGTCTGCCACGCGCCGTTCGAAGACGGTCAGGTCAAGCTGTTCCGGGCCTGTGAAGAGGGCAACGTCCGCCGCGCCTACGATCTGAGCAAAAAGACGGTCGAGGGCCGCGACGTCCGCATTACCAGCCTGCAGCCAAGCCGCCCGCTGCACGCGATCGTCGTTGCGCCGAATTCGCCGATCGACCGGCCGGCGCAGCTTGCTGGCGTGCCGGTCGGCGTCAATTTCTTTGCCGGATCGCACTTTGCCGCCATTCGGCTGTTGGAGGGCTTCATCGGCCGCGAGCGGCTCAAACTGCAGCATTTCGGTGGCCCGGCGTCGCGATTTGACGCGGTGCTGGCCGGCGAAGTACCGGCCGCGATCATCATGGAGCCCTATGTGTCGCTCGCCGAGAAGCTCGGCGCCAATATCCTGGCGCAAGGCCATTTCGTCGCCACCGATATCGCCCGCGACGACCTTCCGCAGGAAGACCTCAAGGCGCTTTACCGTGCGCTCGATCGCGCCTCCGATTTCCTCAATGCCTCGGCGGCCAACAAGCGCAAATACATCAGCTATCTGATCAACGACATTCCGCAGGGCTATCGCTGGGGACGCCCGGACGTGTCCGACTTCCACCTGCCGCGGCTGCGCTTCGGCCACACCCTGCCCTATCCGAAGAACGAATTCGACCGCAGCCTGGAAATCCTCGAGCAGTACGATCTTCTGTCGCCGGGCGTGTCGTCGTTCGGCAATTTGGTCGACAATTCGGCGCTGTCTGCGGCGGCGCACTGATCGCAGGACTTAAACACACCAGACATCGGAGCCGGTGCGGAGCAACAAGGGGATGCTTCGCATCGGCTCGCATTCGAGCTCCCCGATGCAAATAGCACCGTATCTGAAGAACGTCGCAGCCGTGGCCGCCATCGCGTTGGCGGCCGTGTGCAGCGGGCTAGGAGCAGGTCCGCCGGCCGTCGCGGCGGCACAACAGCTTCCCGTCCTCACCGTTACCGTATTTTCCGCGCCATCGCAGGTCGTGTGGTTTCCGGCGCTGATCCAGGCGACCGGGCTCGATGCACAGCATGGCTTCAAGCTTGAGATCAAGCAGAAGCCGTCGCAGATGGCGTACGCGGATTTCGCCGCCGGTGCCGATCCGGTCTGCTACTGCATCTCCACCGGGGCCGGCGGACGCTTTGTCGAGCAAGGCGCCGATGTCGCGTTGCTGTGGAACATTTTCAACTACGATTACTACATCGTCGCCAATGCGGGCGTGCACGCGCTCAAGGATCTGGAAGGCAAGACGCTGGTGGCGGACACGGTGACCGGCTCATGGGCGCTGGCCAATTGGTTCTTGCGCCAGCGCGGCGTCGACCTGACCAAGGTCGCGATCCGCTCGTCGAATGTGCGCGGCGCCGGCGGCTTTGCCGAACTGATGGCCGGACGCAGCGACGCGGTCGCGGTGACGCCCATCGACGCCTCCACGGTGCTGGCCGAGGCCGAAGACACGCTGCATGTCTTCTCGGTCTACGACGCCGCCATCTGGCGTCAGCATGCCCGCAGCGAAACCATGCCGAGCATCGCCGCCGGCGCCTGGCGCGACTGGGCAGCTAAGCCAGAAAACCTCGACCTGCTGCGGCGCTTCTATGCCGCCAATCTGGACGCCGCCGAACTGGTCAAACGCGAGCCCGAGAAGGCCGCGGCGTTGATTGAGCAAGGCACGGGCATCAGCAGCAAGACGCTGCTGTACTATTTCGCCCATTTCGGCAGCCTGATCGACATTCGCCCCATCGCCGACAATCGCGACTCGATCGCCGCGCTGACCCAAACAATTTTGCCGGCAGCCAATCAGCTCGACCGGCCGTTCACGGCGGCCGAGCTCGGCAACTACGTCTCTGATTTCCGGCCGCGGTGAGCCAGCGCGGCTTGCGCCGCGTGCGTCCGCGCGTTCGCACACGATGGAGCTTCGACTCGATGGCCAGCATCGATATCGGCCCGGATAGCGACCTCAAACTCGACCGCGGCAGCCGCGCCACGGCGACTTCGCTCGGCCCCCATCTCAGTCGTCTGCTCGGGCGCCTCAATATCGAGGGAACTGTTGTTCTCCTCCTGCTGGTCATTGCCTGGCAAGTCGCGTCCCTGCATCTGCCGCCGATTCTATTTCCGTCGCTCAGCAGGATCGCTACAGCGCTGCGCGACATCGTGACCAGCCCGCCGGCGCTCGCCGCCATTGGCCTGACCTATCTGCGCATCCTCGTCGCCCTCGCCATCGCCTTCGCGGCGGCGACCGCGATCGGGATCGTCGCGGGTTTGTTGCGGCCGCTCGAACGCGCGGCGCTGCCTCTGATCGAAGTCGTGCAGGGCATCCCCGCGGTGTGCTGGATCATCTTCGCGATTCTATGGTTCCGCGAGATGGAAGCGCGCATCGCCTTTGTGGTCATCGTTTCCACCATCCCGAGCTTCTTCTATCAGGCACGCGATGGGATGCGCGCGATCCCCGTGGAGTTATGGGACATGGTGCGGTCGTGGCGGCCGTCCATGCTGCAACTGACCCGCATTCTCATCCTGCCGGCGCTGCTGCCGGCGCTGTTGACCGGCTGGCGCACCAATCTGGGCAACGGCACCCGCGTCACCATCATGGCGGAGCTGCTCGGCGGCGTCAGCGGCATCGGTTATCAGCTGCGGCTGTCGCAGGAATTATTCCGGATGGACCGGGCGATTGCCTGGACCGTCGTGCTTGTCGCGTTCGTCGTCGCAACCAATCTGGCGCTGACGCTGTTCGAGCGCACGGCGTTGCGCTGGCGGCATGAGCGCGACGTCGCCAACGCGTGAGATGTTGCAATGACCGAAACAGCCATTTCGTTTCGCCAGGTCTGCAAAAGGTTCAACGGCCGCAGCGCCGTCACCGCCATCGCCGACCTCTCCTTCGACATCGCGCGCGGCGATTATGTCTGTATCGTGGGGCGAACCGGTTGCGGCAAATCGACCGCCGTCAATCTGTTGCTGGGTATCGAGAAGCCGTCGGCGGGAAGCATCTCCGTGCTGGGGCTGGATCCGCTCGCACAATTCAGCGCGCTGCGCGGCCGGATCGGCTGCGTGTTTCAGAACGACCGGCTGTTGCCGTGGCGCACGGCCATCGAGAATGTCCGCGTGCCGATCGAGATTATTGGCCGGCCGGCGGCCGGGCTTGCCGACGCGCCGCAGAGACTATTGCAGCGCGTCGGCCTTGCGGGCTTCGAGAACGCCTATCCGCATGAGCTGTCGGGCGGGATGCGCCAGCGCGTCGGCATCGCCCGCGCACTCGCCAGCGATCCGGCCATCTTGATCGCCGACGAAGCCTTCGGCCATCTCGATGAGGTCACCGGCGCCCGGCTGCGCGAAGAGTTTCGTCAGATCGCCAAGGACCGCGGAAAGACCGTATTGCATGTCACGCATTCGATCGACGAAGCGCTCACGCTCAGCGACCGCATTCTGGTCTTCGCGCGTCCCGGCCGCGTCGCCGCCGACATCAAGATCGACGATGCGGCGCGCGCAACAGGACGCGAAGCCTTGCGCCGGGAAATCTACGCCGCCATCGAGGGAGTGAACGGCGGCGTTCCCGCTGACGCCGCCGCGTGATGGCTTAGCCGCGCGACACCAAGCACGACCGAGACAAGCAAGGACAAGCGGCGCGTGAATACGAGGTGTAGGACGGAAATACACGCGTCATGGCCGGACTTGTTCCGGCCATCCACGACTTGTTCCGTCGCCACATAAGACGTGGATGCCCGCGACAAGCGCGGGCATGACGACTTCGTCAAATCACGCGTCGCGCGCTCAGCCCACGTCGGTCGAGTGGATGCGGCGCTCGCCGACCGCGAGCGCTTCACCGACACCGCGCAGCCGCCGGGCCACGAGCTTGTTGAGCGCGGCCAGATAGGCTTTTGCCGAAGCCACGAGCGTATCCGGATCGGCGCCCTTGGCGGTGACGGTGCGGCCGTTTTCCGAGAGACGTACCGAGACCTCGGCTTGCGCATCGGTGCCCTCGGTGACGGCGTGCACCTGATAGAGCTCGAGCACCGCTTCGTGCGGCACCATCGCCTTGATGCAATTGAACGTCGCGTCGACCGGCCCGTTGCCCTCGCACTCGGCGATCGCGGGCTTGCCGTCGATATCGACCTTCATGGTGGCGCGTTGCGGCCCATGCGTGCCGGCGATGATCGACAACGACACCAGCTTGATGTGGTCCTGCGCGGTCGCGATCTCCTCGTCGACCAGGGCTTCGAGATCCTCGTCATAGACATGCTTCTTGCGGTCGGCCAAAGCCTTGAAGCGCACGAAGGCATCCTCAAGCTGATTGGCGGCGAGCCGATAGCCGAGCTCTTCGAGCTTGTGCACGAAAGCGTGCCGCCCGGAATGCTTACCCATGACCAGCGAGGTCTGCTTCACGCCGACATCCTCGGGCACCATGATCTCATAGGTCTGCGTGTGCTTGAGCATGCCGTCCTGATGGATGCCGCTCTCGTGCGCGAACGCATTCCGTCCGACGATGGCCTTGTTGTATTGCACCGGGAACGAGGTAACGGCGCCGACAAGCTTCGACGCGCGGGTCAACATTTTGGCGTTGATGTCGGTCCAGTACGGCAACACGTCGTTGCGCACCCGCATCGCCATGACGACTTCCTCGAGCGCCGCATTGCCGGCGCGCTCGCCGATGCCGTTGACGGTGCATTCGATCTGCCGCGCGCCCGCCTTTACGCCAGCGAGCGAATTGGCCACCGCCATGCCGAGATCGTTGTGGCAATGCACCGAGAAGCGCGCGAGATCAGAATTCGGCACACGCTCGCGCAGCATCTTGATGAGCGCGAAATATTCCTCGGGCACCGAATAGCCGACCGTGTCGGGCACATTGATGGTAGTGGCACCGGCTTTGATCGCGGCTTCCACGCAACGGCAGAGAAAATCGTGCTCGGTGCGAGTGCCGTCTTCGCTCGACCACTCGACGTCGTCGGTATGGCTGCGCGCGCGAGTGACTTGCGCGATCACCATCTCGTAGACTTCGTGCGGCTCTTTCTGGAGCTTGTATTTCATGTGCACGGGCGAGGTGGACAGGAAGGTGTGAATGCGCCGCCGCTTTGCCGGCTTGATCGCCTCGGCGCAACGGTCGATGTCCTTGAAGGCGGCGCGGGCGAGACCGCAAACCACGGCATTTTTGGTGCGCTTGGCGATCTCATTGACGGCGGCGAAATCGCCGTCCGAGGCGATCGGAAAGCCGGCCTCGATCACGTCGACGCCCATTTCGTCGAGCAAGGCGGCGACTTCAAGTTTCTCTTCGTGCGTCATGGTCGCGCCGGGACATTGCTCGCCGTCCCGCAAGGTGGTGTCGAAAATGATGACGCGGTCCTTCTTGGACTTTGTCGGCTCGGTCGTGCCCGGCTGCGATTGGCCTTGAGCGTTCATGATGTCTGATCCTTATCGGCGGCGCCGGACCAGCGATGCGAAGATCGGATTGGGGGCGCTCTATTCGGGGTCGCTTGCTGCGGTGGTTCTGTGTCCAAACCCCTGAGCGCCCAGGCTAATGCCCAGCCGGCCCTCAGGGGGGGCTAAGGAGCAGCAGGCCGCCGAGAAGGCCGCCAACAGCGCGCATGAAGGCAGCGCCGGCCGTGGCCTTACCGGCCGCCGGGTCCGTGTCACCGATCATGGCACTGATCTGGTGGCGCCTTGCCATCATCTTCCCTCAGGTCCACCATCATGAACCGCGGTAAAGACCGCGTAAACCTCATGTGGGACCGCAGCCCTTTTAACGGAATACCGGCCGGCGGCGCAAGTCCACTTCGCGGCCGGATCGCGGAGTAAAGGGGCGCCACCGCGGTCGGCGCCAAGGCCGTCCATCAACAAAAAGGACAGGGAGACTGACCTATGATCGTCGAGTTCGTGCAATTCACATATCCTCCGGGCCTGAGCCGCGAACAGATCCTCGACGATGCGCGCACAACCATTCCGCGCTGGCGCGGCAACACCGAACTGATCCGTAAGCACTACCTCGTGGGCGAAGACGGCAGCGGTGGCGCGTTCTACATCTGGCCGTCGAAGGAGGCGGCGCAACGCGGTCACAACGCCGACTGGTTTGCCAACATCAAGGCGCGTACCGGCGCGGTGCCGACCATTCGCTATTTCGATCTGACCATGATCGTGGACAACGAGGCCGGCACAGTGACGGAATTTCCGCCCAACGATACGGCGGTGGCGGCGGAGTAGACGAGAGAGGATGCGGCTTGGCCGACGAGCCTCCGCTCGTCCCCGCGAAAGCGGGGACCCAGTTGCTGGATTCCCGCTTTCGCGGGAATGAGCGAAGTTGGACCGGGGTCATCGAGAACAGCGTTCGGTAAGCTCACTCCACCCCATAATGTCGGTGGCAGGCGGCGCAAATGCCGTCGAGCTGATCGCTTACCTGCGAGATCGTTTTGAGATCGTGCGCTTCGGCGGCGACATAGGCTTTGTCGGCGGCTTCCGCGAGCTTCTGCGCATAGACATTCCACTGCGCATCCAGCGCGCGCTCCGGAATCATCAGGGCGTTGGTCGCCTCGGCCAATGTGGCTGCGCCGCTGACGATCCGCTCCCAGTCGTCGTCGGTCTTGGGCGAAAGATCGTGCTCGCCCTTTTGGTCGATGACGATGCCATTGACGCTCCAGACGACGGTCGCTGCCGGTGTCAACACGTGTTCCATGAACGTTTTCATGTCGACAAAGGCGCGAAATGGCGGCCTGGCATCCTCGCCAACGGATGGCGCCAAACCTGCGCAAGCGGTGAAAAATATGGCCGCAGCGGAAAAGACGAGGACGCGGTTCGCCATGAGCTTCATCCTGGTTGCATGGTGAAGCCGATCCATCGGCCGCACGCCACCACCGCCACCCACAACAACAGCGACAAACCGCCTGCAAGCCGCGCCGAAAGCGGCAGCCGCGATTCATTGTCCCATTTCGGTAGGTCGCGCGCGCCGACGAAGTGAAAGACCACCATATTCAGTCCGGCGACGCCGATCAGGATCATCTTGGCGACGAAAAAGCCGTTGCCGAGATATTTGGTGGCATTGGAAATGAACATCAGACCGCCGGAAGCCACAGCAACGACAAACGCGCCCCAGGTGAGCGGCAGAATCGACCAGGTAACCCGGCTCACCGGCCATCGGGTCGAAGCCAATCCCAGCAGCCGCAGATCGACAACCAGAATGGAGCCGACCACCAGGCAGATGGCCAACACGTGCACCGATTCAATGATGGGAAACAGCAGATCATTTTCGCGGATGTTGTCCGCCAGCCCGCTGTTTTCGAGATAAGCGATGAAATCGGTGAACATGCTCATCAGGTTTGCGTGTAGGCAATGAAGCGCCCGGCGAAAATGATGCTGCTCCAAGCGACGATCGAGGCCACAGCCGCCACCCGCCCGGCGATGCGGCGCCCGACGTCTCTTTCCCAAAAGCCGGGCGCCGACGTCAGCGACCATTGCAGCAGGCCGGTGAGGACGAGCGCGAAGGCAAGCAACGCCATCTTGATATAAAAGGTGTCGTTGAGGAGCGAGCGGCGCGGCTCACCTACGATCAATAAACTGCCGGTGAGCAAAAGCACGATAACCACCGGCCAAATCAACGGCAGAAACCGCCGCCCGACATCAGACAAAGGCACATCGCGTTGCGTGAGCCGCCAGATCCGCAGATCGACCAGGACGGCGGAAGAGAACACCGCAGCAACGCAGAGAATGTGGATGGTCTGCAAGGTCGGGATGATCCAGGTCGTGGTCTGGATCGTGTGACTGAGCGAGGTCGCCGCCAGCCACTTACTCAGGTCGCTGAGAAGCGCGGCGGTCGTCATCGCATCATTCGTCGGACGGCTGCAGGCTGAAGCTGAGCTCCTGGCCACTCTGCAAGTTGACGCGCAGCAGGAACCCGCCCGGATTGCCGTCGCGCAGCGGTGCGTAGTGGAATACCGCGTGATCGCCCGGCTGCAGCGAGCGTTTGGTCCAGCCCGAACGGGTCAAAACACCGGGGCTGGAAACTTCGAACGCAAAGCTCTGCGCGGGCTGACCATCCTTGGCGTCTGCCTCGACCACGAAGGTAATGTGCGGATTGGTCCAATTCACCGTCTTGACGGTGCCTTCCATATCGCGCGGATGCTCCATGTCATAAGCCGCGCCAGAATGGTGCGCAGCCGCGATGCCGCCGAGGCTTAAGAGCAGGCTTGCCGCAACACATGCGATCTTTGGCGACACCATCGCGTCATCCATCCTTATGCGTTCTGCCTATTTGGTCGTGCTGACCGAACCATCCGGCCGTTGCGGGTGCGATACGAAGATGTCGTTGCCGTATGCATCCTTGCCGGGGATCAGATCTTCCTGTTCGCATTCGCCTTCGATGATCTCGTAGTGGCGATCGGGGTAGCGCTTGAAGATACGAGTGGTTTTCCAAGGCGCGGTCAAAACCTTGGGCGCGGTGATTTCAAGATCGTCATGCAACTCGTTCGGCTTAGCGAGATGCAGCCGCTCGACGATGTGCATGTCGCCATTGTTCGGAATGCCCACCGCCTCGCTGATGGCGATATAGGCCTGCGGCGCGATCGCGGTGGTGTCGACCACCAGCGCGTCGCCATCCCAGTGGCCGATCGAATAGCCGTGCAGGGTCAGGTCCGGGTCTTTCGGGAGCACGCGGCCGTCGGTGTAGATCCGGCGCATACGATTGCCGTCGACCTCACCCAGCATGGTGACGCGGCCGGGCGTGGTCAGCCATTCGAAGGCGTTGTGCGAGATCAGCATCCAGGTCGGCATGCCATGCGGCAGACAATGACTGAGCACCAGAAAGGGCCGACCGGCCTCCTCCTCGGCGATCAAGCGCTGGATCTGCGGAACGATCTCCGGTTTCCACGGCGGAACATTTTGGGCTTCCTGGCGGTGCTGGTCCTTGACGTCCGGAACCCACACGCCGTCGAAATCCGCAGGCGCGGCCGCGGCGCAATGCAGCCCCGCGCCGGCGGAAAACGCTAAGGCAATGCAAAAGACCGCAAATTTGGGGAGGGCCATTTTCATGCAGGAAGCGGGCATTCCCTGTCGTTCGCTGGCACTTTACCCCGAATTGGGACATCTGCGAAGCGGCAACCTGCGATGGCGCACCAGCAGCGCATGGAGGCCATGCGTCGCGCGTTTTGCGATTTCTTCGCCGGAAAAAATCCCTTTCGGCTCCGGGGCGTACGTTTGAGAAAGCGAAATCGACTACGACCAGGCGGCCGCCAGGTAAGCGTGCAAAAAAGGCGGCATATCGACATCCGCGTCGGCGATGTCGCGCATGATGCGGATCTCGGAAAATTCGGGCTGCGCTTCGTTCGCCAAGTAGGCGATTATGTGCGCGCGCAAATCTTCGGCATTCTCGCTGGCCGTGACGCGCTTGATCAGCGCGACAAAGCTGCCGTCATGCACCAGCGTCCAGCCCTCCTCCGCCTGCATGGTGCCGAGGTCGAGCCCGGTCTCTTCGAACAACTCGCGGCGGGCGCTGCCGGCAAGATCGAGCATGCCGGCATTCACGTCGTTGGGGTCGGGCGTGCCGCAGGGAAACAGCCATGTCCCGGCGATGGAGGTGGATGGCGCCATGCGGCCCATCAGATACGCTCCATCGGCGGCTTGCAGCGCGACCGCGGCGAACACGTTGAATACGCCGACGCTCGGACGGCCCCAATCCCGCCAGGCCAGAAAGCTGGCATAGTCGGTCTCGAAGCTCGCGCCGCGCAGAACGCCATCGTCGAGGGCGAAACGGTGCATCAATAGCACGCGGCCGTTCCACAGGGCCGGAAGTTCGCGCTGGCGCGCGGCGAAATGGCGGGCAATCTTATCCGCCTGCGCGTGCGCGAAATCCCATCGCCATGGCGCAACGGTAATCTCCGCGCGATCGAGCGCAACGATCTTTGGTTCCTTGCCTGACATCGCGCGGTATTAAGCACCGGATCGCCGCACTGTCATCAGCGATCCAGGAACCGCGTTTGCGGTCGGATAGCTGACATATTTTGACATATTTCAGGCGGCCCGGCCGCACGACGGCATCGCCTCAGACTTCGATGAGACCGGCGCAGTGCAGACAACTGAAAATGCGCTAAGATCACCAACATAAAAACGCGTCAAAAGCGTCATCAGGGAGGATACCATGCGCCAGTCGCTTGTTGCCTGGCTTACCGCCGCGTTTGTCGGCGTCTCCTCGGCCGCCTGCGGCCAAGCCGCCTTCAATAATCACGTCAAGGTCGGCGTGCTCAACGATCAATCGAGCCTCTATGCCGATGCCACCGGTCAGGGATCGGTGATCGCCGCGCAGATGGCGGCACAGGATTACATGGAGGCGAATCCGAATTCGAAGCTCAAGATCGAAGTCATCTTCGCGGATCATCAGAACAAGCCCGACATCGGCGCCAATATCGCGCGACAGTGGTTCGAGCGCGAAGGCGTCGACATGATTCTCGACGTGCCCAACTCGGCGGTAGCGCTGGCGGTTTCCGGTGTGGCACGGCAGCTCAATAAAGTATTGGTCAACGGTTCGGCCGGCACCTCGCGGCTCACCGGCGATCAGTGCAGCCCGAATACGGTGCATTGGACCTTCGACAATTACGCGCTCGCCAACGGCACCGGCCGCGCGGTGGTCGCGACCGGCGGCGATACCTGGTTCTTCATCACCGCCGATTATGCCTTCGGCCATGATCTCGAGGCTCAGACCACGGCGGTCGTCAACGCGATGGGCGGCAAGGTGCTAGGCAGCGTGCGCGCGCCGCTGAATACGCCGGATTTCTCCTCGTATTTGCTGCAGGCGCAAAGCTCCAAAGCCAAGGTGATCGGGCTCGCCAATGCGGGCGGCGATACCATCAACTCGATCAAGCAGGCCTCGGAGTTCGGCATCGTCAAGGGCGGCCAGCGCTTGGTCGGCCTCCTGACATTCATTACCGACATTCACTCGCTCGGGCTTCCGGTCGCGCAGGGTCTTCAGTTCACCGAGGCGTTCTACTGGGACATGAACGACAACACCCGCGCTTGGACCAAGCGCTTCGTCGCCCGCATGAACGGCCGGCAGTATCCGACCATGAATCACGCCGGCGTTTATGGCGGCATGTTGCACTATCTCAAGGCGGTCGATACGGCGCAGACGGCCGACGGCGGCAAGGTGGTGGCCAAGATGAAAGAGCTGCCGACCATGGACCCGACCTTCGGCCCGGGCCGCGTCCGCGAGGACGGCCGGCATCTGCATCCGATGTATCTGTGGGAAGTGAAGAAGCCCGCCGAGAGCAAGGCCCCATGGGACTATTATAAGCTCGCTAAGACCATTCCGGTCGAAGACGCCTGGCGCCCGCTCGATCAAGGCGGCTGCAGTTTCGTTGCGAAGAAAGAGTGAAGTAAAGACGGATAAAGTCGAGGCGATCGACTAAGCCACTTACGGACTCGTCATGCCCGCGCTTGTCGCGGGCATCCACGTCTTAAGGCGTCGCTATGGAGCAAAGACGTTGATGGCCGGAACAAGTCCGGCCATGACGCGTGTGGTTGTGTTTGAATACATCATGCTCCGAAGAGCGGCGCCCGCGGCGCCGCTCCGCGATATTGCAGCAACAAGACCGGTCAGGCCTTCATCGCCGCCTTGACGGCCTCGGCCGTGATCGGCAGCGAGCGAACGCGCGCTCCGACCGCGTTGAAGATGGCATTGCCGATCGCCGGCGCCACCACCGTCACCGCCGGCTCGCCGCAGCCCACCGCCGGCTCGCCGTTGCCAACGATGCTGATGTCGAGCTCCGGCACCTGGCTCAACCGCATCGGCGTGTAGCCGTCGAAGTTGGTCTGCTCGATGCCGCCATTCGCCATCGTCGCCTTTTCCAGCATGGCGATGGACGCACCCCACAGTGTCGAGCCTTCGATCTGGGCGCGCACGCCGTCGGGATTGACGACGGTGCCGACGTCCATGGCGACCGTGAGCTTCTTCAAGGTCACTTCGCCACTCTTGGGATCGACTTTCACGTGGGCGACACAGGCCGTCCATGTCGGCGATGCTCGCTCCTGCGACGACACGCTGGCAACGCCGATGCCCTCGTTCTCGCCAAGCTTGAGCGCCCCATAACCGGAGCGGCCGACGGCGATGCGCAATACGTTGGCGAGCCGCTTGGCGCCGCCGACATTTTGCGGCTTGTCACCGCCCGCATTGGCGCCGGCGCCATCGAGGAGCCGGAGCCGCATCTCGACCGGGTCCTGACCGGTCGCATGCGCGATGTCGTCCATCGTGCTTTCGACCGCCCAGAAGGTCCAGCCGGGCGCGACCGAGCGGAGCTGGCCGGACGGCGTCGCGTTCTGCGCCAGCTTGTTCTCGAAGTTGCGCACGGTGTGGTTGGGGATCGTGTACCAATAATCGGCGCCGTTGACCGTGAAGCTGTCATGCGGGCCTTTCTTGTCCACGGCCGGCGTCAGGAACGCCGGAATGCCCCAACGCGCGGTCGGCCAGGCGCCGATCACGTCATGCTCCATGGCGATGGCATGCCCTTCGGCATCGAGCCCGACCTTGACTTTTTGGTAGGTCAGCGGCCGGGTGAAATCCATCTGCATGTCGTCTTCGCGGGCATAGATGAGCTTCACCGGCTTGCCGACGGCCTTGGCGGCCGCGACTGCCGGAACGGTCATGTCCGACTCCAGCCGGCGCCCGAAGCCGCCGCCCAGATAATGCTGATGAATGACGATGTTCTTGGCATCGACACCGGCCACCGCAGCCGCGATCAGCGTGGTGCGGGTGTTGAACTGATTGCCGGTATAGATGTGCCAGGTGCCGTTCTCCTCCATGGCCAGTGCGTTCATCGGC
>Ga0209006_10001162_pt1 | contig 24008 bp, 16 predicted proteins | sample JacPin_JW_Ref_O2_FD_188567 | JGI IMG/M metagenome (GOLD analysis project Ga0209006, IMG submission 188567) | Forest soil microbial communities from Algoma, Ontario, Canada - Jack Pine, Ontario site 1_JW_Ref_O2 (SPAdes) (version 2) | ecosystem: Environmental > Terrestrial > Soil > Boreal... | reverse complement strand
GATTGCATGAGACCGCCACGACCGTTTCGAGCGTCGACGCGGCGAGCGCGGCGGCCTGGCGCAGCGCCCCGGCGCGTGGCGGATCGAACACCGCCGCCGCGTGGCGGTTAAGCTCGGCCGGAGCGAGCGGATCGCGATCGAGATCGCGCCGCTCGACGGTAACCCCGGACACGCCGGAGGCAGCCTGAGTTAGCGCCGCGGCGGCCGGCGCATCACCTTCGACCGCACGCACGGGGCCGGCGCGGGCGAGCGCGAAGGTGAACGTGCCGAGCCCCGCATAGAGGTCCACGACCGGGCTCCGTCCTCCGATCCCGGCAACGACCTCCTCGACGAGAAGCCGCTCAGCCGCGGCACTGGCCTGCAAAAAGCCGCCGGGCGGGAACGGCACCGAGACGCCGGAAAACACGACGCGGGCCGCGCGGCGCTCAACCACCAGCGTGTCGTCGCGGCCGGTGCGCCAGACGATGCGGGCGAGATCGCGCCCGGCCGCGAAAACCGCCAGCGCTTCGAGCGCGGCGAGATCCGGCGGCGCGGCGCTCTCGATCGATAGATCGAGCCCGCTGTCGCAGCGCGTCAGCATCGCGTCCGCCACGCCGCCGGACGGCAGCAGCTCGGGCGCGATCCGCCGCAACGGCTCGATCAATGCGAACAACGCCGGTTCGAGCACCGCACATTCCTGAACATCGACAAGCTGATGCCGGAACCGCTCGCGGAACCCGACGAGAGCCGACGCGCGCGCGGCGCGCGGACGCGACAGGCCGAGCCGCACCCGTCGCCGGTCCGGCGGCACCACGCGCAACGGCGCGATAATCGCGGGATCGACCCCGACCCGGCGCAGCGCGGCATCGAGCGCGCCGAGTTTCACCGCCCGGTAATCCGCGACGTCGAGATGCTGCAGCGCGCAGCCGCCGCACCGGCCGAAATGGCGGCAGACCGGTTCCACGCCCCCGGGCCCCGAGACCAGGCGCTCGACCACCCTGCCTTCATAGCCCGCCCCACGACGGGCGCCGATCTCGGCGCGAACCCGGTCGCCCGGCACGGTGAACGGCAGGAAGACCGGCTCGCCCTGCCACTGGGCAATGCCGTCGCCTTGTGCGCCGAGCGTTTCGACCACCAGCTCGACGGCTTCAGCCCTTGCCCGTACCGGTTTTGCCGCCCGCCGGGTCCGCGCCATCGGCGATGAAAGCGCTAGCCGATCGACGGCAGGTGGACGAACAGGAAATAGCCGTTGACCGTAAGCGCCGTCGCGGCACCGGCCACGACCGCACTGAGGCCGAGAAGCGCGGGCGACGCCGCGACGATCGAGACCGAGCCGAGCACAATCGCGATCTGGAACAGCGCCGCGGCGAATTCGAAATTCGGGTCCTGCGCATCGGCATGGTCGCGTATCGCTTCCCATTCCTTGGCCTTGGCGAGCAGCTGCTCTCGGCCCTCGCCGGTTGTCGGGTCGCTGGCATAACGCGCCGCATTACCGCGATAATGCTGAACCCGTTCGGCAGCCTTGGCCTTGCCCTCGTCGGATAGGCCGGGAAGATGGTTGAGTTCGAATTCGAGCTGATCGGCGGCCAGTTCATTGGCGGTTTGGCGCAGATATTTCGCCTGGGCAAAGGCGTAGGTGTCGGAGGCGTGGATATTGGCGCTGAGCATTTCCTTGGTTGCCTTGCCGCCGCCGAGCGCGGAAATCGCCAGCAGCATCGCGACCACCCCGACATAGATCGCCGCGAGCCGCCTGAAACCCTCGCCTTGCCCGTCATGATGCGCGTGGTGGACGTGCTCGTGCACCGGCTCGGGGATTTCCGTCTGGTCAACCAAGCGCCACCTCCGCAACGGCCGCGTCGTCGACGACAAGCTGTACCGCGTCGCCGCCGCGCCAGGTGTCGCGGCGCAGATGGCCGGCGAGGTGGATCGCCCGCCCCTTGGCTTCGGCGAGCAGCTTGCCGACGGGCGTGTCGGCGACGCGGAAGGCGATCGCATTCAACTGCGCGCCGCCGAGCGCACCGGTGAAGCGCAGCCGCAAATGCCCGTTGCCGACAACCTCGACATAGGCGGCGCGCACCATCGGGAACGCAAAGCGGGGCTCGGGGTTTGCCGAGCCGAACGGCGCCAGCGCGTCGAGCTGGGCGAGGATGTCGCCCTGCGCGGCCTCGGCCGAGAGCGCGGCGTCGATCGCCAGCTCCGGGAGCAGGATCGCGCGGTCAAGCCCGTCGTTGAACCGCGCGGCGAGGAAGTCTTGCAGTTCGATGAGTTTGTCGGCGGCGACGGTAAAACCCGCCGCCATCGCGTGGCCGCCGCCGTTGATCACGAGGCCGGCCTGGCGCGCGGCGATCACCGCGGAGCCCAGCGCCAGCCCCGGCACCGAACGGCCCGAGCCCCGGCCGATGCCGTCGGAGAGCGCGACGACGCAAGCCGGGCGCTCGTAGCGCTCCCTGAGCCGCGCCGCGACGATGCCGATAACGCCGGGGTGCCAGCCTTCCGCGGCGGCGAACACCAGCACCGGCGACTCCATGTTCTGCCGCTCGACGAGCTCGATCGCTGCCGCCAACGTCTGCGCCTCGATTTCCCGGCGTTCCTTGTTGTGGCCATCGAGAAGCTGCGCCCAGGTCGCCGCAAGCGCGGGATCATCGGTCGACAGCAACCGGGCGCCGAGATCGGCAACCCCCACCCGGCCGCCGGCATTGACCCGCGGCCCGAGCACAAAGCCGAGCTGATAGGCGTCGACCGCCGCGGCGCGCCCGGTTCCGGCCGCGATCAAGGCCAGCGCCGCCATGCCGGGATTGGCGCCGCGCGCCGCCACCTTGAGCCCCTGCGCGACGAGCACGCGGTTGAGCCCCGTCAGCGGCACCACGTCGCACACCGTGCCGAGCGCGACGAGATCGAGCCATTGCATCAGATCGGGCTCGGGCCGAGTACGGTACCAACCGGCGTCGCGCAGCGCCCGGTTCGCCGCGACCGCGAGCAGAAAGGCGACGCCGACCGCCGCGAGCTGGCCGTGCGCGCTGTCCTCGTCGAGCCGGTTCGGGTTAACGACGGCGATTGCGCTCGGCAACAGCGGTTCGGCGACATGATGGTCGATGACGATGAGATCGAGCCCCGCGACCTTGGCCGCCGCGAGCGCCTCATGCGCGGTGGTGCCGCAATCGACGGTAATGACGAGCCCGGCGCCCTGTTCTTTGAGTTTCAGCAGCGCCGGCGCGTTGGGCCCGTAGCCTTCACGCATGCGGTCGGGCACGTAGAGCCCGCCTTCGGCGCCGACCGCCGCCATAAAGCGCAGCAACAGCGCCGCGGAGGTCGCGCCGTCGACATCGTAATCGCCGTAGACGACGATCTTCTCGCCGTCGCGGATCGCGCGGACCAGCCGCTCGACCGCGCGGTCCATGTCCTTGAGGTGCGCCGGGTCGGGCAGCTGGTCGCGCAGACGAGGGCTGAGGAAACGCGCCGCCTCTTCCAGCCCGACGCCGCGTTGGCTCAAGAGGCGCGCGAGGATTTCGGGGACCGCGAGCTGGGTCGCGATCGCCGCCGCGGTGCCGTCATCGGCAATGCCGCGCAATCGCCAGCGCCGGCCGCTCGCCGACCGCTCGACCCCGAGAAACGCCGCCTGATCCCCCACCCTGGCTCCGTCGTAAGTTTTGCTGCAGCGGAATCCTGTCTCCGCATCATGGCCACGCGCAACAAGCGCGGCTTTGGCCAACAGGTTCAGTGCCGCGCGCGCTTCCTCCGGCGCGCGGGTCACCGCGGAGCGGACGAATCCTTATCGCGCGAAGCTCGCAAAACTTTCCTTGCGCGACAGATCGTGGCGCGCATCGATGTAACGGACCGTGCCGGTGCGCGAACGCATCACCACCGAATGCGTCGTCGCGCCGCCCGGGAAACGCCGCACACCGCGCAGCATCGTGCCGTTGGTGACGCCGGTCGCGGCGAACATCACGTCGCCATGCGCGAGGTCGAGCAACCCGTATTTGCGGTCGAGATCGGTGATGCCGAGGCGGCGTGCGCGGCCGCGCTCGTCGTCGTTGCGGAACAGCAGCTTCCCTTGCATCTGCCCGCCGATGCAGCGCAGCGCCGCCGCCGCCAGCACCCCCTCGGGCGCGCCGCCCGACCCCATGTAGATGTCGATCCCGGTCTCGGGGCTCGAGGTGGCGATGACGCCGCTGACATCGCCGTCGCCGATCAGCATGATCCGCGCGCCCGCCGCGCGTACCTTGGCGATGAGTTCGGCGTGGCGCGGGCGGTCGAGGATGCAGACGACGAGGTCGGAGAGGTCGGCCTTTTTGGCCTGGGCGAGGTTCTTGAGGTTGACGCCCGGCTCCTCGTCGATATCGACCAAGCCCTCGGGCAGCCCGGCGCCGACCGCGATCTTTTCCATATAGACGTCGGGCGCGTTGAGAAACCCGCCGGAGTCGGCCATTGCCAATGTCGCCAGCGCGTTGCCGCCGCCCTTGGCGGTAATCGTGGTGCCCTCCAGGGGGTCTAGCGCGATGTCGATCTTGGGTCCCTGGCCGGTGCCGACCTTCTCGCCGATATAAAGCATCGGCGCCTCGTCGCGCTCGCCTTCGCCGATCACGACGGTGCCGTCGATCGTCAGCCCGTTCAATGCCTGGCGCATCGCATCGACCGCCGCCTGGTCAGCCGCCTTCTCATCGCCCCGGCCCATCAGGCGCGAAGCGCTGAGCGCGGCGATCTCAGTCACGCGAACCGCCTCCAGCGCGAGGTTGCGATCCATCTTCGGAGCTTCTTCGGGCACGTTCTCCTCCCTTGTTTCTTTGATCAAAAATCCTCGATACGGATCATGTGCGGCGGCTCCAGCACGCTGGCGAGCTTGCCGATCGCGGCGAGCGCCTTGCGCATCGCCGCCTCCACCGTAACATGGGTCGTCAACACCACCGGCACCGCCTCGTTTTCCGAGCGACCGCGCTGGATCATCGACTCGAGCGAGACGCGCTCGTCGCGCAGCGCCGCCGCGACATCGGCGATGACCCCGGGCTGATCGACCACCATCAATCGAATGTAGTACGCACCCTGGTGGCGTTCCATCGGCGCGCCGGGCAGGCTTTCGAGCGAAGCGGTCGGAACGCCGAACGGCGGCGCGTGGCGTCCGATGGCGATGTCGACAAGATCGGCGACGACGGCCGATGCGGTCGGTCCGGCCCCGGCGCCGCGCCCTTCGAGCACCACCCGGCCGACAAAATCGCCTTCGGCGACAACCCCGTTGAACACGCCCTCGACCGCGGCGATCGGCGTCTCGCGCCGTACCATGCACGGGTGGACGCGCTGTTCCAGCCCGTGATCGGTCAGCCGCGCGATGCCCAAGAGCTTGATCCGGTAGCCGAGCTCCTCGGCGAATTCGATGTCGAGCCGCGACACGTGACGAATGCCTTCAGTATAGACCCCGCCAAGCTCGACCGGCCGGCCGAAGGCGACGCTGGCGAGGATCGCGAGCTTGTGCGACGCGTCGACGCCGTCGATGTCGAAGCTCGGGTCGGCCTCGGCATAGCCGAGTTGTTGCGCCTCGGCGAGCACTTCGGCGAAATCGCGGCCGGTCTCACGCATCGTCGTCAGGATGTAGTTCGTCGTGCCGTTGAGGATGCCGTAGACGCGCGACAGGCGGTTGCCGACAAGCCCCTCGCGCAATGTCTTGATGATCGGGATGCCGCCGGCGACCGCCGCCTCGAAGGCCAGCGAAACCCCCGCCGCCTCGGCCTTTTCGGCAAGCGCGGTGCCGTGCTCGGCCATCAGCGCCTTGTTCGCGGTGACGACGTGCTTGTTGTGCGCGAGCGCGGTCTCGACGACGCGGCGCCCGACGCCGTCCGCGCCGCCGATCAGCTCGACCACGACATCGATCTCGGGATCGGCCGCCATCGCGACGGCGTCGTCGTACCAGCGCGCCGCCGACAGATCGGCGCCACGGTCGGCGCGCCGGTCGCGCGCCGAGACCGCGGTGACGACAAGCTGCCGCCCGGCGCGCATCGCCAGTATCTCGGCCTGGCGCAGGAGCAGTTGCACGGTTCCGGCACCTACGGTGCCGAGCCCCGCGACGGCGATCTTGAGCGGCGCTGTCAAACGCGTCCTCCGGTGGCAATCATGGCAATAGCTGCACGTCGATCCGACCGGTCGGCGCGTTGGGGCTCGCCGGCGACGCCTCGGTCTGGATCTGTTTGGCGGGAATGCCCGCGCCGCTCAGCTCCTTGGCGACGAGCTGGGCGCGGTCGAGCGCGGCGCGGAAGCTGTTGAGCTGCTCGGCGCCGCCCGTCGCCGGCGCGGCATACGAAACAACGCGCACGGTGCGTGGCTTTTGTCGATATTGCGTGACGACGGCCGCGAGCTGCGAACCGATGTCGCCCGCGAGCGCCGCCGAGCCCGGCGCCACATCGAGCGACGCGACCGTCATCGCCACCGGCGGCAATTTCGGCGGCGGGCGGGCCGCGACCTCGGGCGATGGCTTGGCTTCAGGCAGCGCCGCGACAGGCGGCATCGGCTGCGGGTTGCCCGACTGCACGGCGGCCGGCGGCAGGTCCGACGGCACCGGCTGCGGGATGGCCGAGGGTCGCCCCGGCGCCGGCGCCTGGTGCGACGTCTCGACCCCGGGGGGACTGGCGATCGCCGGAACCTGCATTGCCGTATCCGGCGGCAACGGCGGCGCCGGCTCGTCCATCGGGCGCAACGGCGGAAGCGGGGTCCGCGGCGGCGCGAGCGGGGTGCCCGGCAGAGAAGCCATTTCCGGCGCCGCGATCGACGGTGGAACCTCCGGTGGCGGCGCCACCGGTCCCGGCACCGGCGTGCCTCCGCCGGACTGGGTGCTGGTCCGGGCGCCGGTCAGGTCCGCGGTCAGCTTCTGCCGCTCGGCGACCGAAGTCGCGATGATCGGCGGCGGCGGAACGCTCGCGAGATTGGGGTAGGTGCCGGTCTCCGCCTGGTTGAGATTGGCGGTGTAAGGCGCGGTGGCCGGATCGGGATCGTTCTTGTTCATCCCGGTCGCCGAGCGCAATGTCTCGATCGGCCCGTCGATCGCTCCGCTGCAGCCCGCAAGCCCGGTCGCCAGCACCAGCGCACCAAACCACGCTGCCGACCCGCCAGTACGACGGCGGGCTCCTCGCAATGCCATCGGCGAAACCCCAACCCGGCGGCCGCGACGCCGCCCCGGCGCATCGATCGCGGCACGGCGGCAAGCGGGCGGCGGCTTCACATTCGATGCGCTGGTGTATTAGATCGCGGCGTGCGCGTCACTACATTTGATCCCTCCGTGGCACACGCGACAGCGCACATCACAAGAACCGGCGAGGAAACGCGATGAACGATGCCCCAGGCTCCAACGGGCGCGGCAAACCGGGCGGCGTGGCCGCCGGGGCCGCGGCCGACCCGGCCGAGCTGTCGCGCCGGATCGCCGAGATTGCCGAGCGCAGCCAGCTTCTTGTCGCCGAATTCCTCAGTCGGCAGTCGAACGACAGCAATATCGGCATGGCTGACCCGCAGGCAATCGGCGCAGCATTCTTCGAGCTGACCGCGCGGCTGATGGCCGACCCGGCCCGCCTTTTCGAGGCGCAGATGGCGCTGTGGAACGACTACCTGACATTGTGGCAGCGCACCACCGAGCGGCTGATGGGACAGCCGGCCGAGCCGGTGATCGAGGCGGCCCCCGACGACCGCCGGTTTCGCGACCGCGAGTGGCGCGACAACGCGGTCTTCGACTACATCAAGCAGAGCTACCTGCTCTGCGCGCGCTACATCCAGGGCGCGGTCAAGGAAGTCGGCGGGCTCGACGAGCAGACCGGGCGCAAGGTCGATTTCTATACGCGGCAGTTCGTCGATGCGATGGCGCCGTCGAACTATGTGCTGACCAACCCCGAAGTGCTGCGCGCCACCGTCGAGAGCGGCGGCGAGAACCTGGTCAACGGCCTCAAGAACCTGCTCGACGATCTCGAACGCGGCAAGGGGCACCTGGCGATCAGCATGACCGACATGGCCGCTTTCAAGATCGGCGGCAATGTCGCGACGAGCCCTGGCAAAATCGTCTACCAGAACGATCTGATCCAACTGATCCAGTACGCGCCAACGACCGAGACCGTGCATCGCCGGCCGCTGCTGATCATGCCGCCCTGGATCAACAAGTTCTACATCCTCGACCTGCGGCCGGAGAACTCGTTCATCCGCTGGGCGGTGGGCCAAGGTCACACCGTGTTCGTGATCTCGTGGGTCAATCCGGATGAACGGCTTAGCGGTAAGAGCTTCGGGGATTACATGAAGGAGGGGCCGCTCGCCGCGCTCGACGCGATGGCCGCGGCGACCGGCGAAAAAGAGGCCAACGTGATCGGCTACTGCCTCGGCGGCACGCTGCTCTCGGCGACGCTCGCCTACATGACCGCGAAGCGCGACCGGCGCATCAAGAGCGCGACATTTTTCGTGACGATGGTCGATTTCGCCGAGGCCGGCGACCTCTCGGTGTTTATCGACGAAGAGCAGTTATCCGCACTCGAGGAGCGGATGTCGAAGAAGGGCTATCTCGAAGCGCGGGATATGCACCAGACCTTCAACATGCTGCGCGCCAACGATTTGATCTGGTCGTTCGTCGTCAACAACTACCTCCTGGGCAAGCAGCCCTTTCCGTTCGACCTGCTCTATTGGAACGCCGACTCGACGCGCATGCCGGCCGCGATGCACAGCTTCTATTTGCGCAAGATGTACCAGCAGAACCTGCTGTCAAAGCGGGGCGGCATCACGCTCGACGGGATCAAGATCGACCTGTGCAAGGTAAAGACCCCGGCCTTCATCCTGTCGACGCGCGAGGACCACATCGCGCCGTGGCGCTCGACCTATGCCGCGACGCAGCTTTACGGCGGGCCGGTCAAGTTCGTGCTGTCGGCGTCGGGGCACATTGCCGGCGTCGTCAACCCGCCGGGCAGCAAATACGGTCACTGGACAAACGACGAAAACCCGCTCTCGCCCGACGATTGGCTCGCCACCGCGGAGAAGCACGATTCCTCGTGGTGGCCGATGTGGGAGGAATGGATCTCGCAATATTCCGGCGGCAAAATCCCGGCGCGAATGCCCGGCGACGGGAAATTGCCGGCAATCGAAGACGCGCCCGGTTCGTATGTGAAGGTCCGCGCGGACGACTGATTGCGGGCTTTCCCGCCTCAATATCAGGCGAACCGGAAATCCGATGCCTGGAGCGAACCGACCGAATAGTTCGACAACGCGATCGCGTCGGTGCTGTCGCCGTTGAAGGTGATCATCGTGTTCGCGCCGGATTGACTAAAATGTAGGTTGGCGGCCTGACTTTTCGGCAGTTGAATGATGTCGCTGCCATGGACAAAATTATTGATCGTCCCGTCACCGAAGCCCACGCCGAACTCAAACGCATTCGCGGCCGGCCCGCCGACAAATACGTAGCCACCGCCGCTGCCGATAAAAGTATTGGTGCTTGAGCCACCAACAAAGACCTGGACGCCTGAGAAGCTGTCTACGGTCACGGGCGACTTCCCCTGATGGTCATTGTAGGCGAGATCATGAACGAGGTCGAATTCGGTGTTGCCGGTAGTATTGGCATAGCTGATCGCGTTGACCCCGCCGTTGCCGATGAACGTATGATTGCCCGGCCCACCGATGAAGGTGTCATTGCCGCTGCTCCCGACCAAAATCTGCATGTTCGCAAAAATATCGGCGACACCGTTGGCGGTGGCGGTGTCGGCTGTCAGGTCGAAAGTCGTATTTGCCGTCGGGGACGAGTATTGCAGCGTGTTAATGCCGCCAGCGCCACCGTTAATGATGTCGCCGCTTGGGCCCGAAGAGACAAACACGTTGTTGCCGGAACCGCCTATAAACGCCTTGATATTAGCGACGCGGTCGGTTGTGACGGTGGCGCCGTTCAGATTGTCGTAGATGATCTGGTCGGTCAGATCGAAATATACCGAGCTGGTGGCGGCAATATAGCTCAGCGTATTAACCCCGCCTCCGCCGTCAAAACCATGATTGCCGCCCGGACCGGCGATGAAAATGTCATTGCCCGCTCCCCCGACAAATGCCTGCAAATTGGCGAAACCATCGGTTGTGACCGTACTGCCACTCAGATTGTTGTAAATGAGCCGATTCTCCAGATCGAAATAAACCTCGCTGGTGGCGGCGGCATAGCTCACGGTATTGATACCGCCTCCGCCGTCAAAGCCATGATTGCCGCCCGGACCGGCGATGAATATGTCATTGCCGGCTCCTCCTATGAATGACTGCAAATTGGCGAAACTGTCGACGGTGACTGTATTGCCGCTCAGATTGTTGTAAATGAGGTGGTTCACCAGATCGAAATAAACTTCGCTGGTCGCGGCCGCATAACTCACGGTATTGATACCGCCCTGCCCGTTGAAGAAATGATCGCCGCCAGGGCCGGCGACAAAAAGGTCAGTCCCAGAGCCGCCGATAAACGATGTCAAATTCGAGAAATGGTCGGTTCCGACGGTTGCTCCACCGAAATTGTTATAGGCCAATCCATTCACCAGGTCGAATTCAACTGGGCTGGTCGCAGCCGAATAGTCGATCGTATTGCCCTGGCCGTCGCCGACGAGATTATGGTTGCCGGCGTCACCGATGAACGTCCCGCCCGCGCCGTTGAAGGTCACATTGCCGGCATAGCCGCCAGCGAGGTCCAGTGAGCCGCCCTCTATTACTACCTGTCCATTGCCGGTGATCGTGCCGCCAATCTTCAGCAACCCGCCGAGTGCTCCCAGCGCCCCAGCGTTGCCCACTGTTCCGGTCCCGTTGGTGATCGTAAACGCACCGCCGGTGACAAAGAGGTTCGCTCCGGCACCGGTCGACAGGCTGTGGACCGTCTCGTTCCCGCTATTCCACACCACATTACTGGCACCCGCGGGCAGCATGACGTCGCTGGTCGCCCCGGGCACACCCACCGGGCTCCAATTTGCCGCTATCGAAAAAGCGCCAGATGCTCCGCCCACCCAGGTTACGCTGCCAGGAGGGGTCCAACCGAGCGCTTCCAGGATCTGGTCATCGGTTTGGGAAAGGCCTGAAACAGTGCTGACCGGCCCGAAGATGTCGGAAGCGGAGCTGGAATTCCAGTCGTCATTGTCACCACCACTAAGCACTCCCTGAGTATTGAAATTATTAAAGAAAGAAAGGCCGGCTGAGGCCGACGTAGTTTGGCCGCCGTTATAGGAGAAATACGCCGCCTGACCGTCTTTGCCGTCGGCGGTATCGTATTGTCCCGCGGAATTGTAGCGAAACAAATCCATGGTGGTCCACAACGACACCCCATTACTCAGTTTTTCAGCGCCCAGTCCGCCAACACGACCCATTGCTGATTCGGACAATTCATGCGTCAGCGCATCGATAGCGTCTTGACCGTAGTCTGAAACGTAATTTGTGTTAAGAATGACGGCGCTGTCGAACGGGTACGAAGCGCTAGACTCGTAGTTTCCATTGATAAGTTCTATACCGCCACTAGCGCTACTCAAGCCGAGAAACCTGGCATACGCGGTAGGAAGATAAAAGCCGACGCCGCCTGACGGGTCGGTTGCGGGGAGATGCTGAAGGGCGATTTGACCGATTGGGTTGCCCGCTTCCTTCGCTGTAAGCGCGGTTTTAAGCTGAGAATAGGTGTATGGACCATAATCCTCCGAGTTGTTATCGGCTCCGTCACCATTTGCGCCCTGATTTTCGGCCTCCAGCTCGACGTTGATCGTGAACGAGTTGGTCGCCTGTTTTTCGAGAATCGTTTCGGCACTGATAATATCGTTTTCGAATTGAGTTAACGTATTTCCACTGTAACTGCCAGTGACGGTATTATTGAAGACAAGGGCGCTACCCGGTGTCGTTACCGAGAAAGTCGCATCGCCGGAAGGCGGCACCAGTACTGGTCCATTGCTACTGAAGTCAGCCGGCTGCAAGAAGCTGGTGTTATAACTTTGGCTCAAATTAACAATTGTCGTGCCGGGAGCGGATACCGGAGACGGTAAAGATGCTGCAGTGTCATCACCAGCCGTAGCATTTGAAGGAGTCGACGGAATAGTCGCTGGTGTTAATGTCTGGGTGACAGGGACTGCTGAGATCGCATCAAATCCAACCATGGGAGGGGACACACCGCGCAGCTCATCGGAGGTGTCGCTTGCGGCTACGGAATTATCGGTATCAACGAGGGCGCCGCCATCCCACATCTTGATACCTACAGTTTCAGCGCGCCAAACAGCAGTCATCTTCCGCTCCTCCCTCGGATCACGCGCGACGCAGTTGCTCAGGCGTTTTCGGGGGATCGGACCGGCGACGGCGCAGTGCCCCCGTTCACCAATTTTTTAATGAATTTTTCGAAAATTGATCGTAAAGCGCCTTTCCGAATGTTACAGCCTGGAGTTGTAGGGTCGATCCCATAGCGTCACTATGACGCAGCTAGCAGCTAGCCTGGGCTACTACACCTTGCGTCTATCGCGTTTGAAGATTCCCGCTTCTGCATTTGCCCGATAACCGGCTCGCTACCGCGACGCAGCAACCGAAGGCGCCGCTGGTTCGTATGTGAAGGTGCGCGGGTGTGAAGGTGCGCAGGCGACTGAGCGTCCGCGTTAAGCCGATCGAGGGGACAAGAATGAATGTGCGCGTCGTCGTGACCGGAGCGGTGATGATCGTGGCCGCGCTCGGGTTCTTCCTCTACATGGGCACGTTCGCGCCGAAATCGAACGACCCGACCGGCATGATGCAGACGGTCGGTGAGGTTTCCGGCTTTGTCGGCGCGATCGGTCTGGTGATGATCGTCTTTGGCGCGCTGAAGCGAAAACGCACCTAGCCGCCCTTGTATTCGGCCGCCAGTCGCCGGTAATGGTCCGGCACCCAACGCATGTATTCGATTTCCTCTGCCTTCAGCGCCCGTGAATAGCGCGCCGGTGTGCCGGCCCAAAGCTCGCCGGACTTGACCACTTTTCGCGGCGTCACGACCGCGCCGGCGGCGACCATCGCGCCCGACTGAACGACAGCGCGATCCATCACGCAGGCTTTCATGCCGACGAAAGCGCCGGGCTCGATCGTGCAGGCATGCAACAATGCCATATGCCCAACCGCGACATCCTCGCCGATGATTGTCGCGAGGTGCTCGCCGGTGCCGAGGGTATCGTCGGTCACGTGCACCACCGTCCCGTCCTGGATGTTGGCGCCTGCGCCGATGCGGATCGGCGCGTCGTCGCCGCGGATCACGACGTTGAACCAGATATTGGCGTGCGCGCCGATCTCGACATCACCGATCACAACGACGCCCGGCGCGACGAACGCCGTCGGGTGAATGCGCGGCAGCACGTTGCGGTAGGGCAGGATGATGGCGCCGCTCATCCGACATCTCCTGTCACTGAACAGCCCCCCTATAGCATGCCGCGGCGAACGTGCCGTCAGGCAATTACCGGTTCCGCCGTCGAGGCGGACGGCGGGTCTCTCAACGTCGCATCGGTGCCGCCTGATTTGAGCCGGGCGAGTGGGAGGATTAGCGAAGCGGTCGTTCCACGGCCGATTTCGCTGGCGAGATGAAGGCGGCCACCGTGCAATTCGGCCATCACCTTCACGAGGGCAAGGCCGAGACCGGTCCCCTCCTGGCCACGGCTCAACGAGCTGTCGATCTGGGCAAAAGGCTCCAGAACCCGCTCGAGGTCCTCCGCCGGGATACCGATCCCCGTGTCGGTCACGGCAAACGTCACGCCCGCGTCATCGACCGATACCGAGCATTCGATATGTCCGTCAGCTGGGGTGAACTTGCACGCATTGGAGAGGAGATTGAGCAGCATCTGCATCAGCAGGCGTTCGTCCGCGTATAGGATCAGATTGCCGGGCGGCATCTTGACCGAAAACGATAGTTTGGCCCGCTCGACACGCGGCCGGATCAAACGACAGACCGCATTGACGATTTCGCGCCCGTCGACCCATTCCTCGACCAACTCCAATTTGCCGGATGCCCCCTTCGACAGATCAAGGATATCGTTGATGATTCCGAGCAAGTGGGTTCCGCTCGCATGAATATCCTGGGCATATCCGCGATAGCGTTCGTTGCCGAGCGGCCCGAACCCTTCGTTGACCAGAACCTCCGAGAAGCCAAGCACCGCGTTCAGCGGTGTGCGCAACTCGTGGCTCATATTCGCGAGGAATTCCGACTTCGCGCGATTGGCCATTTCCGCGTCTTCCTTTGCCGCTCTCATGTCCTCAAAAGCGGCGGTAAGGTCCTCCTGAAGCTGGATTTCCGCTTGCGCATCGGCGAGCATCGCATGCTGCTTCCACTGCCGTCCGAGGGCGAACGCGGCGATGATGATCGAGATCGCGCAGCCCACCGCGCCCAGCGACATCAGCCCCGCGATACCCCGCCAGTCGGCCAGGGCCGCCTCTTCGGTTTCCGTTGCCAGGGCCAGCACGGGATAGTTGGTGAGGCGATGCGCGGCCTTGATGCGCATCTGTCCATCGATAGGGCTGGCCTCGCGTATCTCGCCCGAGACGCCGTCACGCAATAAATGCTGGGAATTGGAGAACACCTTGCCGATAGTGTCGGTCGAGGGAAAGCGCGCGAGCATCATGCCATCCAATCGCTGGATTTGGACGCTGCTGGCATTGCCGTGCGAGATTGCGCGGTAGAAATCCTCGAAATAGCGCAGTTCGATCGCCCCGAGGATGACCCCAAGGAACTCGCCATCGGCTCCGGTAACCCGGTGCGCCAAATACATCGTCCATGTACCTGTTGCGCGATTCTGCACCGGCTCGGTGACGTAGCTCTTCAGTTTAGGATCCGCTTTGACGGCCTTGAAGAAGTCACGGTCGGCGATATGGATCTCGGCATGGGGCCAGGAGCGCGATGAGTTGATCATGTCGCCGTCCCGGCTGAACAGATTGACGGCATCGAGCTGCGGCAATCCGCTGATCTTCTCCCGCAACGAGAGGTACAGGTCGTGGCCGGCCATTTTTTCGTTAAAGGAAGCGCTGTCGGTTACGCCTTCGCTGGCGACGTGCTCGGCAACGCTCGACAGGACCAGATCAACCGACTGGAACGAGCGTTCCGCCTGTTCCGCCAATATCAGGCTGAGAGTTTTTAATTGTCCCTCCGCGTCGCGCAATTCGCTCTGTCGGAGGTGGACAATGACCGCGACATCGATCGCGAGCAGGAGGAAGATCAGCAGCGCCGTGCCGAGATAAATAAGCCGCAGCGGGGCTGGGCGTCGCCTCGCAATAAGCGATTGCATTGGTGTCGTGGTAGATTGGATCTTCGTTGTCTCGGTCACGGTTGTGACGCTCAACGGCTTGTCGCGCGCAAGCTAGGCCGCCGTCAATTGCAACGATACCCTCGGATACTACTCACCTGCGGTCGCGAAAATCGCTCAAGCGAGATCAGCAGGCGCGTCGTCTCGGCTTCTTTCGGTCATGGCGCCATTTCACCACCGGCGACCATCGCGTTTGGGGATGGCAACATAGCGATTTTCGCGGGAATCAACGATTTCCGTCGCGTGGATTTCTGCGCTATCGTTCCGCCAAGCGATTCTGCTTTAAGCGGGGACACGAGGGAGCGGGAAACGATGAGCGGAAACTTTGCGCCATTGCAGTGCCTGGCGGGTGTGAAAGTTGTCGATCTGACCCAGTTCGAGGCGGGACCGACCTGCACCGAAGCCTTGGCCTGGCTCGGCGCCGAAGTCGTCAAGATCGAGAACCCGAAATCGGGCGATCCCGGCCGGCGCATCGCCGCGGCCAGCGGAAAGTCGCACGACTCCTTCTATTTCAAGATCCTCAACGCCAACAAGAAATCGGCGACGGTCGACCTCAAGTCGCCGAAGGGCGTCGAGCTCGTCAAGGAGATGGTCAAGACCGCCGACGTCTTCGCCGAAAACCTCGCGCCCGGCACGATCGAGCGCCTCGGCCTCGGCTATGACGTGCTCAAGGAGATCAACCCCGGCATCATTTATTGCCAGGTCAAGGGGTTCGGCGAGGGCAGCCCATACGAGAAGAGCCTCGCCTTCGACATGATCGCGCAGGCCGCGGGCGGCACGATGAGCGTCACCGGGGAGCCGGGTCAGCCGCCGGTCAAACCCGGCTGCACGATCGGCGACACCGGCACCGGCATGCTGATGGCGATCAGCGTTCTGGGCGCGCTCTACGAGAAGAAATCGACCGGCAAGGGCCGCCGCCTGCAACTGGCAATGCAGGATTCGGTGATGCACTACATCCGCACCTCGTTCGCGGTGATGTCGCAGCAAGGCGACAAAACCGCCGCGCCGCGCATGGGCGCACAGTCGACTTCGGGCGCTCCGGCCCCGTGCGGCATCTATCCGTGCAAGCCGTTCGGCTACAACGACTACGTCTACGTCTTCTGCAGCCGCGCCAACCCCGAGCATTGGAACCGCCTGCTCAAGGTCATCGGCCGCGAGGAGCTGATGGAGGATCCGCGCTTCGCCACCAACGAAGAGCGCAACAAGCACGAAGGCTTCATCAACGAGATCATCGCCGAGTGGACCAAGCACCACACCAAGGAAGAGGCGATGCAGCTCATCGGCGCGGCGGGCGTGCCGGCCGGCGCGGTGCACGACACGCTCGAGCTCTATAACGACAAGAGCTTTGAGAAGCGCGGCATCATGCAGGTGATGCACCACCCCGACGGGGACTGGAAGTGCGAGACCTGGCCGGTGCGATTCGACGGCAAGCCGCCCGAACTTAAACCCTCGCCCAAGCTCGGCCAGCACACCGACGAGGTGTTCCAGAGCTGGCTCAAGATGAGCAAGGACCAGATCCAGGCGCTGCACGAAGCCAAGGTCATCGGCAACGCCTCCTAGGTTCGCACGGCGCCGCTCTGCAGCTCGCGCGGCGGGCGGCGCCCGTTCTCTAGGAACCGGCCGCCCGCCGGCGCGTGCCTGAGTAGGCGGCGGCCTTCTGGTGTGGCCAGCGCACAGGTCAGCGGCACCCCGCCCGCGATCGGTCGCAGGTGGCGCGATCGTGCGCTGATCGCCTACGCACGCGGCCCCGAGCATCCGACGAAAGTCCGGCTGCTGCATTGGCTGATCCGCGGCCTCGCCGCAGGGCGGATCGAGGTGTGCTACTGCGGTGGAGTGCGCATCGCGATCGAGCCGGCGGACTATGTCGGCTGGGCGATCCTGCGGAGCGGGCATTACGAACCGGCGAGCCTCGATCTGGTGCTCCGGCTCATGCGCGCGACGCCGGGCCCGTTTGTCGATGTCGGGGCAAATATCGGGTGGTACAGCTGCGCGGTGGCGGCGGTTCCCGACAGCATCGTCGTCGCCATCGAGCCGGATTGCGTGAATTGCGCCGCGCTGCGCAAGAACTTGGCGGGTCTCGGACGCTCCGAGGCGGTGGTGGTCAATGCTGCCGTGGGAAGCCGCTTCGAGCCCGTTCGTATCGCGCGTCGAGCGCCCCGCAATTCCGGTTCGGTCGCGGTGGTTCCGGCCGACACTCCCCGGATCGGCGGCGCCGACTGGGTCGCCGCGCTGCCGTTGGGCGCGCTGCTGGGCAGCGTCGTCGTCCCCGCGATACGCCCCACGGTCATCAAGATCGACGTCGAAGGTTTCGAGCGTCAGGTTCTCGCCGGCCTCGATTTGTCTGGACCGTTTCGGCCGCGCAACATCGTGATGGAATACGAGCCGGTGCTGTCGGAAGCGGCATGGGGCGGCCTTGCCGGGATCGAGGCGTTTTTCGGACAAAATGGTTACGAGATCGTCGATGTTTACGGCCGGCCTTTGACCGCCGCCGTGCTGCCGGAAGCCAATATCTGGGCGCGCGAACGGTGACGCCGCGGCGGTGTGTCGACATCGATGGCCGGCCGGATGGTCGAAACCGGCTTGCGCAACCGCGCTGCCTTGGCCTCTTATCGTAAGGCGGGCGCGCCGTCCGCGCGCGGCCGAGCGGGCCGCGATCCCAAGGGAGGGGCCCCAATGGCGGAACTGACCGGTTCGGAAATCCTCGCGAAATGCCTCAAGGCCGAGGGCGTCAAGGACGCGTTCTACATCATGGGCGGCCCGATGCTGCTGGCCGAATCGAGCGCGATCAACGAAGGCATCCGGATGATCGACGTCCGCCACGAGCAGGCGGCGGCGTTCTCGGCGCAGGCCTACAGCCGGCTCCTGCAAAAGCCCGGCGTGTGCATGGCGGCCTCGGGCCCGGCGGCGATCAACCTCTCGACCGGCCTCGCCAACGCGCTCATCGATTGCTGCCCGGTGATCGGCTTTGGCGGCGCCAGCCCGATCAGCCAGTTCGGCCGTCAGGTCTTTCAGGAAATCGACCAGATGGCGATCTTGAGCGGCTGCGTCAAATACGCCGACCGCATCCACAACATCAAACGCATCCCGCAGCAGATCAACTTCGCGTTCCAGAAGGCGATGACCGGCAAGCCCGGTCCCGTCTACCTCGATTGGCCGGGCGACGTGCTCTACCAGAAGATCGACGAGAGCCAGGTCGATTGGAGCTACGCCGGCCGGCCGATCATCGCCGCGCGGCCCTATGCCGAACCGAAGGCGATCAATGCGCTCGTCGACGCGATCAACTCGGCCGAGCGGCCGATCATCGCGTCGGGCGGCGGGGTGATCTGGTCGCAGGCGTGGAACGAGATGCGCGAGTTCGTCGAGAAGGCCGGCATCCCCTTCTACACGACCCCGCAAGGCCGCGGCGTCGTGCCGGACGACCACCCCTATTCGTACCTGACGATGCGCTCGACCGCGTTCCGCGACGCCGACCTCATCATCGTCCTCGGCACGCGGATGAACTACATCATCGGCCACGCTGCGCCGCCGCGCTTTGGCGCCAACGCCAAGATCGCGCGGATCGAGATCGACGCCGAGGAGCTCGGCATGTCGGCGCGCAATGTCGACATCCCGATCGTCGGCGATTGCAAATCGGTGCTGCAGCAGCTGATCGACGCGCTGCCCGCGAAAACCGCCGACCGCTTCACCGGCTGGCGCAAGCTGCTGCACGAGGGTGAGGTCGCCAAACGCAGCGGCCCCGGCGGCAACTACCCGACCGATGGCGACATTCACCCGATCCGGCTTCTCGAAGAAGTGAAGAACTTCATGAACCGCGACGCGATCCTCGTCGTCGACGGCCAGGAGACGCTTAATTTCGGGCGCCAGACGATGCCGACCTTCGAGCCGGGCCACCGGCTCAATTCGGGTCCGTTCGGCACGATGGGCGTCGGGCTACCCTTCGCGGTCGGGGCCAAGGTGGCGAAGCCGAACACGCAGGTGATCTGCTGCCACGGCGACGGCTCGTTCGGCCTCAACGCCATGGAGCTCGACACCGCGGTACGGCACAAGATCCCGATCCTCGTCGTGATCAGCCTCAACGGCGGCTGGACCGCCGACCCGCAGCGCAACAAGCCCGGTCGCGACCTCGGCTACACGCGATACGACAAGATGGCCGAAGGGCTCGGCTGCTACGGCGAATATGTCGAGCAGCCGGAGGACATCCGCCCGGCCCTCGAGCGCGCACAGAAAAAGGTCGACGAGGGCATGGTCGCGCTGGTCAACGTCAAGACCGACTACCGCGCCCGCGCCGGCACGGTGCAATTTTCCGATTATTCGACGTGAGCTAAGCGCTCGGGCGAAGCGAAGAGGGCGGCTCCGGCCGCCCTCTTTTGCACCCTACTTCGTGGTCTTCACAAAAACCCCGTCCCAGTTCTCGGGTGGGTTTGCCTCGAGTTCGGAACAGCGGGCGGCCATGATTTGGGGCGGCGACGATGGCCCGGCCGAGGAGCGCGGATAGGCGATCGCGCGCCACGCGGCCGCGGCTTTGGCAAATTCGCCCGCGCGATAGAGCGCGAGCGCGGTCGCGTATTGCGCCCGGTATGCAAGCTCGGCGGCGCTGGCAGTCTCGGTCTCGGCGATCAGCTCGTAAACCGCGAGCGGCTCGTCCTTTCCTTTCAGCCTCACCCAATCGAGCTCGCAGGTAACAAAACGGTCGGCGATCGCGGCTGCGGTCTCCGGGCCGGTGACGATCGCACAGCCGTAGTCGGACGGCACGCTTTCGAGCCGCGCGGCGATGTTCACCGTTTCGCCGATCGCGGTGTAATTGTAACGACCCGGCGCGCCAACATTGCCGATCACCGCCGGTCCGCTGTTGAGCCCTATCTTGACTGAATAGCCCGGCCGGCCGGCTGCATCGGCTTCCACCTTGGCGGCGATAATTCGGGCGAGCGCCTCGAGCGCTGCGTGCGCCGCGTGCGCCGCATGATCGGGATCGGCATGCGGCGCGCCCCAAACCGCCATCACCGCGTCGCCGATGAACTTATCGACATACCCAGTGGTCAGCTCGACCGCCTCGACGATGACGCCGAGATAAGTGTTGGTCACCGTCATCAGTTCTGAGGGCCCCACCCGACCGGACAACGCAGTGAAACCAGAGAGGTCAGCAAACATCACCGTCAGGTCGCGCATGACCCCACCAAGGTGGAGTTCCTCCTCGCTGTCCGCCAGCTGCTCAACGATCGCTGGCGCGAGGTAGTGGCTGAACGCGCGCTGCACGCGTCGCCGCCGGCGCTCCTCGACGACAAAGCGCGTGACATAAGCCGCCACCATTCCGCCGCCGCCGGAGCCCGCCGGGATTGCGACCGGAAACCAGACTCCCAAGGGCAGCGCAACGAGCGCGATACCGAACAATAGGACGGCGAGTAGCGCGGTCGCCGCGACTGCCAGCCACGGGCCCAACGCCAAACCGAGCACCGCACCCGCCATGCCGGCCAGCGCGGCCACGGCCGCTCCCCAGGCGCGCGGCAATGGACGGACCAAATTACCTGTCAGCACCTCCTCGACCGCGGCGGCATGGACAAAGACGCCGGGCACGGTGTGCGCGCTCCAATCTGATGCGCCGAGCCGACCCAGACTGCAACCGCTGCTCGCGGCGGCAGGCTGCCGCGGCGGCACCATGAAGCGATCGGGTGTGAGCTTGCGGTCCTCGTCGGACAGGGTGGTGCCGATCAGCACTATCTTGCCGGCGAGCGCCTGCTGAACGGCGCCCCGGTTGGTGTCGAGACAGCGCAGCACATCGATCAGGCGATAGGTCGGGGTCTCCTCGAGCGGGTGCGGTGGCGCGAGCAGCATCGGCGGCATCGCGGGGCCGGCGGCGCGGGCAAGCAGCGCCGCCGCCATCGTCGGCAGCACCTTGCCATCGGTCGATATGAGGCTCGGCCCCATGCGCCGCTGGACGCCGTCCTTATCCGGAAACATCTCAGTATTGGCGACGCCGCCCGGCGCCTCCTTGCCGGCATCGGCGACCGGATCGTAGACCGCCGCGATGAAAGGAAACGCTGGCGCTTCCTCGGCGCTGCGCGCCAGCACGATGCGATCGTGCGCCCGCTGCAACGCCGCGAGAAAGCCCTGATCGTAGCGGCCGTCGAACCCGGGAAAACGGTTCGCCGAATAGGAAAATATGATGTCGAAGCCGATCGCCTTGACGCCGCTCTCGGCAAGCCCGTCGATCAGCTTTGCCCAGATCGGCGCAAAAAACACCCGCGGCGTCGCCGCCAGCTCAGGCGAGTCGAGGCTGCCGCGGTCGAGCGCGATAACCGCTACCGGTTCGCCGCCGGTTCCGGGGCGATGCGACGTGACGGTCAGCGACAGATCGTAGAGCAGCCCGTCGAGCCCGCTCATTCGCGGTCCGGCGGCGAGGCTAACGGCCGCGGAGAGAATGCCAGCCAACGCGGTGACGAGTAAGCGGTAGTGCCGCGTCAACGACGCCGGGCGTGGCATTTCGGCGCCGAAAAGTCCCGCTCAGTCGACGCGGAGAACAACGAATGAGCCGGGACTCGCCGGCGTGACGGCAATGAACGGCACATCCACCGGATCGCGTTGGTTCGCCATCGTCAGTCTCAGCATGTAGTGCCCGCCCGGTTGCAGCGGCGCGTCCCCTTGTCCGGGACGCCCCCGCGTATTCACGACATTGAGCTTCAGCGCCGGCTGGGCGAGCTGACCTTCGGCGAATATTGCCGCCGCGGCGACGGCGCGGGCCCGCGAGCCGGTAAAGACGATGTCGGGGCTTACTGGCCAGCGCGGCGGCATATCCAGCCCCCGGGCAACCATACCGCCGGTGCTGCGCCCTTCGGCGCCGGTATCGGGGAGCGCATAGACATGCGGGCAGGGCCCGTCGGCCTCGCTCTCTACCCGGCCGTCCTCCTTATAATCGGCGCGGGTCAAGGTCAGCGTCCCGCCGGTCACGGTGACGAGCTTGCAGCGGCTGTAGTGCAGAAAGGTCAGCTTGGTCCTCGGCTGAAGCACGATCAGCGTGTTGGCCGGAATTTCCGCCATCGCCGAGAGCGGCGGATCGGTCTCCCCCGCGATCGCCATGACGATGCCCGGCGGAGGCTCGGCTCGAGCCGGGGCCGTCGCGGAAAACACCCCAAAAACCAACAGCAGCAACAAGGGGTATCGCATGCACGGGGCCTTTTCTCGCGACGCGCTAAAACCCCAGCTTAGCAAAATTCGCCGTCAGGCGAACGCCCGCCGGATTCGGCCCCAATCCTCGACCGCGTGCTCCTGGCCGGGGACGATCTGGATAGCGACCTCGCTGTAGCCGGCCTCGGCGAAACCGGCGATCGCGGATTTGATATCGGCTTCGCTGCCGGTGATCGTGGTCGCGCGGATCAGTTCGGCGGTCACGAAGCGGCGCTCCTCGGGCTTGACGAACATCAGATGCCCGCGATGGTTTTCCAGGTAGTGCGCGCCTTGCGGGCGGAAATGCCGGGCGGTCTCGACGTAGGCGGCGATGGTGTCGGCGAGCGCGGGTGGCATTGCGGCCATCGGCGGAAACCCGCCCAGCGCCTGGTCGGCGGCCCGGTGCAACAGCATCGCCGCGCGCGGGCCCGCCTGCGCCACGACGCGATCCGAATCCATCGCCTCGCTGGCCTCCAGCACCGCGCCGCCGGTCAGCACGACGGCGTCGAGCGCCTCGCGCGCCTGACCGGCATCGCGCCACAGCCCTTCCATCTCACGCATCCCGGCGGCGGCGCCGGCGACGTCCCCCGCGGTGTTGATCCACCCGGCGCCTAGCTTTGCGGTCAGCGCCCGCGCCTTGGGGCCGGTCGCGGCGATGTAGAGCGGCACGGGGTCGCGGGTGTTGACGAGGCCCAGTTCGGGGTTCAGCAGGCGGATGAGGCGCTTCTTGCCCTCGATCTCGGCCTCGACCGTCTCATCGCGCAGCAAGGCTTGGGCGACGCGGATGTATTCCGCCATGTCGCTAAGCCTGACCGCGCCGAGCCCCATCGCGCGCCGACCGGTGAACCCGGTTCCGACGCCGAAATCGATCCGCCCGGGTGCGAGCTTGTTGAGCGAGGCAAAGGCGTTGGCGGCGACCGCGGCGATCCGGTTCGATGGGATCAGCACGCCCGTCGCGAGGCGGATTGTCGTGGTCTTCAGCGCCGCGGCGGCCATCGCGACAAACGGGTCGGCGCTCAGCATCTGCGTGTCGTAAAACCACGCGCGGTAAAACCCGAGCTCCTCGGCGCGGCGCACCAGCTTCCAGGACGTGGCGTCGGTCGGCAGGGCGATGGCGAAACGCATGGGCGGCCTCCTTCGGGGTCTGTGGCAAGGATGAGGCAATCGGGCCAAACGGCAATATTTCCGGCAGAAATTTCTTCGTACAATTGGCAATATTCCATTGCAATGTCGCCGAAGCCACCCTACATGGGGATTACGGAAAGTGGAGATTCTCGTGATGGACGAAGCCAACAACCGATCTAGGGAGGCTTTGGGCAAGTTCCTGGATTATTTGGGTGACAAAGGGCTGATGCCCAAGGCTACGGCGCAAACGCGTAAAGCCTCGGCGCTGAAGATCCTCAGCATCCTCGACGATGTGGAGGCAGCCGACGTCACCACGCTCGACATTGACGGCGTGGTTTCGCGCTTTGGACATCTTCACGCTAAAGAATATGCGCCTGGAAGTCTGGCAAGCTATAGCAGCAGGCTGCATGCAGCGATGGAGGACTTCAAGTCCCATCTCAGCAATCCATTGGCATTTCGACCAAAAGCCCACCGGGCACGCACCCGATCGGACAAAGGTGCCGCGACTGGGCC